>ENA-OYCR01000503-OYCR01000503.1-human-gut-metagenome-genome-assembly--contig:-NODE-503-length-8098-cov-4.583862_pt1 | contig 8098 bp, 4 predicted proteins | sample MGYA00243457_ERZ652881 | MGnify/ENA primary metagenome ERZ652881 (study PRJEB26926, sample SAMN06164391) | human gut metagenome | biome: ENVO:00009003; feature: ENVO:2100002; material: ENVO:00002003... | reverse complement strand
CATTATCTGGCAGGATGGTAAATTAAAAGAAGCCGTCATTCTGTCCAAAGCCGGTGAGCCCTGCAATCTGAGATATGGTAACCTGACTTTTACCTTTAAGACAACTAAAGGAAAGACATATAAAGTAATGGTTGAGAATGAGAAACTGAAAAAAATCCCCTTATAAGGACAAAAAAACAGTCAGACAAATCCCCCTCATTTTTCAATCTATTTTGTCATTCTGAACACTATGTTATCTTTTACATCTGTTCAGAATGACAAATTATATATAATATCACAGTCATTCGGTTATCAATATCCTCTTTTCGCTTTGAATTTCAAAACCTATTTCTTATATTTGTACAAATATTTGTTTTAAGACCTTATCTGAATGAGAAAAACCGTCTATGTAATCCTGGTTCTATGTTGTTTTATCATAAAGACTTATTCCATCAACCGTCCTTATTATCATTTTAAACAACTTTCTATTAAAGAAGGACTTCCAACCTCTATTATATCCCTATACGATGACAAAAACGGTTCATTATGGGTCGGAACCACTCAAGGAATATATCGTTTCAATGGAGAAAAAATCAAGAAATATAATCTACCGTATTTATTACGTAAAAACAGCCATTACATCAACGATATTTTCGGAGATAATGAAGAACGGATATGGGCGATCACCTCACAAGGAATCAGTTATTATGAATATGAGAAAGATTCCCTGCAAATTTTTCTGCGACATAATCAGCCGGTAAAAGCTTCCATTATAACAACTGAAGGAAGCAAGCTGCTGATACCTGTAACCGACACATTGCTTGTATATGAAAAAGAATTAAAACATTCCAAAGCAATCCCTTTAAAAACAACAGGAATCCATATTATCAAGATGGAGCCTTTCGACTCCACTCATTACCTGATAATAAACAATGCATGGGAAATAAAGCTATTAAATAAACATACAGGAGAAATAACTGATTCTCCATTCGGTGAATTATCCAATGCATACGATCTATATAAGGATTCCTCCGGACGTTACTGGGTTTCCTTCTACGGGCAAGGAGTAAAATGTTATAATCAGGATGGACAACTGCTGACCTCCTATAATACCCGTAATTCAAACTTGAACAACGATATTGTTCTTGATATAACAGAATGGGATAAAGCCATTTGGCTGGCAACAGATGGCGGCGGAGTGAATATAATCTATCCGGACACTCATGATATTCAAATCTTATCAAACAAAGAAAACCGGCAATTCCCTGCCAATTCAGTCACATGCCTATGCCACAGCAACAACCACATGTGGATAGGTATGGTGCGGGAAGGCGTACTAGGAGCAGAAAAAGGTTTTATCACTACCTATACCAAAGCTGCACAAAACCCAGCCTCAGGCTTGTCCGACAAATGCCCCTTATGCCTATGGGAAGATAAAGACGGACGGATCTGGATTGGTACGGACGGAGGCGGTATCAACTGCTTTGACCCGCAAACGGAACGTTTTACCCACTATCCGCAAACATTGGGAGAAAAAATAGTATCCATTTGCCCTTTATCCGAAACCGAACTGCTAGCATCCAGTTTTTCAAAAGGAATCTTCCGCTTCAATAAAAAGACAGGAAACTACCAGCGCTTCTCTCTTCCGGACAAAGATGCAGAAGCAAAGCTGGCAAGCTCCAGTGCACCCACCAATATACGAGTTAATGATCGGAACGAAATAGAACTATACGGTAATGCTTTTTACCGATATATTCCCGGAAGCCAACAACTTATTCCCATCCACTTCAAGAACAAACAATTACAATATTCCTGGATCTATATTGGAAAATACCGTACTTATCCATTTTTTCATGACCGAAACAATGTATTCCAATACAACAAAGAGAAAAACGAATACGAAACCATAGCTTATGAGAAAAATAACCAGATATTAGCTGCAAGCATTGATTCTTTAGGGACTCTATGGATAGCCGAACCTAATGGAGTCACCAGAATTCACCTGCCCTCAAACCGTAAAGAGCCATTAAAGCTACCCGATGGAAATGACGTAATCACTTCTTTAGTCATTGACCATGAAGGCATCGTATGGATGGGGTCATTGGGAATCATATACGCTTATAATCCACATAAAAATCATTTTGTCATCTACAATGAGATGGACGGCATATTACCTAACGACTTTTTAGCCAAACCTGCATTGGTGGCAAGTGACGGCAACATATATATGGGTGGCTCCGAGGGATTGGTACGAATCAACAAAGCTTTAAAACCAGCTTCGGCTCCACCTCCCATCACACTTAAGTTGCAAGAAATAGCATTGAACGGCACAACAGTTCACTTCATCCCCCGATCAACTATGGAAATTCCTTATAATTTCTCCTCCCTAAAAATACATACACAACTGGAAGGGGGAAATGTATTTCACAAGCGCATCTACCGGTTCCGCATAAAAGGGCTGAACACAGAATACACAGAAACATCCCGTCCCCATCTTGTTTTACATACCATTTCTCCGGGCGACTATAAAATAACGGTTCAATGTACACAGAACGATGGTAGCTGGAGTCCTGAATTCACTTTGCTGAAATTCACTGTCCTTCCTCCGTGGTGGCAACAATCCTGGTTCATCCTATTATGTGCGGTCATCATCATTCTTTTCATTATCTATATCATAAAAGCTCACGACCGTCAACTGAAACGGAAATACAAGGAACAGGAACGTACCATCTACAAGGAAAAAGTGAAAGCTTTGATCAATATCAACCATGAACTGCGTACCCCTTTAACCTTAATTTATACACCGTTGAAACAACTTACAAACAGCAAACAAATCCCCTATGAACTCCGTGGCAAACTATATGGTGCGTTCAAGCAAGCACGACAAATGAAAAACATCATTGACATGATTCTGAATATGCGCAAGATGGAAGTAGAGAAAAATATCCTGCGCATGTCTTCCACGCCCTTCAACGAATGGTTGCAAAGTATCCTAAATGATTTCAAGGATGAACTTTCGTTACGTAATATCTCATTGGCATTTACTCCTGACACTACCATAGAAACTATGTATTTTGACCGCAGTCAATGTGAAATCGTCGTTAACAACCTATTGACAAATGCCTATAAATTCAGCGAAGAAAATTCTACTGTCACTGTTTCCACTTACCTCGAAGGTAATGGAAGCCGTGTACGGGTAACTATAAAAGATGAGGGAATAGGTCTTCAAGAAGAAGATATAGCCAATTTATTCACTCGCTTCTATCAGGGTAAACATAGCTTTCAAGGTAACGGAATCGGCTTGTCATACGCCAAACAACTGGTAGAAATGCACGGAGGCATCATCGGAGCCCAAAATAATGAAACCAAAGGAGCGACTTTCTTTTTCACATTACCGTATAGACAGGAAGCCGCCGACATTCAATCTACACCTCAAACCTATTTGAATGATGCATTGCATCTATCAGCCGACATCGATTACAAACAACCTCAACAAGACAGCATAGAGAAATTTCATTCTATTCTAATAGTGGAAGATGATCGTGACTTATGTAATTACCTGATTTGCAACCTACAAGTTCTGTTTGAAGAAGTCTATGAAGCTCATGATGGCATGGAAGCTCTTCCTATCCTTACGTCACAACGCCCCCAAATTGTATTAAGTGATGTCAAAATGCCCCGCATGAACGGATTTGAACTATGCCGCTATATCAAACAAAAACCAGACTTAAACTATATGCCTGTGATACTGCTTACTTCCTGTGTCGATGACGCCAGTATAGAAGAAGGATACAAAACAGGAGCAGAAGCCTATATAACCAAACCGTTTGACATGGATTTACTTTCTATCCAGATACAGAATATCATGCATAATCACAACATCGTGAAAAAGCACTATGCCACCATAGATATCCCTATACCCAAACAAGAAAATCTGAATCACATCAATGAGCAGCTGATGCTTCAATTCAGCCGCATTGTCAATGAAAATATCAGCAATGTGGATATGGATGTCAATTTCATAGCAAAGCAAATGGGAATGAGCCGTGCGTCACTCTACAACAAGACTAAAGGAATGATGGATATAGGCATCAGTGAATACATCATAAAATGCCGTTTAGAATATGCCCGTAAATTACTAGATGCCACCACACTATCCATAAGCGAAGTAGCAGAACAGTCAGGATTCAAGCATTCACGCAATTTCAGCACTGTATTCAAAAATGCAATGGGAATGAGTCCGTCCGATTATAGAAAAAAAGATTCCCGACCTTCTTGAAAACAGAAAGACCGGGAATACTTCATGCTATGTTAAATTTAGGTCAGATTAGGTTGTCAATCCTTGTAAATGTTACGAATAGGGTCATCATACTGAACTTGGAGACGTAATAATTCCGTCTTCAATTCTTTAACCAACTCTTCCGTTCCAGGTTGTCCGTAGATATTATGCATCTCCATAGGATCTTCCTGTAAATCATATAGTTCCCAACAGTCTATATCATTATAAAAATGCATCAATTTATAACGTTCTGTACGTACACCATAATGGCGGCGGACAGCATGTTCAGCCGGGTATTCATAAAAATGATAATACAATGATTTACGCCAGTCAGGCACTTTCTCCCCCTTCAGCAAAGGCAAGAAAGAAACTCCATGCATATCTGCCGGTACCTCCACCCCTGCAAGATCCAATATAGTAGGACCATAATCAATATTTTGCACCATCTCATCAACATCACCTTTCTTTCCTCCCGGCAAACGGACCAGCAAGGGGGTACGGAAAGACTCTTCGTACATGAAACGCTTGTCAAACCAACCATGTTCTCCCATATAGAATCCCTGGTCGGAAGTATAGACAATCATCGTATTTTCCATCAATCCGTTCTCTTCCAAATACTTCAAAACACGCCCCACATTACGGTCTATGGAATGGATAACCCGCATATAATCATGCATATATTGCTGATATTTCCACTCAGCCAAAGCCTTACCCGTTAACTTATCCTGTTTGAATTTGGCAATGATAGGATCATAATGCTTGTCCCAAACAGCCTTCTGTTCCGGATTCAGAGCATTATACATATTTCTGCCCGCTTCTTCCAGTCCCGTTGTGGTATGGATCTCATTCTCCTTGTCCGCCATCTTCAGGTCATACACCAAATCCATATCCTTTATAATGCTCATTTCCTGCTTGGATGCAGGAATTCTGCCTTCATATTTATCATAGAAGTTCTCTGGCATCGGATAAGTTACATCATCATACAAGTCAAGGTCACAAAGATCAGGCATCCAGGTACGATGAGGCGCCTTATGATGAATAAAAAGACAGAATGGTTTACTCTTGTCCCGGATGCTGTCCATCCAATTTATTGCCAAATCTGTCACAATATTGGTAGCATAGCCTTCCCGTTGTACCCGTTCGCCATTTTTAATAAATTTCGGATTATAATAATCCCCTTGTCCTATCAGGATGTCCCAATAATTAAATCCGGTAGGTTCAGATACCAGATGCCATTTACCGATCATAGCAGTCTGATAGCCATTAGCCTGAAGCAGTTTCGGGAAAGTCTGCTGGTTACCGTCAAATGTGGTGGTATTATCCGTAAATCCATTGGCATGACTATGTTTACCGGTCAGCATACAGGCACGGCTGGGACCACTCAGGGAGTTTGCCACAAAACTATTTGTGAAACGGACCCCTTCATTGGCTATCCGGTCAATATTGGGTGTCTGCATATAACGTTGGTCATATGCACTGATAGTCTGAAAAGAATGGTCATCACACATGATATACACAATATTCATGCTTTTTTTCTCATTCCCGCCGCTCTCTTTCTTTACCTTGCAGGAAGGCAGCGATGACAACATCGCTGCTCCCGTCAAAGAATACAATACACTACTGGTTATTCTATTCATTTTTATATAACTTTGGATTCATTCATCACTTCCTTACCAACCGGGATTCTGTTCCCACATGCCATCCATTACATTAATCATACGCTCCTGGATAGGCAACAAATAATCCCGGTTCGGTTTAAACTGCCATCCATTCGGCATTGTAGAAGGAGGCACCGGTAATATGTAACGTTCAGCATCATCAGGGCTGCCTGTCAAAAACATATTATTTCCAGATGCCTGGTCATATTTCAACTCTGGCCCGTATTGTTCCGGCAAGTTACTGCCTATAAACAAAGCACCATGTGCGCGGTTACCTATAATCAACTCCTCGGCAGCGGCCCAGCGCATGATATCAAATACCCGACGACCTTCCAATGCTTTTTCCACCCGGCGTTCGCGGCGTACAGCTTGGATATATTTATCCAGATTTCTAAACGGATACTCCGCAGAAGTATTATATTCACGGTCGAAATCAATATCCGGCATACCGGCACGCTCGCGCAAAGGATGCAATATCTCTATAATCTTGCCCGCATTAGCCGCCCCGTTCTTCTCGGCCAGCGCTTCCGCATAATTCAACAAAACATCAGCGTAACGGAACTGAATGGCAGGAGTAGAGCCTTTATATTCCGAGATATAATCTCCAGTATAATCTATCTGTACATGTTTCAACATCACATAACCGGTCATGTTCGTTCCAAACGCTGAACCATCGCCAGCCAACGAGGGGAAACCGACAACGTACGGATTACCAGCCCCAGCAGGTTGCATGCGCTGTCCAGGCAAGGCCACAGTCTGCGACAAACGGGGGTCTCGGACAGTAGGAAGCAACTCCGTAGGATAGACACGCTTGGCATCAAGAAGCTCTTTCCCAACCAAAGGCCGGCCGTCTATCGTCAAATAATCATCTACTAAAGATGCCGTAACCCCCACATTACCTCCACCTGTATTCAAATAACGAGTGACACTATTGCCCACCTGATCTCCATCATACATCTTAAACCAAAGAATTTCAGGATTAGCAGTCAGATCAGGAGTTTCAAAAATGCTCCTATAATCATTCTCCACATTTCCGGTATTATATATTTTCCATACTCCCCGTTGACGCACTTCTTCAGCAGCAGCGATAGACTGATCCAAATAGTTGTCTATCTTTGCCATTAACTCTGCCTCTCCAAGTTCCGTATCATAAAACTTTTCGGGTTTGTTTTTTTCCTTAGCATAATGCCATTTTTCCCATGTAGCCTCAAAGAGAGCGACTTCACTCTTCAACGCACGGGCTACATCCTTGTGCAGACGCATGGATGACGAATTATTCTGCTCCTTCATCAGTGAAATGGCCATATCCAAATCTGCCAAAATCTTATCGGCAATAAATGTACGGCTCTCGCGAGGCAACATCATTACTTCCAGATTTGGTTCTAGCGGGGTGTCTACCCATGCCAACCGACCATAGTCTGAAAACATGGAATAATAAAACCAAGCACGGAAATAATAGGCCTCACCCATCAGATGATTATACTCTACACTGCCTTTTTCCGGACAGTCACCGGCATTATTTATCAAAAAATTAATGTTACGAATATGTGTATAATTATCTAAAGCCACCGCATTGCTCAACGAAGTTAATCCCATCAGGCGCGAATTGACAGCAGCAGATGCCAAATTATCACTGTTAACATCATTACCGGCAATACCACCTCCACCACCAGCCATGAACCCTTGCGTACGGACACCAAATTCATAATAGCGGTCTATATAGTTTCTTATTTCGCCTGTACTGCGAAACGGTTCGGCCGTAGACAATACTCCCTCGGGCATTTTATCCAAATCATAGCAAGCCGTAAAACAGAATGCCAAAGCCAACCCCAATAATATATTTCTTTTTTTCATAAGATATCTGCTTCCTCAACACATGTTTCTTTATCCTATGCGCTCCTATTGTCCCATGTGCTGTTCCTTCACAAAATGGTCTTTTTATATTGAGTTTCTTTTCTCTTGTCATCTGGTTTTGAATACTATATAATGAATTCATTAAACAATCTTCATTATCTTATGGAAAACAGGAGCATTTCATATGACACTGGAAACAGGGGATCTTTTACAAAGTATTTTGGATAGTCTGGACCGTATTGATTATATCCGTCCGGATGATATCCCAGATATCGAATTATACATCTGTCTCTTATACACATCTCCGAGCCCACGAGACGGACTCCTA
>ENA-OYCR01000502-OYCR01000502.1-human-gut-metagenome-genome-assembly--contig:-NODE-502-length-8106-cov-3.306422_pt1 | contig 8106 bp, 7 predicted proteins | sample MGYA00243457_ERZ652881 | MGnify/ENA primary metagenome ERZ652881 (study PRJEB26926, sample SAMN06164391) | human gut metagenome | biome: ENVO:00009003; feature: ENVO:2100002; material: ENVO:00002003... | reverse complement strand
GATAATAATCCGTCAGAATGATGGTAGACGAACTAGTGACACTGGTCGCAATGGTACTCATACCTGCGGCAAAGATAGAAGCAATCAGCAGGCCTGTCAACCCCACCGGCAACTCATTGACTATAAAAAACGGAAAGACATAATCCGCCCCCACCCCGTCGGGCAAGATCCCCGGATGCACTTTATAGAACGCATACAGCCCGGTTCCTATCATAAAGAAAACGGCCGAAACGGGAATAAACAAATATCCTCCGAACAAGGCCGAAAATTTAGCCTCCTTCTCATTCTTCGCCGTATGATAACGTTGCACATAACTCTGGTCTATACCATAGTTCTGCAAATTAGTAAATATACCATAAATCAGACACACCCAAAAAGTGGACTCACTTAAACTGCTTCCAAAGCTTCCCAAGCTGAATTTACCATCTTCCATGGCGATGGAGAAAGTCTGCACCGGACCTCCGGGCATATCAAAAAGCAAAATAAACATACATACCAACGCACCTCCGATCAGAATAATTCCCTGTATGGCCTCTGTCCAAATGACAGCCTTCATGCCACCCAACATGGAATAAAGCACAATAGCCACACTGGTTACAACAATAATGGTCTGGATATGCCATCCCAACAATACATTCATGGGCAACGCCAACAAATACAGAATAGACCCTGTACGTGCTATCTGGGTGAGCAGATAGCAGGACGAAGCATATATACGTGCCCAAGGGCCGAAACGGTTTTCCAAAAAGCTATAAGCCGATATGCTGTCCTGACTCCGGTAAAAAGGCACAAAGTAACGAGCCGCAAAATAAGAGGCGATAGGAATAGAAAGACTGAATACAAATGCATTCCAATCTCCCGAAAAGGCCTTTCCCGGATATCCCAGATAACTGATACTGCTGACATACGTGGCGAAGATGGACATCCCCACCACCCAGCCGGGCAAACTTCTTCCGGCAGAAGTGAACTCCTCGGAGGTACCTTTCTTCTTAAAGAAAGAACAACCGAAGGCCACGACTCCGCCGGTAAACAACAAAAAGACGATTATATCAATGATATGCATACAGACCGAGCATTTAAGGTTTCAACTCCGGACAAAAAGGGAGTGCCTCCAACGCCTTGCGTATCTTCTCGCGTTCCGGAACATTGAAGCGATGGAAAGGAGCCGCAACAAAATCATCACAAACGCCCAATAAAGACAACGCGCATTTCAATCCTTTCAAATAACTGGAGCCATGCTGCCCCACGGTATAAATACTGCTACTGATTTGCATCACCAAGGGTTGCAGCCGACTTACGGTTTCCATGTCACGCGCTACCGCAGCATGATAAAGATCTACATATAATTCCGGGAACATATTGGCACCTCCGTTGATCCCCCCATGTCCACCCAGCAACACACACTCTGCCGTAATTTCCTCCGGTCCCACCAACATGGCGAAATCCTGTCTGTCCTTCATGGCATACATCACGGACTGGAAATAAACGGCATTAGCCGAACTATCCTTGAATCCCACCACCTGAGGATTACGGGCAATGCGTTGAATAGTAGCCGGAGCAAAATTCACTTTCGTGTGCGACGGCATATTGTACAAGAAGATAGGTAACGGCAACTGAGGAATCAGGTCCTCATAAAATTCGGCCAGTTCAGGCTGTCCCGGAGCAAAGTAGTAAGGGGGAGCGGAAACTACGGCTGAAGCACCACACTCGGCCCCTACATGTGCCAGATGAATACTTTTCTACAATTGATGTATCGGAAATACAAACCAGAACCGGAAGTCTTCCGGCATTGATACGGCAAGTTTCCTTTATCATTTCATGGCGAAGCCGGTAACTGATACTCTGCGCTTCTCCGGTGGTACCCAGTATAAATAATCCGTGCACCCCTCCTTTTATCAATCGTTCTATCAACCTTTCCAAACCGTCAATATCCAGTTTGTCATTATCCAGTAACGGAGTCACTAAAGGAGGAATAATGCCTGTCATAGGCTTTTTTAATGTGTTTTCCATGATTCGTTTTCTTTTAAAAATTTCAATGCTATATTTATGAAACGAACAGTAGGATTATTTGTACTCAGCCCAACATCCCGGCTTGTCCGGAAAGCGACAGGGCACTATCGTTTAACCTGTCGTCTTCCGTCTGCCCGGAACGTACCTTTAGAAAAAGAACTTTTTATTCCGCTTCAAGAAAAGAAAGTTAGTTATACATGCGGGCAACTCTTCCTGATAATGTGTCACCATAATCATGGTCTTGTCCTTACGACGACAGAAAGTTTCTATCACATCTTTCACCAACCGGCGGTTGTACAAGTCCAACCCATGCAAAGGCTCATCCAGAATAAGCAACTCAGGATCCTTCACAAAAGCACGGGCCAACAACACCAGACGCTGCTCGCCACTGGACAACTGCAAGAAATTCCGGTCTTTCAAATCTGCAATACCAAAAATATCCATCCACCATTCACAAGCCGCCATCTGCTCGGGACGCGGACGTTTGTACAACCCCACAGAATCATGTAGTCCGCTTGCCACAATATCTATGGCAGGAAGGTTCTTCAGATAAGCGCGATGCATCTCAGGACTGACATATCCTATATGCTTCTTTATCTCCCAAATACTTTCTCCGGAACCGCGTTTTCTGCCGAACAAGGTAATATCACAAGCATAGCTCTGCGGATTATCCGCACAGACCAAACTCAACAACGTAGACTTTCCTGAACCGTTCTCTCCACTCAAAGCCCATTTCTCGCCACATTTCACTGTCCAGTCCAAATCTTTCAAAATGGTACGCTCGCCATAACGGATGCTTACCTTGTTCAAATCGACTACGTGCTCGGTGTGATACAAATCACCGCCGTAAGGCAAATTCAGAATCCGTGCCTCCTTTTCTTCGGAAAGTATCCGTTCCGGTATCGGCTTACGGACCGCCAAATATTCCTGCAAAGTTATCTTTTTACCACACACCCTGTCTTCCACAGGAATAACATGAGTAATAAAAGCAGGAATATCATCGGACTTAGACAAGATAAGGATTACCTGCAAATGGGTTACTTTAGTCAGTTCGCCCAACAATGTATGAAGCAGGTCTCTCGTCTTCGCATCCAGTCCGATAAAGGGATTATCCATAATCAGTACACGCGGATTACTCAGCAAAGTCTTTGTCAGTTGAAACTTACGTAACTCACCACTGGAAAGCAGAATAATATGTTTATCCAGCATCCTCTCTATGCCAAACAGTTCATACAAAGCCTTTTTCAGACCTGAATCGGTCGCTTCGGGCAACAAATCACGTACCAGTGGGGTTTCATCCAAATCATGGGCATTCCATCGTTGCTGATAATAGTAATTTCCATCGGAATCTCCATATGAATCACGGAAAGCAATATACTTTATATTCTCGTATGCCATCTTCGAAGGAGAAGGAGAGAAATCATACTTCACTTCGTTCATCAACAACGGCCACCGGCCTGTAATCGTATCTACCAATATACTTTTTCCTGCCCCGTTTCTTCCCACAACAGCTATATGTTCTCCGGTGGCAAGTGTCATATTCACCGGTTCCTTCATCCGGTACAGCGGATGGCGGGTCACACCATTTTCTATCGCAATAATATTCTGCATTACAAATCTCTTTTTTATCCAACAGGATGCAAAGGTAACAAAATAATATAAAAATGAGATAATATATTATCATCTTGTTACATCAATCATCCACCTTAATTATATATGATACCAATTATACAACACTGAATAACCAACAAAATATTACCTAAACTATATGTTCCATAACAGAATATAGGCTCAAATTTATTAAGCATCAACAAGATATATATTTGCACTAAATTAAGACAAAAGGAAATAATAATAGAATAAATTATAGACAAAATGGTAACAACAATCAAGTTCACAAAGATGCAGGGAGCAGGTAATGACTATATATACGTAAACACCCTAAAGCACCTCATGTCCTAAAACTGCATACGGAGAACGAGCTGGTAGAAGAAGTAACAGTGGACATGGATCTTCCCCTGCTTGCCAACTCCAGACAAATAAATACCCCGGACGGCAAAATGTTGGCAAAAACAATCACAGTAGATGGAAAAGAATACAAAAGAACATTTGTTTGTATGTGAAATCCACATTTAGTGGTTTTCATAGATGATATAAAAGATGTAAATTTGCCGGCAATAGGTCCGAAACTGGAGAATCATCCGCTTTTTCCCGAACGAACCAATATAGAATTCGTTGAAGTATTATCACATAACAAGCACAAGCCATTACAAGAAAAACAAATACATACGAGATATAACAAACTCACTATTATGAATTAAAAAGGTAAAAAGCAATGAAAAAGAGTTCTAGAAAAACAACATTTCTGTCGGCCTTGGCAATAGCTGTTCCGGCAATGGGCATGGCGCAGGACAAAGTGGAAGCCAGCGTAGGAGCCGATCTCGTAAGCGGATACATCTGGCGTGGTCAGGATTTAGGGGGTGTCAGTATCCAACCCACGTTGTCAGTTTCTTACAAAGGGTTCTCATTGTCTGCATGGGGAACAGCAGGTATCGAAAAAGAAGATACAAAAGAGATTGACCTCACATTAGGCTACGCCACAGGAGGTTTCAGTATCTCCGTCACAGATTACTGGTTCAATGGAGGACCGGGGTATTTTCATTACGGCTCACACAATACCAACCATACCTTCGAGGCACAAATAGGTTATGACTTCGGACCGCTGGCCTTGAACTGGTATACCAATTTCGCCGGAACCGACGGAGTGAATAACGGAGGAAACAGAGCCCATTCGTCCTATATCTCGGCTACCGTACCTTTCACACTGGCAGGGCTGGAATGGACAGCGGAAATAGGAGCGACTCCGTGGAGCACAGACTTTTACAACTATTCCGAAGTCCCTGTATGCAACGGTTCCAACGGTTTCACCGTATGCGACATCAGCCTGGGAGCCGCCAAGGAGATAAAAATCACTGATTCATTCTCCGTTCCAGCTTTTGCAAAAGCCACCGTAAACCCACGCACTGAAGGGGCTTATTTCGTTTTCGGGCTAAGTTTTTAATCATAAAGAGCATAACCAGACAAGGATAACAACAAAGTATTAGTTTTTTAGAAGGCAAAAAGATTACATTATATACAAAATACAAATACAACAATAAAAAAATTGAAGCTATTATCTGTAAGACCCAATTCGAGGACGTAAAAGAAGCATTGCTCGAAGCCAAAATCGAATGGTTTTCCTATTACAATGTAAAAGGCATTGGCAAAACATGTCAAGGACGCATTTGAATGCCGTCCGCATCCGTACAGAAGAGCGCGGATATATCGCCTTGTACAATGCAGAACAGGAGAACTAACTCATTACACGGCCAAGACTACTCCACAAAGTAAAAATCATACTATAACTTAAGCGGAAAATTATGGATACAACTAACAAAAAGAGGTCGTCAGATGTAGAACAACCTCTTTTTATCAGGTAAACACATCATAAACAAGAAAGATGAATTACAAGCAAGGTACCTTCACAAATGCTGTATCCGGGAAATGCTTCTCTATATAACGACAAATATAAGTTTCTGTATCTGCTTGAATGATTTTATCCTCTCCTTCGGGAAACAGATTGTACATCACTGTATGAAGCTTTATCCCTCTCCGTTCTATAGCCTCAAAACTCAATAATGTATGGTTGATACTTCCCAATCGTCCCGAAGTAACAAAAACTAAGGGATAACCCGATTCCTGAACATAGTCTATAGTCAGATTATCTTCTGTCAACGGCACCATCAGCCCCCCGGCTCCTTCTACTAAAACAGCATCATAGCGCTCACTCAGCACCTCCGTGGCATGCTTTATTTTATCAAAATCAATGGCGCGGTTATCTATTCGTGAAGCCAAATGGGGAGAAGCCGGATAAGAAAATATTTCAGGTTTGGTAAGTCCCTGCTCATCCTCAGGCAAATACTCCATCCCCATCAGACGACGATGCAACTCAATATCCTCCGAATAACCTTCCGGATTTCCAGTCTGTATGAATTTTTGAGTAATAGTACGACATCCTTGTTTGTTCCAAAGATGTGCCAGATAGGCCGTGGCATAACTTTTGCCAATATTTGTATCAATACCACTTACGAAAAATACATTCTGTTTCATGATTCTTTTTATTTCTATTGTCTTTTCTTTGCAATAATATAAATAGGATGATAAGTCAAAGTCACCGAACGACCATCACTGAACAAACGGGCATACTTGTCACAGAAATCCTGCAAATCCCTTTTAGTCCACGCTTGTTGCCTGACAGCAGCCACCCCGGTGTGTTTCAAGTGATAAAGCACTTCGAGCGGAGTACCGAAAGTCAGACAGATACGTTCCTCATGAGCCTTCACGATCTCATAGTGTATGCGCAGCGCTTCTTCTAATTCCTCTAAAGAACGATAGTGAAGACCGCTGCCGGTAACCGATGCAACTTCTTTCAGATTATCCCTGCCGAACGTAGTAAAAGCAAAATATCCTTTCTGCTTCAACAAAGTATTACAACGTTCAAAAAACAGCTCGGGAGAAACAAACCACTGTAATGCCGAGCATGATACAATCAAATCCTGTCCTTTTGGAAAAGGAAGGGACTCGGCATCCCCTGCCAGAAAGGTAGCCTGCCCGCTTCCCAACAAATCGGTGAAACAAGAACTCATCTCCTGACAAATATCATTCAACACCAGTTTTTCAGGATGGAGGGTTTCCATCAACCTACGGGTAAGAAAGCCCGTCCCGCTACCAATTTCCAATATCCGGCCGCACGGACGGGGCAAATAATGATTTAGCATATCACTCATGCGGTATGCTATCTGCTTTTGTGCCACCGCCTCACGGTTATAACTCTCTACAGCGCGGGAAAAGCGACGGGTTATCAATTGCTTATTAATCATATGTTTTTGTTTTAAATAACAGACGGGCATAGCAAATCTCTCATTATTTCTTCTGAATAATGAGGAATATCATACTCTGCCACTTCCGTCCCGGTCCATGCATTTCTTTGGTTGACCGCCGTAAAAATCAAATCATTCTTGCCTATAACAGCCCGTTCCCATGCAAAACTGGGAACAGCGCAAGATTTTACCTGTTCTCCAATCCTCCGAAGCTCTTCTTGCAGTTCCTCTACCGCACGTTGCGGACGTTTCGACAAGAATGTTTCCAGATTCTCCTTTTTCAAACACATCCTGCGGATAAACTTTTCCAACGTACCCTCATTCAAGCCTTCCAGTGTTCCTTCAAAAACTTGCTGCGGAATACCTTTCAAATCATCGACAGGAGTTACCGTGCCATTCAAAGCAACACGCTCACAAATAGGCAAGTCCATATCCTGCAATACCATAGACGCGGCCCATACTCCCATAGACCAGGCTATCAGGCGAATCTCCTGATAACCCTGCAACAACGTGAAATCAAAATCCAGCGAACGATAATCATAACAAACCAACAGATCGCTATTTTCGGGGCAATAATCCATGAAAGGACATTCATCCATTCCCCAACCGGCAAAAAAAAGTGTCAATCGGGGAAGATGCTTTTGTTGTATAAAATAATGTTTCATATCAATTCTATCAGACTTTTTATTTCTTCTTCAGTAATATCCGCTGTCAACGAAAAACGGATACGCGATGTTCCTTCGGGCACAGTGGGAGGACGCACCGGCAACGCATAAAAACCTTTACGCTGCAAGAAATCGGCCTTTAACACCGTATCACCGCTATCGCCTATCGTCATTGGCAGAATATGGCTGGTAGAAGGACAAGCGTAGCCTTTCTTTACCAACGCGTCTTTCAAAAGAGAGGATATTCTCTTCAACCTTTCCCTCCGGAAGCTGAAACTGTCCAAATGCTCCAGGATAAAGAATGTCCATAGCAAGTTGACAGGAGGAAGAGCCGTTGTAAATATGAATGTACGCATTTTATTGATCAAATAATCACGGATGGTCTTCGAACAAACAATATAGCCTCCTACTGAGGCCAACGCTTTACCAAAAGTTCCACATAAAAAATCGATGTCAGCCACACAATCCTGTTCTTCCGCACACCCCAGGCCATGTATCCCTGTCTCTTATAC
>ENA-OYCR01000462-OYCR01000462.1-human-gut-metagenome-genome-assembly--contig:-NODE-462-length-8448-cov-3.669010_pt1 | contig 8448 bp, 3 predicted proteins | sample MGYA00243457_ERZ652881 | MGnify/ENA primary metagenome ERZ652881 (study PRJEB26926, sample SAMN06164391) | human gut metagenome | biome: ENVO:00009003; feature: ENVO:2100002; material: ENVO:00002003... | reverse complement strand
TACGAGATAGGAGTCCGTCTCGTGGGCTCGGAGATGTGTATAAGAGACAGCTTCCCAGGATATCGATATTGTCGTTCAAGGTAACGGCATTGCCTTGGCAGAAGCTACGGCCCAAAAATTAGGACATTTGAAGGTGTCGGTATTTAAAAATTTCGGAACGGCTATGTTCCGCTATAAAGGTACGGAAATTGAATTCGTAGGAGCCCGCAAAGAATCTTATCGTTCTGATTCCCGCAAACCCCTTGTCGAAGCAGGTACGATAGATGACGACCAAAAAAGACGGGATTTTACAATCAACGCGTTGGCGATCTCCCTCAATAAAAAGGATTACGGCCGGCTGGTCGATCCTTTCAAGGGTCTGCAACATCTGCAGGAACGATTGATAAAAACTCCCCTGGAACCCGGTATCACATTTTCCGACGATCCTTTACGCATGATGCGGGCCATCCGTTTTGCGACCCAATTGAATTTCAAAATAGAAGAAAATACTTTTAAAGCTATCCGTGCCAACAAAGACCGCTTAACGATTATTTCGACCGAAAGGATTATGGATGAATTCAACAAAATCATGCTTTCTCCTGAACCTTCCAGAGGAATTTTCTTATTGGAGGAAACCGGTCTGCTGGAAATGTTCTTTCCGGAACTGACAGCCTTAAAAGGAGTTGAAATCATCGACGGCATAGGACATAAAGATAACTTTTACCATACTATGGCAGTTCTGGATACTGTAGCTTTGTATTCGAATGACCTATGGCTCCGCTGGGCAGCTCTTCTGCACGATATTGCAAAACCTGTCACCAAAAAGTTTATAAAGGGACAAGGATGGACTTTTTACGGCCACAATCACATCGGGGAAAGAATGGTTGCTAAAATCTTCAACCGTCTCAAGCTACCCCAAAATGAAAAAATGAAGTATGTCCAGAAATTGGTCAATTTACATATGCGTCCGATCGTCCTTTCCGAGGAAATCGTAACAGACTCCGCTGTCCGCCGATTATTATTCGATACAGGAAACGATATCGACGATTTGATGACTTTAGCAGAAGCCGATATAACGTCCAAAAATGAAGAAAAAGTAAAACGATTTCTGAAAAATTTTAAAATCGTTCGCCGGAAATTAAAAGAAGTAGAAGAAAAAGATTCTATCCGGAATTTTCAACCCCCTATCAGCGGAGAAGAAATTATGGAAACTTTTCACCTTTCCCCCTGCCGGCTGATCGGAGATATTAAAAATGCCATTAAAGAAGCTATCCTGGACGGGATCATCCCGAATAAGGACGAAGAAGCCCGGGCCTATATGTTTAAAATAGCCGCCGAATTGATGAAAGACAAAGAGACAAACGGTTAAAGAGAGGAACCTTCGGGATCGCCATACCGCTGATGGGCATATTTAGGTACAACAGTCTTGAGGACAGCCCGATGAACTTTTAAATAAATGGGAGAAGTCATAAAAGCCGCATCTCCATCGATATGCACCCGATAAATATTCCCCTCTATAAGCGCCTCCGGGCACTGGATTTCCTTATAAAAGCCCATTTTATCAATCCGGGCGCTCATTAAAGCAAATAAAAAAGGTACCAAATTCCAGTATTTCGGACGTTTTAAAAGACAGATATCAACCAATCCGTCCTTCAAGGAAGCATGCGGGGCAATACTTGCATTATTTCCGAATTGGGAACTATTAGCAAAACTCAAAATAAAACACCGCTCATTTAAGATTTTCCCGTTTACTGTAATTTTATATTCTTGTTCGGTATACCGGAACCACATTTTCAAACCGGCATAAATATAGGAAAAGACTCCCCGCCTTTTTAAACGATTAAATTCATGAGCAACTTCCGCATCAAATCCAACCCCGCTTACATTCAAGGAATAAAGTCCATTCATTTCCAACATATCGACATAGGCATAAGCTCCCGACAAAACCTGTCTCAAAGCTTTCTTCATACGGGTAGAATACCCCAAATGCCGGGCAAAACCATTTCCGCTTCCGATAGAAACAATGCCGAAAGCAATCTCACTCCCATATAAAGCCCCACCCACCTCATTTACGGTGCCGTCTCCCCCTACGGCAATGATATGCGTATACTTCTTTTTCTTTATCGCCTCCGCCGCTAAAATACGGGCATGCCCGGCATATTCAGAAAACAGGATTTCATAATCTAATCCTTGATATTCAGGCATAAAACGGATTATTTCCGGTAATTTTTTACCGGATCCGGCCCCCGAAACAGGATTGACTATAAACAACAAATGCATAGGTAATTCCGAGAGAATTATTTTCCAATCCCATAATAGACATAGCCGAACTCCTTCATCTGATCGGCATTGTATATATTCCGTCCATCGAAAATGACCTTTTCCTTCAAAGCTTTTTCGATATAGGTAAATTTAGGTACTTTAAATTCCTGCCATTCGGTGACCACCACCATGGCATCGGCATCTGTTAAGGCCTCATACATATTTTTGGCATACTCTATCTTCCCTCCTATCCGCCGCTTGCATTCTTCCATGGCAACCGGATCGAATGCCTTTACCACAGCACCCGCTTCCAATAAACGTTCAATTAACACCAGAGAAGGCGCTTCCCGCATATCGTCTGTAGCAGGTTTAAAAGCCAGCCCCCATAAACCAAACCGCTTTCCTCTTATATCCTGACGAAAATGCTTCATAATCTTAGAAAACAAAACTTCTTTCTGCTTTTCATTTACCCGCTCCACCGCCTTTAATACCTCCATACGATAACCGTATTCATCTCCGGTTTTGATCAAAGCTTTTACGTCTTTCGGAAAACAGGATCCCCCGTAACCACATCCGGCATTGAGAAACTTCTTTCCGATACGAGTGTCACTTCCGATCCCTTTTTTGACAGCCTCTACATCCGCCCCCACGATTTCACACAAATTGGCAATATCGTTCATAAAAGAAATCCGCGTAGCCAACATCGAATTAGCCGCATATTTGGTCATCTCCGCAGAAGGAATATCCATAAAGTAAATCGGGGTATTATTCAACAAAAATGCATGATATAGTCTCTCCATCGTCTTTCTGGCCCGTTCCGATTCCACTCCGATCACAATCCGGTCGGGCGCCATAAAATCGTTAACGGCATCTCCTTCTTTCAAAAATTCCGGATTGGAAGCTACATCAAATTCGACATCGGAATTCCGCTTCCGAAGCTCTGCAGCAACAGCCTCTTTTACCTTTTGATTTGTACCCACTGGTACAGTCGATTTGGTAACGACAACAGCATAATGATCCAAGATCTGCCCTACCTCTCTGGCAACCTCCAGCACATAACTCAAATCAGCCCTTCCATCCTCATCCGGAGGCGTTCCTACAGCTATAAACACTGCATCCGCATCTACTATGGCTTCTTCTAAAGAAGTAGTGAAAAACAAACGTTCATCGGCCCGGTTTTTTATGACCAACTCCCTAAGCCCCGGTTCATATATCGGAATCCCCCCCTCATTCAGCAAAGCAATTTTAGATGCATCGACATCCACACAGGTAACAGTAACTCCCGTTTCCGCCAAACAAGTTCCGGAAACTAAACCAACGTATCCAGTACCAACAACTGTAATTCTCATAAATTTATATTTATACCCAGGTTTTAATAGATCAGCCCCCTGATCAGCGCATAGCCGATTGGTAATCCTCCGGATTTGACAGACAGAACTTGGTTCAGGATAAAACTTTAAAACTGAAAAACAACCGTAAATCTTATCCGAACCTTTGGTTCTTCATCAACACCCGACAGTCACCCGTCCACGAAGTACTTATCTGTGAATAAAGTGAACACTTATCGTTTTCCGGTAAACCCCAAAATCTACTTATCTTCCCGCTCTCCATTTCTCTGCAAAACACAAATAGATTTTCCCTTGTTTTACTAAAACGACAAAAATATAAAAATTAAAACGGGAAAAAACATACTTTCCTCATTATTTACGTAAATTTGTCTGAAATAACTTCTAATCCTGAAAACTATGGCTTTAAGTAAATATGTTTTTTGTTATTGCCTTCTCCTGGCCCTTTGTCTCAGCGGATGTTCCCGTACAAAATCCAACACCGCCCAACCTGAAATCAATAAATACATTTATGGATATACTTCCGGAACGATTACTTCCAATGCACACATCTATATTTATCTGGATAAAACTCCGGACAAGTCATTTCCCATAGGAGAACCTTTGCCGGGTGATCTTTTGAAAATATCTCCGGCCATAAAAGGACAACTTTTTCTCAAAGAAGAACGCATTTTGGAATTTATCCCCCAGCAAGGCTTTACAAACGGACAAGAATACCGGTTAAGGTTACATCTGGGAGCTCTTTTCAACGTTCCCAGCGATTACAACTATTTTGAATTTTCAGTGAAAGTCGTCGATCTACAAGCATCTTTTAATCCGGGAAATTTTACGACCACCTCCTCCAACGATACTTTAAATTATCAGGCTTCCCTCTATACTTCTGATCATATGGAATCCCAGGAAATAGAGAAACAGGTTACAGCACAAATTGATAATCAATCTCTTCCGATAGAATGGTCTCATTCAGGCAATACCCATCATTTTACAGTCTATCCTATTCTTAAAACCGAACAACCGCAAACGCTGACGTTACGTTTCGGCAATAAAGTTATCAATCAGAAGGAATTTCAGGAAAATATTCCGGGAAATCAGCAATTTTCAGTTCTCAACGTACAACTGAACGATAACGACAGACAATCACTACGGATCGACCTGTCGGAAAATGTGGATCCTTCCCAGAATCTCGAAGGATTGATTACAATACAAGGAGTATCGGATATCCGGTATAAAACCAATGCCAATACCATTTTCCTTTTTTATACGATTCAAGAAGATGCAGAAAGCATAGAGGTAACCGTCCACAAAGGTATCCGGAGTAGCGAGAACAAAATTCTGGAGGAACCTTATACCCAAACAGTCTATCTTCCTTCTTCCAACCCGGCCATCCGATTCATCGGAGAAGGTATTATTGTTCCTTCAGAAGGAAAAGTATGGGTCCCCTTCTCCGCAGTAGCCCTGAAAGCCGTCGATGTACAGATTATAAAAGTTTTTGATCAAAATATGAATTTTTTTCTCCAGCAAAATTCGTACGACGGAACCGGAGATCTCATACGGACAGCCCGACCTGTATTTCGTCAAAAGATAGCACTAAATCCGGAAGGTTCACCGATTAATTTAAACCACTGGAATGATTTTACCCTTAACTTATCCGATCTGGTTAAACTGGAAAAAGGCGTCATTTACCGGATAGAAATTCGTTTCCGCAAATCTTATACGACACTCGACTGCGCCTCAGAGGGCCAGGATAATACCGATTATTACGATCAGGACTGGGACGGCAACGACTATTATTACAGCAATTATTATTACAATAACGATTACCGATGGAGCGACAGAGATAATCCTTGTACAGATTCTTATTATACCGGAGACCGGTTTATCAGTAAAAATATAATCAATACGTCCCTTGGTATTCTGGCCAAACGAGGTTCAGACAACCGATATTTTGTGGCTGTCAACGACATTGTAACGGCAGCACCCGTGGCAAATTGCATGATCTCCCTTTACAATTATCAAAACCAAAAAATCGACTCTGTACAAACCGATAAAAACGGTTTTGCATACCTGAATACGGATATGAAAGCCTTTATTGCTCAGGCCCGTAAAGGACAAGATAAGGCCTGGTTAAAGATATCAGATGCCAATTCCTTATCTCTCAGCAACTTTGATATTAGCGGACAAGATGTGCAATCCGGATTGAAAGGATTTATCTACGGAGAAAGAGGCGTATGGCGTCCCGGCAACGATATCTACCTTTCTTTTATTCTCGAAGATAAGCAACACCTATTACCCGCCGGGCATCCGATTATTGCCCAACTCATCGACCCGAAAGGAAATACGACAGCCACCCGCAAAAGCGTCACCGGCGATATCCCCATCCATACCTTCCGTTTTTCCACAGCAGAAGATGCCCCTACAGGATACTGGAAATGCGTCGTACAAATCGGAGGAAACCGCTTTACCAAAACCTTACGGATCGAAACGATCAAACCAAACCGACTGAGTATCAATATGATATTTCCCAATGAACAAGTCGTAGGAAAAGGCATAAGCAATAGTATCGTAAAAGTTAAAACCAGATGGCTTAACGGAGCTTCCACTCCCAACCGGAAAGCAATAACTGAAGTCAAATTAAACCGGAGCCAATATACCTTTAAAAATTATCCGGCTTATACGTTTAATAGTTTAACAGACGATTTCGAACCTTATAGCGCCACTCTTTTTGATGGGAAAACTGACTCGGAAGGAAATTTTTCCTTTAATCTGAACGAAATAAAAACGGAAAATGCCCCGGGCATATTAAACGCGACATTTACCACCCGGGTATTTGAAGAAAGCGGAGATTTCAGTATTGCTACGTATACCACTCATTACTCGCCTTATACCCGCTATGCAGGTATCCGCCTCCCGGATTCGGAAGACGGCTGGTACCCCACTACAGAAAACGTAAAACTAAGCGGAGTACTGGTTACCCCCCTGGGACAAAAAGCTCCCGTTAATACAACTGTGGAGATTCAGGTATATAAAATTGAATGGCGCTGGTGGTGGGATTCAGAAAATAATAATTACACTTATATCAACCGTCCTTATAATAGCTTGTTAATAGACAAAACTATCCGAAGTAAAGACGGCAAATTCGAGTGCGAATTGAATATCGAACATTATGGCCGTTATTATATTCAGGCAACAGACAAAGAGTCGGGACATTCTACCGGACTCGTTGCTTATTTCGGCTCCTGGGCAGAAAATTCCAGTAAAGAAGCTGCAACGATACTCAATATTACAACCGATAAAAAAAATTATAAAGCGGGCGAAAAAGTACAATTGACTATACCTTCTTCTCAACAGGGAATAGCTATTGTCAGTTTAGAAAACGGAACTTCTTTCCGGGATATACACCGCATCCAAACAACTGAAAATTCCACTCGCTTTGAATTTGAAGCGACTCCGGCCATGTGCCCGAATATTTACGTTTTTGTGACACTGATACAACCGCAGCAGAATCGCGATAACGACCGACCGATACGCCTGTACGGAATGGTAAATATCAATATCGAAGACGCTGCCCTGCATCTGTATCCGGAAATAAAATTGAAGCCGGATCTCCGGCCAGGAGAAGAATTTACCGTAACTGTCAGTGAAAAAGAACACCGGGCTATGGATTATACCCTGGCCGTTGTAGACGAAGGCTTACTATCTCTGACCTCTTTCCGTACTCCTCAGCCCTTCCCGGCATTTTATGCCCGCGAAGCCCTGGGAGTCAAAACCTGGGATTTCTATGACTATATTTTCGGAGCTTACGGTGCCCGGCTGGAAAAAGCATTTGCCATAGGAGGAGACGAGGTTTTAAAACCGGAACAGGATGAAAAAACAAACCGCTTTAAACCCGTAGTCTTATTCGAAGGCCCCTTTTCTCTGAAAAAAGGAGAGTCCCGTACACACAAACTCCGCATGCCCGAATATATCGGAGAAGTACGGGCCATGGTCGTTGCCGCGACTGCCGACGGGAAATACGGTTCTGCCTCTGCCGATGCCCAAGTCAATAAACCACTGATGCTGTCCGTGGCTATGCCTCGTTTGTTCACTCCCGGCGATGTGATGAATGTCCCCGTGACCGTATTTGCCATGAACAATTCGATCCGAAACGTAGAAGTACAAATGACGACAGACGATAAGCTCGAAATCGTCGGAAAAAACATCCAGACTGTTACCTTTACTGAACAAGGAGAAAAATTAGCCTGGTTTACACTTCGCGTCAAACAAACAACCGGTAACACCGCTCTTACTTTTACAGCCCAATCCGGAAAAGAAACGACCGTTGTAAAAGAAAACGTACAGATCCGGGTGCCGAATCCACGAATTACCCACGTCAGCAGCGAAATACTGAAACCAGAAAAATCAGTTAAACTGTCTGCAAAAGTAGAAGGAGCAGACCCCCTATCCACACTGGAAATTTCTACTATTCCTCCCCTCAATTTGGCGGAGAGACTCCAGGAACTGATCACTTATCCCCACGGATGCGCCGAACAAATTGTATCTACAGCATTCCCGCAAATCTCTCTCAATACTTTATTGGATTTGACTCCCAAACAAAAAATGGATATTGAGACAAACGTAAAAGCCGTCATTAGTCGTCTATCCCTCTACCAAACAGCCGACGGAGGCTTCGCTTACTGGCCGGGATCACCTTATGTTTCAGAATGGGTAAGTACTTACGTAGCTCATTTTCTAATATCCGCCTCCCGAAAAGGATATTCCGTTCCTACACAACTTTTACAAAAAGATTTGAATTATCTCCAATCGTATGCCAACAGTTACCGGATAAACAACTATTACGATGAAATCGGACAAGGATACCGCT
>ENA-OYCR01000451-OYCR01000451.1-human-gut-metagenome-genome-assembly--contig:-NODE-451-length-8511-cov-4.298841_pt1 | contig 8511 bp, 7 predicted proteins | sample MGYA00243457_ERZ652881 | MGnify/ENA primary metagenome ERZ652881 (study PRJEB26926, sample SAMN06164391) | human gut metagenome | biome: ENVO:00009003; feature: ENVO:2100002; material: ENVO:00002003... | reverse complement strand
GAATAGATGCCCAGAGAAATCAGATAACCCATATAACGGTTGCGGCCTGCCACATAGTCCACCGTACAGCCGATGTGCTCGCGATGGGCAAAGGGCAGCTCCGGCCAGTCCTTATCAAACACATGAAGCTTGCCGTCGATGTAGTCCTCCACCAGCAGCAGAGTCTCTTCGGGCATTTTCTCGCCGTAGCAGTCGATGAGCTTGATGCCGTTGTCATAGTAAGGGTTGTGGCTGGCGGAGATCATAATGCCGCAGTCGAAGTCATCCACGCGGGCGATGTAAGCCACAGAAGGGGTGGTAGTGACATGGAGCAGGTAAGCATCTGCACCGGAAGCGGTCAGACCTGCGACCAGGCTGTACTCGAACATATAAGAGCTGCGGCGGGTGTCCTTGCCGATGACGATACGGGCAGGCTCGTTGTTGCCGTTACGCTCACGCAGAGCGTTGTAATACCAGCCCAGAAAACGACCAACCTTGTAAGCGTGGTCAGCGGTCAGCGTGATCCCAGCTTCGCCACGGAAGCCATCGGTTCCAAAATACTTTCCCATTATAGTTTTTTCCCTTATCCAAAGAGTGATTTAACGAATATATGCTTTAGCCGAGAGAGAACTCTCGTTGTCTGCCACCCGCCACGGAGAGGTATCATATTTGAGCAGCACAGCCATGTGGCGAAACACATGGCTGCAATAAGTATTAGTCTCTGCGGAACAGGTCGCGGGTGTAGACCTTGTCCTGCACATCATCCAAGCAGCTATCATAGCGGTTGGCAATGATGGCTTGGCTGCGTTTTTTGAATTCTTCAAGGTCATTCACGACTTCACTGCCAAAGAATGTACTGCCATTCTCCAGAGTCGGCTCATAGACAATGACCGTTGCACCCTTTGCCTTGATGCGTTTCATGACGCCCTGAATGGAGGACTGGCGGAAGTTGTCGCTGCCGGCCTTCATGGTCAGACGGTAGATGCCCACCGTCCGGGGGTGTCTGGCCAGGATCTGCTCCGCGATGAAGTCCTTGCGGGTGCTGTTGGCCGCCACGATGGCGGAGATGATGTTCTGGGGCACATCACGGTAGTTGGCCAGCAGCTGCTTGGTGTCCTTGGGCAGGCAGTAGCCGCCGTAGCCGAAGGAGGGGTTGTTGTACTGGTCGCCGATGCGGGGATCCAGGCAGACGCCCTCGATGATGGCCCGGGTGTCAAGACCGCGGACCTGGGCGTAGGTGTCCAGCTCGTTGAAGTAGCTGACGCGGAGGGCCAGATAAGTGTTGGCGAACAGCTTGACAGCCTCCGCCTCCGTGGGGGCCATGAAGCGGACGGGGATGTCCTTCTTGACGGCACCCTCCCGCAGCAGGGCGGCGAAGTCCTCTGCGGTCTGCCGCAGCTGGGAGTCGTCTTGGGAGACGCCCACCACGATGCGGCTGGGGTAGAGGTTGTCGTACAGTGCGCGGCCCTCCCGCAGGAACTCGGGGCTGAACAGGAGACGGCGGCAGCCGTGCTTGATCCGGGCGCTTTCGGTGAAGCCCACGGGCACGGTGGAGCGGATCACCACGGCGGCACTGGGGTTCACGGCCATGACCTGACGGATGACGCTCTCCACCGACGAGGTGTCGAAATAATTCTGGTCGGGGTCGTAGTTGGTGGGGGTGGAGATCAGCACCAGCTCCGCATTACGATAGGCGCTGTCGCCGTCGGTGGTGGCGGTCAGGTCCAGCGGGCGGGCGGACAGGTACTCCTGTATCTCGGAGTCGGCGATGGGGGAGATGCGGCGGTTGATAAGGTCCGCCTTCTCGGGGACGATGTCCACGGCTGTGACCGTGTTGTGCTGGGCCAGCAGGACGGCCATGGACAGACCGACATAGCCGGTCCCGGCGATGGCGATACGCATAGGGGACCTCCTTATGAGCGGGGGCGCAGAAATGGATGAAGTATGTGCAGGCTTCTGCGCCGCGGGGGCGGGATACCCGGCAAATGCGGGGAGAAACCCGCGATTTTCAACGTTTTTACTGTACCATAAACGGGAGGGAAAGGCAAGGAAAAAGGCTGCTTCTTATCGGCGGCTTATTCAGCACAACGGCAATACAGCGCGGAGAAACGACAACAAATCGTATAAAACGGCAAAAAGAACACCCTGTGTATTCACACAGGGCGTTCTTTGGGGTGCGGCGGCGGTACAGGGGACACGCTTTACAGTGCTGCGTGGGTCAGGCCAGAGTCTCCATCTCCTGATTGACGCGCTCCTCGCAGCTGCGCATGGCCAGAATGGTCTTTTCCATCAGCTCCTCGATGGGCCAGCCCAGGCGCTCGGCGCCGGTGTTGATGACATCGCGGGAGCAGCCGGCGGCGAACTTCTTGTCCTTGTACTTTTTTTTCAGACTGCTGACCTCCATGTCCATGACGCTCTTGCTGGGACGCATGCGGGCGGCGGCGCCGATGAGGCCCGTCAGTTCGTCGGCAGCGAACAGCACCTTCTCCATTTCGTGGGTGGGCTCCACATCGCAGCACAGGCCGTAGCCGTGGGAGCAGACGGCGTGGATGAACTCATCGGAACAGCCGGCCTTCTTCAGCAGCTCAGGCGCCTTGACGCAGTGCTGCTCCGGCCACATCTCAAAGTCAATGTCGTGGAGCAGGCCCACCGTGGCCCAGAAGTCCGCATCCTCGCCGCATCCCAGCTCGTTGGCATACCAGCGCATGACACCCTCCACCGTCAGACCGTGCAGAATGTGGAACGGTTCCTTATTATATTCTTTCAGGGCGGCCAGCGCCGCTTCGCGGGAGATGCACTCTTTCATCTTCCAGACCTCCTTTGTGGTGTTGAATTGCCCCCTATTTTAGCAGGTTATTCCCTGTTGTCAAGCTGCTTTCCAACAGGTGCAGCAGGGAGGCGGCGTGGCCGTACTCCGCCTGACTGAAGCGGCGGAAAATGTCCCGCAGACACACGTCCTCCGTGTCTTCCGCAGCCTGGGCGTAGGCCCAGCCGCCGCAGGTTTCCTCACGGTACAGCTCCCGCAGCAGCCGGCACCAGGACGAGCGGGGCTCCTCTCCCACGGGGGTGGGGGGCCGGTAGTACCGGCCGGTCAGCAGATAGTGGGCGGCCAGCAGTGTGCGGGCATGGGCCAACTCCTCATCCGACAGGCGCAGCAGCGTCCGGCGGGCCGAAGGCGGAGCGCAGCGGACCTGACGGCGGTAGGCGCGGGCCATGGACAGCTCCTCATCGATAAACCGCCGCAGGCGATGGGTGCTGTCCTCCGGCGGCGGGGCGGCGATGCCGCAGCTGCCGGTGTCCGCGGCGGGCGCTTCCGGCGGCGGCAGCGACTGTGCCACCCGCTGCCAGACCTCGCGGGTCAGCTTTTGGTCATAGGCGATGTTCAGTTCCTGCTCCATGTTTGAACGCCTCCTTCTCACGGCATACTATGCGCAGAGGGGCGGCGGTGCGCCTGCGGCGCCTGGTTGCGGCAAAATACGCAGGAAAAGATTGCTTTTTGCGGGGGAATCTGTTACACTGACGGGGTTGTGAAGTCACAGCACTTTTTCTTTTGACTGTTGCAGATGCCATAAAGCGGCGTGGAAAGCTCTGGTATACTGCTGTCAGATATTACCTCAAAGAGGGGAGAGGCATTCATGCTGGAACTGCAGAATATCTGTTATCGCGTATCTACTCCCGATGGGGAGCAGGACATTCTCAAAAACGTCTCCATCACCATTCCCGACCACAAGCTGGTGGTGTTCACCGGCCCCAATGGCGGCGGCAAGACCACGCTGGCCAAGGTTATCATGGGGCTGGTGCAGCCCACGTCCGGCCGCGTACTGTATAACGGCGAGGACGTGACGGACATGTCCATCACGGAGCGGGCCCGCCGCGGTATCAGCTACGGCTTTCAGCAGCCGCCGCGGTTCAAGGGCATCACGGTCCACGACCTGCTGCTTCTGGCGGCGGGACAGGAGAAGCTCAGCAAGGACAAGTGCTGCGCGTACCTGACCAAGGTGGGCCTGTGCGCCAACGACTATCTGGACCGCGAGGTGGACGTGTCCCTGTCCGGCGGCGAGGTCAAGCGCATTGAGATCGCCACCATTCTGGCGCGGCAGAGCGACCTGATGATCTTCGACGAGCCGGAGGCGGGCATCGACCTGTGGAGCTTCGCGCGGCTCACCGAGACCTTTGAGCAGATCCATCAGGAGGGTCACGCCACCATGATCATCATCTCCCATCAGGAGCGCATCATCCGTCTGGCAGACGAGATCGTGGTCGTTGCCAACGGACAGATCGCCCACCGCGGCAGCACCCAGGAGATATTCCCGCTGATCCTGGCGAATACGCTGGGCGGCTGTCCCGTGCTGGATAGAAAGGAGGGCGTACAATGATCACCGATATTGATGCCAAGCTGCTGGAAAAAATCGCGGACCTGACGGGCCAGCCTGTGGGCGCCTTCAATATCCGGAAGGACAGCGGCTGCGAGGCCCGCCAGTCCACGGAGCACATCGACATCACGCCCCGCGCCGACGGGAAGCAGGGCATCGACATCCGCATCAAGCCCGGCACCAAGGGGGAGAAGTGCTACATCCCCGTCATCATCAGCAAGACCGGACTGAGTGAGCTGGTCTACAACGACTTCTACGTGGGCGACGACTGCGACGTGGAGATCGTGGCAGGCTGCGGCATTCACAACTCCGGCTGCGATGAGAGCCGCCACGACGGCATCCATACGTTCCACATCGGCAAAAACGCCCGGGTGCGGTACAGCGAGAAGCACTACGGCGAGAACGACCCCGGTCAGACCGGCGGCAACGTGATGAACCCCAAGACCGTGGTGTATCTGGGAGAGAACTCCACCATGCAGATGGACACCATCCAGATCCGCGGCATCGACTCCACCAAGCGGGAGACGGACTTCTTCTGTGAGGCCGGCAGCGAGGTGGTGGTGACGGAGCGCCTGCTGACCCATGGCAGCCAGACGGCGGAGAGCGATATGAACATCCAGCTCAACGGCTGCGATGCCAAGGGCCGCGTCATCTCCCGCTCCGTGGCGCAGGACCAGTCCCATCAGGTATTCCGCCCCGTCATGGTGGGCAACGCCCAGTGCTTCGGCCACGTCCAGTGCGACAGCATCATCATGGGCCGGGCCAAGATCGAGTCCGTACCGGCCATCACCGCCAACTGTCCCGATGCGCAGCTCATCCACGAGGCGGCCATCGGCAAGATCGCCGGCGACCAGCTGCTGAAGCTGGAGACGCTGGGGCTGACGGAGGAGGAGGCCGAGGACACCATTCTCAGGGGCTTCCTGGCGTAAGCACACACGAAATACCGGAAAAAGACCGCCTCGGGCGGTCTTTTTTTCCACCGCGCTTGCATGCGCCGCGGAAAGATGGTATGATATATAGTCGAAAAATATAAGGGAGGTTATCCTCTATGAAATTAGGTATCGTGGGGTTGCCCAACGTGGGCAAGAGTACCCTGTTCAACGCCATCACCAATGCCGGCGCCGAAAGCGCCAACTATCCCTTCTGCACCATTGAGCCCAACGTGGGCGTGGTGGCCGTGCCGGACGCGCGGCTGGACAAGCTGGCAGAGATGTACCAGCCGGACAAAAAGACGCCCGCCGTCATTGAGTTCGTGGACATCGCGGGTCTGGTGAAGGGCGCCAGTCAGGGCGCGGGCCTGGGCAACAAGTTCCTGGAGAACATCCGCCGCACCGACGCCATCGTTCATGTAGTGCGCTGCTTCGATGACGAGAACATCATGCACGTGGTGGCGGACGCCAGCCAGAACGTGCCGGTGGATCCTCTGGGCGATATCGGCACCATTGATCTGGAGCTGATCATGGCGGATCTGGAGATGGTGAACCGCCGCGTGGAGAAGGCGGCAAAGGCTGCCAAGGGCGACAAGAAGTTCCTCCACGAGGCCGAGGTGTTCAAGGCGCTGGCTGCCCATCTGGATGCCGGTAAGTCCGCCCGCACTTTCGAGTGTGATAAGGACGACCGCGCCATCATCGAGACGGCGGATCTGCTGAGCCTGAAGCCCATTATTTACGCCGCCAACATGGATGAGGACGGCTTTGCCAACTACGAGGATAACGGCTATTTCCGGTCCGTCCGTGAGCTGGCGGAGAAGGAGGGCGCGCAGGTGCTGCCTATCTGCGCCAAGCTGGAGCAGGATATCGCCGAGCTGGATGATCCCGAGGAGCGGGCCATGTTTCTGGCGGATCTGGGCATTGAGAAGTCCGGTCTGGACCGGCTGATCCAGTGCTCCTACGACCTTCTGGGCCTGATTTCCTTCCTGACCTACGGCAAGGACGAGTGCCGCGCCTGGACCATCAAAAAGGGCACCAAGGCCCCCCAGGCCGCAGGCAAGATCCATTCTGACATCGAACGGGGCTTCATTCGCGCGGAGACCATCAATTTCGACGAGATGATGGCTTGCGGCGGCAGCGTGGCCGCCGCCAAGGAGAAGGGCCTGCTGCGCTCCGAGGGTAAGGAGTACGTGGTGAAGGACGGCGACATGATCTACTTCCGCTTCAACGTGTAAAAAACCATCCGGAGACGGCGCAGGCGGCAGCTCTGCGCCGCCTTTTTGTGTGCCGAGTGGACAAAAATAAGCGGATTTTTGGCATATTATCCAAAAAAGAACACATAATTTCTACCGCACAAGACGGGAAAGTGCTTGTCCGGCGCGGGCGGTACGGCGTATAATAAACCCATTATTGTGATTTGGGCACAAGCGAAACGGGAGAGAAAGGAAAATCTATATGGAAAAACGGTATACGCTGCCTGTTGCCATCGCACTGGTGGTGGGCACGGTCATCGGCTCCGGCGTGTTCTTCAAGGCGGAGGCGGTGCTGACAAAGACCGGCGGCAATCTGTCCGTGGGCATTCTGGCTTTCATTATTATGGGCGTGGTGATGATCATCAGCGCCTGCACCTTCGGCGTGGTGGCCCAGAGCCATCAGGACGTGGAGGGGCTGGTGGGCTACGCCCGGGCCTCCTGCGGAAAGACCTACGGCTACTATGTGGGATGGTTCATGGCGGTCATCTACTACCCCTCGCTGGTGGCGGTGCTCAGTTGGCTGCCCGCCCGCTATTTCGGCGTGCTGATGGGCTGGGAGGATGCGGTGGTAGGCGGCCGTACCATGATGCTGGCGGGGGTGTTCATGATCGTCACCTACACCATGAACGCGCTGGCCCCACGGCTGGCGGGGCGGTTTGCCATCACCACCACCGTCATCAAGCTGATCCCGCTGCTGCTGATGGCCGTGGTGGGCACTATCGTAGGACTCGGCAACGGTATGACCAGCTTCAACTTCACCCACGTGGTGACGGAGATCCCCTTCGCGGAAGGACTGTTCGGCGCAGTGGTGTCGCTGGCCTTCGCCTTTGAGGGGTGGATCTGCGCCACCTCCATCGGCACGGAGCTGGAGAACCCCAAGAAGAACATGCCCCGCGCCCTGCTGATCGGCACCGTCATCATCGCCGTGGTGTATGTGGTGTACTACATTGGCCTTGCCGGCGCGGTGGAGTCGGAGGTCATGATGGCCGGCGGCGAGGCCGGCGCAAAGCTGGCCTTCCAGAACGTGTTCGGGCAGGTGGGCGGCGCGCTGATCTTTGCGTTCGTGGTCATATCCTGCTGGGGAACCTGCAACGGCCTGACCATGGCCGTGACCCGCGGCATGTTCGACCTGGCCAGCGAGTGCGAAAGCCCGCGGCTGGCCATGTTCCGCAGCGTGGATCCCAACACCGGTATGGCCAACAATTCTGCGGTGTTCGGCCTGCTGGTCAGCTCTCTGTGGCTGCTGTACTTCTACGGCGGCACGATCATGAACGGCTTCGGCCCCTTCAAATTCGACTCCTCGGAGCTGCCCATTATCACGCTGTACGTCCTGTATATCCCCATCTACATCGCGCTGATGCGCCGCCGCGACCTGCCCGCCTTCCGCGGAAAGGTTATGCCGGTGCTGGCGATCCTATGCTCACTGTTCATGGTGTTCGCAGCCGTCTACTCCCACGGCGTGAATGTGGCGTGGTATCTGGTGGTGTTCGCGGTCATCGAACTCATCGGCGCGGTATTTCGCGGCCGGACGGCGTAACGGCATCTTACAGGAAAATCCCCCGGCTTTGCCGGGGGACTTTTATTTTGCCTGTGCGGGAATAAGATCGGGGTTCCGACAGAAAACGGCGTATTCTGCGGCCCGCGTGTGCTACCATAGCTCCAGCAAACGACAGGGGGGAGCATCATGGAACAGAGAAACGCCGTACCGCAGGGGACGGCACGGCCGCGCCCGCCGCGAACGGCGGAGGAGCGGCAGCGGGACCGGCGGCTGGCCCTCTCACTGCTGACGCGGCTGGCGGCAGCGGCGGCAGCACTGACGGTGCTGCTGGGCGTGGTGCTGCTGGTGACGCAGGCGGAGGGGCAGGACATGTTCCCCGCCGTAAAGGACGGGGATCTGCTCATCGCCTACCGGCTCCAGCGCCGGTGGGCGCAGGATGACCTGGTGCTGTACCGGCAGGAGGGGGTGCTGCGGCTGGG
>ENA-OYCR01000436-OYCR01000436.1-human-gut-metagenome-genome-assembly--contig:-NODE-436-length-8713-cov-6.671633_pt1 | contig 8713 bp, 10 predicted proteins | sample MGYA00243457_ERZ652881 | MGnify/ENA primary metagenome ERZ652881 (study PRJEB26926, sample SAMN06164391) | human gut metagenome | biome: ENVO:00009003; feature: ENVO:2100002; material: ENVO:00002003... | reverse complement strand
TTTTTCATAATGAATACGAACTTTGCAACATAGCATACTAATGATTCGGACATGAAATAAACAGACAAACTAACCACATTCGGTTCAATCTGTTTTGTGATTTCAAATGAATTATAGTTAGATATGTAAAAAGCGACGCTGGAGCTTGAAATAAGTAACGGTTTATCGGTGTATTCTCCGTTAAACCGTCCTGTTTTCGTTAAACGAAAACACAACTTGCTGTCCCCTAATGGGGACAACATTCTCCAATAGGAATTGTGTATCAGCCCATTGTACGGCTATTCTCCTGTGATTTTCGGGTCATTTCCATCAGGCATTTGCCGGCTGCTCTCCCCATAAAAAGGTGGCTGTCTCTCCTGAATCATGTGACTTACGCCCATAATTCAGGAATAAGGGAGACGTATGTACTGGAAATCTGCCCTTTCCATACCCTATTCTCCATTAATGGATTGTTATTTTTACACTTCTGCAAATGGAGAATGGGCAGTGAATCGTATATGCCTTATGGCTTTCCTTCACTGTCTCCTTTGACGGATTGTTACTTTTACACTTCTACAAATGGAGAATGGGCAGTGAACCGTATATGCTTTATGGCTTTCCTTCACTGTCTCCTTTGACGGATTGTTACTTCTACACTTCTGCAAATGGAGAATGGGCATGTAACCGTGTATGCCTTATGGTTTTCCTTCATTGTCTCCATTAATGGATTGTCACTTCTACACTTCTGCAAATGGAGAACGTGCATGTAGCCGTGTACGCCTTATGTTTTTTCTTCCTTGTCTCCATTAACGGATTGATATTTTTACACTTCCACAGACCGATAATTCAAGAATCCGTATCAGGACGGATGCATGCTCCCACACCTGCCCATAAGGATTTGAAAGGGGCGGTGGACAAGGAACGGAATCCCGCCGCTTTTCCACGCCGCTACGGACAGCAGGATTCTGACGTCACTCCTGCATGGGAAGAACCATCCGGATGGAACCATATGTTCGTCCCCCCGTCATGTGTATCATGACAATCCCCGACTTTGGATGACTATAAGTGACAGGTGGTTCCGTTCCGTCCTGTCCTCTTCTTTTTTTATTTTGTATTCCGAAACAATGCCAGTTGTGTAATTTAATAATTTAAGATTTTAAGACAATGGATTCAGAAAAGGAAAAGAACCGGCTTTCCGATATCGTTCTCGAGAGGGTCGGACTCACGGGAAACCTTCTGTCAGCTCCCGTTTCCCCATCCCCGGAACCGGCGGTGGATATGCCGGGTCATGAAAGGCAGGTCCGTGCAGGGAAAGTGACAGCCCCGGAAGAATACAAGAGGAGGTTTCTGGTTCCCGCTCCCAAGTCTGTGGAGTGGAAGACCGCGTATATTGACGGGAGGCTGCACCGCCGGATCGCCATGCTGGTCAGGGCCGCCGGTTGCGGCAGCATCTCCGGGTTTATCATCCGGCTGCTGGAGCTCCATATGGAGGAACATAGGGAGGATATCGCCGCCCTGCTCGGTGAGGTCTACCGTCCCTGGGATGAGGACGGGCAGCCGGGAGAACCGGCCCGCCGATAAAATGTTGTCATTGTCCAAGAAGATATATCATGACAGGAAAGAACGTAAAAGACCGGATGGGTCCCGGCGGGATGGACGCGGACCGCATCCGTGAGATCATGGGGGAAGCACCTGCCTGTCCCCGGAAGGGACGTGGAACGTCCGGTAACGACATAATGCGTCCCGCAAGGAAAAGCGGCCCCATGCAGCCGTCCGTCTATGGGGAGGAATACCTGCATGGCATTGCGGGCGTGCAGCGCCGGTCACTGCATATTCCTGCCGCCCTGCACCGGAAACTGTCCATCCTGGCGGGAGCCTCGAGAAATGGAACGGTCACGCTGGAGGGGTTCATCAACCACCTTGTATCGCGGCATCTGGAAGAATACAGGGAAACGGTGGAGATGATTCTGGAAGAGTCCCTGCCCGACCGGTCATAATAGTGTTTAACATTTAATGCAAGAAGTATGATGAAAAAAGAAAAAGAGTTGTTGGTTGCCGTCGCCAGCCAGAAGGGTGGCGTGGGAAAATCCGTCTTTACGGTACTGCTGGCCAGTGTGCTGCATTACCGCAAAGGCCTGCGTGTGGCGGTTGTGGACTGTGACTACCCGCAGCACAGCATCGCCCTGATGCGTGAGAGGGACATGGAGAGTGTCATGAAAAATGACGACCTGAAGGTGAGCCTTTACCGGCAGCACGAGAGAATCCGGAAGCCTGCCTATCCGGTCATCAAAAGCGATCCGGAAAAGGCGGTGGAGGACCTGCATCGTTATATGGACGAAAAGGGGGAAACTTTCGATATCGTGCTTTTCGACCTTCCCGGAACGCTCCGCAGCGAGGGGGTGGTCTATACTGTTGCCGCGATGGACTACATTTTCGTCCCGCTCAAGGCGGACAACATCGTCATGCAGAGTTCCCTGCAGTTTACCAAGGCTCTGGAAGAGGAGCTGGTCGCCAGGAAGAACTGCAACCTGAAAGGGACCTGGCTGTTCTGGAACATGGTGGACAGGAGGGGGCGGAAGGACCTGTATGACGCCTGGAACCGGGTCATCGACAAGATGGGGCTGCGGCTGCTGTCCTCACACATTCCGAACACCCTCCGCTACAACAGGGAGGCGGACCCTGTCTGCAAGGGTGTCTTCCGTTCCACGCTGTTTCCACCCGATCCCCATCAGGAGAAAGGCTCCGGCCTTCCTGAACTGGTGGAGGAGATATGCCGTACCATCGGCCTGGAGGAACCCGATACCGACCGGTAGCGGATGTCAGGGTATAGACACCTTAAATAAGGACTTTTAGCCTAAGATAAAGTAAGCTAATGGCGTGATAATAAGGATCTTATAATTACGATATCTCCTGTAAAAGCATTACCTTAGTAGTGTAATAATAAAGGAGGTAATAAATTATGAACGAGCAAATCAGAAGCATTTTAGCACAAGAAACGACAAAGACGAGCAAGATCCGGCAACTGTATCTTCTGGGTGTTCCCCGTGCGGAAATCGCACGAATGGTGACCAACGGAAACTACGGCTTTGTAGTGAACGCCCTGCGCCGTATGAGTGAATGTGAGTGCGGTCCGAACATCCAACCGTTGGCAGCCGCACCGGATTACACTTTCAACCGCAAGTTCGGTATCGAGATCGAGGCTTACAACTGTTCCCGCGAACGGCTCGCACGCGAGCTCAGGGAGTCCGGTATCGAGGTTGTGGTGGAAGGTTACAACCATACCACCCGTCCGCATTGGAAACTCGTGACAGACAGTAGTCTGAACGGGAATGACACCTTCGAGCTGGTCAGTCCGATCCTTGTCGGCGAAGCCGGGTTACGTGAACTGGAGAAGGTCTGCTGGGTGCTTGAGCTGTGTGATGTGAAGGTGAACGGGAGCTGCGGGCTTCACGTGCATATCGATGCCGCCGGTTTCAGCATGGAGACCTGGCGCAACCTGGCCCTGAGCTACAAACACCTGGAACCGGTCATCGACAGGTTCATGCCTGCATCCCGCAGGGACAACTACTATTGCCGTGGGCTGGGCCATGTCTCTGACGGGATGATACGTTCCGCCCGGACGGTGGACGAGCTGAAAGGAAGGATCGGTGACCGTTACCACAAGGTGAACCTTGAGGCCTACTCACGGCACAAGACGGTCGAGTTCCGGCAGCATTCGGGAACGACCAGCTTCACAAAAATGCGAAATTGGGTGCTGTTTCTCCACAAATTGGTTACCTTTGCCACAAGGGGACAGGTGCCTGCGGGCACCGCGCTCCAGGACATCCCCTTCCTGGATGGTGAACAGAAACTATATTATAAACTGAGAACTAAAAAATTATCGGCATGAACAGGCATATGTATATTTTGGCGGATGGCGGCAGGATTGCCGCCTCCGGCCCTTCCGAGTTTGTACGCCTCCTGCGTGAGGGCAGCTGGTTTGACAGCGGGTGCACCGACGGGGAGTACATGGTGAATTTCTCCGGGCGGTACAGGGAACTGCACGGGGTGACGGTGAGGACCGACACGCCGGAGCATTTCATGGACGACCTGAAAAAGTACGGTTACATCAAGGGCTGAACAGTCCGTTCCTTTATTATTACACTCCCTGCCGGTTTGGGGTCGCTTCACTTCCGGTGGGGATTTTTCTTTTTTCATCGCCATGACGCACCCGTCCTTCAGGTTTTCCAAAGGGGGTCGTGAAAACCGACCGGCTACGGAGTATTTTTCCCGCGCCATATGACAAAAACCGACTATCCATGACTATTCCTGCCAGTGTACCGGTCGCGCTTGCCTCTCATGGTTTCTTCCCTTATATTCGCACTGACATTTAAACAAGTTGAAATTATGGAAATATGCTACATCGAGGCCGGTGTCCTTGAGAGGATGCTGGCACGCGCCGAGAACCTGTCCGCACATGTGGACAGATTGTATGAGAGAAACCGCCGTAAGGAACCCGGAGAGTGACTGGACGGCCAGGATGTCTGCCTGCGCCTTGACATCTCGCCGCGTACCCTGCAGACCCTCCGCGATACCGGACGGCTGGCGTTCACCCGCCTCCAGCGCAAGTTCTATTACAAGCCCGAAGACGTGGAGAGGCTGATGACCTACGTCGGCATCAGACGCAAGGAGAAGGCTGTGAGAGAGGGAAGAAAGAACGGAAACCTTTAAAGAGCGGAAGAGATGGAAGGCATTATCGACAAGGAGAACGAACGTGCCCGCAGGTTCTTTGCCCTGCTGGACAACATGGAGAAAAAAGTGGAACGTCTTGCCCGTGACAACCGTCCTCCCTTCAACGGGGAACGGTTCCTGACCGACAGGGAGCTTTCCGGGACGTTGAAGATCAGCCGCAGGTGCCTGCAGGATTACAGGGACCAAGGACGGATTCCCTATATCCAGCTTGGCGGGAAGATCCTGTACAGGCAATCGGACATCGAGAAGCTGCTGGAGGAGAACTATCACGCTGCATTGGTATAATATCGTATTCAAGTTTAAGGATTGCCGCCGGAATTGCATTTACGATTCCGACGGCAATTTTTATTTAGCCTGCGGCTTCCTTGCCGGCCGCAGGCTTTCTTCTTTCCATCAGCCGGTCCATGTCCGAGGATATCTTCCGGTCGGTGACCTGGGCGTAGACCTGCGTGCTGTCGATATTCGTATGGCCCATCATCCTGGCGATGCTCTCTATCGGAATGCCCGCGGTCAGTGTCAGGGTCCCGAACGAATGCCGGGCCATGTGGTAGGACAGGTTCTCTTTCATGCCTAATGCCACACCCATTCCATGTACCTCGTACCAGAGGACATCGCGGACCGGCAGCGGGAATACCGGCCTGTCTTCATCCGTGGTGTTGTAAAGATCCAGTATCTGTCCGGCTATGGGATGCAGCGGGATGAACGCCTCCACGTCCGTTTTGGCGCGGCGGATGCGGATATACCTTCTTCCTTCCGAGGTCGTTCCGATGTGACGGGGATGGAGAGCCCTCGTATCCGCGTAGGCCAGACCGGTCAGCGAGGAGAAGATGAACGTCCTGCGCGCCAGCTCCATCATCGGGTCGGGCAGCGGGGTTTCCATCATCCGCTTCAGTTCACTGCGGCTGATATGCCTTAGTTTAGGCGCTTCTTTCCTCTCGTATGCCACGTCCTCTATCGGGTTGGCACGCAATACTTCCCGGTCCACGGCGATGTAGATGAGCCGGTTGAGCCAGCACAGGCAGTGGTTCACGTGTCCGTTCCTGTGTCCCAGCTCTTTCTTGAGAAAGACCTTGAACGATTCGGCGAACTCTTCGGTGATGTCCGAAAAGGCGATGTCCTTCATCCCGCGGGATTCGATGAACTGCCTGAGGTTAAGCTGCGTGGTCTTCGACTGGCGGTAGGTGGAGGTGGAATTGATCTCCTTGGAGCGGACCCTGAGCCGTTCGCGTTCCACCTCTCCGGCCTGCAGGAGGTATTCCGGCACGGAATTGGCACCGGATACGGTGGTCTTGAGCAGCTCGGCCGTGACCACTCCCTGGTTCCTCAGCAGGTTCCCGTACGCCTCTTCCAGCCGGCCTCGGAAGGCGGTAAGGCGGTTGTTCTCCCTGGCTGTTTTGATTTCACACTTCTTGCTGTCCCAGTCTCCGGGTTTGCAATAGATGCCTGTCGTGACAGCCGATTTCTTTCCGTCGATGCTGATCCGGCAGAGGACGGCGGTCGTGCCGTCCGATTTTACCTTGTTACGGTTGATGTAGAATAAAAGCTTGAATGTACTGCGCATGATAATGATTGTTTAATTGTTTAAGGATTAAAGAATAAGTTTCAAATCGCGGGTTGCCTCGACGAACCTGTCCATGTCCTCGAACAGTCGCTTCGGAGTTACACGGGCATATATCTGGGTGGTCTTTATGTTGGAGTGTCCCAGCATTTTGCTGATGGTCTCGATCGGCACTCCCTCCTCGAGCGTGACCAATGAGGCGAAAGAATGCCTTCCCATGTGGTAGACAAGGTCCTGGCTCAGCCCCGCCATCAGGCGCAGGGATTTCATGTTGGCCCTGAGCGTATGGTAGTCCTGCGGCGGGAAGAGGGTGATGCGGGTATCGTCACGATACTTCCCGATCAACGCGAGTGCTTCCGGCAGCAACTTGACGCGTCCGAGGTAGTCGGTCTTCTTCCGCCGGTATTTCAGCCAGAGGCTGCCCTCGTCATCCTGGAAGAGGTTCTCCCGGGTGATGCTTACCGCATCGGCATAGGCGGTGCCGGTGTAACAGGCGAAGAGGAAGAGGTCCCGGGTGATGACATGTGACCTGCGTTTTTCCGGTATCTCCAGATCGCGTAGCTTCTCGAAATTCTCCCGGCTGAGTGCTTTCGGTGTTGTCTCCTTCTGCTTGGGCAGCTTGAAGTGGCAGAAATGGTATTTCTCCGAGTGCCCCTCCTTGTAGGCGATGCGGCAGATCTTTTTCAGGATGGACAGGTAATGGCGCACCGTCTCCATTGCCAGTTTCTTCTTTTCCAGGCAGAAATCCTGATAGTCACGGATGAACTGCTCGTTGAGCTGTCCGAAGGCGAGGTCCGAGACCTTGAATTCCGTTTTGATGAATTCGGCAAGGGTGCGCCGGGTGTACACGTAGGTCGACATTGTCGTCGGTGCACGGTCCACGCCGACACGGGCCTTCATCTCCTCATTGTGCCGGTCGAGAAGTTTGAGCAGGGTCATCTGCATGCCCGCGTTACCCTGGAACATGTCCCTGACCGCGGCGGCATCGAAATCCTTTTTCCTTTCCATGAGGGAATTGAAGGCCGAGTGTACGGCAAGCAGCAGCCTCTCTATCTTTTCATTGGTCTCCACCGCTTCCCGGCCCTTGCCATTCAATCGGCTCTCACGCGCGTTCCATAGCCCGGGGGTACAGGAGAGCTTGCAGCTGAACTGCGCCATCGTGCGGTTGAGGGTGATCCGTCCCATGATCGGGGCCTTGCCGGTCTTGTCCGGCTCGCTCTTTTTCAGGTAGAGCAGCACCTTGAATTTTTCCACTTTCATAACGCTCTTTTTTAGGTTGTAAAAATACTCCTTTGAAAAGCGTCCTTTGGCATGCAAAACATTGATAAACAGTGAATACAAATCCGCTTTGTTCCTATCGGTAAAAATTCGGTTACCTGCCGTTGTTTTCGAAACAGGCGGCTAACAGTCTGGTAACTGAAACGTCGCAATATTTTGTTGTCTTTTGCAGGTATGTCTGTTCTGCAATTCTTGCAAAATGCTTAATTATAAACGTTTTACGTTTAATTCTCGTCATTCTGTTTTTTATTGCATTTCTAAATATTACTTATGCAGCCCGCCACACCTTTGCCTGTACCATCAGTTTAGGCGAAGGAATCCCTAAGGAAGTTTTGCAGGTAATGATGGGACATTCTTCCATCAGAACAACCGAACTCTATGCCAAGCTTCCCATGGAGTTCGTCACCCGTAATCTTGACAAAAAGCTTTTCCATATTTGGGGATAACACTTCCTATTAAGCGTAAGAAAAGCCGCATTGCACCACCTGAAACGAGAGGTCAATGCGGTATCTCTTTTTCCATCCCATTTCTACGTTCGGGCTTGCCCGTTATCCACACAAAAACATAGTTGGGTAGCCTAATTCCCCGAAGTGATAAATCACACGGGTGGAGTGTACACTGGAATCAGCAAGCTGAGTAGAGGATTATGTAGACAAACCATCTATAAACATCGAAAAGAAGGTCATAAAAAAGGTCATCACTGTGACCTTTTTTTGTGACCTTTTTTAATCTTGCTTATTTTCAGCAATCACTCATTACCATTTACAATTTTCCAATGTCCACCTTTGGCAGCACCCTCACGTTGTATAAGTCCTAATTTCTTTAAGCGATCAAGATTATACTTGATACCATCCTCTGTTGAATTATCTATATGTAAGGCCAAATCTTTACGAGATGCAGCAGGATTTATCGCCAAGTAAGCCAAAATATCTTTCTGCATCTTGGAAAGTTTCTGGGTAGTTTTCTGGGTAGTGTCTAAGTTGGTGTCTGAGTTAGTGCCTAAGTTGGTGACTAAGTTAGCAGATGCATTAGGTCGTTTGAATGTAATCTAAACAAGTAAACCATCCGTTCTATATTCAAGTTCTGAAATCTTTTCATGTAAAATCGATGTGTGTTATTACGCAAAGAAATGTTTCTTGAAAAAGGCAGATATTTTGTGATTAGCTC
>ENA-OYCR01000418-OYCR01000418.1-human-gut-metagenome-genome-assembly--contig:-NODE-418-length-8822-cov-4.745979_pt1 | contig 8822 bp, 6 predicted proteins | sample MGYA00243457_ERZ652881 | MGnify/ENA primary metagenome ERZ652881 (study PRJEB26926, sample SAMN06164391) | human gut metagenome | biome: ENVO:00009003; feature: ENVO:2100002; material: ENVO:00002003... | reverse complement strand
AGTATAAGGAGCGTCGCTTGGGAGGCGAATAAATAATTTTACATTTTGTTGGTAGGGTGCAAGAGTATCCGTTATTTTATTCTTTGTCGGTCTCCTTATATATTTTCTAATTGTCCGTAATCTGCATTTTAGTAATATATGTACGTTTTCATTTCAGCAGCGTTCCCGTTGCCTTTAAATAAGTGATGTAGTTCAGGTACAGTCGGAAGCATGCATCGACTTTGGTTTCGTACGCCTGCTGCCACAGAGCTTGCGCTTCCAGGTGGTCGGACAGGGTTTCCAGTCCCACGTCGTATTGGCTGCGGCTCACTCTCATGTTCTCTTCCGCCTGTTGCAGGGAGCGTTCGGCAATGGTGCTTTCCAGCCGGGCTTCGTCAAGGTTGTTGACAGATTGTGCCAGCTCAAGCAGCATTTGTTCGTTCATGTTCTCCTGTTCGAGGCGTGCCTGTTCCAGTTTGGCTTTGGCTGCACGTACTTTATTGCTGTTTGCACCGAAATGGAAGAGCGGTACGCTTACGTTCAGAAGCACAGAGAAGCTGCCGCCGTCGAACAGGTCCTGGTCGCTGATTTCCAAGCCGTGGATGTAGTCGTACGAACCTTTCACGCCGATTTTGGGCAGGAGTTCGCTGCGGTTCAGCTTCACCTGCTGCTTGGCGATGGCCACTTGCTGGTTCAGTATGGCATATTCGGGGCGGGCGGAGATGTCGGCTGTTTGCAGCCGGATGTCCTGTGCCACTTCGGGAAATGTGTCGGCAGTGCGTATATCTGCCGTCAGCGGTTTGCCGATGTAGTGGCAGAGGTTCATGGTGGCCAGGCGCAGCGCATTGTCGGCCTTGCGGATGTTGAGTTCGCTTTCGTTCAGCTTTACCTGCACTTTCAGCACGTCGTTCTGGGGCTTGAGTCCGTGTTTATGGGCGCTTTCCACGTTCTTCATCAGTTCCGTGAGCACGGCACTGTATTTGTCGGCCACTTTCTTCATCTCTTTGGCTTTGATGACTTGTGCGTATGCCTGCTCTGTCTTAACAATGACTTCCGAGGCTGTAAGCGTTTCGCTCAACTGTGCCATTTCCTTACCCAGCAGGGACATTTTGTATGCCGCACGGATTTTACCGCCCATGTAGAGCGGTTGTTCCACTTGTATGCCGCCCATATATACCATGCCTATCTTGTAGTTCAGGTCTATTCCGGGGAAGTAGGCGAACCCCTTGTTGGGAAGGAATTGCCCTGTGGCATCGGGCAGGAAAGTAGGCAGGTTGCCGCCGGCTATGCCGAGGCTGCCGTCTGATGTACTGTAGATACCCGTACCGCTGAGGCTGAAGTTGGGGAAGAAGTTGCCCTTATAGCTCTTTGCGGTGTAGCGTGCACTTTCCGTTTGTCTGGCGGCTGCTGCCATTTCTTTATTGTATTTCAGTGCCATTTCCCTGCATTGTTCCAGTGTCAGCGTCTCTTGGGCGGAGATACAGGCAGCGGAGAGCAGGGCGGTGAGGATGAATGTTGTCTTTTTCATTATTGTTCGTTTTTTATATGAAAGAATAATGCGTATAGTACAGGGATAAACAGGAGTGTTATCAGCGTTCCGAATGTGAGGCCGCCCATGATGGAAGCTGCCAGCGAACCGAACATCGCGTCGGGTAGCAGCGGTATCATACCCAGAATGGTGGTCAGCGCAGCCATGGTCACAGGACGGAGACGGCTTTGGGCGCTGTCCACCAGTGCCGTAATAGGTTCTACCCCTTGGTTGAGCTGAAGGGTGATTTCATCCATCAGCACGATGCCGTTCTTGATAAGCATGCCTATCAGTCCCAGTGTACCCACGATTGCCACGAAGTTGAACGTCTTGTCTGTAAGCAGCATCACAGCCACCACTCCCACAAGCAGCATGGGCAGACTGCAGAAGATGATAATCGGCTTGCGGTAGTCCTTGAACAGCATGATAAGGATGGCAATCATCAGGATGATGGCAAGTGGGAAGTTCTTGAACAGATACTCCATGGACTCGTCGCTGGCGCTCTTCTCTCCCTGCCAATGCAGGGTATAGCCTTGCGGAAGCTCTATCTGTTCTATCCGACGGGCGATAATCTGCCTTGCCTTTTCGGTCTCTATGCCGGGAGCGGGAGAGCATTGCACGCGCTGGCTGCGCTGCCCGTTATAGCGTGGTACGACGGGGTCTTCCCAGCGGATGTCGATGCGCTTGCTGATTTGTTTCAGCGGGGTGCTTCCCATGAGGCTTTCCACCAGTTCTTCCTTGCTTAGCGTACCTGCCTTCAGTTTCACCATGGTTTCCTCGTTCAGCAGTCCGTTCAGCGAGGGCAGGGCAGAGAATACCTGTGTATTGCCGAGGTCTTCTATCGGCTTTCCTTCCTCGTCCAGACATTTCAGGTAGATGTTGTCGCGGTGGATGCCTTCGTAGAAGAACCCGATGGGTATGCCGCCGTTGGCGGAAAGCAGGGACATGCTTACATCATTGCGGCTGAGACCCAGCGCACGGGCGGCTGCCTGGTCGTACTCGATGGAGAGTACGGGTATCTGCGGTTCCCAGTCGGTGGTGATGAGGCGGACTTCCGGCGTGTGTTCCATAATGTACCGCGCGCTGTCGGCCAAGCGGTGCAGTACGGCAGGGTCGGGCCCCATGAACTGCGCTTCGATAGGGTACTTCTTGAACATCAGGTTGTAGCGTTTCAGGTTGATGTAAGCATCCGGATAACGCCGTGTCAGGTATTCCTGTATCTCATCCATATTCTCTACCAGGTCGTCAGGAGAGGTGAAGTCTATAATCAGTTCGCCGTACGACAAGGACGGATTGGCGATGCTGCGCACCAGGTTGTAGCGTCCCGGCGTGCCGCCGACAGAGGCGGTGACGTGGGTAATCTCCTTGCGTGTTTTCAGGTAGGATTCTATCTCCCTTAAATCGCGTGCCACGCGGGTGGAGTTATTGCCTTCGGGCAGCTTGTACTCCATGTAGAGCTGGTCGTACACCATATCAGGGAAGAAACCCTGCCGCATGTAGCCGTAGCCGAAAATGGAAAGTCCCAGCAGGGTGAGCATCGCCAGTACGACGCTCCAGCGATGTGCCAGTCCGAAGTAGAGGGCGGTGCGCAGCAGGGCATAGGTACGTCCCTTGTATTCGCGCTTTCCGGTGGCGCTGACTTCAACGGCAGGGTGCAGCTTGCGGTTTGCCATCAGCGGCACGTGCACCAGCGCCAGCACCCAACTCAGCAGTAAGGACACCGCCAGTACGATGAACAGGTCGCGGGTGTATACCCCGGCAGTGTCCGGCGACAGGAAGATGGGAAGGAAAGCGATGATGGCTATCAGTGTGGCGCCCAACAGGGGCATTGCCGTCTGGCGGCCGATGGCTGTCATTGCCTCCATGCGGTTTTTGCCGGCTTTCAGGTCTACCAGTATGCCGTCTACGATGACAATGGCATTATCTACCAGCATACCCATTGCCAGCACGAAAGCGGCAAGCGATACACGCTGCATGGTTCCGTCTGCCGTGTACAGGAACAGGAACGAACCGAATACGGTGACAATGAGGCTGATGCCGATGATGATTCCGCTCTTGAAGCCCATAGCCAGCATCAGGATTACCACAACGATGATGACGGACTCTATCAGGTTGATGACGAAAGTACCCAAAGAGGCTCCCACACGTTCGGGCTGATAGAATACCTTGTGGCACTCCACGCCTGCGGGCAGGCGGCTTTCTTTCAGTTGCGCCAGCTTCTTTTCTACGGCAGCGCCCACTTTCACGATGTCCGAACCGCTGGAAGCTGCGATGAGGATTCCCTGCGCCCGTTCGCTGTCGAAGAACAGTTCGTTGCGGGTAGGTTCTTCGTATCCTTTCTCGATGCGGGCGATGTCGCGCATGCGGAGCTGGTCGTCGTCATGCCCTTGTATCAGCATGCTGCCTATATCTTCCACTGTCTTGAATTTGTCGCTGACGGTGACGCGGATACGGTTGTCGCCATTGTCGTAGTAGCCGCTGTAAGTGGTCTTGTTCTGTCCGTTCAGGGTGGCGAGGACTTCGGCGGGCTTTACGCCGAGGTTTGCCATGCGGTCTTGCAGCAGGGAGATGTTGATGCATTCGGGACGTTTGCCGTACAGTTCCACCCGTTCCACGCCCGTCATATCGCTTATTTCGCGCTTGATAAGCTCTGCATAGTCGGACAGCTCCCGGTCGGACAGTCCGTCACCGGTCAGTGCGTAGAACATTCCGTATACATTGCCGAAGTCGTCTTTCACGATGGGGATGCTCGCTCCGTCGGGCAGCAGGGCGCAGGCGTCGCTCACCTTGTGGCGCAGCATGTCCCAGCACTGCTCCACTTCATCGTCCGGGGTAATGGTGGTGAGTTCTACCTGTATCAGGGAGAGGTCGTTGTACGAGTAGCTTTCCACATTATCTATATTGCCCATGCTGCGGATGCTCTTCTCCAGTACATCCGTCACTTCCAGCTCTACCTGGTGGGCGGATGCCCCCGGATAGGTGGTTACCACCATGGCGAGTTTCACTTTTATTTCAGGGTCTTCCAGTTTGCTCATCTGGTAGCAGGAGAGGATGCCGCCTACAAGCAGGACGGTCACCAGGAAGTAAACCAGATTGCGGTTTTTGAATGCCCATTTGCTTATATCCATAATTGCTGAGTTTTAGAGGGAAACAATGCTATAACAGTCCGCCGATGTTTGTGTCGCTGGCAGCAGGCAGAGGATTCACGGTTTCTCCGTCCTTTATGTGATGTATTCCTGCCGACACCACTTGGTCGCCGGGTTGCAGCCCGTCGGAAGCGATGATGCTGCGTCCGTTACTCAGCAGGCGCACGAGGGTTACTTCGCGGCTGTGTACTTTGCTGTCGGACGGGTTGTATACGAATACGCAGGCTTTGTCGTCTTTTTGCAGAACAGCGCTGCCGGGTACGGAGAGGTTGCGTGAACTGTCATTGTCGCAAAGGATGGTAACCATGGTGTTCATGCCCGGAGAAGGAACGGGGCGGTTGTCTGTAATCAGTTGCAGGCGCATGGTGTAGAGCTGGTTCGCATTTGCCTTGGGGGTGACGCTGATGAGTTTCAGTTCATAGGTCTGTTCCGGATAAATGTCGAATGTACAGCGGTATCGGTCAAATTGCTCGCGCCGGATGTATTCGGCTGCCGGAAGGTTTATTTCCACTTCCGGGGCGCTGTTGCTTATCATGGACAGGACAGGCATTCCGGCTCCTACCGTTTCGTGTGCTTCAAACAGCCTTTTCTGTATATAGCCGCTGAAAGGGGCGTAAAGGCGGGTGTAGCCCAACTGGTCTTTGTGATACCGGTATTTGGCGGTGATTTGTTTCAGTCCGTACACGGCCTTGTCGTTGGCACTGGGCGTGGTTCCGTTGTCTTTGTAAAGCGCCATTACGCGTTCCGCCTCTGCCTTAATCTGTTTGTATTCGGCCTCGGTGGCGTCCAGTTGCACCTGGTAGTCTGTAGGGTCCAGTTCGGCAAGCAGTTGTCCTGCCTGCACGCGGGCTCCATCCTTTACATATATCTTCTGTATCGTACCGCTCACTCTGAATGCGAGGCTGATGTCTTGTGCCGCTTTTACTTTTCCGGGATATTGCAGGCTGGTTTGCCCGCCGGCGGAGACAACCGTATCTGTTTTTACAGTCTGGTATTCTTGCGTGTCTTTAGCTCCGTTGCTACAGGATAGCAGCGAGTAGAGTGAGATGCTTGTTAAAATCCAATAAATTCGTTTCATAATTCAAGGTATATTAGTTTTGTGACAAAATTACTCAGTCTCTTCTATATATAAAGGGTTTATAAGCATTATAAAATGTTCTGTTTATGCCCTCTCTTTATAAAAAACGGACATTTTTTGTCTATTGCGTTCTGGGGTGTCAGATTCGTCGTGTGGACTTTATACTGTGACAGCTGATATTCGGGTGATGAAAAGTTACGGAAATTGGAAATTGAAAAAGGTAATGAGATAATCTTTTTCATATCTTTGCAAGTACATATAATTAATATCTTATACCGAATGAACACGCAAAACTCTTATCTTGCTTCAAAGCCGCATTACGAGATACTCGACGGGCTTCGTGGCGTAGCTGCCGTAATGGTAGTCGCTTTTCATCTGCTGGAAGCGCATTCCGGCGGCAATCACTTGGAACAAATTATCAATCATGGTTACCTGGCTGTAGATTTTTTCTTTATGCTTTCCGGTTTTGTTATCGGTTATGCTTATGACGACCGCTGGAGCAGGATGAGCATCGGTACTTTCTTCAAGAGGCGTATTATCCGTTTGCATCCTATGGTGATAGTGGGAAGCATAGTAGGTGCGGTATTCTTTTATTTTCAGGAGTCGTCCTGCTTTCCTGCTATTCAGGATACATCGGTAGGGACTATGCTACTGGTAATGCTGCTGGGGTGTACGCTGCTTCCGCTTCCTTTGAAATGGGACATTCGCGGCTGGACCGAGATGCATCCGCTGAACGGACCGGCGTGGTCGCTTTACTACGAATACATAGGCAATATTCTTTATGCGTTGTTCATCCGCAAGTTCAGCAAGACAGCTTTGTTCGTTCTTGTTTTTATGGCGGGATGTTTTACGGTCCACCTTTGCCTTACCGCACCTGCGGGTGATATTGTCGGCGGCTGGGCGTTGAATTGGGAGCAGCAGTACGTAGGGCTTGTCCGGTTGATGTATCCTTTCTTTGGCGGATTACTGCTGTCCCGTCTGGGGTGGCTTGTTCGTATTGAGAAGCGTGCGTTCTGGTGGTGCAGTCTGATGATTGTGGCAGTTTTGGCATTTCCTCGTCTGGGCGGTGAAAATCATTATTGGATGAACGGACTCTATGAGGCCTGCTGCATTCTTTTTGTCTTCCCTGTAATTGTGTCCATGGGAGCAGGCGGTAAGGTGACGGGTAAACGTTCTACCGCTGTGTGCAAGTTTCTGGGAGATATTTCGTATCCGGTATACATAACGCATTATCCGTTGGTGTATACCTACACGGCGTGGGTGTGCAATAATAATGCTACTTTAGCGGAAGGCATTCCTTATATGATACTGACCTTTGCCGGTGCTTTCATTCTTGCCTATGCCTGTCTGAAACTCTATGACGAACCTATACGCAAATGGCTGACAGACCGATTCCTGAAAGGAAAGAAAGCTGTTAAAAGTTAGTTCTCGTGTAGTGCGGTAAACGCATGTACAATGTAATACAGTTCCGGTATGATAAAAAAGTCCCGATGCAGTTTATTCAGAATCTGCACCGGGACTTTTCTCTAATTACCAGTTATCTTATTTTACGTCAATGAATCTTTTGGCCTTTTCTTTTTCCTGTTCGGAAAACTTCGGCAAGTCTATGTTCAATACGCCGTTTTCTACTTGGGCGGAAATCTTTTCTTTGTCTACATCGTCCGGAAGGATCATTGTCTGTTGGAATTTGGAATAAGAAAATTCACGACGCAGATAGTGCTCTTTTTTTCTTTCTTCCTTATTTTCGCTTTTCTTTTCCATCGTGATAACGAGATTGTCATTGTCATCGATGTGGATTTGAAAATCGTCTTTTGTCATACCCGGAGCCGCCACTTCAATGCAGTAGTCGTTTTCATGCTCTACCACATTGATTGCCGGAGCCGTTGCATTAGCTTTTTCCATCCAATCGTTATCGAAGAAATCATTGAAGATACTCGGTAACCAACCTTGATTTTTTCTTGTGGGTAACATAGTTTTAATCTCCTATTTTTAAGTTGTTTAATCTTTTCTTTGACTTCGGCTCTTTTCGATAACCGACGTCATTCGGATATTTGCAAACGACGTGCCAATATATTTTTCGAGGTTTATTGTTCGGGTATGTATGACAATAGTTATCCAAAGTGGACAAAATTATTCCATAGAGTAATTATTGTCACTTTTTTCGGGCAGGGGAAGACGCAGGGAATCGATAAGTAAGTCATAGTTTTTTCGATTATGCCATAAATCGGTTATGGCGTGATTATACTTTTGCTCAAAAAAAGAGAAGAGTATGGAAATACAAGAACAACAATTTGTCCGGGAACTGGCGGAGAGCCGTATGCAAATAGAATTATTGAGAAATCGAGTGTTGCTGCGTTATTACGCCCAATTGCTCGAACTCGATATCATGGAGCAAACCCAAGAAGTGAAAGCTCTCATGAGCAGTATCAACACGCTCGAACGCTATGCCCGTAAATATGAACCGAAAGAATCGGCCATAGAGTCTGCTCCCGTAGAAAACGGGGGATCGGGAGAAGTTTTCCGGAACAAAGAGGGAGAGTCGGAGAGTATCGATGTACTGTCGGGGAAAACTATGCCTTGTGTTTCTGCTCGTTCGGGGGTAGAGAATATGACGGCTGTACCTTCCCGGTCGGTGGCAGTGCGAAATCTCCCTAACGGATTGAAGATAGAATCGGTTACGACTCGTGGAAAATCGCATCGAAAATAGATTGCAGATGAAAAGGCGCAAATTTCTATTCGGTAAGGTTGTTTTGAAAATTGTTTGAGCTATCTTTGCGCAGGATGCGAAAATAGGCTGCATTCGGCAAAGTCAAGCGAGCTTGCTTTTGCCCTCATTTGCACTATCTTTGCGTATATTGTGAAGGCAGGCCGGGCTCGGCGTAACAAATGGAATTCGGTTCTGCTCCCTTTGCTTGCATGGACTCTACAATTTTACGGAACGATGAAAACGATACGAGAGATATATCGCATAGGGTATGGCCCTTCGAGTAGTCATACAATGGGGCCGAGAAAGGCTTCCGAAATATTTTTGAACCGCCACCCTGAGGCTGCTGTCTCTTATACACATCTGACGCTGCCGACGAAGCTAGAA
>ENA-OYCR01000410-OYCR01000410.1-human-gut-metagenome-genome-assembly--contig:-NODE-410-length-8865-cov-24.224518_pt1 | contig 8865 bp, 9 predicted proteins | sample MGYA00243457_ERZ652881 | MGnify/ENA primary metagenome ERZ652881 (study PRJEB26926, sample SAMN06164391) | human gut metagenome | biome: ENVO:00009003; feature: ENVO:2100002; material: ENVO:00002003... | reverse complement strand
TCATAGTAGAAATGATTTTATCCCACCGGTCAAGACGGGAATCAAATCTACGAAAAATCCCCTGCCGGGCATTGCCAAGCAGGGGTATTTTTATATTGGAATCAAGGGGGTAGGATTATTTTAGCACAAGGGGGCAGAATCGCTTGGTTTTAGGGGGCAGCTTACACTGGATTTTCCATTATTCAGTAATACTTTTTCTTTCGCGGTTAAGTTCTCCAATTCTTCATCACTTATAGGAATAACAGTATAGGTTTTCCCCTCGTGATGAATAAGTACATTGTCGCCTTTACTCGCCAAATCAAGCATTTCCTCTATTCGGTTAGCAAATTCCTCGGATGTAAGATTTATAACTGCCATATCTTTAATTTTTACATTGTTTTTTTACGTCATTTATCGTCATAGTGCCCCCAAACAGAAATAACAAAAACAACAATGGTGGTTTCGTTCACCGTATATCTAATACGGTTTTTCTTATCAAGTTGCCTTGACCATACACCCTGCAAATACTTCAACTGTTCGGGGTGTCCAGTCCCGGTGTATGGATGTTCTTTCAGCTCATCCAATAGCCTCTCTAACTTTTTGAAGAGTTGCGGAGAGGACTTTCTTAGCAACAGTACATGTTTTGCAGCTTCTTTTGAAAATTCTATCTCATACATTGCACTCATCCTCTATACGGTTCAAAAAATCATCTAATGATTCATCCTTCCGCATTTTAAAAGTTCGTCCCTGCTTAATATCCTCAATACCCCTCTGAATAGCCTCCAATTCTTCCCTTGAGGGGAAATCCTCTTCCGTAGCCGCATATACGACTATGGGGGCGGCATTACGACGGGAAACAAAGATTGTCTCTTTTTCAGCCAGTTCAAAATATTTCTTCTGATTGGCACGAAATTCACGCGTTGTAATTATCTGCATAATATTTATATATTTGATTTACACCGCAAATATAGCTATAAAAGTTCAACCTCCAAATTATTTGTGTACCTATTTGTGTACACGCCATTAAAAGCCATATTCAAGCCTACCGCCCGTTGGTTGGTGTTGCTTTGCTTTTTCCCCTCTTTTCGAGTTGATTTTCAGCCTTTTTCCCTTTAAATTCCCCTTGTCTGTTATAAGCATCGTCTGTAATATGCTCTATCACTTTTGCGGAAACACCGATAAATAAAGGGATTAAAACATGTGTTTCCCTACACTTTGGGAGTTTTAATCCTACACTTTGGGAGTTTTTAAGACGAACTTTCCCTACACTTTGGGAGTTTTACCCTTCTTTTTTTGTTTATATGTAGGTATTTTATATCTTTGCAGCAAATCAAATAGTTATGAAAAAGAAGCTACCTATTACCAAAAATAAAGACGTAGTTGTATCATGGGTATATACATGGTCCAAACAGCAAGACATGTCCATACACGAACAAAGAATAGTTCTTCGCATACTGGAAGCCTGCCAGGCTGAACTAAAGGGAGTAAAGCTGAAAGATTATGCAGGCACGAAACGCAAATTTGAGCATGGACTTTGGGATGTTGATGCGCAAATGCATGTGTCTGACGTTATTTTTTCCGGACGTGACTACAACGAAATCATAGCTGCACTCGATTCACTGGCTGGACGTTTTTTCACTTACGAAGATGATGAGGAATGGTGGAAATGTGGATTTATATCTAACCCGAAATACAAAAAGCATACCGGTATTATAACATTTCGTGTATCTAATGACCTTTGGGACGTGTTTACCAAATTCGCAAAAGGATATAGGGAATTTGAACTAAACAAGGCTCTTGCGCTGCCTACAGGCTATTCACTTAGGTTTTATATGCTCATGAGTGGGCAGGTGTACCCTTTGGATATATCACTGGACAACTTAAAAGAACGACTTGGCATACCTGCGGACAAATACAAAGACAAAAACGGAAAAGATAGAATCGACAACTTCGAGGAAAGAGTATTAAAACCAGCAAAGGCTGCGCTTGATGAAAGCTGCCCATACACATTCAACTACGTAAAAGTGCGTGAAAACCCTAACAACAAACGTAGTAAAGTAACTGGATTTAGATTTTACCCTGTATATCAACCTCAATTCAGGGATGAAGAACTGGAAGTAAAAGAACTTCAAGCGAAAGTAACGGCACGCCACCAAATAGATAGTCATGTGTACGAATATCTCCGTTATTCCTGTGGTTTCACTTCGGAAGAAATAAACCGGAACAAGGAAACGCTTATAACTGCACAGGAAAAAATAGCCGACCTTATAGGAGAACTGGCTATTCTAAACGGAAAATCACGAGAGAAGAACAACCCTAAAGGGTGGATTATAAACTCTCTCAAAGGGAAAATAAAAGACAGCTAAGCAACTAAAAGTGCTTCCCTAAATGTCATATTTTCAAATCATTTTCTAAATTTGCAATTGTAATCTTTAAATATTTATTCATGAAGAAGAAAAATTCACTGTTATTTATACTGCTAATGTACTCTTTGACAATGTTAGCACAGAAAGATATAACAAAATTTATGGGAATCCCCGTAGATGGATTTAAAAAAGATATGATTCAGAAACTTAAAGCTAAAGGGTTTGAATACGACAATGAAATCGATCTTTTAACTGGTGAATTTAATGGCGAAAAAGTAAATATTTTTATCGCCACTCAAAGCAATAAAGTATGGAGGATTGTCGTAGCTGATGCGATAGAAAGGAACGAGCATGATATTAAAATTAGATTCAATAACCTTTACGACCAATTCAACGATAACCCTAAATACGTTCCTAAATTGGAAGATAACGATTATATTTCTGAAGACATTAATCTTGCATATGAAATGAAGGTTAGAAACAAAAGATTTGAAGCTGGATTCATGCAAATGACAAATCCCAAAAGTCCTCAAAACTCACCAGAAAAGATACAACAAGAATTAACTCAAAAAATAAGCGAGATATGTCCAACCGAAGAATTTATAAGAAAATCAGAAAAAGAAAAAGAGGACATAACCAAAGAAGCAGCAATGAACATCGTACAAGAAGCTGCAATGCGCTCCGTATGGTTTATGATTAGTGAAAAATATGGCAAATTCTCACTAATTCTTTTTTACGATAACGAATATAATAATGCTCATGGGGAGGACCTCTAAAAAACAAATAGACGAAGTACACTTTTGTACTTCGTCTATTTGTTGCCCTTTTGTTCTATTGCCTGCTCTTGGTAATATTCGTAATACCGTTTGTAGTTGTCCCGATCTTTGGCTGCATCCACCCAAAGATAACACATGAGGCAAGCGAACAAAAGGGAAATAACAGCACAAAGAATGGAGTAGAACGAAACCCGTTTATCCACATAGCCACCATTTTTCATTCTATTCCCCTGCCGTTCAAAGTCCGACAACACGTTTTTTAGGCGTTTTTCGGCACTTTCAAAGTTCTCCCCGTCTATCTGTACCTTTTTGGCTGTTGCGTCCTCTATGCGTTTCGTATAGGCTTCCACGCGCTTCAATTCTTGATATACCAGTTCTACTGCAAGCTGCGGGTTCACTTTCGGGGTGGTGTCTTTCCTGCGTGGTCGGTATTGTCCTTGCTTAGAGGTGGAAACCTCCTTTTCCGGACGTGAGTTTGTTTCCATGTGATATGCTCATTTGGTTATACTTCAATTTTTTCTGTGTCTGCTCGATATGGGCGAGTGTGTAACCTTTCCCAATCTCGCTTGCCTTGTATTCCGTTCCGCTCCGGGCTGTGACATAGTAGCCGTTAAGTTTTCCGGCGCTTGCCCTGGCTTCCCGAACTTTGAATCCCAGTTTGCCAAGTTCCTCTTGGAATTTGGCAAGGTCAAAGCCCTGCAGCTTCTTCAGTACCTCGTTCATGGCTTCCTTGATTTCCGCTTTATTGGCTTTTCCGATGTCCTGCGACTGCACAAAGTCCCGTTCCTTGGCTATGGCGTTGGCGGCTTCCGTTGCCCGTTTCCCTATCCAGTTGTCCCGATAGAGTTCCCCGGAAAGGGATATCCGGTTTGCCAGTATATGCAGGTGCGCCTGTTTCTTCTTGCTCTCCGTCCCACTGTGTTTGATGATGATGTACTGGTGGTTCATCAGTCCCATGCGCTGCATGAAGTCGTTGCCAAGTTCTGCCCAGTCCGTATCGGTGAAGCTGGAGCTTTCCTCTATCGAGGGGCTGACCTCAAAACGCAGGCAGTTGTTCTTTACGTTCGGAAAATCAGTGAAGTAAGGTTTCATCTCCTGCACCATTTCCGCACCCGTACACCCGTAAAGCTCATGCCGAGCTATTTCGGTGGCTGCTGCCTGCCCGTCTATCTCTTTGGCGAGGTCGTACTCCAGTGCCGCCACGCCATGTGATATGCTTTTCCCTTTCCCTATCATCGTGAGAGTATTTTTTGGAGTTCTGTGATTAGTGTCCGGTTCTCCTCGAACACTTCCCGGTACTGGCGACCACCGAAGTAGTTGTTCAGTCTCTGAAGTGTCCCCTTCAGCCGGGCGATGTCCCGGAGAAGTTCCCGTTCTTCTTCTGTGTACCTCTCCCTGGGGCGACCACCAAGGGAGAGACTCCTGCAGTACTCCGATGTGCTCAGACCGCACCGGGCTGCCTGCTCCGAAAGTGCCGCCTTTTCAAGTGCGGAGCATCGGAAGGTTATCTTTTCGTTCCGTCTTACTTCCATGCCACGAAGATAGGCAAAAAATCTTTTTGAGCAAAGCGAGAAAAGCAAGAATTGTCCGACAAGGACACTTCTTGCTATATATACACATGCCGCATGGGAATACACACAACGCTGACACGCTGCATAGGCACACATTTTTTTCTCTTTTTCCTGCCTTTTTCACAACGGAATACGGAGAACTGTCAAGGGGACGGGCTGGAAAAACCGCACGAGCCTGCGAGCGCAGGATTTTTCCGGATCCGGACTTGCGAAGCCCTTGACGGTTACGGAGTATGGAGTTACATTTGCAGACAAAAAAGAGAAAAATTACTTATTTGGAAAATCCAGTGTAAGCTGCCCCCTAAAACCAAGCGATTCTGCCCCCTTAAAACATTCAACAATGCCCCCTTAAAAAGTCTTGACCGATGGGGTTATTATTATTTTAGTTTATTTCCCTCTGTATGCAGCCATTTTACGGACACTTTCTCCTGTCAGCTCAATCCGGTGCGCCGTATGTATAATACGATCCATAATGGCATCTGCTACTGTAGGGTCTCCGATTGCATCATACCAATTGTCCGTTGGCAGTTGCGAGGTGATGATGATGGACTTGCGCCCATGTCGGTCCTCTATTATATCGAGCAGGATGGGTCGTTCCTTGGCATCAAGGTTCACAAGGAAGAGGTCATCCAATATGAGCAGCGTGCTCCGTTCGATTCTCTTGAGTTCCGATTCCAGTGTGCCTTTTACTTTTGCCACCTTAAGCGTACCCATAAGTTTCGGAGCATTCGCATAATATGTCCGTATGCCCTTCTTGCAGGCTTCATACCCCATTGCTGTGGCAAGGAAGCTCTTCCCGGTACCGGATGACCCTGTGATGAAGAGGTTCTGTCCCTTGCGGATGAACTCCAGCGATGCAAGCCGCTCCATCTGATTGCGGTCAAGGCCACGCGGGATTGCATAGTCTATCTGCTCGAGGCAGGCCTTGTAGCGGAACGCCGCCCCGCGTATAAGGCGTTGGATGGCTGCATTGGCACGGTAGTCCCATTCCCTGGCAAGTAACATGTGCAGGAAAGAGTCGATTGTCATTGTTTCTGCCATAGTGGAGGTTAGGCTTTCAGTGAAGGCGGCGGCCATGCCGTGCAGCTTCATACGGTTCATCAGTTCGATTGTCAACGTGTTGCGGTCTTTTTCGACAGCTATCGGTGCGGTAAGATTATTTGTTTCCATTGTTGTCTCTATTTAAATGTTTTAATTGTGCGAAGTAGGCTGCTCCGCGGATGTTTTTGTGGATAGATGTTACGGGGACCTCATCGTCAATGTCGTCTTTTGACAGGAAGTCTGCATCATCCCCGCGTTCAAGGATCCGCCTTATCTCCTGATATCCGTATAGGCGCAGTTGCGTGGCGCATGCGCTTGCCGCCACCAACCGTTCCAGCCCGAAGGTCTTCTCCAACGCCATGATGCCTCTGCATGAACGGAACGCCGCGGGAGGATACTTCTTGAGTTCCGCCACCTTGCGCAGATACAGCAGCAGGACGTTATCTGTCTGGCCGGCCCGTTCGTAAATCTGTTCCAGATCCTTTTCATAACTTCCATGACGTCCGGGCAGTCCGTGGGCATCCTTGGTCGTATAGGAGTATGGCGTGTCATCGCGCTGGTGTGTGGTCACCAGACGCAGGCCATGATATATTTCCAGCGTGTCCGCATCATAGACAATCTCGACACGTTTGCCTATATACTCTTTCGGTACGCTGTAATGGTGAAGCCTGAAGGTGACATAGCCGTTACGCATTACTGTTGCGGAGCGTCGCTCTTTCATCTGATGGCGTATGGCGGGAAGCGGGCGGAGGCAGTCGGACTCAATCTGCTCGAACTGTTCCCGTCTGGACTGGGGACGCCCGCTCATCCTGCGTCCGTTGAAGGCCGAGAGCGATTCGGATATGGCCGCATTCAGAGACTCCAGCGAGTGGAATACAAGACCCTCGATGTCAGCGTAGACGGATCGGTAAAGTAGCTTCACGGCATTCTCCACCAAGGCCTTGTCCTTTGGATGACGTACCCGTGTGGGGTATACGGTACATCCGTAGTGTTCGGCAAATGCCGCAAACTCCTCGTTGATTACCGGCTCGTTACGGTCGCTGCGGGTTACCGCCGATTTGAGGTTGTCTGGTACGATCGCCATCGGAACCCCGCCGTAAAAATGAAGCGCGTTCTCACACGCCTTAATCAAGTCCTGTCTTGACTGGGACCAGACCGCCTCACAATAGGTATAGTGGCTGCACGGAAGTATGGCCACGAACACTTCAACGCTGCGACATTCACCGCTTTCACTGTCAACGACTTCCAGTTTGTCACCGGCGAAGTCGATATACATCTGGTCTCCGGCATAATGCTCGACATGGCCTACGACATGTGTCACCATACGGTAACGCATGAGATAGTTGCCGAAACTGGCATGTCTGTATCCGTCAGGATGGGTCTCGCGGTACTCTTCGTACAGGGTTTTCACTGTTACGCCTCGGCGGCTAAGCCGGGCAGCATACTCAGGAAGGAGTGCCTCAAGCTCAAGCTGGCGTTGTGACGGTTCCCTGTTACGGCCAACACCTTCAGAGAACATTTCCTGGATGCGAGCGGAAGGCATGGCGGCCAACTCCTTTATCGGTATACCACACTCTTGAAACAGGCGCACATATCTGCGCACCGTGTTGCAGGAAAGCTCAAAGCTCCTGCTTATCTGCTTTATCCCCATCCCCAATGCGTAACATTGGAGGATGTTTGCTATCTTTGTTGTCATAGTAGAAATGATTTTATCCCACCGGTCAAGACGGGAATCAAATCTACGAAAAATCCCCTGCCGGGCATTGCCAAGCAGGGGTATTTTTATATTGGAATCAAGGGGGTAGGATTATTTTAGCACAAGGGGGCAGAATCGCTTGGTTTTAGGGGGCAGCTTACACTGGATTTTCCATTATTCAGTAATACTTTTTCTTTCGCGGTTAAGTTCTCCAATTCTTCATCACTTATAGGAATAACAGTATAGGTTTTCCCCTCGTGATGAATAAGTACATTGTCGCCTTTACTCGCCAAATCAAGCATTTCCTCTATTCGGTTAGCAAATTCCTCGGATGTAAGATTTATAACTGCCATATCTTTAATTTTTACATTGTTTTTTTACGTCATTTATCGTCATAGTGCCCCCAAACAGAAATAACAAAAACAACAATGGTGGTTTCGTTCACCGTATATCTAATACGGTTTTTCTTATCAAGTTGCCTTGACCATACACCCTGCAAATACTTCAACTGTTCGGGGTGTCCAGTCCCGGTGTATGGATGTTCTTTCAGCTCATCCAATAGCCTCTCTAACTTTTTGAAGAGTTGCGGAGAGGACTTTCTTAGCAACAGTACATGTTTTGCAGCTTCTTTTGAAAATTCTATCTCATACATTGCACTCATCCTCTATACGGTTCAAAAAATCATCTAATGATTCATCCTTCCGCATTTTAAAAGTTCGTCCCTGCTTAATATCCTCAATACCCCTCTGAATAGCCTCCAATTCTTCCCTTGAGGGGAAATCCTCTTCCGTAGCCGCATATACGACTATGGGGGCGGCATTACGACGGGAAACAAAGATTGTCTCTTTTTCAGCCAGTTCAAAATATTTCTTCTGATTGGCACGAAATTCACGCGTTGTAATTATCTGCATAATATTTATATATTTGATTTACACCGCAAATATAGCTATAAAAGTTCAACCTCCAAATTATTTGTGTACCTATTTGTGTACACGCCATTAAAAGCCATATTCAAGCCTACCGCCCGTTGGTTGGTGTTGCTTTGCTTTTTCCCCTCTTTTCGAGTTGATTTTCAGCCTTTTTCCCTTTAAATTCCCCTTGTCTGTTATAAGCATCGTCTGTAATATGCTCTATCACTTTTGCGGAAACACCGATAAATAAAGGGATTAAAACATGTGTTTCCCTACACTTTGGGAGTTTTAATCCTACACTTTGGGAGTTTTTAAGACGAACTTTCCCTACACTTTGGGAGTTTTACCCTTCTTTTTTTGTTTATATGTAGGTATTTTATATCTTTGCAGCAAATCAAATAGTTATGAAAAAGAAGCTACCTATTACCAAAAATAAAGACGTAGTTGTATCATGGGTATATACATGGTCCAAACAGCAAGACATGTCCATACACGAACAAAGAATAGTTCTTCGCATACTGGAAG
>ENA-OYCR01000404-OYCR01000404.1-human-gut-metagenome-genome-assembly--contig:-NODE-404-length-8922-cov-5.334499_pt1 | contig 8922 bp, 9 predicted proteins | sample MGYA00243457_ERZ652881 | MGnify/ENA primary metagenome ERZ652881 (study PRJEB26926, sample SAMN06164391) | human gut metagenome | biome: ENVO:00009003; feature: ENVO:2100002; material: ENVO:00002003... | reverse complement strand
CGAGATAGGAGTCCGTCTCGTGGGCTCGGAGATGTGTATAAGAGACAGGATATGTGATACCGGACATAATGTGGGCGGCATTACCTACATCGTAGAACAACTGAAACAGCAGACCTACCACCAGCTCCATATCATCATAGGAATGGTCAATGACAAAGACATCAGCGGTGTGCTTGCCCTGCTTCCCAAAGATGCTGTATACTACTTCACCAAAGCCAGCGTAAAACGCGCCCTTCCGGAAGAGGAGCTGTGCAGGCTCGCTGCCAAAGCAGGCTTGCAGGGAAACTGTTATCCGGATGTTCCCGCCGCCGTAACCGCCGCGCAAGAAAAAAGCCACCCCGAAGATTTTATCTTCGTAGGTGGCAGCAGCTTTATCGTGGCAGATTTATTAGCGAACCGCGATGCACTCAATCTCCACTAAGGCGTCTTTCGGAAGCGCCTTTACGGCAACAGCCGAACGCGCGGGAAAGTCTCCCTCAAAGTAAGTGGCATATACCTTATTCATGTCGGCAAACAAAGACATATCCGCCAGGAAAACGGTAGTCTTCACGATATTCGCCATGCTCAATCCTGCCTCTTCCAGAATGTGCTTTACATTCTCCAACGACTGGCGGGCTTGGGCTTCCGCGCCTTCCGCCATCGCTCCGGTAGCAGCATCGATAGGCAACTGACCCGATACGAACACCATTCCGTTTGCTTCAATAGCCTGACTGTAAGGGCCGATTGCCCCCGGAGCTTTTTGACTACAAATCACTTTTTTCATAATTTTACTCTTTTATCTGTTCATTATCAAATATATAGTATCTTTTCCTACTATATTCAAAAAAAAAATCAGGAGACTCGTGCAGTATTTCCCAGAATCGTGCATTTATATATACGAATACACGAAAGAAAATTTCATTCATAACCTGTTAATACCTAGACTTAACTTATATTTTAGCATGGGGAAGTTTCCCAAACAAAGGCTCTGCTTGTGAAAGCGGAGCCTTTATTTTGTTAAGTACACCGCTTATTTACAATGCTTTTCAATCAGTCCGTCCACGTTCGGGTCGCCCAATTCCTTTGCCTTGGCAAAACTTTGGCACGCTTCCTGCTTCTTTTTCATCTGCAACTGTGCAATTCCCATAAGCCGATAGGCTTCAGCATATTTAGAATCAATAGCCAAAGCATCCTGCAACACTTTCAAGGCTTCTTCATTACGCCCTACACGGATATTGACCACGGCAAGCTCTGCACGATAGGTCAGGTCTTTCGGACTCAGCTCAATAGCCTTCTCCATATCATTCAGTGCACGCTGGAACTGTTTGGCCTTCAAGGCAGCCTGCTCACGATAATAATAGAACACATCATTCACCTTGCCGTTTACCGCTTTATAATAAGCATCGTAATCAAGCATGGCGGCACGCGCCTGATTGGCGTTCATGCGGGCTTGGGCACGTTCCAACAAGTAAGGGGCGGCTTCTTCCGTGTACGGTTCGGTGAAACGTACCACGCAACTGTCCATAAGTGCCAGCACTTCTTCTGCCGGCGCTTTCATCAGTTCCTTTGTCTTGGCTGCACTGAAAAACGTTGCTGCCGACGCTATATCGGACTGATTAACCTTTTCGTAGCATGCCAAAGCTGCCGCATAATCCTGCTTTGCAAACAAAATATCCCCTTCGGTCTGTACATACACCGGAAGTTCCTGAACGGCAATCGCTTTTCTTATTTCATCCACAGCCTTATCGTAAGACCAGTCCTTATAGGGCTTTTCCGGATTACCCAGCATATAATTGTATATCAGTTTGGCACGGTTGTAATATACGTCGTCTTTCTTTTGAGCCACACTCAGGGCTTTATCCATATCCGCCACGACCTTATCCATCGAGGCATCATCCTTGGAACGGTATATCCGGTTGGTGGCACGGCGCACATAGCCGTCCGCACTGTTCGGATATTCAGCGATGAAATCGTCCAACAGTTCTGCATACTTCTCCGGAGCAACCTGTGAGGAAGCCATGAAGAGAAACACCAGCGCCTGTTCTTCCGTATCGGGCAGTGCTTTCTTAATGCCGATATTCTTTAAAGTCATATCGCTGAAGGAAAATGCCGAAACATTCTGTTCCATGGCAAAATCGGCATCTACCGCATAACATATTGTAGCGGTATCGGCGCCGGATGACTTCTGTGCAAGCGCAAAGACCTGTCCTTCTTCGGTCATCACGGGACAGCTCACCATCTTATCCTTCAGGCGCAGATTGAGCGTATAGTAGTGATACTTTCCGGAGAATTCATCCGCTGCTTTCACTTGTCCGGCAGTATAGGAACGGTCTTTCTGTGTGGAATAAGGCAGGATATACACATTGGCGCCCACAGCCGGAGCCGCGGTTGCCGGATTCAATGCCGGGACTTTTTTGGTGGATATACCTACACGGAATTTAATGACATCGTACATGTCATTCGCACCCATAATAGAAACTACCGGCATCTGTACGCCTTCCGAATTCACGACCACCGCCCGTTGCGCTCCTTCGAACAAAGAACAATCGGACAAGGCCACACCGTCTTCCGTCACGAAGAAACCGTTTCCGGTATTCAAAATCTTATCATTCTCGCCATAAGTAATCACCGAGAATACGGCACGTTTGGCTTTATCCACCCATTTGGGAGCTTGTGCCATGCTCCACTGTACCTCCAAAAGGCATAGAGCGGAAAGCAGGAAAATCTTCTTTTTCATATTCAGTTCGTTCTTTGTTTCACAGCTTCATAAATCAGGATACCCGCCGCAACAGATACGTTAAGAGACTCAATCGTACCCAGCATCGGAATCTTTACCCATTCGTCGCAAAGTGCAAGGTTATCGTAAGAAACTCCCTTGTCCTCGGCACCCATGATGATACACATAGGACCTGTGTAATCGGCTTTTGTGTAATCGTAATCACCCTTTTCCGTAGCAGCCACTATATGGAAACCGCTGCTTTTAAGAAACTGCAGGGTATCTTTCAGATTCTGTTCGCGGCATACGGGCAAGGTATGCAACGCACCTGCCGAAGTCTTTACCGCATCGGCATTCACCGTTACACTGTTCTTGGCGGGAATAATAACGGCATCCACCGCCGCACACTCGCAAGTACGGGCTATCGCTCCGAAATTACGCACATCCGTTATGCCGTCCAGCATCACAAACAACGGATTCTTGCCTTCCTCAAAAAGGAACGGCACAAGGTCTTCCGTTTTCTGATAAGTCACGGCAGAGACAAATGCTATCACCCCCTGATGGTTCTTACGCGTAATGCGGTTGATACGCTCTACCGGCACACGTTGTACGGGAATCAAAGTTCCCTTTAGAGCGGCAAACAATTCTTTGGACAAGTCGCTCTGGATATCTTTCTTCACCAATATCTTGTCAATGTCCTTACCTGCCTGAACAGCTTCTATCACGGCACGAACGCCGAAAATCATTTCACTTTTATCTATCATTGTATCTTATTGTTTTTTTTGTTCTACTTTAGCCGGCTAAAGTACTACACTACGATTGTAAACCTCTACTTTACAACCGTAAAGTACTACATTAGTCAGACGATGCCCAACAGCGCTTTGGCATTGTTCAGCGCGGCATCGGTCAGGGTGGCTCCACTCAGCATATGAGCAATCTCCCCTACCCGTTCCTCATCCGTCAAACGGCGGATGTGGCTGTTGGTTTCCGTTTCATTATCCTGTTTATACACCTTATAATGGGCACGTCCGCGGGCAGCTATCTGCGGCAGATGCGTGATACTGATAACCTGGCGGTCGCTATCGCCCATTTCCTGCATAATATCCGCCATGCGATCGGCTATCTCACCGGAAACTCCCGTGTCTATTTCATCGAACACGATAGTGGGCAGCTTCACCGCTCCGGCTATCATTGCCTTGACAGACAGCATGACACGGGCTATCTCGCCCCCCGAAGCTACCGAAGAAATATTCTGCAAAGCCCCGTTCTTGTTGGCAGAGAAAAGGAAGTTCACCGTATCCGCCCCCTGTGCACCCGGCTCCTTGCGTGCACCTATTTCCACCTGAAAACGGACATTGGGCATGCCCAGCGGTATCAGGCGGGCTGCCATCTGCTTTTCAACCTCGCGGGCTGCGGCGGTACGCAACCCCGTAAGTACCGCTGCCTGCCGCTTCACCTTATTATATAAGGCTTCGCTACGGACTTTCAACGTTTCAATCTGTTCATCCGATGAAGTGATGTTGGACAGTTTGGCGGCATAATCATCCGCCAAAGCCAAAAGCTCGTCCACCGTAGAGACGCGATGCTTCTGCTGGAGAGTATAAATCAGGTTCAAACGTCCGTTCACCTCTTCCAGCCGGCCAGGGTTAAATTCTATCTCCTCTTCTTTTCCCGAAACCTCCTGAGAAATATCTTTCAGTTCGATGTAGCTGCTTTCCAGCCGTTCGGCAAGTTCCCCGGCGGCAGGATATACTTTCTGCAAGCCCGCCATTGTATTCAGGCACTCTTTCAATACGGAAAGCAGACCGCCCTCATCGGAGTTCATCGCCTGACCGGCACGGAACAGTCCGGCCTTTATCTCTTCGGCATGGCTCAGCGTATCGGCTTCCTGCTCCAGTTCCTCCTGTTCTCCGGTAGCCAGATGCGCATCCTCCAACTGCTCCAACTGAAAACGGATGTAATCTTCGTCCGCCTTGTTCTTTTCGGCCAGTGCGACAAGCTGTTCCAAATCCTGCTGCACCTGCTTCCATTCCCGGTGGAGAGAGCGGTATTTACTTAGCTCGTCTTCGTCATGCGCCAGCAAATCCAGCACGCTCAACTGGAAACCTTCCTTGTTCAGCAACAGGTTCTGATGTTGCGAGTGCACGTCAATCAACTGTTCGCCAAGCTCCTTCATCTGTACCAGCGAGGCAGGCGTATCGTTGATAAACGCACGGCTCTTGCCCGAAGCGTAGACTTCGCGGCGAAGGATACACTCATCTTCGTATTCCAGTTCGTTTTCCTCAAAGAAAGGCTGCATATCATAACCGGCAATCTCAAAACGGGCTTCAATCACACATTTTGCAGCGCCCCGCCTGATGGATTTCACATCGGCACGCTGCCCCAGCAACAGACCGATAGCCCCCAATATGATGGACTTTCCCGCACCGGTCTCACCGGTAATCACCGAGAAGCCGCTACCGAAGTCTATATCAAGCTTCTCGATAAGCGCATAATTCTGTATGTATAGAGAACGCAACATTTTATTAAACAGATAATTGAAAGTTGACAATCAAAAAATATCATTCACGCTTCATCACTTCCGCCAAATGGTCGACGATGTCCGCAGCCACTTCCGCTTTGGACTTCAACGGGTAGTCCTTTTTACCGTTCCGGTCGATAATGCTGATTTTATTGGTATCGTAACGGAAGCCCGCACCTTTGTCATTCAACGAATTAAGCACGATAAAATCCAGGTTCTTACGGTTCAGTTTATCTTCCGCATTATGCTGTTCGTCATTGGTTTCGAGGGCAAAGCCCACCAGCACCTTGCCGGGATGCTGCTTCTTCATCTCGCCCAAATGGGCGGCGATGTCCCGTGTAGGCTTCAGGTGCAATGACATATCACCTGTCTTTTCGCGCTTTATCTTCCTGTCGGCAACCTGCTCCGGCGTATAGTCGGCAACGGCGGCAGCCATGATAACGGCATCCGCATCGTCAAACAAAGAGGTGGCCGCCTCAAACATCTCTCCGGCAGACTCCACACCGAAGTACCGGTACACGGGGTAGTGTGTCCGGAGCTGGACGGGTCCCGAAACCAGAATAACCCTTGCTCCTCTTGCCGCACACTCATCGGCAAGCGCAAAGCCCATCTTTCCCGACGAATAATTGCCGATGAAGCGCACCGGATCAATCTTTTCGTATGTCGGTCCAGTGGTAATCATTATTGTTTTTCCCGCCAGGTCACCGTCCTTAGCGGCAAAGAACTCTTCCAGCCTGCGGATAATGACATCCGGTTCTTCCATTCTGCCCTTGCCTACCAGATGGCTTGCAAGCTCGCCCGTACCCGGTTCTATGATATGGTTGCCATACGAACGCAGTGTCTCCAGGTTCTTTTGGGTGGACGGATGGGCATACATATCCAGGTCCATTGCCGGGGCAACAAACACAGGAGCTTTTGCCGACAGGTAAGTGGTTATCAACATATTGTCGGCAATGCCATTCGCCATCTTGCCGATAGTGGAAGCCGTGGCAGGAGCTATCAGCATGGCATCCGCCCACAGACCCAAATCCACATGGCTGTTCCAGGTTCCGTCACGCTGCGCGAAGAACTCGCTGATAACGGGCTTGCTGGTAAGGGCAGACAAAGTAATGGGAGTTATAAATTCTTTGCCCGCAGGCGTTATGACAACCTGCACTTCCGCACCCCGTTTTATAAGTCCGCGAATGATATAACAGGCTTTATAAGCGGCAATACTACCTGTAATGCCGAGTACTATTTTCTTTCCTTTCAGTGGGTTTGCCATGAAATCAAACTACTAATTACAAATTTACTTCTGGGTAATCTCGCGCAGGCGGATTTTAGTCAGCATAGCCTTGGTGTTCAGTGTAAAATCACTGTTCAGTATCCAGCTGTAATAGCCCGGATCGCGTTTCAGCACATCTGCCACCGGCATGCCTTTGTATTTACCGAAATTAAACACTTCCACACCTTTATCATCGTAAACCATGCGTCCTGCAAAGTCCACGTTCTTGTTGAAGCTGGAATAATCCGAGAGGAAAGCCACATCGTTCTGCAATTCGGGATAACGGTCCAGCTGCGACATCAGCACCTCGTAAGTGGCGCGCGTATCGGCTTCCGCCGTATGGGCGTCTTCCAGGTTCTTGCCGCAATAGAACTTATAAGCGGCAGACAGTGTGCGCTGCTCCATTTTGTGGAAGATAACCTGCACATCCACAAACTTGCGGCGGCTCATGTCTATATCCACGTCTGCACGCAGGAACTCTTCCGCCAGCACCGGAATATCAAAGCGGTTGGAGTTGAACCCGGCAAGGTCGCACCCTTCAATATCATTGGCTATATTGCGTGCCACTTCCTTGAACGTGGGGCATTCTGCCACATCTGCGTCGTAAATGCCGTGAACGGCGGAAGCCTCTTCCGGTATGTGCATTTCGGGATTGATACGCATGGTTTTGGTTTCCTCGTTTCCGTTGGGATATACTTTGAGATAACAGATTTCTACTATTCGGTCCGAGTTAATGTTTGTACCGGTGGTCTCCAAGTCAAAAAAGACAATCGGATTTTTAAGATTCAGTTTCATGAAGTTTCGTATTTATTTATCTTTTAGGCACGGACTGCACGGAACGGTGCGGTTTCTCTATAAACCCGAACCGTGAAATCCGCGTAACCCGTGCCTAAATAAAAAAATGACAGATTACTATTTCATTAATCATTCAGCATCATCGGCATCAGCAGCATCAGCAGGTCTTCGTTTTCTTCCTGCTCTGCCGGAACAATAACACCGGCACGCGAAGGATCCGCCAGCTCGATAACCACTTCATCCGCCGATATATTATTCAGGATATCAATCAGGAAAGTAGACTTGAAGCCGATGCTCATCGGATTACCTGCATACTGGCATGCCAGCGTTTCCTCTGCCGAAGTGGAGAAATCGATGTCCTGTGCCGAAATCACAATCCGGTTCTCCTGCATACGCAGTTTGATAAGGCTGCTTGCCTGTGAGGAGAAGATAGACACGCGGCGCAACGCACCAATCAGTAGCAGGCGGTCTACCGTCACTTTATACGGGTTGTTCTGCGGAATTACGGAGTTATAGTTGGGGTAGCGTCCCTCAATCAGGCGGCATACCATGCGATAGCTTTCCAATGTAACCACGGCATTGCGTTCGTCAAATTCAATGGTCACCGTGCCCTGCTCCTTCGGCAACAGGTTTTTCATCAGGTTGGCGGGTTTCTTGGGCAGGATGAAAGCCGCACGTTCATTGCCTTTGGCGGCCAGCGTCTTGCAGCGCACCAGCTTATGGCCGTCGGAAGCCACCATTGTGATGTCTTCGGTAGTAATATCGAAATAGATACCGTTCATCACCGGACGAAGCTCGTCATCGGCGGTTGCAAACACGGCGCGGTTGATACCGCCCAGCAACACCTGTGCATCCATTTCCACACGGACGGCATTCTCGCCCAGCATGGCCGACTGCGGAAATTCGTCCGCATTCTGCCCCATCAGGCTGTATTTACCGTTCTGATACTGAACCGTAATCTCCAGAGAACTCGTATTGATGTCAAACGTCAGCGGCTGTTCGGGGATTTCCTTCAAAGCGTCCAACAAAGTCTTGGCAGTCACTGCAAAACGTCCGTCGGCATCACTTTCATTCACTTCGACTGTGGTAACCATCGTTGTTTCACTGTCGGAAACAGTTACCGACAAGGTTCCGTCTTGTAGTTCAAAAAGGAAACAATCCAAAATAGGCAGCGCATTCTTTGAATTAATCACACGGCTGATAGCCTGCAAATGGCTGGAGAGCGCAGTACTCGAAACGATAAATTTCATATATTCTATGTATTTAAGTTTTAATTTCAGTTCAGTTGTTAACTAACGGACAAAGTTAAAAAAAGAATTCCCTACGGCAAAGAAAAAACAGCCGTTTATTCGTCGCATATCCCTAAAAAATTGTAACTTCGCCGCATCATTTAAAAAGAGTACAATGGAATTTACAGGAAAAATCATCGCTATACTCCAGCCCAGAGGCGGAGTTTCCAAAGCATCAGGTAACGAGTGGAAAGCGCAGGAATACGTAATCGAAGACCACGGGCAATATCCCCGCAAGATGTGTTTCGACGTATTCGGAGCAGATAAAATAGAACAATTCAATATCCAGATGGGTGAAGAGCCTGTCTCTTATACACATCTGACGCTGCCGACGAAGCTAGCAGTGTAGATCTCGGTG
>ENA-OYCR01000402-OYCR01000402.1-human-gut-metagenome-genome-assembly--contig:-NODE-402-length-8948-cov-4.435399_pt1 | contig 8948 bp, 9 predicted proteins | sample MGYA00243457_ERZ652881 | MGnify/ENA primary metagenome ERZ652881 (study PRJEB26926, sample SAMN06164391) | human gut metagenome | biome: ENVO:00009003; feature: ENVO:2100002; material: ENVO:00002003... | reverse complement strand
CGGCAGCGTCAGATGTGTATAAGAGACAGCATATGCGGCAGGTGAGAAAGAAACCGTTGATGGAACATGGTGGCGGCTGCTGTCCATCCCGGAACAGAGCAGACCAAAGCTAGAGTTTCACAGCCGGAAAAATCTCAAGGCCGTAGTAGAGAATCCTATCCTGCGGCACAAACTGGGGAAGTTTCTGGACCAGCACTTTAACTGGTACAACTATGAGCGCATCGTCCTGACGGATGATTACCTGCCTTACAGCTTCTTTTTTGAGGGCTACATGGTACAGGGCGCAAAGACTTGCGGTGGAGTAATCCTGCATGGCGAAGAGAACATCCAAACGGCGAAATACGGGATACATACATAAAAATCTATAGGAAGATTTTATACATAGTCAACACCGCCGCAATCGTATAGTTTGCGGCGGTGTTCTTGTTGTCCAACATGACATTGAAATTCATATTTTTATTCTTGTGCTGAAAAGTAGGCTATCCTATAATTAAAAAGAAAAATATCGGATTGGGACATTTCTGCAACATTTGATGTTTAGAATATCAGTATGATCGGAAAATTGGGAAAGGAAGTGAAGGCTTTGAAGAAGATTTTAATTGTAGAGGACGATCAGCTTTTGAATCGGACCCTGGCATATAATCTGACCTCTGACGGATATGAGGTCATTTCGGTTTTTAATTTTGACAGCGCGGTAAGAAAGCTGCGGGAAAATGAGTTTGATGTGGCGCTATTGGACATTAACCTGCCCGATGGCAGCGGACTGGATCTGTGCGAAGAAATCCGGAATCGCGGTCAGCATACCTATATCATCTTTATCACAGCCAAAGACACCGAAAATGATACGGTAACCGGATTTAATATAGGAGCAGACGACTATATCTCCAAGCCTTTCTCCTTACGCGAAGTAGCAGCACGCGTTAAAGCCGTATTACGCCGTACCCGGCAAACTGAAACGGAGCGCGCACCTGAACAAATCGCCTATAAATCATTAGTGCTTGATATCATCAAAAAGAAAGTAAGCATAGACGGAGAGGAAGCTCCCCTCACCAAAAAAGAATTTGAAATACTGCTCTTGCTACTGCAAAACAAAGGACGCGTATTTTCCCGCGAAGACATATTGAGCCGCATCTGGAGTGACGAAGTATATGTGTTGGACCGCACTATAGACGTAAACATCACCCGCCTGCGCAAAAAGATAGGAATATATGGCAAATGTATTGTAACTCGCTTAGGATATGGTTATTGCTTCGAAGCCGAATAATGACAGACACTTCCTGTCATTCAGCCGGAAGTTATTTCTTTCGGTAATCTCATTATTTCTTGTCTTTGCAGCCTGTTTTATTGCTTATCAATATCAACGAGAGAAAGAGTATAAAGTAGAACTGCTCGACACGCAACTCCAAGACTATAACGAACGCTTGCAACAGGAGTTGCGAAGTATTCCGGACAGTCTATGGACATCTACTTTAAACCGGTATATAGCCAAAGGCTCATACAGAGACCTTCGTGTCACTATCGTAAATTTACAAGGCCGCGTCCTTTATGACAGTTACAATGAAACTTCCCAAGAAGCATTCAGCAATCACATTGATCGTCAGGAAGTCCAAAAAGCATTAAAGAACGGCAAAGGATATGATTTAAGGCGCACCTCCGAAACAACAGGCATACCCTACTTCTATTCGGCAACTCTCTATCCCCAGTATATCATTCGCTCGGCATTACCCTATGATGTAAACCTGGTAAATAGTCTGGCTGCCGATCCGCATTACCTCTGGTTTACAGCTATTGTTACTTTATTGCTGATATTCGTTTTCTATAAGTTTACATCCAAACTGGGTACGGCAATCAACCATCTGCGAGAATTTGCCAAACGCGCCGATAAAAACGAACCGGTGGAAACCGATATACAATCTGCTTTCCCACATAATGAACTTGGCGAAATATCCCAGCACATTATACAAATATATAAACGTTTGCGGGAAACCAAAGAAGCGTTATATATCGAACGTGAGAAACTGATTACACACCTGCAGACTTCTCGCGAAGGATTGGGTGTATTTACTAAAGACAAAAAAGAAATCTTAGTCAATAACCTCTTTACACAATACGGCAATTTAATCTCCGATTCCAACTTGCAAACTACCGAGGAGATATTTTCCATTTACGAATTTCAAAAAATCACCGATTTTATCAGTAAGGCACAAAGAAGGCCTTCGGATAAAGAAGAGAAGCGTCTCTCCATCAACATCAATAAAAACGGGCGCATATTCATTGTAGAATGTATCATCTTCCAGGATCTGAGTTTTGAAATATCCATTAATGACATCACACAGGAAGAAGAACAAGTACGTTTGAAACGCCAACTGACACAGAATATTGCACATGAACTGAAAACCCCTGTAAGCAGTATTCAAGGGTATCTGGAAACAATTGTCAGCAATGAAAGCATCCCTCGCGAAAAGATGCAGACTTTCCTTGAACGGTGTTATGCCCAAAGCAACCGGCTGAGCCGTCTATTACGGGATATCTCCGTACTGACACGTATGGATGAAGCAGCCAATATGATTGATATGGAGAAAGTAGACATCAGCATGCTTGTCACCAATATAGTCAACGAAGTATCATTGGAACTGGAAGAAAAGCATATTACGGTAGTCAACGGTTTACATCCCAAAATACAATTAAAGGGTAACTATTCATTACTCTACTCCATATTCCGTAACCTCATGGATAACGCCATGGCTTATGCAGGAACCAATATCTACATCAACATCAACTGTTTCCGTGAGGATGAGAACTTCTATTATTTCAGTTTTGCGGATACCGGAGTAGGCGTTTCACCAGAACATCTGAATCGTTTGTTCGAACGCTTTTATCGTGTAGACAAAGGACGTTCGCGAAAATTGGGCGGTACAGGCTTAGGGCTTGCCATCGTAAAAAATGCCGTCATCATTCATGGCGGAACAATCTCCGCCAAGAATAATCAAGGTGGCGGACTGGAATTCGTTTTTACGTTGGCAAAGGAGAAATAATTTCTTTTATTCATTTTGGTTTGTTACTTTTTTCATTATCTTTGCGATGCATTGGTTTGCCGCCTTTTTTCAAAGGAAGCGATTAAAAGGGAATCAGGTGCAAGTCCTGAACAGTCCCGCTGCTGTAAGTTTCACATAATGTTGCAGACAATGAATTCTCTCTCCATGCCACTGGAAACGTTTTCCGGGAAGGCAGCCTGCAACAGAAACAAGTCAGAAGACCTGCCATGCATTATCTTATCATTGCTTTCGAGGAAAAAGCGTTGAGTCTAATGAACGGGATAAATTCTATCCAATCATTTCATTCATCAAAACTCTTTCAAAGAAAGTAAAAGAGAATAAACTCTGCCAAGTTTATTTAAATGATGTCCGGCCGAAGTGATTCGCCCGGACATTTGTTTTACAGAAAGTCATCAAAAACATTGTTCATCATCTATAAAATCATTATATTCGGCACATAAAACACAAAAACGGATTTATCCGTTGACCTATTGTCTAACTTATAAAAAATAATCTATGGAATTACCATTTGCCGAATCATGGAAAATCAAAATGGTGGAACCTATTCGTAAAAGTACCCGCCAGGAGCGTGAACAGTGGTTGAAAGAAGCCCATTACAATGTTTTTCAACTAAAATCAGAACAAGTTTATATCGATCTTATCACCGATTCAGGAACAGGAGCCATGAGCGATCGGCAATGGGCCGGTATCATGCTCGGAGACGAAAGCTACGCCGGGGCTTCTTCTTTCTTCAAATTAAAAGAAGTCATTACCCGCCTGACCGGTTTTGAATATGTCATTCCTACACATCAGGGACGTGCTGCCGAAAATGTACTATTCTCTTATCTGGTTCATGAAGGAGATATTATCCCGGGAAATTCTCATTTCGACACAACCAAAGGTCATATCGAAAGCCGAAAAGCAATAGCATTGGACTGTACGATAGATGAAGCACGGCAAACGCAACTGGAAATTCCCTTTAAAGGCAACGTAGATCCTGCAAAGCTGGAAAAAGCATTACAAGAACATCACAGCCGCATACCATTTATCATTGTTACCATTACCAATAACACAGCTGGCGGGCAACCTGTTTCCATGCAAAATTTACGGGAAGTCCGGAATATTGCCGATAAATACAATAAACCTGTCATATTCGACTCCGCCCGTTTTGCCGAAAATGCCTATTTCATAAAGACACGTGAAGAAGGTTACCAAGATAAGAGCATAAAGGAAATAACCAAAGAGATGTTTGCCCTTGCAGACGGTATGACAATGAGCGCCAAAAAAGACGGCATCGTAAATATGGGAGGATTTATTGCAACCCGCCGACAAGACTGGTATGAAGGAGCAAAAGGATTCTGCGTACAATTCGAGGGTTACCTTACTTATGGCGGTATGAATGGCCGAGATATGAATGCACTTGCCATCGGCTTGGATGAAAACACCGAATTTAATAATCTTGAAACCCGTATTCGCCAGATAGAATATCTGGCTAAAAAATTAGATGAATACGGAATACCGTACCAACGTCCCGCCGGAGGACATGCAATTTTTGTAGATGCTCCCAAAGTTTTAACACATGTTCCTAAAGAAGAGTTTCCTGCACAGACTTTAACCGTCGAGCTATATCTGGAAGCCGGCATACGCGGATGTGAAATCGGTTATTTACTTGCCGACCGTGATCCCGTTACCCGTGAAAACCGCTTCAACGGACTGGATTTACTCCGGCTGGCTATTCCACGCCGCGTGTATACCGATAACCACATGAATGTAATAGCCGCTGCGCTCAAAAATGTATATGACAGACGCGAAACAATTACAAGAGGAGTACGTATTACTTGGGAAGCTCCGTTAATGCGTCATTTTACAGTACAATTGGAAAGGCTGTAACTACAAACTCAATGTCAGGACAAAGTCTGAAAACAAATAGTAGTAAATCTGAAAAATCTGTTTCTCCGCCGTACGGTATTCGGCGGCGGAGAACACACCTTGTTCGTCAGGCGTAAAAGGCATTATATGCAAATGTTCCCGAAAATCGACATCGGAAGCGTTCATACATTTAAACATGGTTTCTTTTGCAGACCAGTGAAGCAACAACGACCAGGTTTCCGTACCTTTGAATAAGGATTTTTTTTCATCTTCACGCATGAACTTATGCACCACTTTCCGTACCCGCTCGCTATAACACTCAATATCAATCCCGACTCTTTTCCCCGGCTCACTTAACAGAACCGCTACATAACCTTTGGTATGTGAAATACTGATGGAAAAAGAGCCGTCTGCCAAATAGGGCCCGCCATTGGAATAATAGTGTATTTCTTTCTCTTCGCCAAGCATTGTATATAGTAATACACGCACAGCCAGCCACTCCAACTTACGAGAAACGGCTGTAAATTTTCCAATGCCCTCTTCATATTTTTCTTTATGAGGAAGTAAAGCAAGCAATTCTTCCAAACTTTCACTTGCTTTCCAGATACCCCACTTGTATGAACTCTCTGTATATTGTTTAAAAACGGGCATTACTTCTCTGTTTCAGAACCCTCCCGTACTGGCTCATTTATTGTAAATTTCACCTTTAAGATACGGCGGTTATCCATTTCAAGAACCTCAAATTCATAATAACCATAAGTTACTTTCTCGTGAAGCGCCGGAAATTCCCCTTTCAACTCAAGTAAAAGCCCTGCTAAAGTATCGGCATCACCTGCCACTTCATCAAAAGTTTCTTCATCTATCTTGGTTATCTTATAGAAATCCGTCAGTTGTGTTTTAGCCTCAAACACCCATGTGTGGTCATTGAGTACGGCATAAGTACGTTCTTCATCATCGTATTCGTCACGAATCTCCCCAACAATCTCTTCAATAATATCTTCCATCGTAACAATACCCGATGTCCCTCCGAATTCATCCACCACAATAGCGATATGAATCTTGTTTGCCTGAAAATCACGCAGCAAATCATCAATCATCTTGGTTTCCGGAACAAAATAAGCCGGACGAATCAATGACTGCCAACGAAAATTATCTCCTTTATTCAAATGAGGGAGCAAATCCTTGATATAAAGCACCCCTTTTATATTGTCACGTGTTTCCGCATAAACAGGAATACGCGAATAAGCGTTCTCCACGATACACTTTAACACATCCTTAAAAGAAGTGCGAATTTCCAAGTCAACCACATCCAGACGCGATGTCATGACTTCCTTAGCCGTCTCACCTCCAAAACGAATGATACCCTCCAATATATTGTTTTCTTCCGAAAGCTCGGCTTTATCTGTCAATTCCAACGCATGAGAAAGCTCATCTACTGATATATTATGATTTTTACGCACAAAATGCTTGTTAAGAAACGAAGTGGAGCGTACCAATATTGATGATAACGGATAGAATATGGAACGGCATGCCATGATACCGGGAGCTGCAAAACGGCAAAATGCCAATGTTTTCTGCGCTGAATAAATCTTCGGCATAATCTCACCGAAAAGCAGCAACAGAAAAGTCAATACAACCGTTAGGATTAAAAATTCCGCAATAACCGAATGGAATTGGAATACATTCATAAAAAAGAAATTACAGAGCATGATAATGGTCACATTCACGAAATTGTTCGTAATCAGTATCGTGGCCAGCAGTCGTTCTGTATCATCCAACAAATTTCTGATTTTCCCATCAGAAGGATGTTTCCCCTCTTCAATAGAATTCAAATCAGACGGCGAGAGTGAAAAAAATGCAATTTCGGAAGCCGAAGCAAAACCGGAAGCAAGCAAAAGCACACCAGCCAATACAATAGCTATAATAGCCGAAACAGAAGGAGTATGTACAGTTATACTGTTAAAAATATCTGCCAATTGGCATAAATAAGCGTCTGGGTCCAAAGATTTTGGTTTTAGTTAAACAATTAGAACGGTAAATCGTCCGTTGGATTATTTTGTGCAGGAGCAGCCTGCGAGTGTGTTGACTGTACAGGAGCAGCCGTTTGTCCGGATATACCTGCCTGCGGTGTAGTTCCGGGCGCTGCGCTTCTTGCAGACAGCATTTCCATGTTATCTACAAAAATCTCCGTTACATAGCGTTTTGCACCGGTCTGATCATCATACGAACGAGTCCGTATTTTACCCTCCACATAAAGTTTGTCTCCTTTATGTACATATTTCTCAGCCGTTTCTGCCAGTCCGCGCCAAAGGACAAGATTATGCCACTCCGTACGTTCAGGAACTTGCGTTCCGTTTGCCAATGTATAGGCACGGTCTGAAGTAGCCAAGGGGAAAGTAGCAACAGCCACACCGGTATCGAGATACCTCACCTCGGGGTCTCTGCCTACATTTCCTAATAATATCACTTTATTTACTGACATACGCTTTCAATTTTAAAATTTGTTGCCAAAATTAGCGAGAATAACAACATCATGCAAGAATACAGCCAACTTTTATAAATACTTCTCCAAAAAAGCATGTACCAAGCGAGATACCGGATACTGCTCCAAATCTTCCATTCTGATACACTGGTATTCCGAAAAAGAACGGGAGTTCTCCGGCAAAACGACTTCATAAAAGTTAGCGTATATCACCCGATGGGACAGCACATGTTTCACATTTCGAAACACCAAACGTACTTTCGGTACCTCTCCTTCCGCTATAAGTGAGCGAAAAGATGCGGATGATAAAAATTCCTCTTCCGATAGATTTCTATCCGTTTCAACCAATGGCAATTCAAACAGGTTTTTCCAAATATCATCAGCCGTTCGTTTATGTATAAAGGTACACGCGCCCATGCGTACATATATATAATTAAAATAACGGTTGGACGTCTTTGTTCTATGTTGCTTCACGGGAAGTTGCATAACCTGCCCTTTCGATAAGGCGGAACAGCTATCCGCCAAAGGACAAAACATACAGTTAGGAGACTGTGGCGTACACTGAATAGCCCCAAAATCCATTATAGCCTGATTATAAGTAGCCGGGCGGGATTTATCGAGCATTTCATCTGCTAAAGCAGCAAAGAGCTTCTTTCCTTCCGTAGAGTCAATAGGCACATCAATGCCGCAATAACGGGAAAGCACGCGATACACATTTCCGTCCACTACTGCATAGGGCATATTATAGGCTATGGAACAAATGGCGGCAGCCGTATAATCCCCTACCCCCTTCAAAGCCCGCACTTCCTGATAGCTTTCCGGAAACTTACCGTTCATACTCTTAGCAGCAGCATGCAGATTACGGGCACGAGAATAATACCCCAATCCCTGCCAATACTTCAAGACCTCGTCTTCCGAAGCCGAAGCCAAAGTTCTCACATCAGGAAAACGGCGGATAAAACGAAGAAAATACTCATATCCTTGTACCACTCTCGTCTGCTGCAAAATAATCTCAGAAATCCATATCCGGTAGGGATCAGTAGTGCCTCTCCAAGGCAAATCACGTTTATTATCCGCGTACCAATCCAATAAAGCTTCAGTCAATCTATTCATATATAGTTTCATACCCCAAAAGGACACACATCCTTTTTCAAAAGAACAAAAATACAGTTTTTCAGTCTAACAAAACCTAATGCTTTGACTTTTTTCAAAAAATGTCCAAAATATATTTTTTAGAGCCGCTAAAAAGCTATATATTTGCAGTCCAAAAAATTAGAAAACTATAGTAATAATATTTTTTTTAAGAAAAAAATGACTAAAGCTGATATTGTAAACGAAATTACAAAGAACACCGGAATCGACAAAGTAACAGTGCTTGCAACCGTTGAAGCGTTCATGGACGCAGTGAAGGCATCTTTATCTAAAGATGAAAATGTTTATCTCCGCGGGTTTGGTAGTTTTGTAGTAAAGAAAAGAGCTCAAAAAACAGCTCGTAACATCTCAAAGAACACTACTATCATTATTCCGGAACACAACATTCCGGCTTTTAAACCTGCCAAGAC
>ENA-OYCR01000358-OYCR01000358.1-human-gut-metagenome-genome-assembly--contig:-NODE-358-length-9467-cov-4.446558_pt1 | contig 9467 bp, 8 predicted proteins | sample MGYA00243457_ERZ652881 | MGnify/ENA primary metagenome ERZ652881 (study PRJEB26926, sample SAMN06164391) | human gut metagenome | biome: ENVO:00009003; feature: ENVO:2100002; material: ENVO:00002003... | reverse complement strand
CTCTGAAACAGGAGCCGCCTGCACCCGTGCCCGACGCAGCGGCTCCCGCGCCGCAGGAGCCCATGCCGGAGCCGGCAGAGCCAACCGCCGCGGCGGAGACAACGGACGTGTCCCAGGTATAACACATGTAAAAAGAGCGCTGTTCCCGCGGGAACAGCGCTCTTTTTACATGTGTACTCAATGCTCGCCGCAGCCGAAGGTGGGCTTGGGCGAGGGGTGGGACTGCTTGCCGGTGATCTGACTGGGGACGATCTTCACGACCCGCGTGGCGGCAAAGCACCGTTCCATGTAGGCGGCAAGGCCGCCCATACCCTTAGGATCCAGCGATTCTACCAGCAGGAGCAGGGCCTTGGTGCGCTCGCCGTCGTCGGTGACCACCTGCGCCTGCCCCCGCACCACGGCGGAGTCGTAGGCTGTATCAAATTTGTTGGGGACGATGGACATGCGGGACACGGCGGTGAGGCAGACCTGGGGGTTCGTTTTCAGGACCTCCCACTTCTCACCCGCACCGGCGCAGTGGAAATACAGGACCCTGTATGTCTCGTCGGCCACATGGTTGATAGGCACGCAGTAGGGCGCGCCGTCCGCACCGGTCATGGCCAGCGTGGCGTAGGGCGCTTTTTTCAGTACCTCCCAGGCAAAGGCTTCGTCACGTTCGAGATCTTTCAGACGCATGGCAATACCTCCTTATTTCAGATGCAGAATATGCTTGTAGTAGGGCCACAGGCCGATCTTTTCCGGCCACAGCGGCGCCAGCTGGCACAGGTCTGTGCCGGGGAAGTTGTTGCCCTCAATGATGGCGGGGCCGTCCGGCGTCACCGCCATATCCCAGCCCACGTGGCCCACCTGGGGGAACACCTGAGCGGCCTCCTTGGCCATGGCGATGGCCTCCGGCACCATGGGCAGCTGGTAGCCCACCAGCGGGATACCGGTGTCGGGATGGGTGTCGTAGACGTGGAAATAGTCGTCGGTGGCGGGGGTGCTGATGCGCCCCGTGTCCACATCCACGCGGGCGAGGATGCCGCCCTGACCGGAGTTGTCGCAGACGCTGCCGCCGGTGCCCATCTTCACGATGATGTAGGCGATGGTGACGTTCCCGTTCACATTGTCGGTGACGATGCGCATGGTGTTGACGCTGTTGGGGTGGAGGCGGGCCATGTCGGGGTGCTGGATGAGCTGGTGCTCCAGCACCACCAGCTTGTGCTCGCGGATATAGGCCAGCATGGCGTCGGGGGACGCAAAATCCGCCACCCGCAGGCGCTCCACACCGCGGCCGCAGTCGCCGTGGTTGATCTTGGCGAAGATGTACTCTTGCCCCGCCGCGAACTCTGCCATCTGCCGGGGCGTGGCGGTCTCGCCGTTCAGCGTCTCGCGGCGCAGGAAGCGGCGGAACGTCTCGTTGAACCTCAGCTTGTCGTCGAAATCGTCGTGGAAGGCGGGATCGTTCATCAGGTCGGAGATCTTCCGGTTGCGCACGCGGGTGAGATAGGTGTCCCGCTGTTTGCCGGTGAGGTCGTAGAACCCGTACATGGCGTAGTCATAGTACCCCGCACCGTAGCGGGCGGCGCACCAGAGGATGTCGAAGAACGTGCGGACCTTGCTCTGTCCGCACTTGTCCTTGACGACGCCCAGGATGTAGTTCATTTTCTTCCACCGCACGCCGGTGAGGACGCGGGCGATGTACTTGATGTTGGGCATGGAAAACGCTCCTTTCCAATGGTCAGCGGCGGCTGAGGCGGCGCAGCGGCGCGGTGATGAGGCTGCGCTCGTACCGGTTCAGGCCGAACAGCCACATGCACACGGCGTAGACCGCCACGAAGATGAGCCCCGGCGGGATCAGCTGCCAATAGGTGGTGGGATGGACCTTCACGGCCAGCAGTACCGCCGTCACGGCGGGCAGCAGCATGGCCGGTATCAGATGGAAGATGTGCCGCCAGAAGGCGGGAATGTTCAGCCCGATGCGGCGGTAGTAGTACCAGTTCATCAGAATGACGTTGCCCGCCAGCGTGGCAATGGCGGTGCCGATGGCGGCGCCCAGCCCCTGCCATTTCATACACAGGGGGACGGAGATGGCGGCGTTGCCCAGCGCCACCCCCAGATATACCAGCGAGCGGAACTTGTGCATGTTCTTGGCCCGCTGGATCTCGATGCCCACAGTCTGCACGTTGGTCCACAGGCAGGAGAAGAACAGCAGCAGCGTGGTCCAGTAGTCGATGGCGAACTTTTCATCGCCGCCCCACAGCACCACAAAGGACTGCCCGATGGCCACGAAGCCCAGCAGGATGCCGCCCAGCAGGATGAACTGCAGCCGCCCTACGCGGGTGAACAGGGCGTCCAGCGTCCGCATGGGCTGCCCCTCCGCCACCAGCCGGTGGACACGGGGCGTCATGACGTTGGAGATGGCGTTGCCGAAGGCCAGGTAGAATGTATTGAGCTGCGCAGCGATGGTGTAGACGGTGACGGCGGTGGTGCCGTGTATCCACGTCAGCAGCAGCCGGTCGATGGACCAGTTGAAATTGTCCACCACGATGCCCAGAAAGACGTACAGCGTGAAGCCGAACATCTCCCGCAGCAGGCCGAAGTCGTACCGCCGGAAGGAAAACGGCATTTTGAGCCGCGTCAGGCAGTAGCCGATGTTCAGGATGCCGCTGAGCACGGTGAAGATGAGGGATACCACCGTCAGCGCCACGGAGCGGTAGCCGATGATGAGCAGGGGGATCATGATGAGGGGGTTCAGCACCTGCTTGCCCATGGCCACGATCTTCTGAAACAGATAGTGCTCGTTGATGGTGACGTGGGACTCGAACACGCTGATGGGGAACGTCAGCGCGGCGTTCACCGTCATGATGCGCAGCAGCTTCTCCGCCAGCGCGATCTCCTCCGCCGTCAGCTTCTTGCCGAAGATGACATCGCAGTAGGAAAGCCCGAAGCCGATGACCAGCACCGCCGCGCCCAGCACCAGATAGGTGGTGAGGAACATGCCGTTCAGCTTGGCGCAGCCCTTTTTGTCGCCGGCGGCGCGGAAGCGGGAATAGTAACGGACATAGGCGCTGCCCAGTCCGAAGCTCAGCAGATTCAGATAGGAGATGATGGGCAGGACGGCCTGATAGACGCCGAACTCACTGTCCCCCAGCCGGTCCAGCATAATGGGGGTATACACCAGCGAGATGATGGTGCTCAGCGCCATTGACACGTAGGACAGCGCGGCACCTGCCCGTATCTGGTTTACCTTCAAGGCACCGCCTCCTTTCGCAGAATGACACTTCATTATAGCCCATCCCGCCGGCGGTGTAAAGCGGGAACCGGAAAAAGATGGTTCCCATACGGGAGATTTTCTGGTATAATTGTGACAAAAAAGGACGGGAGGGGCAGACATGGCCAACAAAAAACTGAAGCTGCTGTATCTGGCGCAGTACCTGTGGGAGCAGACCGATGAGCAGCATCCCGGGACCATGCAGGAGATCATCGCCTATCTGGCATCCTGCGGCATCAGCGCCGAGCGCAAGAGCCTGTACGACGATCTGGAGCTGCTGCGGCTGTACGGTATGGACGTGCAGTCCGTCAAGGGCCGCAGCTTCGGGTATTTCCTGGGTGAGCGGGATTTCCAGCTGCCGGAGCTGAAGCTGCTCATCGACGTGGTGCAGGCATCGCCGTTCCTGACCCGGGGCAAGAGTCTGGAGCTCATCGGCAAGCTGGAAAAGCTCACCAGCCGTCCCAACGCCCGCCAGCTGCGGCGGCAGGTGTACGTCATGGACCGCGTCCGCACCCATAATGAAAAGCTGTACTACGCCGTGGACGGCCTGAACACCGCCATCAACGACGGGAAAAAGGTGACGTTCCGCTATTTCGACTGGACGGCGGCGGGCGGCAAGGCCTATCGCCGCGGCGGCGCGCTGTACGAGGCGGACCCCGTGGCCCTGTGCGTGGACCGCCACTACTATCTGGTGGCCTATGACCCCGCCATCTGCGACTACCGCCACTATCGGGTAGACCGGATGGAGAACCTGACGGTGACGGATACGCCCCGGGACCCCTTGCCGGAGGGCTTCGATCTGGGCCGCTACGTTCGCCGCATCTTCGACATGTACAATGGCCGCACCGAGACGGTACACCTCCGCTTCGACGGCGGGCTCATCAATGTGGTGATGGACCGGTTCGGCGCCGATGCCCACCTGCGGCCCGACGGGCAGAGCGGCGTGGCCGTCACGGCGGAGGTGGAGGTAGGGCCCACGTTTTTCGGCTGGCTGTTCCAGCTGGGGACCCAGGCGGAGATCACGGGGCCGGACACGGTGCGGCAGGAGTTTCGGGACTACTGCGCTGCCGTGCTGGCCCGCTACCAATAAAAAAGTCCCGCATCGCAAGATGCGGGACTTCCTGTATTTTTACACGGTGGCGTCCAGCGGGATGCGCTGGCGGCCCACCTGCACCCAGTGGACGCGGACGGCGCCGGAGTCCTGCTCCGTGGCGCAGAAGCCCACGCCGTCCATAGCGCCCTCTACGGGGACGCCGCCGCTGAACAGGGCGGCGAACCGGCGGATGTAACCCAGCAGGTCGCGGATAACGTTGACGGGGAGATCCGGCTCCAGATAATCGAAAAACTTGTGCATGGCGTGTACCTCCTGCGATCGGAATATATCGTTTCCTTGTTCCAGTGTGGCCATCATACAGGAGGAAGTGTCCCGAAAAACGGACAGTGGCGCGGCGGGGTTGTGCTTTTCGCCGCGTCGTGATACAATACTCCCAATAGAAACAGATCGGGAGGCGTATCGCCGTGACAGAGACTGTGAATAAGCCCCAGCTGGCGGCGCGGGATCGCTGCACAGGGTGCGGCGCGTGCAGCAACGGATGTCCCAAGGGGGCCATCCGCATGGTGCCGGACAGGGAGGGGTTCCTGTACCCCCAGGTGGAGGACGGCTGCGTGCTGTGCGGCCACTGCACCCACATCTGCCCTGTGCTGAAGCAGCGGGAGCCCCGCACGGAACCGGCGGTGTTCGCCGTGTGGAACCGCGATGACGCGGCGCGGCAGGCGTCCACCGCCGGCGGCGTGTTCTCCGCTCTGGCGGAGTACGTGCTGGAGGGCGGCGGCGTGGTGTTCGGCGCGGCGCTGGACGACCGGCTCCGTGTGGCCCACACGGCGGTGAAAAACGCCCACGAGCTGCCTCGCCTGCGGGGCACCAAGCCGGTGCAGAGCGACATCGGCGAGACGTACCAGCAGGTGCGGCTCTATCTGGATCAGGGCCGCCAGGTGCTGTTTTCCGGCACACCATGTCAGGTGGACGGCCTGTACCGCTATCTGGGGGAGCATCCGGAGCGTCTTGTGACCTGCGATGTGGCGTGCAGCGGCGTGTGCAGCCCCGGGGTGTGGGCCAGGCTGGTGAGCTCCATGGCCTACGTCAAGCAGCACCGCCCCGTGGCGGTGGAGTTCTGCGGCAAGCTCAGCGGCGATCAGGAGCGGCGCTTCCGCGTCCTGTTCGAGGGCGGCGGCCGCTACGATGCACCGGCTCCCAAGTCGGAGCTGGGCCGCGGCCTGACCCGCGGCCTGTTCCTGCGGCCTGCCTGCTACCACTGTCCCTACGCCGGTACGGATCGCACCGGCGATCTGACGCTGGCCAATTTCGCCGGCGGCGACCTGCCGGTGGAGGAGAAGCGGAAGGGCGTGTCCCTGCTGCTGATCAACACCGCCAAGGGCGCCCAGATATTCGATGTCCTGCCCCTGCACCGGCAGGCGCGGACGCTGGAGGAGGCGGCGGCCTGCGACGCGGCCCTGCGCCAGCCGCCCACGCTGACGGAGGAGCGGAGCAAGTTCTTTGACGCGCTGGAGCAGCTGCCCTTCCAGCAGGTGCGCACCCGCTATCTCTCGGCGGTGCAGCATCGGGAGGGCGTGGGACAGCGTCTGCGGGAGCTGCTGCACCGCGGCGGCAAGGAGAAGAAGTCATGAAAACACTGATGCACACCTGCTGCGCTCCCTGCTCCGTGTCCTGCATCCGGCAGCTGCGGTCGGAGGGCATCGAGCCGGTGTCCTACTGGTTCAACCCCAACATCCACCCCTATCAGGAGTACAAGGCCCGCCGCGACACGCTGATGACCTACGCTCCCGCCATCGGCATGGAGCTCATCGTGCAGGAGGATTACGGCCTGCGGGAGTTCTGCCGCCTGATGGCGGAGGATCTGGATCACCGCTGCGGCAAGTGCTACCGCCTGCGGCTGGAGCAGACGGCGCGGTACGCCGCGGATCACGGATTCGAGAGCTTCACCAGCACCCTGTTCGTCAGCCCCTATCAGGACCACGAGCTGCTGCGGCAGACGGCGGAGCAGCTGGCGGCGGAGTACGGCGTGGCCTTCCTCTATCGGGATTTCCGGCCGGGCTTTCGGGAGGGCCAGCGGCAGGCCCGTGAGCTGGGCTTTTACATGCAGAAATACTGCGGCTGCGTGTTCAGCGAGGAGGAGCGTTACGCCAAGGCCATCGCCCGGGACATGCAGGAGCCGGAGAAGCATCTGTGAGCATATCGGACGCGGGAGGTCTGTCCCGCGTCCGTTTTTTTCCTCCCAATACGGAAGAAATGTCGAAAATGCGGTGTACTTTTCCGCCCGCGCATGGTACACTTTCAGTATAGATCCCCATGGAGGGAGACTCCGTAAAACAGGCGAACGAGCAAAGGAGGAGACACATGAAACGTGTGACAAAGAGCGTGACCGCGCTGCTGCTGGCGCTGGTCCTGTCGCTGACGCTGCTGCCGGCCCAGGCGCTGGCGGCGGACACCGCGCCGGCGCAGACTACCTATATCGGGTCGTATGTCAACCCCGCCTATGCCGGCAAGATCGGCATTCCGCGGCGGCAGAGCACCCTGTCCGTCCAGACGGCGCAGATCACCCAGCCGAAGAAAGCAGGCACCGTCTACACCAGCGAAGCGGCGGCAGCCGCCGATCTGCGCAAGCAGATGGTGTCCCGCAGCGAGGAGCTGGTGGTCACTCTGCGCAGCGCCAGCGATGATGTGGAAACGATTGCCTTAAACCTGTGGAACCTTGCCCTGGACCACGTGGAGGGCAGCGGTACCACCGGCGACTATCTGCGCTGGCAGCATACGGGCATGTCCGGCAGCGTCGAAGGCGAGTCCCTCGATTCGGGCTATCGGTATACCTTCACGTATGTCCCTGACACGAGGTACTTCGACACCATCTGGTTCACCACCAACGCGCAGGAGAAGGCGCTGACCAATTACATCCAGAACACCATCCTGCCCCAGCTGTCCCTGGGCGGTAAGACCACCTACCAGAAGGTGCAGGCCATCTACAACTGGATCACCGCCAACGTCAAATACGATTACAGCCACATGAACGACCCCACCTACTGGCCGCAATACACCGCCTACGCCGCGGCCGTCCAGAAGAAGGCCGTGTGCCAAGGCTATGCCAACCTGTTCTACCGTCTGGCCAATGACGCGGGCGTCGACTGCCGTATCATCACTGGCAAGGCCTACAACGACGACGGAACGGCGGATCATGCCTGGAACATCGTCCGTATGGAGGACGGCAAGTACTACTGTCTGGACGCCACCTGGGACGCGGGCCTTAAGCCCGAGAAATATGAGTACTTCCTGAAGGGTCTCACCAGCTTCAGCAGGGACCACCAGGCGGAGACGGACAAGCTGAACACCCCCTACTGGACCCAGTACCAATCCAGGACCTCCGCCACGGATTACAAGGCGAGCAGCACCCAACTGTCCGCCCCCACCGTCACCGGCGGCAAGGACAGTCAGGGCCGTCCCACCCTGAAATGGAACGCCGTGTCCGGCGCGGCCAAGTACGAGGTGTACCGCGCCCGCAGCAAGGACGGCGACTACACCAAATACAGCACTACCACCGGCACCGCCTATACCAACAGCTCCTACCTCACCAGCGGCGCCACGTACTACTACAAGGTCCGCGCGCTGGACGCCAATGGTAACGCCGGCCCGTACAGCGCGGTGGTATCCGTTACCTGCCGCCTGAAGCTGACAGCCCCCACCGTCACCGGCAGTACCGACAGTCAGGGCCGTCCGACCCTGAAATGGAACGCTGTCACCGGCGCGGCCAAATACGAGGTGTACCGCGCCCGCAGCAAGGACGGTGACTACATCAAGTATTCTACCGTCACCGGCACCAGCTACACCAACACCAGCTACATCGAAAACGGCAACACCTACTACTACAAGGTCCGCGCTCTGAAATCCGATGGCACGGCGGGCGCGTGGAGCAGCATCGTAGCCGTCACCTACAAGCAGACCCTGTCCGCCCCCGCCGTCACCGGCGGCAACGACGCGCAGGGCCGTCCCACGCTGAAATGGAACGCCGTCTCCGGCGCCGCCAAATATGAGGTGTACCGCGCCCGCAGCAAGGACGGCACATACAGCCTGATGTCCACCCAGTCCGCCACCGGCTATACCAATACCTCCTACCTCGCCAACGGCACCACCTACTACTACAAGGTCCGCGCCCTGAAGGCGAACGGCACCGCCTCGGCATACAGCTCCGTGGTGACCATCACCTACGGCACCGTGCCCACCCCCGCTGCCCCTGCGATGCGCTCGGCCAAGGCTGACTCCGCCGGCATCACCGTGAGTTGGGACACGGCGGCCAACGCCGTGACCTACAACGTCTACCGCACGGCGGACGCCGGCAGCAGCTGGACGCAGGTGGCCTCCTCCGTCAAGGGCACCAGCTACAAGGACACCACGGTGCAGAAGGGCGTGAAATACGGCTATAAGGTGCGTGGCGTGGCCGCCGACGGCAAGACGCTGGGGCCCATGTCCTCCACCGGCGTCACCGCCAAGGTGACGGCGGCCTCCACCACGCCGGACTACGTGAAGCTGACCAGCGCCAGGCGCGTTACCGGCGGCATCCAGCTGACGTGGGAGAGCACGGCCGACGCCAAGACCTACAACGTCTACCGCAAGGTGGACGGCGCGTCCGGCTGGACGCTGCTGGCATCCTCCGTCAGCGGCACCACCTATAAGGACACCAGCGGCAAGTCCGGCACCACCTACGCCTATACCGTCCGCGGCGTGGCCGCCGACGGCAAGACCCTCAGCCGTACCTACAACACCGACGGTCTCCGCGCCACTATGCCCTGATACCGCATCCTCACAAAAAGGCCCCCTGCACGGAAGTGCAGGGGACCTTTTTTGCCCGCATTGCCGTCAAAAGGGAATAGAGGCGGCGGGCACACCGGCCTGCTCCGCGAACAGCCGTCCCGTGGGCGGCAGGATGCTGAACAGGAGGTACGCCACCGCCAGCAGGATCACCGCGCCGTACCACGGCAGGGCGTCGCCGTCCAGCCGTCCCAGCGCCAGCGCGTGGACGCCCAGCGCCATGGTCGCCGCCAGCAGTGCCGCTGCGGCAGGGGCCGCCCCTGCGGCGGCAAGGGCCAGCCCCAGCCCCGCACCCAGCAGGATGGCGGCGCACAGCCCCGCGCCGCCATCCTGCTGGGT
>ENA-OYCR01000347-OYCR01000347.1-human-gut-metagenome-genome-assembly--contig:-NODE-347-length-9588-cov-5.624882_pt1 | contig 9588 bp, 8 predicted proteins | sample MGYA00243457_ERZ652881 | MGnify/ENA primary metagenome ERZ652881 (study PRJEB26926, sample SAMN06164391) | human gut metagenome | biome: ENVO:00009003; feature: ENVO:2100002; material: ENVO:00002003... | reverse complement strand
TTTTTCAAGCAGAAGACGGCATACGAGATAGGAGTCCGTCTCGTGGGCGCGGAGATGTGTATAAGAGACAGGTTTACTCCTGCACCGATTTTAACGTCATTGGCATAACGTTCGGGAACGGAGAATTCTACTTTCAGCGGAGATATTTTTGTGAGTTTGGCAACGATAGTAGTGGGGGAAGCATAGGTTCCGACACTGACCTGACGCAGACCGATTACACCGTCGAACGGGGCACGAAGCTCGGTTTGTGCAATGTTAGCTTCTATCAGGTCTATGTCTGCATTCAGGGTTGCCAGTTCAGTTTTTACCTGCTCGTAGGCTTCTTTACTGACTGCATCCCGCTCCAACAATGCATTCTGGCGAAATACGCGGTCTTCTGCCAGTTTCAGTTGGGCAACAAGACGCTGCAACTGTGCCTGTAAAGGCCGGTCGTTCACTTTAGCCAGCAGTTGACCTTTTTTAACCTGGCTGCCTTCCTCAAAATTGATTTCTATGATTTTACCTGAGGTTTCGAAAGAAAGATCCACTTCTTCATCAGGTAACAGGCTACCGCTGATTTTGATTTCATCTTTGAGCAGCTGTGGCTTTATGATCTTTGCGTTTACATTTAATGCTTTTTTGCCATTGCGGTTACTGCTCATAACTTTGTCGGCAGCTGCCAATTCTTCGTTTGTCTTGGGAAGCTGGGAATAAATGCCTCCGCCTATCAGTCCGGCACCAATGAATATGATGATGCCCCATTTCACTTTTTTATTCATGTTGTAGTATTAGTAGTATATTTAGCCACAGATTTTGACGGAAAATATACCCGAAGGTTTAAAACGGGAAAAGTTAATAAAAGTGATAGGGTAATAGAACGGTAAGGCAAACCTGCCACTTTATTATTCTCTTAGTATGCTGCCCTGTATTTGCCCTCTTCCTTATCTTCAAGCATGTTCAGGTAAGAGGCGTAGCGGGATTCGCTGATGTAATGTTGCTCTACCGCTTCGCGCACGGCGCAGCCCGGTTCGTGGCGGTGGGTACAGTTGTTATAGCGGCAGTCGGCGGAAGCCTTGAATATTTCCGGAAAGTAATGCCCTATTTCTTCTTCCTCCATGTCGAATGTTCCAAAGCCTTTGATGCCCGGTGTGTCGATAATGTAGCCGTTACCCGGCACGGGAAACATCTCGGAAAAAGTAGTGGTGTGCATGCCTTTGTTGTGATAGGCGGAGATTGCGCCGGTTTTGATATCCAGTTCCGGAAGGATGGCATTGATAAGGGTGGATTTACCTACTCCGGAATGTCCGGAGAAGAGCGTTATTTTCCCTTTGAGTTTTTCTTTTATAGTGTCGACTCCCTCACCGGTTTTGGCGGATATCTTGAAACAAGGGTAACCGATGGTAGTATAAAGATTGATAAGTCCGTTCAGGTAGCGAAGCTCGTCTTCGTTGTAAGCGTCTGCTTTATTGAAGATGATATTGACGGGTACACGGTATGCCTCGGCCGATGCCAGAAAACGGTCGATGAATGTAGTGGAGGTTTCCGGATAATTCACCGTTACCACCAGCATACACTGGTCGAGGTTGGCGGCAAGGATGTGAGACTGTTTGGACAGGTTGGACGAACGCCGGATAATATAGTTCTTCCGGTCTTCAATTTCGTTGATGAACGCTGTTCCTTCCTGATTCAATATGATTTGCACATGGTCGCCTACTGCCACCGGATTGGTGCTACGGATACCTTTCAGGCGGAAGTTGCCTTTAATTTTGCATTCAACGTATGTCCCCTCGTCGGTCTTTACCAGATACCAACTTCCTGTATTTTTAATTACCAGTCCCCTCAAAATAGTTGAAAGTTGAGAGTTGGGAGTTGAAAGTTGAAAGTAAGGAGTCGTTGGAGAACGGTCGGTGCCGCACGGTAACTCTCGGCTTTCAATTTTCAACTCTCAACTATATTTATACTGTCATAATCTCTTTATCCTTTGCTGCCAGCATATCGTCAATCTGCTTGATATACTTGTCGTGAATCTTTTGCAGCTTCTCTTCACCGCCTTTTTGGGCGTCTTCCGCCAATCCTTCTTTCACTGATTTCTTAAAGGCGTCGATGGCATCGCGGCGTGCGTTACGTACACTCACTTTGGCGGTTTCGCTTTCGTTCTTACACTGTTTGGCAAGTTGTTTACGGCGCTCTTCCGTCAACGGGGGAATGCCGATGCGGATAATTTCGCCGTTGTTTTCGGGCATGATGCCGAGGTCGGAGTCGATGATTGCCTTTTCAATGATGCGGAACATGCTCTTGTCCCACGGCTTGATGGCAATACTGCGGGCATCCGGAGTGGTTACGGCTGCTACGTTGTTGATGGGAACCATGCTTCCGTAAGAATCGACACGGATTCCGTCCAGCAAACGAACATCGGCTTTTCCGGCACGGATGTGGGCCAATGATTCTTCCAGATACATTACGGCCATATCCATTTTCTCTTGTGCTTCGTCTAAGATGTCTTTTACGTCTTTCATATTTCTATTGTTTGAAGTAGCTTTTAGTTTGAAACTTTGCAAATATAATTGTTTCACGACAGATTACACAGATTTACACAGATTATTTTATCCGATAATCTGTGTAAATCTAAATCCGTATCCATTAATGTAAACCGGCGGATGTACGCTGAGGAATGTCAGTTATGTACCAGCGTCCCTATTTCTTCGCCCTGCATCACTTTCTTCAGGTTGCCTACGGTGTCCATGTCGAAGACAATGATGGGCAGGTTGTTTTCCTTGCACATGCAGGTAGCCGTCAGGTCCATGACTTTCAGGCCGCGTTTCAGCACTTCGTCGTAAGTGATGTCGTGGAATTTCGTTGCCGTAGGGTCTTTCTCCGGGTCAGCGGTGTAGATACCGTCAACGCGTGTGCCTTTCAGCATGACGTCCGCTTCTATTTCGATGCCGCGGAGACTGGAACCGGTATCGGTCGTGAAGAACGGGTTGCCCGTTCCGGCAGACATGATAACCACTTCACCTGCTTCCATACACTCGATGGCTTTCCATTTATTGTAGAATTCGCCGATAGGCTCCATGCGGACGGCAGTCAGCACACGTGCCTTTACGCCTGCCGCTACCAGTGCCGAGCTCAGTGCAAGGCTGTTGATAACGGTTGCCAGCATACCCATCTGGTCGCCTTTGACGCGGTCGAAACCTTTGTTGGCGCCGCTCAGTCCGCGGAAGATGTTGCCGCCGCCGATAACGATGCCGATTTGTATGCCCATTCCGTGTATTTCCTTAATTTGTGCCGCATATTCGGCAAGGCGTTTCTCGTCGATGCCGTATTGCTTTTCTCCCATCAGGCTCTCGCCGCTGAGTTTCAGTAAGATTCTTTTGTATGTTGCCATAGTTTATTAATTTATTTCGCTTAGCGGCAAAGATAGAAAAATAATGCCAATCGGTATAAACAAATTCCGGTTATTCTTTCAACGTGTAGTCGCCGGCTTGGGCGGTGACCACTGCCTGTAACTCGTCGAGTGTCTTTTCGCCTTCCGAAAACTCCACGACCGCTACCGGCGGGTTGAGGGTTACGGTGGCATGTACGCCTTCCATACTGTTCAATGCTTTTTCCACATGCATGCGGCAATGGTTGCACATCATGCCTTCCACTTTAAATTCTTTTTTCATGACGTTTTCAGTTGATGGTTCTACTTTATTTTCCGGTTGTCCTGCCGGGGTGGAGGCAGGGCTTTCCGCAGTCTCTATCTTTTTCCTTTTCAGCCGCAGACTGTTGGTTACTACGCTGACACTGCTGAATGCCATGGCTGCACCGGCTATCATTGGATTCAGCAGGAAGCCGTTGACGGGGTAGAGTACGCCGGCTGCAACGGGTACACCTATTATATTATAAATGAACGCCCAAAACAAGTTCTGACGGATGGTGCGCACAGTCAGTCGGGAGAGTTTCAACGCTTCCGGTATCTTTGTAAGGTCGGAAGAGATGATGGTCATCTTGGCCACATCCATGGCGATGTCACTGCCGCCGCCCATGGCAATGCTTAAATCGGCTTGCGCCAGGGCTGCACTGTCGTTGATGCCGTCGCCTGCCATTGCCACTTTCCTGCCGTTTTTCTGCAGGCTGCCGATAAAGGCGGCCTTATCCTGCGGCAGCACCCCCGCCCGATAATGGAGGATGCCGGCTTTGCGTGCAATCTCCCGGGCAGTGGCTTCGTTGTCGCCCGTCAGCATATAGACTTCGATGCCGGCGGCTTGCAATTCGCTGACGGCTTGTATGGAGCTTTGTTTTATTTGGTCTGTAATCCCGGCTATGGCAAGCGCGTTTTCGCTGTCGGCAAACCAGATGACGGTCTGCGCATCCGCAGCCAGGCGGGCGGCTTCATCGCTTAGCGGCCGGCTGACGGTAATCCGGTTTTCTTCCAGCAGTTTCCGGTTGCCGGCATAATAGGTCTTTCCGTCCGACTCGCCTTTCACACCTCTGCCGGTAATACTTTCAAAGTTGTCTATACTTACGTCCCGGGCATTCTGTAAATGGCGGACTACCGCTTCGGCAAGCGGATGTTCCGATAACTTTTCCAGACTGTAGAAGATGTTTTCATGCGCTGCCGTCTGCGTTGCCCAAATCAAATCGCCGACTACCGGCTTTCCTTCGGTCACGGTTCCGGTCTTGTCCAGCACCACCGTATCAATCTTTTTGGCGGTTTCCAGACTTTCGGCGTCTTTTATCAGAATGCCCCGTTCCGCACCTTTGCCGATGCCTACCATGATGGCGGTGGGTGTGGCAAGTCCCAGGGCACACGGGCAGGCGATGATAAGTACCGTAACCAGCGCCAGCAATCCGTGTGTAAAGCCGTTCTGCCCGTCCAGCAACATCCATGCGATGAAGGACAGCACGGCAATGCCGATAATAACCGGCACGAAGATGCCCGCAATCTTGTCTGCCAATTGCTGGACGGGGGCTTTGCTGCCTTGCGCATCCTGCACCATGTGGATGATTTTAGCGAGCAGCGTATCCGTCCCTACTTTCTCCGCGCTGAACCGGAAACTCCCTTTTTGGTTGATAGTGCCGGCAAAGACTTTGGCGTTCTTTTGCTTGGCTACTGCTACCGGTTCACCGCTCAGCATGCTTTCGTCCACATACGAACTGCCTTCCGTAACGATGCCGTCCACGGCAATCCGCTCTCCCGGTTTCACTAAAATAATGTCTCCCGGACGAATCTGTTCAATCGGAACAACCTTCTCAGATGAGGGACCGGTGATAACGGTTACCGTTTGGGGTTGCAGACCCATGAGTTTCCTGATGGCGGAAGAGGTATTTCCCTTAGCCTTTTCCTCCAGCAACCGTCCTAACAGGATAAAGGCGATAATGACGCTTGCAGCCTCGAAGTAGACGTGGGGATGGATGCCCCTTTCCAGCCAAAACTCAGGGAACAGCATGTTGAACAGGCTGAACAGGTAGGCGATTCCGGTGCTGTTGGCTACCAGCGTATCCATATTGGCGGTGCCGTGTTTCAGTTGTTTCCATGCGCTGGTAAAGAAACTTCTTCCCAACCAGAATATGACGGGAGTAGAGAACAGCCACATAATAAGATTAGCGTACGGCATATCCATAAAGAACATGCCGATAACCATAACGGGCACGGACAAGACGATGGCCCATGTGGCGCGGAATTTCAGCGCGCGATATTTTTTGTCGTGCGCCTGCTCCACTTTATCCGGTGTATTCTCATCCTGTTTAATCAGCAAGTCGTATCCTGCATTCTGCACGGCCTGCTGCAGGGCTTCGGGAGAGCAATTTTGGGAGTCATATTCCACAGTTGCCGTTGCCGAAGCATAATTTACGGTTGCTTTTCGGACGCCGGGCTGGCGGTTCAGCGTCTTTTCCACTCTTGCGGAGCATGAGGCGCAACTCATTCCCATTACGGGAAAGGTTTCTTGAACGATGCTTTTGTTTGTCATATCAATAGTAGTACAATTTATTTTTTCCAGGATAAACTTCCGGTTTAATGGGAATAAACTTGAAGTTCAATAGGAATAAACTTGAAGTTTAATAGGAATAAACTTGAAGTTTAATGTGGATAAACTTTTTTATGAAACAAAGATACGGCAAGGAAGTTGTCCGATAGTTGCAAAATTCGGGATATGATTTATAAGATTCTGCTTATATTTCGTCAAGCGGCTTGCGTTTGTTCCCCTTTATCTTCTTGAAGTGACTGGGAGTCATTCCGGTTACATGCTTGAACTGGGCGCTGAGGTAGGAGACACTCGAATAGTTCAGCATATCGGCTATTTCGTTCAGGGATAGTTCCCCGTACATTAGCAGTTCTTTGGCGCGCTCTATCTTCTGTGCGATGAGGTATTTTTCGATAGTGGTGTTGGTTGTTTCCGAGAAAAGCTTGCTTAATGCGCTGTAGTCCCGGTGCAGCTTGGATGCCAGGTAATCGGACAGATTGGTTTTCAGTCCGTTGTCTCCGTAATGTACTAATTCGATGATAGCATCTTTTATCAGCTCTACTGTCTGTGATTTCTTGTCGTCAATCAGTTCGAACCCGAATGTTTCAAGCGAGACTTTTACACGCTGATACGTTTCGTTGCTGACTGCGTCGGGCAGGACGGCGATGCCCAGTTCTACCGAAAGCGGGTGCAGCCCCAGTTGCTCAAGCTGACTTTTCACCACCATGATGCAACGGTTGCAGACCATGTTCTTGATGTGCAGTGTATTTTCGGGATTGGGTGTAATATCGGGCATTCCGTTCTTTTTCGGGCAAAGATAATAGGTATGGTTTGTTTTTGCTTTCATTTGTCTGCGAATAAATATTAATGGGGTTTATGGCAACCTCATCGTGGAATGCCTTTAGTGAAAGTTTTTTTCCATAACCTTCCGGCTGAGCAATGTCTGCATAGCGCCCCGCATGGACAGGTAAACAAGAAAAGCAAGCCACAGGGCATGGTTGCCTAAAACCGTGTGGAATCCGTAGTACACCGCAAAGAAGCTGACGGCTGAGGTTGCCATGGAGAGAAGCATGCCGCGCGTTGCCGTTGCGCCGATAAAGATGCCGTCCCAGATAAAGGCGGCAATTCCGGCAGCGGGTATGGCAAGCGCCCAATAGAAGTAAGTGTCGGCGGCGGTTATTACGTTCCGGTCATCGGTCAGCAGTGCCAGAAAAGCATTGCCTCCCGAGGCATAGACCAGTGTGAACAGTACGGTCAGCCCGGCGCCCCATATAAACAGATGCCGGACGGTATCGGTAAATGCTTTCCGGTTGCGGGCACCTATGTATCGTCCGCTCAGGGCTTCTCCCGCATAGGCGAAACCGTCCATCACGTAAGAGAAAAGGGTGAAGAGTTGCATCAGCAACGTGTTTACCGCCAGAATAATTTCACCTTGCGAGGCTCCTGCCGAGGTAAAGAATAACGTAACGGCTACCAGACACAATGTCCGCAGGAAAATGTCGCGGTTCACTTGGAAAAAGCGTATCATTGCTTCTTTTTGAAGCACTCCTTTCCAAACGATATACTTCTTCAGTTTGCCGTAGCGGTTCATCCACAGTACCAGCCCCATAAGAAAACCTGCATATTGGGCAATCAGTGTTCCCAAGGCTACGCCTTCCACTTTCATCCCGAAGAAACAGACAAGGCTGAGGCTTGCCATGATGTTGACAATGTTCTGCGTAATGGCTATGTACATGGGAATACGGGAGTTCTGCATACCGATGTACCATCCGGAGAGTCCGTATAGCCCCAGCATGGCGGGAGCGCCCCATATGCAGATATGAAAGTAGAGCGTTGCCATTTCCCTGACTTCTTCCGTGGGGCGGATAATCTGGAAAGCCGCTTGCCTGATAGGAACTTGCAGCAGGATAAGGCATAATGCCACGGCAAGTCCTATCCCCACCGAACGTATCAGCAGGCGGACAATTTCCGGCAGGTCCCGCTTGCCGTAAGCCTGTGATGTCATGCCGCTGGTTCCCATACGCAGAAAGCCGAATATCCAATAAATGATATTGAACAGCATGCCGCCTACTGCAGTGGCGCCGATATAGGCAGGAGAACCCAGGTGTCCTACAATGGCTACGTCAATCAGCCCGAGCAGGGGCACGGTGATGTTCGATACGATGGAGGGTAAGGCTATCTGTAATATCTGTCTGTCTATAGGATTCATTAGCAATGTTTTATTTAAGAGAACGCAAAGGTACGCAGAAAAAGAAAAAACAGTGGGAAAGATTAACTATATTTCTACTTTCATCTATTGACGATTGCTGCGGAAATCCGTAAATTTGTAGATGAATTTCTATTGGGATATTTCAGGCTGTTTAACTATATACACTTTAAAATGAAAACCTTGACTTTTCTTTTCTTCGGACTCCTGCTGTGTCCGATGACGCTTTTGGCACAATCGGCAGATGTATTGTTGCAGAAGGTGGCTGATGCCTTGTCGGCAGGTAAGGACGATTATGCCGTGAGTCTGTTCCGTCAGGCTGCCGATGCGGATGCGGGACAGACGGAGATGTTCTATTGGACAAGCGTTGGAAAAGCCACTGAGGCAGCTCCGCGGCTTGCGCAGGAACTGGCTGTTTGCTACAGAGACAAACGGAATTACGACAAGGCATACCTTTTTTATAAGGAGTGGCTGCAGTATTATCCGGAAGATGTTTCCGCACTTGTAGCCTGTGCAGAGATGCAGATGATGCGCGGTGAAACGAAAGACGCGATGAAGCTCTATGAGAAAGTGCTGGCTTTGGATGCCGACAATCTTCAGGCAAATATATTTTTGGGCAACTATTACTACCTGCAAGCCGAGCAAAAGAAGAAAACGTTAGAGGACAACTATAAGAAAATCGTAGCGCCCACACGTATGCAGTATGCCGGTTACCGTAACGGATTGTCGGATATTTACTCCAATGGGTATAGCAAGGCTAAGGGGTACTTGCAGAAGGTGCTTCAACTCTTCCCGTCTACCGAAGCGGGGAAGACCTTGGAGCGGATAAAGAAATTGGAAAAAGAGATGAATAATTGACGGTTCATCTCTTTTCTTTTCCTGCCTGTAGCAATGTCTATTTGGCGGTACGGATTGGCAACTCCATAAGTCCGTCTGGTGCAGAACGGGTGTCTGCTTCCTGAACGGCTTTGGGGCCCGGTATCAGAGGACTGTATAACAAGACATGCCGGATGCGTGCCCGCTGTTCGGGAGTAAATTGGTCGGAATGGCTGATTGCGTAATCCATGATGTTGTGTGAGACAAAGGATTCGCCTGTCAGGCAATTCTCACGGTTCACCAAATTGGCAAATGTGAAGTTTTCCGGTTCATTCGCCGCGATATATGCGTAATTCATATCGTATGCTTCCTTATTGTAGGTGGGGGTATCTGTGCAATAGTCGGTATCTTCACAACTGTTTCCTCTTTCTGTTTCGGAGAATACATGGTGTAATCCTAAATAATGCCCTAATTCGGGATATTCAGTAAATGTCCCTAAAAAATAAGATGGCATATGAAGATGATAGGGCATGACCACTTCATATGCCATTCTTATTGCCATTTTTCGGTGCTTTCTCACATAATTCTATCCGACAGGACATGACGTTCCGGAAGAAGTCTGATGACCTCTTCTGATTC
>ENA-OYCR01000343-OYCR01000343.1-human-gut-metagenome-genome-assembly--contig:-NODE-343-length-9641-cov-5.027123_pt1 | contig 9641 bp, 7 predicted proteins | sample MGYA00243457_ERZ652881 | MGnify/ENA primary metagenome ERZ652881 (study PRJEB26926, sample SAMN06164391) | human gut metagenome | biome: ENVO:00009003; feature: ENVO:2100002; material: ENVO:00002003... | reverse complement strand
AAAGATACAAAAAAGCCAACTAATTCGCAATACTTTGTGTATGAATTAGTTGGCTAATTTTGTAATATTTAATGAATGTCCCTGTATTAAGACGTGCACCTGATGCTCTTTTTAGGCACAGATTTCACGGATTTCCCGTGCCTAAAAAAAGCACACAGTGAGCATTCTCTATTTGGGCATATTCTCTTTACTTGTATATGCTGTTATTTCTTCAACAGGAACTCATCGATAGCCTTTTTGTAGGTTGCCTTGTCGGCAGCTCCGCGGAATAACTGGGGTTCGCCCTGCATTGGAATAAAGACAAACAGAGGAATACTGGTGGCGTTGAACAAGGCTGCCAGTTCTTTCTCCTTATCCACATTGACTTTGTATATTACGATTTTCCCGGCATATTCTTTCGCCAGTTCCTTCATGATAGGCGCTGTCATCCGGCAAGGTCCGCACCAGTCGGCATATAAGTCGATGATGGCGGGTTTGTCGCCTTTATATTTCCACTCTTTGGACTTCTCGTAATCGAATATATTCTTGATGAACATGGCTTTGTTCATTACGATTACGCTACCGTCCTGGGCAGTCTTTTGCGTTTCAGCTTGTTTCTGTTCGGTTCCACTGGTGCAAGCATAAGTCAGCATGCTTGAGAAGATGAGAACCGCCATGGTTATGATTTTCTTCATGTTTCTTAATTATGAGTTTTGTTCGATAATGGCTTTAAGTTCCTTACCGCTGATTACCCCCGAATGACGCCACAAAGCTTCACCCTTTCTGAACAGGATAAAGGTAGGAACCATCTGTATACGATAGCTTGCAGCCAATTCTTCATGCTGGTCTACATCGATTTTTGCAATACGCGCTCTGTCGCCGATTTCGCTTTTCAATGCTTCCAGCACGGGGTGCATGGCTTTACAAGGTCCGCACCAGGTAGCAAAAAAGTCCACTAAAACAGGTTTTTCCGATTGTATTAATTCTTCAAATTTCTCCATAATCTTTGTCTTATATATAGTTTATGAATATATAACGGATAAACGAAGAAATTGTTCGCCGTCAATTGTAAATTAGTAATAACTAATTACTTTTTGTCATGTCCGGTTCCGCTTCGCTAATCGTCAGCTCCTTGATGATGTGCGAAGCACCGGCATACTTGTCTATGATAAACAACGTATAGCGGATATCCACACAGGCGGCACGTTGCGAAGATGGACGGAAAGCGATGTCACCCGTCAGACCCTCGTAGTTGCGGTCGAAAGCCGTACCTATCAGTTCGCCTTTGGCATTGAACACCGGGCTGCCGGAGTTTCCGCCCGTATTGTCCGTGTTCACGATGAAGCATACGGGCATCTCGCCGTCGGGCATGGCATATCGTCCGAAATCTTTTGTCTGGTACAATTGTTTCAGTTTGGCAGGCACCACAAACTCCCAATTGTCGGGGTCTTCCTTTTCCATTGCCCCCTTTAGGGTGGTGTAATATCCGTATTCCACACCGTCGGCAGGTTTATACGGCAATACGCGTCCATAGGTCAGGCGCAGGGTGGAGTTGGCATCGGGGTATATAGGTGTGCCGGCTTCCCGCTTCATGTCCATCATGCCTTTTACCCATACCTTGTGAGCGGCATTATAGTTGCGGTTGGCATCCATCATGGCAATGGTAGTTTGCAACAGACCGTCGGTGATGGAGTATTTGAGCAGTGTCATCCAGTCGTTGCCAATCTTATACAAGCTGGGTTTGTGGATGAACTTGGCGAAATTCTCCTTGCTGCCGAAGATGGAATATTCGAAGCAGGCATCGATAAAGGCATCGCTGTCTCCCTTGAAACGCTTGTCGATAACTTTGAAAATACCGATGCGCTGTTCGGCAGGAATGTATTTCATGTAGGTTTGCAGCATCTTCTTCCCTACAATTCGCTCCACTTCGGGGAAGGGGACGGACGCAAAATACTTGTCGGCGGCAACTTGCAGACTGTCGGCGGCGGTTTTTATCCGGGTTTTATCCTTGCTTTTCAGGGCAGAAACCAGGGCGGCGGTACTCGGAATCCGCATGAAGTCGAGTCCCGTAACCAATGCTTCCTGAATGGCCTGCTGATGATAGAGAGCATTGCGGCGATGCTTCACGATGCCGCGTATTTGGTCGAAAGCCTTTTGATAAGAACTGTCGTTCAGGGCACGGCCGCGTGCAAGGAGCTGTTCCTGCTGTGCGCGTTTCGTATCTAGTATTTTCAGGCGGACAAGCCCTTCGTTCATGCCGATGGCATTCTTCCAGTAATTAGCGGATGAGGCGTATTTACTTGCATAGTGGATGCGCACGGCATCGTCTTTCAGCATTTGCTCCATGAGGGCTTTCTGGCGGACGTCACGCACGTGGTGGCGCATGAAGTTGGTGGTTTGCATACGTTCTTCCACTTCGTCGGAAATCATGTAGCGCCAGTTGCGTCCGGGAAATCCCATGACAAACGTGAAGTCGCCTTCACGATAGCCGGCGAGGCTGATGGTGAGGTGCTTCTTTACCTGCAAGGGCACATTGTCGGGGTTGTAAGCGGAGGGTTGGCCGTCCTTGCTGGCGTAGATGCGGAATAAGGAGAAGTCGCCCGTGTGGCGCGGCCACATCCAGTTGTCCGTATCGGCTCCGAACTTGCCGATGGAAGAGGGAGGAGCACCTACCATGCGGATATCGCTGTAGGTTGTCTTTAGGAACAAGTAATATTTGTTTCCGCCGTAGAATGCTTTCAGTTCTGCTTTACGGCCGGATGTCAGCGTGATGCCTTGCGCGGACAGGAAACGGTCGGCTATCATGGCAAGGTATTTGGGCGATAGGTAATTCGTGCCATTCGGGTCAGAGTCTATCTGCAACTGGTCGTTTACGTAGTCCGTCACGTCCATTATCTCATCGATGTAGGTCACAGTAAGTCCCTTGCAGGGCAGTTCCTCGCTGCGGGACATTGTCCAAAAACCATCGGTCAGGTAATCGTGCTCCACGCTGCTATGTTGCTGGATGGCTCCATAGCCGCAGTGATGATTGGTCAGTACCAGCCCTTCTGCCGAGATAACCTCGCCCGTGCAACCGCCGCCGAAATGCACTACCGCATCTTTCAGGGCTATGCCGTTGGGGTTGTATATCTGTTCGGCAGGGATAAGCAGGCCGAGCTCTGTCATGGCAACCTCGTTCTGCTGTTTGAGGTCGGTAAGCATCCACATTCCTTCGTCGGCGTGTGCCGAAAGGATGCCGGATATAAGGAATAATGATAATATGATTTGTCTCATGTAACTATGCGTTAGAAGGTGTTCTGAGAGAGGGAAATTCAATATACGACTAAATCAGTATACGAGTGAATGGCATTCAGTATACGACCGAATGCCATTCACTTTCATACCCTTTTGGGGATGGGTTCCCATTACTCGATGATGTTCATTTCTTTTATCAGATGTCCGCAGTCTCCCAGTTTTTCCAGAATGAAGAGTACATAGCGGATGTCCAGTGCGATGCAACGTTGCAGGTTGTTGTCGAAGTTGATGTCACCGCTCAAGGATTCCCAGTTGCCGTCGAATGCACAGCCGATAAGCTGTCCTTCACCGTTGATGACGGGACTGCCGGAGTTACCGCCGGTGATGTCGTTGGTAGTCAGGAAGCAAACGGGCATTGTGCCGTCGGCCATGGCATAGCGTCCGAAGTCTTTATTGAGGATAAGCTCCTTCAGTTTGGCGGGCACTACGAATTCGCGGTCTTCGGGGTTTTCTTTTTCAAGAATGCCGTCCGTGGTGGTGTAGTAATTGTAGTGTATGGCATCGCGCGGGCTGTATGCTTTCACATTGCCGTAGGTCAGACGGAGCGTGAAGTTGGCGTCCGGATAAGAGGGTACGGGCAGTTTCATCTCGCCCAGTCCGCGGATGTATGCTTTATGCAGCAACTCAAGACCGTTGCTCAGTGCCTTTTCTTCTATGGAAACGGCTTTCAGCTTTTCTATCTTCGAGCGGGAATAAGCTGTGGCAGGGTCTTTTTCGATAGCCTTTACCGTAGGTTTCTTCATGAACTTGTCGAAGTTGGTGCGGTTGGCAAGGATGGAGTTGTCGTACATATCATCTACAAAAGCATTGTAGTCGCCTTTGTACTTGCTTTGGATAGTCTGGTAGAAAACGGGCAACTGTTCAGGTTGCAGTTTTTGGGCGAGAGCGGGCAGGATGGCTTTGGCTACGGCACGGTCTACTTCGTGGTCGTAGTCTTTGTTGTGGATGTCGTTGAACACCTCTTCCAACTGTGCTTTGGAAGCAGTAAGCAAGGAGTCGTTTTTCTCTTTCAGCGCCGTCTTTATCTTATGCATAATCATGTACGGGCTTCCGAATTCGATGGCGCCGCTCAAGGCTTCGTACAAGTAGTTGAGCTGACGGGTAACCGGCATTCTCTTGGCAATGATTTCGTCGATTCTCTCTACTACACCCTCGTATTCGGTTTTACCTTTGGCAAATTCGGCAAAGTTCTTTTCCTGTTTCGCTTTTGTGCCCAGCACATCGTTGTCGATGATTGCCTTGTTCATGCCGATGGAGTTTTTCCAGTAGTTGCTGCTTCCGGCAAATTTGCTGGCATACTGGATGCGGGTTTTGTCGCTGGCATCCATGTACTTGCGCAGTACATCGAGGCGGACACCACGCATGTCAATCATGGCCTGGTTGTCTGCTTCCATGCGTTCTTTCACTTCCGACCGGGTGAGGTAACGGCTGGTGCTGCCAGGGAATCCCATAATCATGGCATAATCGTTTTCTTTCAGTCCTTTGATGGAAATGGGCAGGAATTTCGGAGTCTTCAAAGGTACGTTGCTTGCATTGTATTCGGCCGGTTCTCCGTTGGCATCGGCATAGATGCGGAACATGGAGAAGTCGCCCGTGTGACGTGGCCACATCCAGTTGTCGGTTTCACCGCCGAACTTACCTACCGAGGAAGGGGGAGCGGCTACCATACGCACGTCACTGTACACTTTGTAATAGAACAGGTAGAATTTATTTCCCGCATAGAAAGGGAGTGCTCTTACCTCGATGCCCAGTTTACCTTTCAAATCACTCTTTTCCAGTTCTTCTTTGGCAAGTTTGCCGAGGAACGGGGCGGTCAGTGCATCGACTTCCGTCACTTCTCCAGCTTTGACTTTCGCGTTTACGAGGTCGGTGATGTCTACAATGCGGTGTACGAAACGGAATTTCAATCCAGGAGTAGGCAGCTCTTCATTGCGGTTTTTTGCCCAAAAACCGTCTGTCAGGTAATCGTGTTCCACTGAACTGTGCTGTTGAATAGCACCGTAGCCGCAGTGGTGATTGGTGAGAATCAGTCCTTCGGGTGAGATGATTTCGCCCGTACAACCACCGCCAAAGATGCCGACGGCATCCTTCAGCGATACTCCGTTCGGGTTGTATAAATCATCGGCTGCAAGTTTCAGTCCTTGTTTCTTCATCATGTCAATAGAGTTCTGCTGCTTCATCAGTTGCAGTAACCACATTCCTTCGTCTGCACGTGCCGAGCAGACTGTCAGTACGGCGACCGCCGCAATCAAATACTTCGTTACTTTCATCTTTTTTGTTGTTAATTTACTATATGATTTTTAATTGAATCTTCCTTCCCGGATAGCGTCCATGATGTTGGCAGGCGGACGCTGGTTCATCAGCTCCTGCTTCATGAAATCCATGTAAGGAGCCACATGCTTGAAGAATTTCCGGTAGCCGGCGCACAGGTAGTTCAGTCCGGGTTCGCCGTCGGCAGTATATGCAAAGCGGTTTTTAGGGCATTCACCGTTGCAGGCAAACAGCCATTCGCACTCCCTGCATTGGGTGGGGAGCGACTTTTGTTTCATCTGTCCGAAGGCTTGCTGACGTTCGCTGTACATCATTTCCACCAGTGTTTTCTGATAGATGTTTCCCAGCTTGTATTCCGGAAATACAAAGTGGTCGCAGGCATATACATCACCGTTGAATTCCATTACACCGGCATGTCCGCAGGTTTTTGCCATGGAGCATACGCCCGGCTGTTCGCCCATCCAGTTGGCAAGGGTGGAGTCGAAGAGCTGGATATAGTAAGTACCTACATCCTGTTTCACCCATTCATCGAACAAGGTGCAGAGGAAGTTTCCCCATTGTTCCGGGCTGACGGAGAAGTCCGCCAGTTCCGTAGCCTTTTCCTTATCGGCCAGTGAGGCCAGATGGCGTCCGTCCTGATGTGGCATGATGCGTTCTACAATAGGAGCAAACTGGATATAATGAGAACCGATTTCTTTGAAGAAATGATAGAATTCAAGGGGATAGTCGGCGTTGAAGTCATTCACTACTGCCATCGCGTTCCATTCCACTCCGTGCTTTTTCAGCAGGTTGATGCCTTGCATCACTTTGACAAAGGATGGTCTTCCAAGCCTGTTTTTGCGGTATTCGTCATGAAACTCCTGCGGCCCGTCGATAGATATGCCCACCAACCAATTGTTCTCTTTGAAGAACTCGCACCATTCGTCGGTGAGCAGTGTGCCGTTGGTTTGTATGCAGTTGTCAATCGTCCGTCCGTTGGCGTATTTCTTTTGCAGTTCCATCGCTTTTTTGTAGAAGGTCAGCGGGCGCATCAGGGTTTCTCCGCCGTGCCAGGTGAACAATACCTGAGGCATTGTTTGTGAATTGATATATTCTTCAATGAACTTCTCCAGCAGTTCATCGCTCATCACGTGTTTTGGATTGTTTACATACAGTTTGGACTTCTCCAGATAATAACAATAATCGCATGCCAGGTTGCATACAGCCCCTACGGGCTTGAGCATTACATAAAGAGGTTTGGCAAAAGGAGCGTAGGTTGACATGTATATTTCTCCGTTTTTTATATTTATGATTGTGCAAAAATACGTAAACCAAATGAAAATTCCTTTCTTTCTATCCCGTTTATAAGGAATATTAATACCTTTGCCACGTGTAATCCATAAATCGTTTCCTGCATGATTAGAATGAGTGTAAATCGTATTTTGCCTCTTTTGCTTTTACTCGTGTTTTTCACTTCTTGTACCCGAAAGTACAAGGTGGAAGGCAGTTCTTCCGTGACAAGCCTTGATGGAAAAATGTTGTTTCTTAAAACTCTTCAGAACGGGCAGTGGGTAGCTGTCGATTCTGCGGAAGTTATTCATGGACTTTTCTCAATGAAAGGTCCTGTAGACTCTGTGATGATGGTAACTCTCTATATGGACGATGAAGGGATTATGCCGCTTGTACTGGAAGACGGTAAGATAGAAGTCTCTATTTCAAATACGCAATTGACGGCTAAAGGGACATTGCTCAATGACCGGTTGTATGAGTTTATAGAAAAACGGAATGCACTGGAACTGCAGATAGAGGAACTCGACCGTAAGGAGGCGCGTATGGTGCTGGACGGAGCCAATTTGGAAGATGTCCATAAGGAGCTGGCGAAAGAAGGGGAAACTCTTGTCGAAGAAATGAATAATTATGTGAAGCAGTTCATTATTGACAATAATGAAAATGTTCTGGGCCCAAGCGTATTTATGATGATGTGTAGTACATTACCGTATCCTGTCATGACTCCGCAGATAGAGGATATTATGCGAACCGCTCCATTGACATTCAAGCAGAATCAGTTGATAAAGGAGTTCCTTTCAAAGGCGAAAGAAAACATGCAGTTGATTGAGGAACATCAGCGCGTCAGGCAAAACGTCTCAACTGATACTTCCGCCAATAAACCGTAGGCCAGTGCGGATGAAGGACTTCAACGGTCTTGATCTTCGTTTTTAACCATTCCTTTAAACTTCTCCGGAAGGCTGCTTTCTACTGCCGTATAGGCTTCTGCCATAGTTGCCTTGATGTTCTCCGCCCCTTGTCCTTTAGGGGCAATCGGTTCATGAATCGTCAGTATCATGCGGTGGCGGTGTATCCACTTGCCCGTGCGGGGAAGTATCTCAAACGAACCGTCGATAGTAACAGGCACTACCGCCAGTTGCAGTTCGTCAGCCAATTGAAAGGCTCCTCTCTTGAAGTATCCCATGTGTCCGGTGAATGTGCGTGCTCCTTCAGGGAATACCACCAATGATACTCCATCTTTTAAGGAAGCCTCTGCCTGGCGCATGGTGGCCAGCACTTTTTTAGGGCTGGAACGGTCTACGAAGATATGTCCCGCGCTTTCGCATGCCTTGCCTACGAACGGAATCTTACGCAGGCTTTTCTTCATCATCCATTTGAAGTTTCTGCCCAGGAAGCCGTAAATCAGGAAAATATCGAAAGATCCTTGATGATTGGGGACAAACACATAAGAAGTACGTTTGTGAAGCTTCTCGCGTCCGTTTATCTTTACTGGAATGAGCAACAGGTAGCAAATCAGTTGTGACCATATTTTACCCGGATAATATCCCCAGAAATGGGCGCCCCCCAGTAACGAACCGATAATTGTGACCAATGCGGTAAAGACAGTCAGCACCAATAAAACAGGCAGTGCAAAGCAAATCTGGTAAATATTGTAAAGTATCTTCATGGGTTGTGGATTTTATTGTCACAAAGATAGGTCTTTTTTATATTCTGTCACTCTTTCTCGCTAACTAATTTTATGACGGTGACTTCGGGCCATGCGCCGAAGCGGAAAGGCAGGCCTACGTATCCTATACCGACATTTACATACAGGGCGCGTTTGCCTTCGTAGTACATACCGCTCCATTCAGGATAGATGAGAGAAGATAACGAGTGTCCGAATATTTCCATCTGCATGGCGTGCGTATGTCCGGAAAGGGTTAACTCTATATCCGAGTCCGGCAAAACTTCGCGTCGCCAGTGCGTAGGGTTATGGCTGAGCAGTATACGGAACATGCCTTCCGTGCCCTGCATCGCTTTGGGTAAATCGGCGAATTGTGAGAAAGGCGGTTCGCCGTCGTTTTCAACACCTATCAGCGCTATGCTGTCGCCCTTATGATATAGGATGCAATGCTCGTTATTCAGCATTTTCCAACCCATATCTTTTTGCTGTCCTATTAGATACTCCAAGTTGGCTGCTTCCTCTTTTCTGTTATGCCAGCGGTAATATGTTCCGTAATCGTGATTGCCGAGGATAGAATATACTCCGTCGGGAGCATGAAGCTGGGAAAGTGTCTCTTTGAAATCGTCCAGTTCGTGGCTTTGCTGATTAACCAAATCGCCGGTAAAGACAATGAGGTCTGCTTGCTGTTCGTTCACCAGCGTAACCAGACGCCGGATAGCTTCCGGATTTCCCAACCAACTGCCTATATGTATATCCGATAGCTGAAGAACGCGGTAACCGTCAAAACCTTTGGGAATGTTGGCTGAGCGATATTCGACATTCTTTACCTCAAAGCGCGTGATACCCGCAATGGCACCATAAAGGATATTGGCAAAACATACTGTACCCAATACCAGTCCGAGTAGTGTGTAGGGAAGCCGGTGGGCAACGAAAGGAAAACGGGAATTTCTGAACGGCGTATGAAAAATGATGAATGACAAAAGGCGGCTGATTCCTCGCATCAATATGCCAAGCAGCGAACAAAGCATGAATACCGTCTTCGGGACGGCAAACAGCATTACGGCTACTGCCAGCCTGCCGATGCCTTGCGGATGGCGTGAAAGCGCATTGTCGCCTGTCATATAGATATAATACACATATATAGCCTGTCTCTTATACACATCTCCGA
>ENA-OYCR01000312-OYCR01000312.1-human-gut-metagenome-genome-assembly--contig:-NODE-312-length-10143-cov-4.276566_pt1 | contig 10143 bp, 9 predicted proteins | sample MGYA00243457_ERZ652881 | MGnify/ENA primary metagenome ERZ652881 (study PRJEB26926, sample SAMN06164391) | human gut metagenome | biome: ENVO:00009003; feature: ENVO:2100002; material: ENVO:00002003... | reverse complement strand
CGAGGCCGTGACGATGGCTTCGAAGTTCGTGCCGCTGCCGCTGGCGAAAACCGCAAGGCGCCGCATCCCTCTATCGGATGACGACACCCTCGGTGTCGGTTACGCGTCCGATGACCGTGGCACGCTCGCCCTGCTCCGTGAGGATGCCGATGGCCTTCTGCGCCTCGGCGGCATCGAGGGCGATGACCATGCCGATGACGATGGAGAACACCGGACCGCCGATGACCGGTACCAGCTTGCCCAGCAGCCACGAGGGCACGGCGATGGCAAGGCACACCGCCATGCCGGGGAGATATTTTCTAATGGTTTGCATACGATTTCTGATTTACTCCCGTTCCTTGCGGATGGCCTCCACCATGCGGGTCAGTCCGGTCTTGATGATGCTGCGGGGCATGGCCAGATTCAGCCGCACGTAACCGGCGGCGTTGCCCACGAACAGGCCGTTGCCGCCCTCCAGCAGCACGCCCGCCTTGTTGGCGAAGAAGTCCGGCAGGTCCGTGGTCTCCGGCAGGCATTTGCTCAGGTCGACCCATGCCAGATAGGTAGCCTCCGGGATATACATCACCGCCTCCGGCAGCTCACGGGTCAGGAACTCCTTCACAAAGGCGAAGTTCCCGTCCAGATATTCCTTCAGCGCCTCGTGCCACGCGCCGCCCAGCTCATAGGCCGCCTTGGCCGCCGTCAGGGACATGGGGTTCACCGCGCCGAACAGCTTGTCCCGCTCCTTGAACCGCGCCCGCAGCGCCGCGTCGCGGATGATGATATTGGAGAAGGCCAGGCCCGCCAGATTGAAGGTCTTGCTGGGAGCCATACAGGTGATGAGCTTGGGATAGTCCTCCATCACCCTGGCCATAGGGATATGGCGGCGGCCGCAGCGGATCAGGTCGCAGTGGATCTCGTCGGACACCACCCAGAGGTTATACTTCCGCATGATCTCACCGGCCCGGCGCAGCTCCTCCTCCGTCCACATGCGGCCGGTGGGGTTCTGGGGATTGCACCAGAATACCAGCTTGCAGGCGGGATCGGCGCACTTCTTCTCAAAGTCCTCGAAGTCCATCTCAAAGGTGCCGTCGGCCTTTTTATGGAGTGGGGAGGTCAGCACACCCACACCGGCGTACTCCGCCGCGTGGACAAAGTAGCCGTAGGCCGGGGTGTTCACCAGCACCTTTTCATCCCTGGTACACAGTGTCTCCGTCAGCTGGTACAGGGCGGGAATAATGCCCGGCGTCACGCACAGCTGCTCTTCAGGGAAGCTCCAATCGTAGTGGTTTCTGCACCATTTGGAGAAAGCATTGTAATATTCGTCGTTATACAGGCCGGTATAGCCGAAGATGCGGCGGTCGATACGGCCGCGGAGAGCGTCCAGAATCTCCGGGGCCACGCCGAACTCCATGTCGGCCACCCACATGCGGACGAACTCCTCGTCCTTGTAGGGGAACACCTTCTCCGGGCCGGCATGGAAGATATAGCCCCGGAAGCCGTCGGTATTCAGTGCATTGGTGTGGCGGCGGTCGATGATCTCGTCAAAGTTGTAGGTCATTGTGGTTGCTCCTTTCTTTTTCAGTGATGGTCGCATTTCTGACACTGTATCATGGATGTTTCACCCGCGTCTTTATAAAACACACCCGCCTACTGGCAGATGCTCTGCAGGATCAGCACCACGGAAGCGCCCTTTTCCAGCTTTCTCTGGTACATATCCACACCTCCTGTGTCTTCTTTATTATAGTGGGATATGCAGGCACTTTCAAGTCACTATGAAATTTATAAGCGGGTGTTTTTACACCCGCTTATGGTCTACCCGCTTATGGTCTCAAAGCTCCTTCTTGTTGTCCGCGCCGGGGGTGGCGACGATGACCTTCTCCGGCGTAATGCCCAGAAACACATCGCCGACAACCAGCTTGCCTTCGGCCGTCACGTCCTTGAACGCCACAGGCACCACATTGGGTGCGCCATTGGCGCAGGTCGCCAGATCCCACATCCCGGCCTTCAGCAGCTTCGCCACATTTTCATTCAGCATAACAGCGTCCTCCTTGCTTTTTGAGCCGTGCGGCCCATTCGTTGTGCTTATTATAGGCGCGATACAGGGATACGAAAAGATATGGGTCGGTTTATGAGCAGCTATGAAATTTGTGAGTGCTGTGCGGCTAAAGCGAGCCGCTCCGGCGTACTGACGTCTTCCATTCGGCAGGTAACGCCGCCGCTCTCAGGTACCTCGCACAGCGGCGCACCGTCGAGCGGGACACGCAGACCACCAGCGTGTGTCCCGTCCGTCAGGAAGCCCTCTCCGGCGAGAACGACCTCCGCTTCCCTGAGATAATGATTCTTTTCCTCTGCGCTGATATTCATTTGGCTCCTCCTAAACGCAAAAAAGCGCCGGTTCGATGGTTCTGCAAAACCAGCAAACCGGCGGTCCACGAATGGCAGGGCCATTTGTGGGAGCCCTGCCTCACCTCTTGATTTGACGCGCTTCGCGCAGGTCGAGGCAGCGAGTTCTCCGGTGCTGCGGCACATTCCAAAAAGAATACCCCATCCTGTCGGATGGGGTATTCTTTTTGGAGCGGGCGACGAGGCTCGAACTCGCTACCTCGACCTTGGCAAGGTCGCGCTCTACCAGATGAGCTACGCCCGCAAACGCAAGGTTGATTATAGCGTATAAGCGCCGGTTTGTCAACCCTGCATTTTCTGTTTTTCCGTTTTCTTCGGATGTGGTCCGCTCAGTGTACCAGCAGGATCTCCACCAGACCCACGCTGTCCCGATCCGGATAGAAGCGCACCAGCCAGTCTGCTCCGCCTGCGGAGCTCTCCACCTCACGGATCAGCCGCTCGATATCGGCGGCGGAGCTGTCGGTGCTGCTGAACTGCACCACCAGCTCCGCCAGACCCTCGTCCTGCGCCTGAGCCAGCAGGTCCCGCAGGGCCGAGGTATTGGTGACGTGGGCGATGCTTGCCATCTGCTGGGCAGTGCAGCGGTAGCTGATGGTGACGGTGATCTCGCTGTAATTGCGGGCGGAGTCGTCCAGCGTGTATTGCAGGTACTCCACAGCGTAAGAGCCCAGGGGCGTGTCATGCTCCACCTCGCGGCAGGCCATCTCCGCCGCGTCCGTGGCGTCCAGGCCCTCCCCTCCATAGTACAGGCGGATGGTACCCTCCTCCGTGTGGTTGCCCACCAGAAGGAGGATGTCGTTTACCAGATCCTGATAGGTGTCGGCCTGCAGCACGCCGCGGCCGCTGCCCTCATAATAGGAGGAGCTGTGGTCCTTGACCTCGTACCACTCCCGCTGGAGAAAGCTGCCGCAGCCCGTCAGGCACAGCAGCACCGCCAGCAGCAGCGGCAGCGCTCTTTTCTTCATGGGATATCCTCCTTTCCGGCGTTTTACAGAAGCTCCAGCTGCTTTTCCTCACTGTCCTCCGGCCGCAGCAGGGCGCCGGCGGCGGGGATGGTGCGGGTACGGTAGCGGGCCTGGTTGGTGATGCCGGTGTCGGCCACATCGGCCAGGCGCTCCAGATGGTATTTGGGCTTGATATTCATGACCTGCACACCCTGGGTGCCGCGGGTGGTCTTGGGCGCCAGCAGTGCCGTGTGTACCAGCAGGGCCCGGGGCTCATTGGTCAGCAGCGCCAGCTCGCGATCCTCCGTCAGGGGCAGGATCTGCACCAGCGGGAACTTTTCGCAGTAGGCGCCGGTGAGCTTGCGGCGGTTGGAGGTGGTGGCGTAGGCGCTGAGGCTGACACGGGCCACGCGGCCGTTCTCAAAGGCGAACAGCAGGCTGCCGCTGTAATCCCCGGGCAGGCACAGGAAGATCACATTCTCCCCTGCATCCAGCCCCAGCTTGGCGGGCAGATAGTCGCCCAGCAGCGAGGCTTTCGTCTCGCCGAACTCGCTGGCGCGGGTCTTGTAGACCTGCTGCCTGTCGGTGAAGAACATCAGCTCCGTGTTGTTGGTGGCCTCGAAGTACTGGCTGGGGCCGTCGCCCTCCTTGTACTTCTGGTCGCCGGACATCCGCAGGGACTGGGGCGTGATTTTCTTGAAATAGCCCTCGCGGCTGAGGAACAGGTGGACGGGGTAGTCCTCCGGCGCGTCCTCCGCCGGCTCCTCCGGCAGCTCGTGGCTGTATACGATCTCGGTGCGGCGGGGCACGGCGTATTTCTTCCGCACCTCTGTCAGTTCGTCGATGATGATGCGGCGGATGCGCCCGGGCTTGGCCAGCGTGTCCTCCAGATCGTCGATCTCATCGGCCAGCGCCGCCGTCTCCTGCACCCGCTTGAGGATGTACTCCTTATTGATATTGCGGAGCTTGATCTCCGCCACGTACTCCGCCTGCACCTGGTCGATGCCGAAGCCGATCATCAGGTTGGGGATGACCTCGGATTCTTCCTCTGTCTCGCGGATGATCCGGATGGCCTTGTCGATGTCCAGCAGGATGCGCTTCAGGCCCTGCAGCAGGTGGAGCTTTTCCTTCTTTTTGCTGAGGATATAGTACACGCGGCGCTTGACGCAGTCGGTGCGCCACGCCGTCCACTCGGTAAGGATCTCCCCCACCCCCATGACCCGGGGCATACCGGCGATGAGGATGTTGAAGTTGCAGCTTACCGTGTCCTGCAAGGGCGTCAGGCGGAACAGCTTGGCCATCAGCTTGTCAGGGTCCACGCCCCGCTTCAGGTCAATGGCCAGCTTCAGGCCGCTGAGGTCCGTCTCGTCCCGCATGTCACTGATCTCCTTGACCTTGCCGGCCTTCACCAGCTCCGCCACCTTGTCCAGAATGACCTCGATGGTGGTGGAATAAGGGATCTCATAGACCTCGATGACGTTCTCGCTCCTGTCATAGCGCCAGCGGGCGCGGACCTTCAGGCCGCCGCGTCCCGTGGCGTAGATGCTGCGCAGGTCATCGCCGTCGCAGATGATCTGGCCGCCGGTGGGAAAGTCCGGCGCCAGCAGCGTGGAGGAGATGTCGTGGTCGGGATTTTTCAGAAAGGCGATGGTGGTGTCGCACACCTCGCCCAGATTGAAGCCGCAGATCTGGCTGGCCATGCCCACGGCGATGCCCTGATTGGCGGACACCAGCACGTTGGGATACGTGGTGGGCAGCAGCGACGGCTCCTTCATGGTGTTGTCGTAGTTGTCCACAAAGTCCACGGCGTCGCAGTCCAGATCCCGGAACAGCTCGGCGCAGATGGGGGCCAGCTTCGCCTCGGTGTAGCGGCTGGCGGCGTAGGCCATGTCCCGGGAGTACACCTTGCCGAAGTTGCCCTTGCTGTCCACAAAGGGGTGCAGCAGGGATTCGTTGCCCTTGGCCAGACGCACCATGGTCTCGTAGATGGCCTGGTCGCCGTGGGGATTCAGGCGCATGGTCTGGCCCACGATGTTGGCGGACTTGGTGCGTCCGCCGGTGAGCAGGCCCATCTTATACATGGTGTACAGCAGCTTGCGGTGGGAGGGCTTGAAGCCGTCGATCTCCGGTATGGCGCGGCTGACGATGACCGACATGGCGTAGGGCATATAGTTCTCGTCCAGCGTACGGGTGATGGGCTGCTCCACCACCGCGCCCCGCAGGCCCATCACGTTGGGGTCGGCGGGACGGTGGACGGTTTTTTCTTCCGTTTTCTTCTTTGCCATCAGGGTTCCTTTCTCAGCTGACGTCGATCATGTCCAGGTAGCGGCAGCCGTTTTCCGCGATATAGTCCTTGCGGCCGGACAGGTTGTCGCCCAGCAGCAGGTCAAAGACGCGGGCCGTCTCCTCAGCGTCCTCCGGCAGCACGCGGATGAGCCGCCGTGTCTCGGGGTTCATGGTGGTCATCCACATCATCTCCGGATCGTTTTCGCCCAGTCCCTTGGAGCGCTGGACGTTCACCTTCTTACCGGACAGCTCCTTGAGGATGTCCGCCTTCTCCCGCTCGGAGTAGGCGAACCACGTCTTTTCGCCGCCCTTTTCCCTGCAGGTGATCTCAAACAGCGGCGTCTCCGCGATGTAGACGTAGCCCTCCCGGATCAGGGTGGGGCACAGGCGGTACAGCATGGTCAGGATCAGCGTGCGGATCTGGAAGCCGTCCACATCGCCATCGGTGCAGATGACCACCTTGCTCCACCGCAGGTTGCTCAGGTCGAACTGGTTCAGATCCTTCACCGCTTTGCCGCTGACCTCCACGCCGCAGCCCAGCACCTTCATCAGGTCGGTAATGACGTCACTTTTGAAGATGCGGGGATAATCGGCCTTCAGACAGTTCAAAATCTTGCCGCGGACGGGCATCAGGCCCTGGAACTCCGCGTCGCGGCTCTGCTTGCAGGCGCCTAGTGCGGAGTCGCCCTCCACGATGTAGATCTCCCGGCGCTCCACGTCCTTGGTGCGGCAGTCCACGAATTTCTGGACGCGGTTGGCAATGTCGATCTTCTCCGTCAGCTTTTTCTTCTGGTTGATGCGGGTGCGCTCCGCCGTTTCGCGGCTGCGCTTGTTGATGAGCACCTGAGCTGCGATCTTCTCCGCTGCCTCCTTGTTCTCAATGAAGTAGATCTCCATGCGGCTGCGGAGGAATTCGGTCATGGCCTCCTGAATGAACTTGTTGGTGATGGCCTTCTTGGTCTGGTTCTCATAGCTGGTCTGGGTGGAGAAGTTGTTGCTCACCAAAATGAGGCAGTCCTGTACGTCGGGAAACGTGATCTTCGATTCGCCTCTGGTGTATTTGTTGTTGTCCCGCAGGTATTTATCGATGGCGGACACCATGGCCGAGCGGGTGGCCTTCTCCGGACTGCCGCCGTGCTCCAGAAAGCTGGAGTTGTGGTAGTGCTCGCATAGGGCCACGCGGTTGGAAAAGCACAGTGCCACGCTGAGCTTCACCTTGTACTCCGGCTTGTCCGCGCGGTCGCGGCCACGGCGCTCCGCCTCCCAGAACACCGGCTCTGTCAGGGAGTCCTCCCCCGCCAGCTCGCGGATATAGTCGGCGATGCCGTTTTCATACAGAAACTCCTGGGTCTCAAATTTCCCGGGGGCCGTCTCATTGCGCAGACGGAACGTGACGCCGGCGTTCACCACAGCCTGCCGCTTCATCACGTCCTGATAGTATTCCAGCGGCACGGCGATGTCGGTAAACACCTCCAGATCCGGCAGCCAGCGAATGGTGGTGCCGGTCCGCTTTTTATTGGTGGTCAGCTCCGTGCTCTCCAGCTGGCCCGCGATCTCGCCCCGCTCGAAGTGCAGGCGGTACTCCCGGCCCTCGCGCCACACGGTGACATCCATGTAGCGGGAGGCGTACTGGGTGGCGCAGGAGCCAAGGCCGTTGAGACCCAGAGAGAACTCGTAATTCTCGCTGTTCTCGTTGTCGTACTTGCCGCCGGCGTACAGCTCGCAGAACACCAGCTCCCAGTTGTAGCGCCCCTCCTTCTCGTTCCAGTCCACGGGGCAGCCGCGGCCCATATCCTCCACCTGTACCGACCGGTCCAGAAAGCGGGTGACGGTGATGAGCTTTCCGTGGCCGCCGCGGGCCTCGTCGATGGCGTTGGACAGGATCTCAAACACCGCGTGCTCGCAGCCCTCCAGCCCGTCGGAGCCAAAAATAACACCGGGCCGTTTCCGGACCCGATCCGCGCCCTTGAGACTGGAGATACTCTCGTTGTCGTATACGTTTTTCTTTGCCATATTATTCCTCCGGCATACACCGAGCCAATCGTTTTCTGTTATTCTACCGTATTTTTCCCGTCAATGCAAGTCTCGCCGCCGCGGTATGCGCCGCACTTCGTCTAAAAGATCCTCCGACCCAAAAAGGTTTACAGATTCCCGCAAAAAATAACAGGAGCGCAACTGGGAAAACCCTTGGTGGAAAAAGGCTTTCCACAGTTTCCACATGGTTTTCCACAACTGTTATGTCAACACAAAACCGGTAAAAAAGTGCGCAAAACCGTGGGATTTACCATAATTGCCGGAGAAATCACCATTTTCTGGTTTTCCGGCGGAATGGGTATTGTTTCCCCTGTTTCCCACAGTTTCCCGCACTTTTCGACAGGGCCTCTTTTCCCCACGACATTGGCCGCAGGAGAAAGTGCCGCGGCAAGCGAAAGGACCGCCAACAGGCGGTCCTTTCGGAAAAACCGGATAAACGGACTTACTTGATGGGCTCGCCGGCGGCTTCCTTGGCGGCGATTTCCTTCATGGCGTCCTTGTGGCTCAGGTTCACGCGGCCCTTCTCGTCGATCTCCGTGACCTTGACCCACATCATGTCGCCGATCTTGCAGGCATCCTCCACCTTTTCAATGCGGTGGTCGGCCAGCTTGGAGATGTGCACCAGGCCGTCCTTGCCGGGAGCCAGCTCCACGAAGGCACCGAAGGTCATGAGACGGACCACGCGGCCGTAGTACAGGGCGCCCACCTCGGGGACGAACACGATGTCGTCGATGCACTTCTTGGCGGCGTCGCAGGAGGCGGCGTCCACGCCGGAGATGAAGATGGAGCCGTCGTCCTCGATGTCGATCTTGCAGCCGGTGTCGATCGAGACGATATCGCCGGGGCGGATCTGCTGCTGTTTGTTGGGGATGCCGTGAATGACCGTGTCATTCACGCTGATGCACGCCGTGGCCGGGAAGCCGTACAGGTGCAGGAAATTGGGTCTTGCACCGTGGCGCACGATAAAGTCATAGATGATTTTGTCGATCTCTGCGGTAGTGATACCGGGTTCAATCGCTTCGCCGCCAGCCTTCAAGGCAGCAGCGCTGATCGCGCATGCCTTACGCATTTTCTGCAGCTCGGCAGCGTTTTTGATTTGGATCATGGATGATTAAGCCTCCAAAAGCTTGAGAAGGAACGCAGTCGTGGCCTCGATGGAACCCTGGTCGGGTACCTCCACAAGCTTGCCGCGCTGGCGATAGAACTCGACCAGCGGCTCGGTCTGCTCATGGTAAGCCTTCAGGCGATCCAGAACGGTAGCGAGCTGGTCGTCCTTGCGGATGACGGTCTTGCCGCCGCACAGGTCGCATACACCCTCGACCTTGCTCTTCTTGTTGACGATGTGGTAGCTTGCGCCGCACTTCTCGCAGACGCGGCGGCCGCTCATGCGGTCAACGATCACATTGTCCTCGACCTGCAGCTCCAGCACCTTGTCGATGCGGATGCCCATCTTCTCGATGGCCTCTGCCTGTGCGATGGTGCGGGGCACACCGTCCAGAATGAAGCCGTTTGCACAGTCAGCCTCGGACAGGCGGTCCTTCAGGATGCCAATGATGACCTCATCGGGGACCAGTGCGCCGGCGTCCATGAAGCTCTTTGCCTTCAGGCCCATCTCGGTGCCGTCCTTGACAGCAGCGCGGAGGATGTTGCCGGTGCTGATGGCGGGGATGTTCAGCTTTGCGCAGATGATCTCAGCCTGCGTGCCTTTGCCTGCGCCGGGTGCGCCCAACAGGATCAGATTCATAGGATCGCTTCCTTTCTTATATGCCACATGATAGAAACATACGTACAAAAGCAAAAAAGCACTGAAAAGTCCGAGCATGCTCTCCTTTCCAGTGCTTTCTTACATCAGTGCTTATTCTTTACAGATCAGCCGAGGAAGCCTTTGTGGCTGCGCATCGTCATGAAGCTGTCGAGGCTGCGGGTGGTATCGAGTGCCACACCGACCACGATCAGCAGACTGGTACCGCCCAGCTGGATGCTCATACCGGTCAGGTTGCCCAGAATGATCGGCAGCACAGCCACTGCAGCCAGGAAGATGGCACCGATGAGGGTGATCTTGTTCAGCGTGCGGGTGATGAAATCGCTGGTCGGCTTGCCGGGACGGAAGCCGGGGATCGAGCCGTTGTTGCGGCGCAGATTGTTAGCGATCTCAACGGGGTTGTACTGGATGGCCACATAGAAGTAGTTGAAGGCCAGGATCAGCAGCAGGTAGATCACGATGTAGAGCAGCGACGTGTAGTTGAAGGTATGGAAGAAAGCATACCAGAACGGATGTGCTGCCTGATCGATCTGCAGGAAGCTGCCGATGGTGCCGGGGATCGAAACCATCGCGGAAGCGAAGATGATGGGCATGACGCCGCTCATGTTCAGCTTCAGGGGCAGGTAGCTGTTCTGCCCGCCCATCTGCTTGCGGCCCACCACGCGCTTGGCATACTGGATGGTGATGCGGCGCTCAGCGTTGGTCATAACAACGATGAACACGATCACCACC
>ENA-OYCR01000294-OYCR01000294.1-human-gut-metagenome-genome-assembly--contig:-NODE-294-length-10453-cov-4.564051_pt1 | contig 10453 bp, 10 predicted proteins | sample MGYA00243457_ERZ652881 | MGnify/ENA primary metagenome ERZ652881 (study PRJEB26926, sample SAMN06164391) | human gut metagenome | biome: ENVO:00009003; feature: ENVO:2100002; material: ENVO:00002003... | reverse complement strand
CACATCCGCACCTGCGTGGCCGACGGGATACGGCAGGGCGATGACGAAGTCATCGACGAGCTGGTGACCACGCTGCAGAAGATGATGAAATAAAGGAGGAGAGCGTAATGACCGAAAAATTTGTGGTGACCGGCATGACCTGCGCCGCCTGCGCCGCCCACGTGGAAAAGGCGGCGAACTCGCTGGACGGCGTGGACAGCGCCGCCGTGAACCTGATGCTGGGCACACTGGTGTGCTCCTACGATGCGGACAAGGTCACGCCGCAGGCCATCATTTCCGCAGTGGAGGCGTCGGGCTACGGCGCGGCTCCGGCGGACGAGGCCAAACGCGACATCCGCAGGGAGCAGGAGGCGTCCGCCAGAGCCATGGGCCGCCGGCTTCTGTGGTCCGTGGTGTGTCTGGTGCCCCTGTTCTATCTCAGCATGGGTCACATGATGGGCCTGCCGGTGCCCGCCTTCATGCACCGCCAGCCCCTGGCGGCGGCGCTGGTGCAGCTGGTCCTGTGCGTGCCCATCCTCATCCTCAACCGCGCCTACTTCACCGTGGGCTTCTCCCGCCTGTTCAAGGGCGCGCCCAACATGGACTCACTGGTGGCGCTGGGTGCGGCCGCGGGCCTTGTGTACAGCCTCATTGAAATGGGCCTGCTGGCTGCGGGACAGATCGCCGGCATGCCGGATCTGTACTTCGAGTCCGCCGGCATGATCCTGACGCTCGTCACCGTGGGCAAGTATCTGGAGGAGCGCTCCAAGGGCAAGACCACCGGAGCCATCACGGCACTGCTGGCGCTGGCGCCGGACGTGGCGGTGGTGCGCCGCGGCGGCACGGAGGTCACCGTGGCCACCGACCAGATCAAGGCCGGTGAGACGGTGATCGTCCGGCAGGGCGGCCGCATCCCCGTGGACGGCACCGTGGTCAAGGGCAGCGGCTCCGTGGACGAGTCCGCCCTCACCGGTGAGAGCATGCCGGTAGAAAAGACCGCCGGCAGCAAGGCCGTGTCCGCCACCGTCCTCACCAGCGGCTATCTGGAGATGACCGCCGATCGCGTGGGTGCGGACACCACCCTGTCCCAGATCATTCAGCTCATGGAGCAGGCCGCCTCCACCAAGGCGCCCATCAGCCGTCTGGCCGACAAGATCAGCGCCGTGTTTGTACCGGCGGTGATCTCCATCGCCGTCGCCGCCGCCCTGCTGTGGGCCGCTGCGGGCGGCATGGGCGTCCGCTTCTGCCTGTCCATCGGCATCGCCGTGCTGGTGATCTCCTGCCCCTGCGCTCTGGGTCTGGCCACCCCCGTGGCCATCACCGTGGCCACCGGCAGGGCCGCCGAAAAGGGCATCCTCATCAAATCCGCCGCCAGTCTGGAGCTGATGGGCCGCGTCAACACCGTGGTGCTGGACAAGACCGGCACCGTCACCGAGGGCAAGCCCCGGGTCACCGACGTGCTGTGCGCCGCCAATGTCACCGAGGAGGAGCTGCTGTGCGCCGCCGCCAGTCTGGAAAAGCCCTCCGGCCACCCGCTGGCTGACGCCATCGTGCAGGAGGCGGAGCGCCGGAGCATCCCTCTGTGCGCCGTGTCCGATTTCGCCGCCGTGGCCGGCGGCGGCGTACAGGCCGTGCAGGACGGTAAGACCCTTTACGCCGGCAACGACCGCTACATGGAATCTATCGGCGCCGACACCGCCGCCCTCCGCGCCGCGGCGGAGATGCTGGCCGCCCAGGGCAAGACGCCTCTGTACTTCGCCGAGGACCGGCAGCTGCTGGGCGTCATCGCCGTGGCCGACGTGGTGAAGCCCGACAGCGCCGCCGCCATCGCCGCCCTGCGCCGCAGCGGCTGTGAGGTAGTGCTCCTCACCGGCGACAACCAGCGCACCGCCGAGGCCATTGCCCGTCAGGTGGGCGTGGACCGCGTCATCGCCCAGGTCCTGCCCCAGGACAAGGCCCGCTGTATCGAGGATCTCCAGAAGGCGGGCCGGCTGGTGGCCATGGTGGGCGACGGCGTCAACGACGCTCCCGCGCTGGTAACGGCAGACGTGGGCCTTGCCATCGGTGCCGGCACTGACGTGGCCATCGAGTCGGCGGACGTGGTGCTGATGCGCAGCAGCCTTATGGACATCGTGGACGCGGCGGCCCTGTCCCGCGCCACCCTGCGGAACATCCGGCAGAACCTGTTCTGGGCGTTCTTCTACAACTCCATCGGCATTCCCGTGGCCGCCGGTGTGCTGTACCCCGCCCTTGGCATCACCCTGAACCCCATGATCGCCGCCGCGGCCATGAGCCTCAGCTCCGTGTGCGTGGTGTCCAACGCCCTGCGTCTCCGGGGCTGGAAAGGCTCCGCCTCCGTCAGGCGCGGCGAGACCCCTGCCAATACTCAAAGTGAACCCGCCGCTCCTGCGGCACAACATAACGAGGAGGAACCAACGATGAAAAAGACTCTCAGCATTGAAGGCATGATGTGCGCCCACTGCGCGGCCCACGTGGAAAAGGCCCTGAACGCCCTGCCCGGCGTCACCGCCGCCGTGGACCTGGCCGGCAGCAGCGCCGTTGTCACCGGTGATGTCAGCGACGAGGCCCTGAAGAAGGCCGTGGCCGACGCCGGCTACACGGTGACGGACATCCATTGACCCTATGCGGAAACAGGGACGGCACACCCCCTCCGGTGCGCCGTCCCTGTTTTGTTGTCTGCCGTTCTCATGCCTGCCGCTTCTTCAGCTTCAGCTGAAGGCGGTCGGCGATCATGGCGATGAACTCGCTGTTGGTGGGCTTTCCCTTGGCGGAGTTCACCGTGTACCCGAAGTACTTCTGCAGCGTCTCCAGATCGCCCCGGTCCCAGGCCACCTCGATGGCGTGGCGGATGGCCCGCTCCACGCGGCTGGGCGTGGTACTGAACCGCTTGGCCACCTCGGGGTACAGCACCTTGGTGACGGCGTTGATGACCTCCATGTCCCCCACGGTGATGATGATCGCCTCCCGCAGGTACTGGTAGCCCTTGATATGGGCGGGCACGCCGATCTCGTGGATAATGGCCGTGACCATGGCCTCCAGCTGGGGTGACGGCTCCCGCTCCTGCGGCGGCTTCACGGCCCGCCGCATGTGTTCCATCAGTGAGCTCTCGCTCACCGGCTTGGGCAGGAAGATGTAGGCGCCCAGGCTCACCGCCTCCGCCACCATCCGGTCGTTGTAGAAGGCGGATGTCACAATGGTCCGCGGCTGCTCCTCCCTCTCTCGGAGCTGCCGCAGGACACCCATGCCGTCCAGCACCGGCAGCATGGCGTCCAGCAGAAGGAGCTGCGGATGCGTCTCCTCCACCAGAGCCAGTACCTGGCCGCCGTCGCCGGTCTCCCCTACGACCTGAAATTCTCCCGTGCTCTCAAGGGTCTCCCGCAGCAATAGCCGCAGGTCCCCGCTGGCATCCGCCAGCAATACGCTTATTTTTGCCTCCATTTTCTTCCCCCTGCTCCTTTCCTCGCTTTCGCGTACAGGCCCCCGTTTCACGTTAATACAACATTTATCGGTGACCCGCTATAAAAATTAGCACAAAGAGACATCGTATGCAAGGCTTTTCTGTCGATAAGCCCAATCTTTTACACGACCTCCTCCGACAAATTTGTAAAATTTATACAATTTTAACAACATCCGTCGCTTTTCGGCGCCGTTCTGCCGGCGCCGCCATTTTCTCTGCGCGAAAATTTGCGCATCTTTGCGCCCCGCGCTTGTCAGCGGCCATACTTTGTGATATTCTATAAGGTGCGCATGAACCGTCATACGAAGGGAGGTGCCGCGCATGGCGCTGGCGGACAAGCGGCTTTTCCTGCTGGATATGGACGGCACGCTGTATCTGGACGACCGCCTTTTCGACAAGGTTCCGGAGTTTCTGTCCCACGTCCGGCGCATCGGCGGCCGTTATCTGTTCCTGACCAACAACTCCTCCCGCGGCGTGGAGGGCTACATGGAAAAGCTCTCCCACATGGGCATCCCCACCGCGCCGGAGGACTACCTCACCTCCGTGGACGCCGCCATCGACCATCTCCGCCGCTTCCACGCGGGAAAAAAGTGCTACGTGTTCGGCACCCGCGCGTTTTACGGGCAGCTTCGAACCGCCGGCATCCCCGTTACCGACCGGCCGGAGGACGATGTGGACATCCTGCTGTGCGGCTTCGATCGGGAACTGACGTTCCAGAAGCTGGAGGACGCCTGCATCCTGCTGAACCGCGGCGTCACGTGGCTGGCCACCAACCCCGACTGGGTCTGCCCCACGTGGTACGGCTCCGTCCCCGACTGCGGCAGCGTCTGCCGCATGCTGACCACCGCCACCGGCCGCGAGCCCCTGTTTCTGGGCAAGCCCCAGCCCGCCATGGCAGAGCTGGCCCTGCGCCGCACCGGCTTTTCGCCGGAGCAGGCCGTCATGATCGGCGACCGGCTCTACACCGATGTGGCCTGCGGCATCAACGCCGGCATCGACAGCATCTTCGTCCTGTCCGGCGAGGGCACGGAGGCGGACATCGCCCAATACGGCATCCATCCCACGTGGATCTTTTCTGACATCGCGGCACTGTACCGCCAACTGGAGGAAACGCTATGAAACTCAACTACAAGCGCACCGTCATGGTAGGCTTCGCCTTCTTCCTCATCTGCTCCTTCTGGCAGGCCTATGACAACACCGTTCCCCTGATCCTGACCAACAAATTCGGCATGAGCCAGACCTGGTCCGGCGTCATCATGGCGCTGGACAACGTGCTGGCGCTGTTCCTGCTGCCCCTGTTCGGCCACATCTCCGACAAGTGTACCAGCCGCCACGGCCGCCGGACGCCCTTCATCGTCATCGGCACCCTCATCGCCGCGGTGGCGCTGGTCTGCCTGTCCTTCGTGGACAACGCCCAGCTGAAGAACCTGCAGGACGTGTCCGCCATCGACGACCCCGCCGCCCTCTCCGTCATCTACGAGGAGGAGAAGTCCGCCACGCTGCTGACCCCCTCCGGTGAGAAGTTCATCCTGGGCCAGAAGTTCACGGAGGAGGAGTTCACCGCCATCCGCAGCCAGATCACCGACGGTGACAGCGCGGTCACCAACCCCGACTACACCAACTACGTGGTGCCCGCCCGGCAGGCCTGCGCCTGGCAGATGACGGCGGAGCACCCCGCCACCCTGATCTTCTTCGTGGTGCTGCTGCTCATTATTCTGGTGGCCATGGCCACGTTCCGCTCCCCCGCCGTGGCCCTGATGCCCGACGTAACGCTGAAGCCCCTGCGCTCCAAGGCCAATGCCATCATCAACCTCATGGGCTCCGCCGGCGGCATCCTGGTGCTGGCGCTGGGCATGGTGTTCGCCACCTCCGCCGTCCGCAACAGTCTGATGAGTTACATCGGCTACTTCGGCGTCATCGCAGCGCTGATGCTGGCGGCGCTGGTGATCTTCCTGCTCACCGTCCGTGAGCAGGAGTGGTCTGCGGAGATGCAGCAGCAGGCCGTGGCCGCAGGGCTGGAGGAGCAGTCCGAGGCCGATGACCCCACCGCCAGCCGCAAGCTGTCTGCCGACGAGGTCAAGAGCCTGATCTTCATCCTGCTGAGCATCGTGCTGTGGTTCTTCGGCTACAACGCCGTCACCAGCAAATACTCCGTCTATGCCAGCAACATCCTGCACAAGGACTATAACCTGACCCTCATCATTGCCCAGGCCGCCGCCATCGTGGCCTATCTGCCCGTGGGCTTCATCGCCAGCAAGGTGGGCCGCAAAAAGACCATCCTGGCCGGCGTGGTGATGCTCACCGGCGCCTTCACCGTGGCCGCCTTCCTGAATGCCGACAGCCCCACCATGCTGATGAACGCCATGTTCGCGCTGGCCGGCATCGGCTGGGCCACCATCAATGTCAACTCCTTCCCCATGGTGGTGGAGCTGGCCTCCGGCGGCGATGTGGGCAAATACACCGGCTTCTACTACACCGCCTCCATGGCGGCGCAGGTGGCCACCCCCATGTTGTCCGGTCTGCTGATGGATCAGTTCGGCATGCACGTTCTGTTCCCCTACGCCGCGGTGTTCACGACTCTGGCCTTCTTCACCATGCTCATGGTGAAGCACGGCGACAGCAAGCCGGAGCCCAAGTCCGGCATCGAAGTTCTGGAAGATCTGGAGGCGGATTGATATGACGGTCGTATATATCCTGCTGGGCCTGCTGGTCCTTGTCTGTCTGCTGTATGCGCTGTGCCTGCGCTGCCGCCGCCGTAAGGACTGGGAGCGGTTCCGTAAGTGGCGCTTCGCCCACCGCGGCTTCCACGATAAGCCCCGCATCCCCGAAAATTCCATTCCCGCCTTCCGCCGCGCCGTCCAGTGCGGCTTCGGCGCGGAGCTGGATGTTCACCTGATGAAGGACGGCCATCTGGCCGTGATCCACGACGCCTCCCTGCTGCGCACCGCCGGTGTGGACGTGCAGATCGAGGACCTGACGGCGGAGGACCTGAAAAACTGCAGGCTGGAGGGCACGGAGCACCACATCCCCCTGCTGGAGGAGGTGCTGCCCATCTTCGCCGGCAAGGCCCCGCTGGTGGTGGAGCTGAAGGCTGAGCGGGGCAACGCCGATGCGCTGGCCGCCGCCGCGTGCAGGCTGCTGGACAAGTACCGCGTCACCTACTGCATCGAGTCCTTCGACCCCCGCTGCCTCATGTGGCTGTGGGCCAATCGCCCCGATGTCGTGCGGGGCCAGCTGTCCGAGAATTTCCGGCGTCACGGCAATGCGGAAAATCTCCCCGGCGTGGTGCGCTGGGTACTGAGCAACCTGCTGCTGAACGCCCGCACCCGGCCCGACTTCATCGCCTACCGCTTTGAGGACCGGAAGTCCCTGTCCCTGCGGCTGTGCCGCGGACTGTACGGCGCGCAGGAGTTCAGCTGGACCATCCGCTCCAAGGAGACCATGGACGCCGCCGAGCGTGACGGCGCGCTGGTCATCTTCGAATGCTTCGATCCCAGGGGGTAACGTCATGAGAGTCATCACCGGCTCTGCCCGAGGCAGAGTTTTGAAGGAATTACAGGGTATGGAGACCCGCCCCACCACCGGCAAGGTGAAGGAGAGCCTGTTCTCCATCATTCAGTTCGACATTGAGGGCCGCCGCGTGCTGGACCTCTTCGCCGGCACCGGCCAGCTGGGCATCGAGGCTCTGAGCCGCGGCGCGGCGGAGTGCGTGTTTATCGACCGCCGCCCCGACGCCGTCAGGCTCATTCAGGAGAATCTGGCCCTGTGCAGGCTGGCGGACCGCGCTCGGGTCCGCCAGGGGGACGCTCTGCCCTATCTCCGCAGCGGCGAGAAGTTCGACCTGATCTTTCTGGACCCGCCCTACGCCTCCGGCCTGCTGGAGCAGGCGCTGACGGACATCGCAGCGTTTGACATTTGCCGTCAGCATGGTATAATCGTAGCGGAAAGTGCCGCAGATACGGTTCTGCCTGCACTTCCGCTCCCCTATCGCCTGTATCGGGAATACCGGTACGGCAAGATCAAGCTGACGGTGTTCCATCGCGGCGGAAACGAGGACTGACCCATGAAGATCGCCATCTATCCCGGCAGCTTTGACCCCATCACCCTGGGCCATCTGGACATCATCCAGCGCGGCGCCGCCTGCTTCGACAAGCTGTATGTCTGCGTCATGGTGAACTGCGAGAAGAAACTGCCCATGTTCACGCCGGAGCGCCGGCTGGAGCTGATCCGCCGCAGCGTAGCCCACATCCCCAATGTGGAGGTGGAGAACTGGCGCGGCCTGCTGGCGGACTACGCCCGGGAAAAGGGCGCCCACATCCTGCTCAAGGGCGTGCGTAACCCCACCGACTGGGACATGGAGCTGCAAATGGCCCGCATCAACCAGGGCATCCTGCCCCAGCTGGAGACGCTGCTGATGCCCGCCAGTGCCGAGTATGAGCATTTCAGCTCCACCATGGCCCGCGAGATGATCCACTACGGCCAGCCTCTGGAGAAGTATCTGCCGGCGCCCATCGCCGAGGAATTGGAAAGAACGCGGGGCTGACGTCCTGCAATACAGAGAAAGGAACGAAGGACCTATGGAAGAAAAGGACGTGCAGCGACTGCTGGATATGCTCTACGGTATGATCGACGAGGCCAAGAGTGCCGCCTTCAGCTCCGACAAATGCGTCATCAGCCGCGACGAGGCGCTGGATCTGCTGGACGAGATCCGCGCCAAGCTCCCGCTGGAGCTGAAAAAGGCACGGGAACTCATCGCCGCCCGCAGCGAGTATGTGGCCGGCGCCAAGAAAGAAGTGGAAAAGATGCTGCGTCAGGCGGAGCTGGATGCCAAGGTCATCGTCTCCGAGAGTGAGACCATCCAGCTGGCTCGTCAGAAGAGCAGTGAGATCGTCCGCCGCGCCGAGGAGCGCACCCGTGAACTGTACCACGTGGCCAACACCTATACCGAGGACGCCCTGCGCCGCACCGAGGAGGCCATTCAGATGGCCCTCAGCGAGGTTCAGGAGTCCCGCGTGCGCTTCCGCGCCGCCAGTCAGGAGCAAATGCAGGCCCAGCGTGCAGAGCTGAACCGCAGCGCTGAGGAAAAGGAAGCTCCCAAGACGGAGGAGAGCGCCCAGTAACGCACCCGTCCCCATTTGTGGAAATCTGACAAATTATTTCACCGCATTTCTACGTTTCCGACAAAAGAATAATATCTTGTAGAACACGAAACCGGCAGGCACTATATTTTGTGCCCGCCGGTTTTTTGCGCTCCACATCCTCGAACGTTCGTTTCAAAAATCTCCCGTTTTAGCGGGTTTTCTGGAAGAAATTACCGCTCCCACGTGCCCTTTCTGTGGAAACTTCTGCTTGCATTTCCATAACGGATTATGTATACTGGCATCATGAGTGGTGAACTGTGGGGGAAGTGCCCCTATTTGTGGGGAACAATCCCACGCTTTTCCCCATTCACCCCATTCTGCATGAGAGGAGGCGGCTCTATGACCGGTCAGTTCAGCCATAACATCGATGCCAAGGGCCGCCTGTTCATTCCCGCCTCTCTCCGCAAGGAGCTGGGCCAGACCTTCCACGTCACCGTGGGTCAGGACCACTGCCTGTCCGTCTACTCCGACGAGAGCTGGGCCGCCTTCATGGCCAGGCTGAAGGAGCTGTCCTACAACGAGGTAAAGAAGCTCCGCGCCCTGTTCGCCTACGCGGCGGACTGCGAGCCGGACTCTCAGGGCCGCATCCTGATCCCCGCCAAGCTGCGGGAATACGCGGGCCTGACCAAGGAGGTCGTGGTGGTAGGCAGCTTCGACCGCGCCGAGATCTGGAGCGCCGAGCGCTGGGCCGCCATCGAGAACGAGGCTTTCTCCTCCGGCGCGCTGGAGCAGGCCATGGCGGAAATGGGGCTGTAAGCTATGGCTGACCACGCTATCGAAAAGGACTACGGCCACAAGCCCGTCCTGCTTCAGGAATGTCTGGACGCACTGGCCATCCGGCCTGACGGCGTCTATGTGGACGGCACGCTGGGCCGCGCCGGTCACTCGCTGGAGATCGTCCGCCGCCTGACGGAGGGTGGACGCCTCATCGGCATTGACCGCGACCAGACGGCCATCGACGCCGCGCAGGAGCGTTTGGCCCCTTATCTGGACCGCGTCACGCTGGTCCACAGCAACTTCGACCGCGTCGGCGATATCCTCGCCGATCTCCATATCTCCGGTGTCGATGGGATGCTCTTTGATCTGGGCGTCTCCTCCCCCCAGCTGGACGACGCCGCCCGGGGCTTTTCCTATATGCACGACGCCCCGCTGGACATGCGCATGGACCGCACGGCGACCCTCACCGCCCGCGATGTGGTGAACGACTGGCCCTATGAGGAGCTGCGCCGCATCCTCTACGACTTCGGCGAGGAGCGCTGCGCCCCCGCCATCGCCCGCCGCATCGTGCAGGCCCGCCAGCAGGCTCCCATTGAGACCACGCTGCAGCTGGTGGACATCATCAAATCCGCCATGCCCCCCGCCGCCCTGCGGGAGAAGCAGCACCCCGCCAAGCGCAGCTTTCAGGCCATCCGCATCGCCGTCAACGGCGAGCTGGACGCCCTGCCTCCCATGCTGGAGGCCGCCGTATCCCACCTGAACGCGGGCGGACGGCTGGCTGTCATTTCCTTCCACTCGCTGGAGGATCGCATCATCAAGAAGACCATGCAGGAGTTGGCCACAGGCTGCACCTGCCCGTCTAATTTCCCCGTCTGTGTCTGCGGCAAAACGCCGAAGATACGACTGGTCAGCCGCAAGCCCATCGTATCCGGCGACGCGGAGCTGGCCGAGAACCCCCGCGCCCGCAGCGCCAAGCTGCGTGTGGCGGAAAAGCTCTGACGCAGAGCCGCTGCATCTTTCGGAAAGGAGTGACCGCACCTTGGCCCAGCCTTATCGCAAAAACGCCGTATACGGCAGTCTGGCCTACGACCTGGACGCCCTGGTGCGGGAGCGCCAGCTGGAGGAGGCCGGCAAGCTG
>ENA-OYCR01000288-OYCR01000288.1-human-gut-metagenome-genome-assembly--contig:-NODE-288-length-10599-cov-6.153926_pt1 | contig 10599 bp, 10 predicted proteins | sample MGYA00243457_ERZ652881 | MGnify/ENA primary metagenome ERZ652881 (study PRJEB26926, sample SAMN06164391) | human gut metagenome | biome: ENVO:00009003; feature: ENVO:2100002; material: ENVO:00002003... | reverse complement strand
TTATTTCTTGTGCTTCCTCCAGTTTGTTTTTCGGCGGTCTCCGGCAAGGCTTGCCATGAAAAAATACGCTCACGCGAAGCGTGAGGAAGATTTTTTCACGTGCAACCAGCCCGAAGGGCCGCCTTGCGGGACCGGCCTGAAAAACAACTATTTTTGCCGCAAGAAATGAGGATGATGGATTCCTTCCTTCTATCTATTGTCTGTCCGGTGAGAATTTAGATTCCATGCAGCTTTTCTGTCTTTGGTATGTTTGGAGAAATATTCAAGGATATGAAATGAGAACGGCAATACGTGATGTTGCGGAAGGAGCAGATATGGGATTGGAAACAGGAAGCGTGCCCGGGCTTTCATGCAGTTTATACGGCGGTGTTGATTTTGGGGAGGATTACAGGGAAGTGACAGGAAAGTCGGCCGTTCCGGAGAAATTGTATGTGTACGTTGTTCCTTCCGAAATACGGAGTCTTTTAAAATCATGGAAGACCTCATTCGGGAGTGTGTCTCGATATTTGCCTGAGACAAAATTATAAGTCGCCTATTCATGGATAAGTATTTGGAATATATCAACGACATGCTACGATGCAATAAAGAGAATCGGAACGGCAGACTGAAACTCGCAATCTGCTGATAATGCGGACTATTCTAAAACAAGTGTGGAAAACTTGAAGACATCCGACGGAAAACCTTGGAAAAAGAAGAACCGGACAAAGTCTCCGCCTTCAAAATAATGCTCTATTATGCCACAGGTGCGGCATTACTTGTCATTCCGGATTGGCTTCCCATGAAATCCACCGCCCGCCATCAAGAAAACGGCCGGTGCCATATGGCAGGTAATCGTAGCGACAGCCTGTCTTTGGAACCCGTTGTCACCCTAAAGGATTTTACTGATATATCATTATGTCAGTCCTTTTTCAAATCAAAATACAGCAAACGGGTTTTCAAAGGTTCATCTTGCGGAATATCATAATATTGCTTTTCTATCACGTCTGTTTTATAGAGTGGAACGAAACCGTTTCTTTCATAATACCTGAGAATCTTTTCCTCATTGTATGCATCCACCACGATAAAACGGCATCCTGTCTTGTTGTCCTCATGACGGAACCAGTCTTTTATGAAAGCCATCAGTTGCCGTCCTACGTGGCTTGATGTACCCTGATATTCCAGGTTGACCCCCAGTCTTCCTATCAGCACGGCCGGATAGCTGCGTCCACGTTTAGGATTTACAATATTGCGTTGCAGCCTGTTTTTATCATTGGGGGATATTAATCTGGTCTTGATACTGTCATTGGACAAGGTAAACAAGGCCACAATACGATGCGGGATTTCAGTCGTCACCCAACAATATGTTTTCCCAAGGAGTTCATCCGCATACAGATCGGCATCATTGAGAAAAAAATCATCAAGGTCATTCTCGCCACAAGTGAAAGGAAGGCAATTCCTCCGTACTTCCTTGTTATAGGCAAGCATGACACAATCATCATATAAAGAAATACCGTCCATTGCTGTTAATTGAACCGGAATGAACGGGATTTCTCCAATACTTTTCGCAACCGTTTCTTTGCCTCCACTGATAACCGGGGTGTTACCTTTGCGGCGTTCTTCTCTGCACTGCGTACGAAATCTTCCGCCGTAACGCCCTCCAAAACCGGAATGTTCTTGATAGTTATAGCCATAATATTATTTTTTGCAAAAATACAACTTTGTTGTTATACAGCCAAATAATAGCCCGTCTTCCACTCTTTTTTCCGGAATGTTCCTCCATATCCGGAAAAGTCTGTGTCACGCCACCCGTTGCGGTAAGCCGTTTTTCTCAAGGAAAGGGCAGGCAATACCGGCGGACGTGGATATGGGCAAAACAACCCGCATATGCAATGCAGAGGGAGCAGGAGAGCCTTCACCACAGCCGGAGAGAAAAGTGGTTTCATGCCGGGGTACGGCATGAAAAGGGGGCTCCCGGACAGTTCTTTTCCTTGTCGCACATGCACTACGTCGGTCGCAGTTTTCGCCTTCTGAATCCCTCTTACGTCCGTCCCTGCGCTTTCGGAGCGTTTTTCCGGCAGAAAATTTCGCCGTACGGAAATTTTCTGCCGGAAACCGAAGGGAAAACGCGGAGTCCCGCAGGGACGGACGAACTTTGATGAGGAAGGGGAAAATCATCCGTTTCATAAATACCATTTCCTCAGATGGCATCGCATATTTCCTTCTCCATCTTTTCCAGCTTATGGGACAGGATTTCCATGTCGCTGCTGATCTTCTGGTTGGTTATCCGGGCATATATCTGGGTGGTTTTCAAATCCGTATGCCCCAAAAGACGGCTTACGGTCTCGATGGGTACACCGTGCGAGAGCAGCACGGTGGTGGCGTTCGTATGCCGGGCCACATGATAGGTCAGCCGTATCTTGAAACCGCACTGCCTGCCAAGTTCCTTCAATATGGTGTTGCATCTGCCGTTGCTCGGTACCGGAAATACATGACCGTCCTTGGACAGTCCCTTATACTTCTCTATGATGCGCTTGGGCACGTCCAGCAGGCGGATGTTGGACTCGGTGTTTGTCTTGCGACGGCGGGTGATGATCCAGAGGTTGCCGTCGAAGAAGGTCTGGAGCCGGTCGGTCGTCAGTGCCTTCACGTCCGCGTATGCCAGTCCGGTGAACACAGAGAAGATGAAGAGGTCGCGTACCAGTTCGCAGGTCCCGCTTTTCACCGGGGTCTCCATCAACGTCTGTATCTCACGCTCCGTCAGGTAGCCTCGGTCAACGCTCTCGGGGGAATTGATGTACCCGGCGAAGGGGTTGAAGGGAAGCGCACCGCTGTTGCGGGCGATGGAGATGACGTGCTTGAGCCCGATCATGTAACCCCATACGGTATTGGTGCGGCATTTCTTCTCCGTACGCAGGAAATACTCGAAGTTGTTGATGAAGGTCAGGTTGAGTTCCTTCAGGGGGATGTCGTCACGGCGGTATACTTTCGGGACGAACTCGCAAAGGTGCCTGTATATGGTACGGTAGCGGTTGTATGTTCCCTGCACGCGGCTGTGTCCCACTTTCTTGATGAACTCCTCGTTGTGCTGCTCGAAGAGCTTCAGCAGCGTCTCGCGTTTCACGCCCAGCCCGAGGCAGGCGTCCCTCAGCCTGGCGGCGGTGACATAGCCGTCGGACTGCATCAGTTCCTGGTAACGGCGGTTCACGTCCACGCGTATCCGGTCAACCGCCGCATTGATTTTCTGCGCCTCGGCGCTCTTGCCCGTGGCACGTGCCGTTTTCACGTCCCAAAGTTTCGGGGGCACGTCCAGCTTGCAGCTGAACTGCTTGATTTCGCCGTCTACCGTAAGACGGCACATCAGGGGGAGATAGCCGTTGGCTCTCTCGCTGCCCTTCTTCACGTAGAAGAGGATTTTGAAGGTCGATCTGCTCATACTCGTTTTCATACTTTTTTGATCGTTACAAAGTTAATATCAAGCGAGTTGTCCTCAGGTATGAAAAACTGTGCAAATTACTGAAATAGAATCTGTTGTGCCGTTTCTTGTTCCTGTTATATCAGTAACGATATGGGAACTGAAGTCTTTCGCAGCTTTTATCGGACCTCCTTTTTCAGCTTATGCAGTATTATGAGTTAAACACCTAACCACTTAATAGACTGCATTTTTGCTGTATTATCATCAACCTTGCTTTTTCTTTCTGCGTTTACTTTATATTTTGCTTATGAAACTCAACTCTAACTTCAAACTCCGCCATATAGCCGGAGAAACCATTATAATCAATCAAGGTACACCGGATGTGGATTTCACCCGAATTATCTCGCTGAACTCTTCCGCACGTTTTCTATGGAACAAGTTTTGCGGAAAGGAATTTTCTGTAGACGAGGTAGGTTGTCTCTTGGCTAAAACCTATCATATACCGGTGCAGCAAGCCCGGCAAGATGCAATGGCTTGGGTTAGCTCATTGAAAAAATGTAATGTTATAATAGACTGAACCGATGGAATTGAACCAATCAGAAAAAATGCTGTTTGCTCTGCTGTGTTCAGCCTTGAACACCATTCCGGTCAATTCTGCCCTTTTTGCCGATGTGTCATTGTTATCTTGGCAGAGTTGCTATAAGCTGGCAGTGGAACAGGGAGTGATGGCTTTGGCATGGGACGGAATACAAACCCTGCCGGCCTGTTTGCAACCTCCGAAGGCTTTGAAGTTAAACTGGGCGATGGCGGTAGAGAACTATGAAAAACGCTACCTGCGGTACTGCCATACCATAGCCGAACTTTCAGCTTTTTATAAAACGCATGGCATTACCACGGTCCAGTTGAAAGGAGTGGGTCTCTCCACCTATTATCCTATTCCTTCGCACAGGGAAGGGGGAGATATAGACATCTTCACTTATTCGGCAGACCATTCCCGGAAAAGTGATGCCGAGGCCAACCGGCTGGCAGACCGGTTAATGGAAGAAAAAGGAATAGAGGTAGACTTTGAACACTCCGAAAAGCATAGTGTGTTTTACTATAAAGGTATTCCGATAGAGAATCATAAAACCTTCATTAATTCGGAAACATACCGTATAGCAGTGAAGATGGATAAGCTCCTTCAAAAACTGCTACAACCCGTATCGGCGGAATTGGACGGAAAATGCTCCATTTTAATCCCATCTTCCACCTTTAATACCGTATTTCTCGCTTTTCATGCCGCCCAGCATTATGCACGCGGCCTGGCACTTCATCATCTTTGCGACTGGGCTTGCCTGCTGAATAGATACGGCCTGCATATTCCTGAGGAAGTGACGGATATTCGTTTTAGAAATATGATATTGGCAATGACCCGCCTCTGTAATGATTATTTAGGAACTTCCGTTCCTGTATATGGAGGAGAAGGATTGGCGGAGGAAATCTTGCGGGAAATCATCCGGCCACCCTATACGATGTCAGTTCCGGCGAAGAATAAATGGGGCATTCTGGTTTATAAAACCAAACGTATGCTGCATACTCATCGTGCGTGCAACAGCGTGTTGCGCATTTCACTGTGCAAATGGGTTGGAAATTCTATTCTGTTGCATCTGCGCTCTCCCCATACCATCTTCCAGACGGAACGAAAATAAGCGGTTTATGTTGAAAAGAATCTGCCGTTTGTTGTTGCCTGATGAAAGGAAAATGGGGATAAGGGTGGTTTGTGCCGTATTTCTTTGCGCATTACTTGACTTTGCCGGACTCGCTGCCCTGTTGCCTGTCTTGTTTTTTCTGTTGGATGACGGGAGGGATAAAGATGCCGCCCTGTTATTTTGTCTGGTGGCAATAGTCTTTATTTTGGTGAAAAACGCTTTGGCAGCGGGGCTTTCACGTTTTCAAAACCATTTTCTGATGTCTCTTTACCGTCGGCTCAGCTTTTCTCTCTTTACTTCTTACTATCAACGGGGATTATTGTTTATACGCAGCAGGGGGAGTATCCGGCTGGGATATGAGGTGAACTATATCTGTTATGCTTTTTCTTTAAACCTTCTTTCCCCCTTGCTTCGCATGACAGGAGAACTGCTGCTTGTTTTTTGGGTGACGGCAGCTTTGTTGGTTTATGCTCCGTTGACGGTACTGATGTTGTATATTGCCTTTCTGCCTTTCATGCTGATTTACGGATGGGGGATCAGGAAACCGATGCGCCGTTATGGTGAGCAGGAGCAGCAGGCTCGTCGTGAGCAATCCCGGCTGGTCACGGAAACGATGAAAGGGTATGCCGAATTGGAACTGAATGCGGCGTTTCCTTTTCTTCAGCAGGCATTCGCCCAGAGGGTAAGGAAAATCAGTGAGAGCCGTTTGAAACTGGAAACGATACAGCATCTTCCTCTTTGCCTTTCCGAAATGGCGGTCATATCGGGGCTGACCTTGCTCACCGTTTTCGGAACAGGGGATATCAAAGCGCTGGTAGGTGTCTTTGCTGTGGCGGCTTTCCGGCTGTTACCCGCTTTGCGCGGCATCTTAGGTGGTTGGACACAAGTACAGAATGCGGTCTATTCTCTGCGGATTATAGAGGAAGGGTTGGGGGATAAGGGGATGGAAGCAGTTTCTCCATCATGGGGGCAGGAAGCGTTTTCTTTTCAAAAAGAGATACGGATAGAACACCTCACCTATGCTTATCCTGAAAGTAAAGAGGTTCTAAAGGACTTTTGTTGTACTATTCGTAAGGGGGAATATGTAGGTATCTGTGGTGAGAGTGGCGTGGGTAAATCTACCTTGTTTAATCTGCTTTTGGGATTTATCACTCCGGATAAAGGCGCTATTCGGATAGATGGCAGGCCGCTTGCCGATGTGCCGAGGCAGGAATGGCATCGCAAGGTGGGATATGTGCAACAGGAAGTGTTTGTGCTGGATGGGACCTTGGCGGAAAACATTGCTTTGGGATGCCGGTCTATAGATAAGGAACGGGTAGCGGAGATAGTGAGGCTGGTGAGATTGGATGCTTGGATGGATGAATTGCCGCAAGGAATGGATACTCCTTTGGGTGAAGGGGGAGGAAGGCTTTCGGGAGGTCAGAAACAACGGGTAGGCATCGCCCGTGCTTTGTATAAGAAAGCGGAGGTGCTTCTACTGGATGAGGCTACTTCTGCATTGGATAATGAGACTGAACGGGCTGTCAATGAAATGCTTCTCGGTCTGATGAAGGAGTGTAGGGGGCTGACTGTTCTTACGATAGCCCATCGGGAAAGCTCGTTGGCATATTGTCATCGTGTAATCAGATTAAATGGAAAAGACAATGGATCGAATTTATAAAATAGGTGGCCACTGCTTCGCATTGCCGGACGAAAGGTTGATGGAGGCGGTGGATGGTATCAGCGGTTTCAAGCCTTTTGTTTGGCAACCGGATCTGGTTTCGGCAAAAGATGTATATGAGGGTGCTTGGTTGCCGAATTTTACTGTTTGGGAGGGAAACGGTTGGGGTTTTCCGGCTTTTCAGAGAAAGTCCTATGGGTTCGGATATGAAGATGTAACCGGTACTTTTGGTGTGAGTGGGGATAGCTTTTTGTTGGAACTGGCTCCGCAGGGAGAACCGTCGCTTTATCTCCGGACGATGGGTGGAACCGGGAGAGGTATCTGTTTATATGGTCATTATTCTCCCCGTCTTTTAAGGTTTGCCTTATGGATGGGGTATGGCCTGATGACGGTACGGAAAGATACGGTTGCCTTGCATGGCAGTTGTATTGTTTATAAGGGGAAAGCGGTTCTTTTTTTAGGTGAAAGCGGAACCGGAAAAAGTACCCATACCCGTTTGTGGAGGGAAAATATAGCAGGAAGTAAGTTGCTGAATGATGACAGTCCCATTGTGCGTTATGAAGAGGGGGGCGTGTGGGTATATGGCAGCCCGTGGAGTGGGAAGACTCCTTGTTATAAGGCGGAGCGTTATCCGTTGGCCGGATGTGTACGTTTGTCACAAGCACCGTATAACAAGATACGGAGATTGAACACTTTGCAGGCTTATGCAGCTTTGCATCCGTCTGCTCCTCCTGCATTTGCATACGAGGAGGAATTATACTGTGGGGTTTGTAGTCTGTTGGAAAAGATGGTTTCATCCATTCCTGTTTATCATCTGGAGTGTTTGCCCGATGCGGAGGCGGTGAAATTAGTATGTCGTACTTTATATGGAGATGGGTATGAAGCGGATAGCGAATGAATGTTTCTTTGCGTGGGTGGAGTCGGAAATCAAAAGTGGCAGGAGTGTGAAGTTCCGGGTGAAAGGCAATTCCATGATGCCTTTACTGAGAAATGGGAAGGATGAAGTGGTGGTGGGGCCGTATGATAAGGAGGAGTTGAAACTTTTTGATGTCATTCTGTTCCGGCAGACAGACCGGTATGTATTGCATCGGATTATTCAAAAAAGAGGCAGTCGTTATCTGATGCAGGGGGATGGCGTCTGCCGTTTTTATGAGGAATGTGAGGATACGGATATCATCGGGGTGGTGAGAAAGGTATGCAGGCCTTCCGGAAAGAAGATTGAAACGGATTCCATGTGTTGGCGGTTGGGAAGCCGTTTGTGGTTGGGGCTTGGTGGATGCAGAGGAATGGTGCTGCGTGTCCTGAATAGATTGGGTTGTTGTCTCCTTTTTTGACGAAAGCTGTCAGCTTGGAAGGAAATATTATTCATAAAGCAGGTATTTCTCTCTCATCTTTTTGTAGGCTTCCAGTTCATTCTGCCATCCTGCACGGATTTCTTCTTCACTGGCTCCTTTCATGATTTGTTCCCTTACGGTACGGTTCCCTATCAGCAGGTCGAACCATTGCGGGCGGGTAAAGAACTTGTCCGCTTTCCCAAGGTCTTGATAAGCTTGATAATAGGTGATGATGTATTTTAGAGAGAATCCTTTCGGGGCGGTGATATGGCGGAGATTATTGCCATAGCAGTATTGGTTTTTATACATCGGATTCTTGTCAAAGCCTTCCAAGGCTTCCGGTCTGAAAGAAAAGGAGGAGATGCGGATATCCGGTGAACCGATTACTTGAAAAGGATAAAGAGTACCTCTGCCCACACTGATGGCTGTACCTTCAAACGGGCAGAGTGAAGGATATAAGGCAATTGCCTGGTCGTTGGGCAGGTTGGGAGAGGGTTTTACCGGAAGCGAATAGGGTTGTCCGTGTTTCCAGCCTTCCACGGGGATGACGGTCAACGCGCATTTTTTGCCGTTGGGCAGCCAGCCTTCGCCATTGATCATTTGAGCCAGCTCGCCTACAGTGCAACCGTGTAAAATGGGGATGGCGTGCATACCCACAAAACTTTTCTGGTTTTTCTGTCGCACAGGGCCGTCCACGTAATCACAAGGATTGGGCCGGTCTGTGATGACCAGTTGTTTCCGGTTCTCGGCACAAGCTTCCATTACATACTGCATGGTGCTGATATAGGTATAGAAACGGGCGCCTACATCCTGAATGTCGAACACAATCAGGTCTATGTCCTGTAGCTGTGTGGCTGTAGGTTTCTTATTTTTACCGTAAAGGGACAGGATGGGTATTCCCGTGCGGGTATCTTTTCCGTTCCTGATGGTTTCTCCGGCATCGGCGTCACCCCGGAAGCCGTGTTCGGGAGCGAATACCTTTTTAATTTGTATATGCGCTGCAAGCAGGGTGTCCAACAGATGGGTTTCTCCTACTTTGGAGGTTTGGTTTACAACCAATGCCACACGCTTCCCTTTTAATATAGGTAAGAGACGGTCCATCTGTTCGGCTCCGGTGATAACCTTTTGCGCGGTCACGGCGTTGCAGATAAACAAGAGGCAGTATAGGAAAATGTATTTTGTTTTCATGATATGTGGCGATTATTTTGTAATATTGCACAAAAATAAGAATTTAATTGAGAATGGACGCACTTGCTATCATTAATAAATATTATCCTGAAGATAATGAACTGAAACATATCCTGCTGGCGCATAGCCGTTCGGTGGCCGATAAGGCGTTATGGATTGCCGGCAAGCATCCGGAATTGAATCTGGACAAGCAGTTTCTGGAAGAGGCGGCGATGCTGCACGATATTGGTATTTTTATGACGGATGCTGAGGGCATTTGTTGTTTCGGATCTTATCCTTATATTTGTCATGGATATTTGGGGGCTGATCTGATGCGGAAAGAAGGATTTCCGCGTCATGCATTGGTCTGTGAAAGACATACGGGAGCGGGTATGTCTTTGCAAAGTATTATTGACCAGCAGTTGCCTGTTCCTCATCGGAATATGGTTCCGGTTTCGCTGGAAGAACAGGTTATTTGCTTTGCCGACAAGTTTTTCTCAAAGACGCATCTGGACAGGGAAAAGAGCGTGGAGAAAGCGTTAAAGAGTATTTCACGTTATGGGGAAGATGGGATAATCCGTTTTAACCATTGGTGCGAATGTTTCTTGTAAGCCTTAAAAATAAATTAAATATCCGCTAAATAGTTCATTATTGGCGGATAATGCTTAATTTTGCCCCTCAAAAGCGTAAATGATTTGTGAATGACGCCACTAAAACGACATAGATTTATAACATTCCTACTACTATTTGCATGCCTGTCACTTTCTTTAAGTACAGGTGCTCAACGCAGAAAGCGGAATTCTGCATCCGGTAATGATTCCCTGAAAGTAGATAGTGCTTTGGTAGATACGTTGTCTATCGATACGGTTGCACCTAAAAAGAAACAGCCGTTGGATGCGCCTGTTATTTATGAAGCAAATGACTCTATCGTATTCACTGAGGGCGGATATGCCCATCTGTATGGTGACGGTAAGGTGAACTATGAGAAAATAGAGTTGACCTCTGCCGTGATTACAATGAACATGGATAGCAGTACGGTGTATGCCCGTGGTGTTCCCGACTCGGCTGGCGTGGAAAAAGGTACTCCTGTCTTTAAGGATGGCGAGACTCCGTATGAGTCAAAAATCATGCGTTATAACTTCAAGTCGAAGAAGGGGTTCATTAATAATATCGTTACTCAGCAGGGGGAAGGATACGTTACCAGTGAGGAGTCGAAGAAAGGTGCTAATGATGAACTTTATTTGCGTCACGGACGATATACTACGTGTGATAATCACGAACATCCTCACTTTTATCTGAAGCTTTCTATGGCGAAAGTACGTCCCAAGAAGAATGTAGTATTTGGTCCTGCCCAGTTGG
>ENA-OYCR01000285-OYCR01000285.1-human-gut-metagenome-genome-assembly--contig:-NODE-285-length-10662-cov-5.234279_pt1 | contig 10662 bp, 8 predicted proteins | sample MGYA00243457_ERZ652881 | MGnify/ENA primary metagenome ERZ652881 (study PRJEB26926, sample SAMN06164391) | human gut metagenome | biome: ENVO:00009003; feature: ENVO:2100002; material: ENVO:00002003... | reverse complement strand
GCGGTTTAGGGACTTGCACCCGTTAGAGTATGTTCGTGCCGGACGAACTAAAAAAGGAGGCATACCGCCTCCTTTTTTCCTATTTTAAGCAAACTGTAAAATCATCCGGACTTTTATTCTTCGTACATCTTATCAATCAGCTCCTTATAATTCTTTGCCACCACAGAACGTTTCAGCTTCAATGTATTTGTCAGCTCGCCCCGTTCCATGCTGAACGGTTCGGACAATAAAGTGAAACGTTTCACCTGCTCATAATGCGCAAACTGCTGTTGCAACGTATCAATGCGGGCACGGAACAAAGCCTGCACTTTAGGATGCTGCAATAAATCGGCCATATCCTTGTACTCAAGGCCTTTCTCCTTAGCGTAGTTCTTCACCAAGCCATAAACCGGAACAATCAGGGCAGACACAAACTTACGCTGGTCGGCAATGACAGCAATCTGGTCAATGTAACGGTCTATCGACAGTTTGGTTTCCAGAGCCTGCGGAGAGATATACTTTCCGTTCGAGGTCTTGAACAAATCCTTGATACGTTCGGTCAGGTACAAATGATTTCCTTTCAGATAGCCGGCATCACCAGTATGGAACCAGCCGTCTTTGTCGATAGCCGCAGCGGTGGCTTCCGGTTTCTTATAATAGCCGGTAGTAATAGTCTTACCGCGAAGCAGGATTTCATTGTTTTCTCCAATCTTCACTTCAAGGTCGGGCATGACAGTACCTACCGAACCTATCTCATACCCCTTGTCGAGGAAGCAGGACACGGTAGCCGTAGATTCCGTCAATCCATAACCCACCACCATATTGATGCCCACCGAGTGCACGAATTCGCAGATTTCATCGGATACGGCAGCACCGGCAGTCGGGAAGAAATTACCGTTCTCAATACCGATTGTCTTTTTCAGCAGGGCATAGATAGTCTTTTCATAGAATTTATACTTCAGATGAAGCATCAGGGGCGGCGTTTTGCCTGCACGCAGGTAATCAATGTTGTGCATCTTCCCTACTTTAAGAGCATCCAGCATCATTGCCTTCCGTAGGCCGCTCTCCTGGGCAATCTTCTCCTGCACACCGGCATATACCTTCTCCCAAAAGCGGGGAACGCTGCACATCAATGTAGGACGTATCTCCTTGATAGTGGTCTGAATATCTGCCGGACGAAGATTGACGCAAACCTGCACACCTCTGTGAAGACAAAAATAAGTCCATGCTTTTTCAAACACATGCGTCAACGGAAGGAAGTTCATGGACACATCCTTATCCGTCATGGCAGTCAGGCGGATATCATGGATGCGGATAGCCTCTCTGTAGTTGAAGTGGTGCAGCATCACTCCTTTCGGCTCACCGGTGGTGCCGGATGTATAAAGAATATTGGCAAGGTCGCTGTCCGATGCACGGGCGGTACGCTCTTCCACAACGGCATTGTGGGGTAGCCCCTCGCCCAATGCCAGAAACTCGTCGTAGTAGATAGAGGTCTTGTCGCGGGGATCGCGCACGACGCTGCGGTCGAAAATAATCAGTTTCTCCAGAGAGTGGCAAAAGCCGAATGCGCTGAAAGCGGCATCATACTGGAATTGCTCGCCCACAAAGAGGAAACGTATCTGAGCATCGTTGATAATATACTGGGCCTGAGCCGAAGAGCTGGTAGCATACAGCGGTATGGTAACTAGACGGTTGGCAAAGGCAGCAAAATCGGTAAATAAACATTCCGGCTTGTTTTGTGAGAAGATACCGATGTTCCTCTGTTCCTCTGCACCTAAAGCCACCAACGCATTGGCTGCCTGACGTACTGTCCGAGAGAATTTATTCCAAGTGATAGGTATCCATTGTGATGTTTCATAGTCCCTGTATTTAAGGGCTACTTTGTCTCCATACTTCTCTGCCTGACGATGTATCAGAACAGACAAATGATGATAAGTCATATTTTTAATGAATTGGTAAATATGGGTACAAAGGTATTAGTTTTATTTGAAACTATCTCCCTTTTTCGGGATTTATCCGTAAGTTTGCAAAGTAATAACGAATATATAACAGAACCCAACGATGACAACGGATATAGAAACACTGGTTTCCGAGGCAATCGGACTGCTTAAATCATTGATAGCCATACCATCATTGAGCCGCGAAGAGGAGCAGGCTGCGGACTTTCTTCAGAATTACATCGAAATGCAGGGAATGGCAACCGGACGGAAAGGCAACAATATATGGTGTCTCAGCCCGATGTTCGACCTGAACAAACCTACGCTGCTGCTGAACTCGCACATCGACACGGTGAAGCCCGTAAACGGATGGCGGAAAGCCCCGTTCACCCCTACGGAAGAGAACGGCAAGATTTACGGTTTGGGAAGCAATGACGCTGGAGCAAGCGTAGTCAGCCTGCTGCAGGTATTCCTGCAATTGTGCCGGACTACACAGGCTTACAACCTGATTTACCTGGCTTCCTGCGAGGAAGAGGTGTCGGGCAAGGAAGGAGTAGAGTCCGTACTGCCGGAGCTGCCGCCCATACAATTCGCCATTGTGGGCGAACCCACGGAGATGCAACCCGCCATTGCCGAAAAAGGGCTGATGGTACTGGATGTCACCGCCTACGGCAGGTCGGGGCATGCTGCCCGGAACGAAGGCGACAACGCCATATACAAGGCGCTGAACGACATTGCCTGGTTCCGCGATTACCGTTTCCCGAAAGAATCGGCTTTATTGGGGCCGGTAAAAATGAGTGTAACCATGGTGAATGCAGGGACACAGCACAATGTAATACCCGACCGCTGCACATTCGTAGTCGACATCCGCAGCAACGAATGTTACACCAACCAGGAACTTTTCGACGAGATACGGAAACATATTGCCTGTGAAGCCAAAGCGCGTTCTTTCCGCTTGGGTTCTTCGCATGTTTCTCCCGAACACCCGCTGGTAAAAAAGGCCGTTGCGATGGGTCGGACTCCTTTCGGTTCGCCTACCCTTTCAGACCAGGCACTGATGTCTTCCCCGTCCATGAAAATAGGACCGGGCAAGAGCAGCCGCTCCCATACTGCGGATGAATTTATCTTCGTCAAAGAGATTGAAGAGGCCATTGCACTTTATCTGGACCTACTGGACGGGACAACGATATAAGATTTATCTGTTCAGCCAGGGTTCGGGATTCAACTTCTCCTTTTCACGGCGTAGCTGGAAGTGAAGTACCGTACGTCCGCCGTCCGCCCCATCCGAGAACACCTGGCCGATAGCTTGCTTGGTAGTGACCGTGTCACCTTGTTTCACCGAAGCGGAAGCCAGGTTGCAATATACGGATATATAGGCTCCATGACGGATAAGGATATTAAACAGCCCGTTCAGTTTGAATACGGCCGCCACCTTGCCGTTGAAGATGGCACGCGCCTGCGCCCCTGGTTTTCCCTGAATGTCGATACCTTTATTGTCTAACTTGACATTGCGCAATCCCTCCACGGCATATTGCCCGTAATGGCTGGTTATGATATAGGCTCCGCTGATAGGCATAGGTAGCTTGCCGCGGTTATTGGCAAAGTCACCGGACAGCTCGCGGTCGGCCTTACTCATGGTATAAGTTTCCAGAGGAGCAACCTTTTTTCCGGAAGCGGACGTTCCCGACTTATCCGCTTTAGCCGCTTCTTTCTTGCGGGCAGCCGCTTCACGGCGTGCTTCCTCTGCGGCACGTTTGCGGGCTTTCTCTATTTCTTCGGCAATCAAGCGGTCGATACGCGCATTAAGCTGGCTGGCCTCGCGCCGCTTCTTGGCAATCTCGTTCTGTAATCCGCGTTGCTTCTTCCGTAAATCGGCCACAAGGATACGTTTTTCTTTCTCCTGCGCTTCCAGTTTTACTTTCTCGGCCTCGCGCTCTTTCAGCAGATTGGCTTTAGCAGCCCGCACCTGCCTGAGTTCCGCTTTCTTCTTATTGACCTGTTCCTGCTTTTTCAGCACTTCCTCGCCCTGCAGGCGTTGGTAAGTGGCATACTCACGCACATAACGCAAACGACGATAGGTCTGCGCCAGACTCCGTGCAGAGAAAATAAACATCAGCTTCTCCTCAATGGAACGGTTCTTATAAAGGTACTGGACAGACGACTCGTATTTCTTCTTCTTGTCCTTTAAGTCGCGTTGCAATTTTCCTAACTGGCGTTCCAATGACGATAGCTCACGGTCTATCGACTCTACATCGTTATTTATGGTAAGGATATAGCGTTTGCGTTCCTCTATCTGCCCCGTCAAAGCGGCAAGTCCGTTCAACTGGCTGCTTACGGTTTTCTTTGTAGTTTTCAGAAGTGTTTCCGATTCGGTAATCTGCTTTTGCAAAGCACCGCGCTTGCTTTCCAATTCCTTTATCAGTTTGTTGGACTGGGCAAGAAGCGGAAAAGCCAGACAGAAACAACCTATGAAAATACAAAGAAACTGTCTCATAACTTGGCCAGCATCTCTAAAAGTTCAGTCCATTCAACCTTAGTATATCTGGAAGACACCTGAGTCGGAGTCAGTGATATCTCTTTGTCCGAGAAGTCGGTAAGAACGATTTTTCCTTTCTCCAAAGAAGGAATACCCAGCTCCTTACCTGTCAAAGAAGCTTTGCCACCGGGTTTGGCTGCCTCAAAAAGCATCTTCTCCAAATGGGCAAAGTCGGCCTTCTTGGGCAAAACGTCTTTCAATTCCTTACGGGTAGCACGAACGTAACGCTTGCCCATGCGGTCTACCAGCAATATTTCTTCGGGTGTCACTTCCATGCGCGCCACCTCTGTACGTATGATAGGCATGAGGAAAGAAAGCTGCATCCGTTCGCCGCTTATCAGCTTCATCGTACCGTTTACGGTGAAAACGGCGTCTTTGGTAGGAACGGTCAGCCGCACCTTGGAAGACAGGTAGCGGGTACTTTCGGGAAATTTGGACGTCTCCGCCTTCCGGGTGGTTTTACAGCCTGCCAAACAGCAGAGGATAAAGAGCATAAAGACCAGAGTCCTGCCATTGAATTTTGTTTGTTCCATTACCTTGTTACTTTTATTATGTATCACTTCACCGTTTGACCGACTTACTTATCACTGATATACTTCTTCTTCCGAATCTTCTCCTGTAGGGTCTTGGACTTACTGCCTATCTTCAATGCCTGGTTCCAATACTCCAGAGCCTTGTCCACATCACCCGTCATATAGTAGATGTCGCCGCAATGCTCTACGATGACGTCGCTTTTGCCTCCGTCACTTTTCATGGCATCGTCTATATACAAACGGGCCTCGGCATAATTGCCTTTCTCAAACAGAATCCAGGCATAAGTGTCCAAATAGGTGGCATTATCGGGTTCCGCCTTTACCGTCTTATAACTCATCTCCTCGGCTTTATCCAGATTACGACGCTCGACAGACAGGTAATAAGCATAATTGTTCAAAGCTCCGATATTGGAAGGATTGTACACCAGCGCCGAATCATAGGCAGCATAGGCTTCCGTATTCAAATCTTTCGTATGATAGGCGTCTCCCAAAATGGAATAGAAATCCGAAACGACCTCTTTCTTACTATCCGCCGTAATTTGCGTCAATGCTTTCTGACAAATGGAAATCACATCATCCGTCCGTTCCGCCTGATTATAAGCGATAGCCAGATAGAAATAGAACTCCAGCATCTCCGGGTTGGTTTCAACGCCGGCTTCGCATAAATCAATCACATCGTTGTAATCCTCCTTGCGTACCGCTTCACCCAGCAACATCATACGCGCAGCCGTATTGGTAGGATCAATTGTCAACACCTGACGCAGTACCGGAAAGGCTTCCTTGTTCATTCCTTTGGATAAAAGATACTGAGCGTAAAGCATCGGTATCCCGGCATCATCCGGCTCTTGTTCCAGAATACGGTCGAAAAGGCTGATAACCCGCGTACTGTCCTTACCGTCCTGCTCATTCTGCACGACAAACTGGCGCATTACATTCAGTTTCGTTTCCGAAGGAACTTTCTTGTTGAGTAATAAGGTGTCCAACTGCTGCTGATAAAGGTCTTTCTGACCGGTCTCCTCATAATAGGACGCCAGCGAATACATCGCCATGGCATTATCCGGCTCGGCATCCAACACCTTGCGGTACATGTTATATGCTTCCTCTTTCTTTCCGTTCTGCATATATACATCCCCCAGCACAACCTGATAACGGGAATCCATCGGATACTCCGCAACCAGGCTCTCTATCTCATGGAAAGCATTCTTATTGTCTTTCATTTGCAGATAAATACGGAACTTCTCCATACTCAACTGCTCGCTTTTGCCCATCTTCTCCTCAATCCGGTTCAAAGTGGCAATCACCTTATCATACTGCTCCTGCCGATTATAAATGTCCAACAAGGCATAAAGCGGGTCCAACTTGTCGGTGAAACGTATGGACATATCTTCCAGCAGCTTCATCGCTTTCTCCTTTTCGTCCTGTTGCTGATAAAGATTCGCCAGTCCCTGACTGTACCAATAATTATCCGGATCGTTTTCCACGGCCTTCTCCAATGCAGCCTGCCCCTGAGGCACTTGCTTCAGGAACAAATAATATTGCGCCAGTTCGTATAAGGCCGACGAAGCATTCGGATTGATAGTCAAGCAATGCTGCAGCAAATCAAAAGCCGCATCATAGTCTTTCTGAATCTTCAGACGGGCTGCTTCCAAAAAGAAGTAATCGTACTTACGCTGCTGTTCCGGAGTAAGTTCCGCCACAGGCTTCGCCGATAATGCCTTTGCCTGCTTACGGGATGTCCCGCAGGAGACAAGCAAGAAGCCCGCCACCAACAAAAACAGCCCTATTTTCTTATTATCGAATATGCTCATTATCTATATAAAATCAAATGGTATAAGCAACCCTCCGTCAATCACTAATCACTCATCGCTAATCACTCATACCCCATCCCAACTACACGCCCGTATGTCCGAAGCCACCGGCACCGCGTTCCGTTTCATCCAACACATCCACCTCCTGCCATACGGCCTGCTCATGGCGGGCAATTACCATTTGGGCGATTCGTTCTCCGTCCTCAATCATAAATGTTTCCGAAGAAAGATTTACGAGGATAATACAGATTTCACCGCGATAGTCTGCATCGATAGTACCCGGAGAATTCAATACCGAGATACCTTTCTTGATAGCCAAACCGCTGCGGGGACGAATCTGCGCCTCAAACCCAGCCGGCAAAGCGATGTACAAACCTGTAGGAACCAGGCAACGCTGCAACGGTTCCAAAGCTATCGGCTCGGAAAGATTGGCACGGATGTCCATTCCGGCAGACAACTCGGTGGCGTATGCAGGCAACGGATGTTTCGACTTATTTATAATTCGGACGGTCATACTATTATTTGCCATTTCAATGAAGTTACGATTGAGATTACTTTAATTCACTATTTAACGGACAAAATTACGGATTTTGAAGCAAATAGTCATACATTTGCAGTTAAATAATAAGAAAGTAAGAACATGATGGACTGGAATACCCTCATATCCGCCAAACGATTCGGCTTGGAAGAGTTTCATAAAGAGCGTCACGAGAACCGTTCTGAATTTCAGCGGGATTACGACCGCCTCATCTTCTCCGCACCTTTCCGGAGATTGCAGAACAAGACACAAGTGTTCCCTCTGCCCGGCAGCATATTCGTACACAACCGGCTGACACATAGCCTGGAAGTTTCCTGCGTAGGCCGTTCGCTGGGCAATGACGTAGCCAAAGCCATCCTTGCCCGCCGCCCCGAACTGCAAGACTCTTATCTGCCCGAAATCGGCTCCATTGTTTCCGCAGCATGTCTGGCGCACGATTTGGGCAATCCGCCATTCGGACATTCCGGCGAACGCGCCATCTCTACTTTCTTTTCGGAAGGAAAAGGGCTGGCATTGAAAGAAAAACAACCCGACGGAGAACAACTCACCCCGGCACAATGGGAAGACCTGACTCATTTCGAAGGAAACGCAAATGCTTTCCGTCTGCTTACCCATCAGTTTGAAGGACGCCGCAAAGGCGGTTTCGTTCTGACCTATTCCACACTTGCCAGCATCGTAAAATACCCCTTTTCATCGAGCCTGGCAGGACAGAAATCCAAATTCGGCTTCTTTACTACCGAAGAAGAAAGTTTCCGGCGAATAGCCGAAGAACTGGGGATGAAACAGCTTAATGGTTCACCTTTGAAATACGCACGTCACCCGCTTGTCTATCTGGTAGAAGCGGCAGATGACATCTGCTACCAGATGATGGATATTGAAGATGCCCACAAACTGAAGATTCTCACTACGCAGGAAACGCAGGACCTGCTGCTGGCCTACTTTCCCGACGAACGTAAGGCGCACATCCTCGATACGCTCAAGATTGTGAGCGACACCAATGAACAGATAGCCTATCTGCGTTCTTCCGTCATCGGGCTGCTTATCGGCGAATGCACCCGGGCATTCCTCGATAACGAAGTACAGATACTGGAAGGGGAATTTGAGGGAAGTCTCATCAAGCATATCACCGAACGGCCTGCCGCGGCCTACCAACATTGCGCAGAGGTATCTTTCAAGAAGATATACCGTTCGCGCGATGTATTGGACATAGAACTTGCCGGCTTCCGTATCATCAGCACCTTGCTCGAACTGATGATCGATGCGGTACGCTCACCGGAAAAAGCATATTCGCAGTTGCTCATTAACCGGGTATCCGGACAATATAATATGAAAGCAACTGCACTGTATGAAAGGATACAGGCCGTATTGGACTACATATCCGGCATGACGGATGTATTCGCCCTCGACCTCTACCGGAAAATCAACGGAAACAGCCTGCCGGCTGTATAATTTATCTGCTCGGATAGAATATCTTATTCGCCCCAGAAGTCAGTTTGCATGCTTCCGGCTCGCTTTCGATGAATGACTGGATATGGCGGATGCGCTTTTCCGCCAGGATTTCATCGACGGCAATCAGGATACCTGTTTCTTCCACATCACCGAAACCGTAATTAATGGCCGTACCGAACATACGCATTGTCGGACTGAGACTCATGTAGGCATTTACCAACGGCGGAATATTGTATCCCAGCTTACGGATTTCGCCATTCAATATTTTATAGTCTTCCTTAAATGTATCCTTACAGAACAATGCAGCCAGTTCTTCCTCGTCCGACTCCAATTGCAGCGGTTTCATCGGAGTAATCAGACTGTCTTTATCGGCAAAATGCTTTCTCAGAAAATAAAGAATCATGTCGCGTCCTTTACGGATATAGCTGGGATACATGGTAACCTTTCCGAAGAAATACTTCACATTGGGCATAACCACCGTCAGCGCGCCCAAGCCATCCCACAAGTTATCCAATGCGAACAAGCCTTTGCTGTCGCGACGGGTAGACTGGTATTCGAGCGTCACGAATGAACGTCCAAGCTCAATGGTAGTAGGAAGATATTCATTCAGGAACTTCTCGGAAAAATTGAACATGTGCGCAGTAGCCAAAATCGGCGCGCCGTGCTCGTCGAAGCGTACATCCGTACCGAGAATATAGCGGTAACCGCCCAATATCTCTTCCTCTTCCGGATTCCAGACAATCAACTGCTTATAAGGATTATCCATAATATCGTACTCATCAATATCCATGGACATTCCTGTTCCGCCACCGGCAGCACGAAATGCAATCTCACGCAGACGTCCGATTTCCTTCATCGTATTGGGTGAATCCTGGGCAGTAATAATATATATCTGATTATTACTCTTATTCGTCATGCGCAAGCGTTTGTCTTCGGTCAACTCCGCTTTCAGCAGTTCTTTGCTTATCGGTGCAATAATATCTTCCATCTTCCGAGCTTCTATTTTTTAATATTCAATGTTCAACTTACAATTTATACACGATATCTTTCACATACTGCGCCCATTGGGCAGGTGTTTTCGTCTTATCGAATGTTTGCCAGGGAATAGGCTTACCTATAGTAATGGTAAATGTTTTATGACGGTTTTTCAACATTTCATCTGCCAGATACAACATGGCTATATTAAACTTGATACCCAACGTTTTGCAAAGATTCGCCAGGTTATAGAAAAAATCGGAGTTACGGCCGTCAAAATGGATGGGTACCACATCGCGGTGCGCTTCAACACTCTTTACTATAAACGTCTTTTTCCAGTCCAAATCGCGGATGACTCCATTCCGGCGACGCGAGCAAAGCCCGGCAGGAAACATAATGAGCTGATCGTCCGATGCAAACCCGGCCTCTACCATTTTCGGAAAGTCCTTGGCCTGCTTGCCGGTCTTATTGATAGGAATACAGAGAGGAGCCAGTCCGTGCAGGTTCATAAGCAGGTCATTTACCATATATTTCACCTTTCCATCGTAAAAACTCCCGAGTACATAACCCAACGCCACTCCATCCTGTCCGCCTAAGGGATGATTGGAAACGAATGTATAAAGACCATCCTTTCGCAGATTCTCCTTGCCCTTCACTATCAGTCTGGCATCCAGAAAGTCCAGACAAGCCTGCAGGAATTCCACCCCCACTTTATCTTTCGACTCTCTCAGAAAAACATTCAATTCATCCTGATGAACAATGCGCTTCAAATAAGATACGACAAACTTAGGGATATACTTCACATGCTTCGGAGCTTTCTCCCGAAGAATCTTATCAATGTCAATCAAAAATAAAGAGTCGTCAGCCATTCTTTTTGTGATGAAATGATTGCGCAAAATTAACGCAT
>ENA-OYCR01000261-OYCR01000261.1-human-gut-metagenome-genome-assembly--contig:-NODE-261-length-11012-cov-5.373277_pt1 | contig 11012 bp, 10 predicted proteins | sample MGYA00243457_ERZ652881 | MGnify/ENA primary metagenome ERZ652881 (study PRJEB26926, sample SAMN06164391) | human gut metagenome | biome: ENVO:00009003; feature: ENVO:2100002; material: ENVO:00002003... | reverse complement strand
CGTCTCGTGGGCTCGGAGCTGTGTATAAGAGACAGATTTCGATGAGTCTTTAGACTCCAGTGCCGGTAATAGACCCTTATAGGGTCAAAGCAAACCACCGGCTAAGCCGGTGGTATGCACCACGCCTTCAAGGCGATATTACCGGCAACCCGACACGGGTTCTGAAAAAATTCGCCAATTGCAACTTTTTCACAGGCCGCCGCTAAAGCGGCCTCATCGTTTATTGTTTAATAACGTTTTGTCTCAATACCAGCTGAGTTATTTGGTCCTCTGGTTATTTTGGCCTATTCACTCTTACTACCCGTAAACGGGTCTATATATTCTTTGAACGTTAATTGTTCCAGCGCCTGATCTTCCGCCAGTTGATTTTGAATATACGCTGTGATTGCCCGTGTATCCGCTCCTGCTGTATTGACATAGTAACCGCGACACCAGAAATGACGATTCCCATATTTGTACTTCAAGTTTGCATGACGATCAAAGATCATCAAGGAACTTTTCCCTTTCAAATATCCCATAAATTGCGATACGCTCAAATTTGGTGGAATACTTACTAACATGTGAATATGATCTGGACAAGCCTCAGCCTCTAATATTTCTACCTTTTTTAAATCGCACAGTTGACGCAGGATTTTTCCTATGTCTTGCTTAATTTTTCGATAAATTACTTGACGACGATATTTGGGCGCAAATACAATGTGGTACTTGCATTTCCAGGTTGTGTGTGATAATTTGTCAATTGTCATTTGATGCTCCGTTCTATAGGTTGCCATTGGCGAATTGCAATACTATAGCACGGAGTTTCTTATATCGCCTTTAAGCTGAAGCTATTCGGCTACATACCGGCGCAGCCGGTAGTTTTTTTGCGCTTAAGCTATATAAAAATATTGGATAAAATGTCCAATTTGTAACGGAAAGACGAGGGTTCAAGTATTTTATAATACGGTATTAAGAAATTTTCCTCTTTTCTGCCCTAAATGTAAATTAACACATATCGTTGATGTTGAAAAATTAGAAATCATAATCAAAAACTCTGAAAAACAAACTTTTTAATTTTGAAAAGGAAGGATATTAAATGAAACACTTACCTAAAAGTACACCTACGGAAATATTGAATGACCCATACGGATTTACTTACAAAGAAATGTCGGAAGTAATTGGAGAGGATAAAGCAAGAGCCTTATATACGGAATTGTATAAACAGCCATTTCACAAAGAAAATCTATCAATATCAACAAAAAAAGTCTATAAAAGTAGCGATACTGAAAAGTATGTTTATGAATTGAAAGACAACAGGTATATCGAAACGGTTTTTATTAAACGGCGAGATGGTGGGACTGTTTGCGTAAGTACGCAAGTTGGTTGTTCTGTTGGCTGTATTTTTTGTGAGTCCGGACGCAATGGTTTTGTTCGTAATCTAACACCGTCTGAAATTGTGCAGCAGGTCATATTGATACGTCAAAAAGTAAATCGTATCGTTTTTATGGGAATGGGAGAACCTTTATTCAATTACGACAACTTGATTGCAGCAATCCATATTCTTCGAGATAGAAATGGACTTAACTTTCCAACCGACGGCATTACCGTATCAACAGTTGGTCCAGTTAATCAATTAAAAAAATTGCGCGAAGAACATCTAAAAATTCAGTTGACAATATCTTTACATGCAGCAACACAGGCTGCGAGAAACTGTATCATTCCTCATATGCACATGTACGCTATTGAAGATGTTGTTAAGCAAGCATTGTCCTATTCACAAAGGCATAATCGAAAAGTGGTATTTGCGTATTTGCTTTTACCAGGTATAAATGACCGTTCCTCAGATATAAGGCAACTTGCAAAATGGTTTAAGGGCAAAAATGTTATGATTAACGTGCTGCAATACAACCCGACGAGTAATTCAAAAATTAGAGCACCACAAAAACAAGAAATGGTTGCGTTCAAACATCAATTAGAGCAAACAGGACTTGAAGTTACCATGAGAGTTTCTCATGGTAGAGAGATTAAAGCAGCTTGTGGACAGTTAGCTAATACATATAATAAAGCCAAAAAACAACAGAAATAATTTAATTAAAAGAGCCAGACGCACAGACGCAGAGCCGATAATATGCAGTTTGAAATACTGCTGTTATCGGCTCTTTTTTGATTTTAATTTGTGCCCCCAATAACCATATTGGAGCAAAATCAGAACTGTTGCTTGTCGTTCTTTGATTTCCGCAGCAGCTTTGAAAAATCAAAGCCGCCGTTTCTTTTTATCTTCTAATGAAATGACGCGGTATCACTGTTAAAAGCGGCGGCTAAAGGAGGTAGCCGCCATGAAGCACATACCCTATCGACAAAATCCGACGGTCATTGACACATCAAAAAAAGCCCGACCACCGCCGGGGAAAACTACGTCTATCAATATGAACTGTCTAATCATCTAAATACTACTTACAATACCTATACGCCTGTCCGGGCTTTTCGGACAGGCGTATTTTGCTGCTCAAAAAATTTTTTGAAAAAAATCCGAAAATCTTCGGCGTTTTTTTCAAAAGGCAGTATTGCCCCGCGAAAAGGGGGAAGCACCACCAACTTTCCAACGAGAAAGGGGGTGAGAATGTGGAACCTAATCGCAGGGAGTTTATAAAACAGTGCGCTTTCCAGAAGTTTTGCAATACGGTACTGCACAATGAAGCGTGTGACGCTCACAAAGAGCTGCACAGGCATAAGGCAAAGGAGATTACCTTTTCCGACTTGACCTTAGAAGAAGCGCGGCAGCTTCATACCTTTGATGAATATTTCAAAGGGGAAACCGCCTTTGAAAGAGCCGGGAAGAAAATCACGCCGAAGCTGCTTCTTGAAGCAATCCGTACTTTGCCGGAAGAAAAGCGCAAAGCCGTACTCCTGTACTATTTCGAGGGAATGAACGACACCGAGATTGCGGAGCTGTTCGATACGTCGAGAAGCACGATACAGTACAGGCGGACAAGCTCTTTTGAGCTACTAAAAAAATATCTGGAGGAAAATGCTGATGAATGGGACGAATGGTAACGAACCCGGCTACCCGGAAAAAGCCCTTGTTCCCTATCCTGTCATTTTGGCAGCGACAAAGGGCGACCCGGACGCTATGAAGATTGTCTTGCAGCATTTCAGCGGCTACATAGCCCGCCTCTCCATGCGGAAGCTGTACGACGAGCGCGGGAACGTCTATTTTGGCGTAGACCACGACATTCGGGAACGGCTGCAAGCAAAACTGATGATGGCTGTCCTCACCTTTAAGGCAGAGGAATAAACCGCAGCGGCGGCGGGACGCTTTCTCTCTCCCCCTTTTCCGTTCCGCTGCTGACGCGGCAGCAAAGCCATTCTGAACCTTGACAAAGAAAGCGGCGCAAGATAACGGCGGCGCAGCATAGGGCAAATCGGATACGTTCCTTTTGCGCCGAGCCATACGGCGGGTGCGCCATGACGCTATCCGGGTGAGGTTATCCCCGCCCGGACAGCCGAGCGACCAACACCGCGCCGGAAAGCAAGTGTAGCGGCTTGCGGGCGACGACACGCAAAATATACAATGATACTTCCTTACAGCCACAGTCCGAGCGTTAAGAGCGTCGCAGGCAATGGGTAGGGCTGCATGAGAACCATGCGGGGGTGCAATTCCCATGAGGTTATGCTAATAACCGTCCGATTAAAGCTCTCTTTCTACTTTTGAAACTATTGTACTCTATTGAAAGGGGGACATTTTAATGAATATTACTGATGTGCCTATCTGGGAGAAGTACACGCTCACCATTGAGGAAGCGTCAAAATATTTCCGTATCGGGGAAAACAAGCTGCGTAAATTAGCGGAAGAAAACCCGGCTGCCGGGTGGGTGATTATGAACGGCAACCGTATTCAAATCAAGCGAAAACAGTTTGAAAAATTCATTGACACTTTGGAAGTTATATAGTGAAATCGAGCCTTGAATGTGGTATAATAGATACAAGCATATCAAGGCTCTTTCCGTCATGGAAAGGAGCATGACGAACAATGTCGGAGAAAAGACGAGATAACAGGAACCGCATTTTACGCACAGGAGAGAGCCAGAGAAAAGACGGAAGATATGCTTACAAATATATAGATACCTTTGGGAACCCGCAATTTGTTTACGCTTGGAAGTTAGTACCTACCGACAAGACCCCGGCGGGAAAACGTGAAGATATTTCGCTTCGGGAAAAGGAAAAAGAGATACAGAAAGACCTTGACGACGGGATTGACACGTTGGGAAAGAAAATGACTGTCTGCCAACTCTACGCAAAGCAGATAAGGCACCGGGCAAATGTACGGCATGGCACAAAACAGGGGCGCAAGCAGCTTATGAGGATTTTGGAAGAAGATAGTCTTGGAGCTTGCAGCATTGAGAGCGTGAAGCTGTCCGACGCGAAAGAATGGGCTTTACGCATGAAAGATAAGGGCTATTCATTCAAGACAATCAACAATCACAAGCGTTCTCTGAAAGCTGCCTTTTACACAGCCATACAGGACGATTGCATTAGGAAAAATCCCTTTGACTTCCAGTTGAACACCGTTTTAGAAGATAACACCGAACCAAAGGTACCTCTATCCCCAACACAGGAAGCGTCTTTCCTGTCCTTTGTGCAGAGTGATAAAGTCTATCAGAAGTATTACGACGAGATTATCATACTGTTAGGAACAGGGCTTCGCATTTCTGAACTCTGCGGACTGACTGAAAGCGATATTGACTTTGAGCATAAGCTAATCAACGTAGACCACCAGCTTTTGAAAGTATCGGGAGTTGGGTATCATGTTGAAACGCCAAAGACAAAAAGCGGTATCAGACAAATTCCAATGAGTACCAAAGTCTATGAAGCGTTCAAGCGTGTGCTGAATGACAGGGGACGGGCAGACAATTTTATTGTCGGCGGTTACAGCAGATTTTTATTCCTTAACCGGAACGGGCTACCGAAAGTAGCAGTCAACTTTGAAACCATGTTCCGGGGGCTTGTGAAGAAGTACAACAAAAGCCATGAGGAAGCCTTACCGAAAGTGACAACGCCCCATACCCTACGCCATACGTTCTGTACCAATTTAGCAAACGCCGGAATGAACCCGAAAGCATTGCAGTATATCATGGGACATTCCAACATCAACATGACGCTGAACTATTACGCCCATGCTACCTCTGATAGTGCAATGGCAGAAATGGAACGGCTGATTGCTTAGTAGTAGATAGAGGTTTTACTACTTGATTTACTACTTTTGGACGCGAAAACATGAGGGGAAATGAGAATATATAAGAGCTTCTTCCGATTTGAAAAATGCCGGAAAGCCTGTAAATACAGGCTATACCGGCTTATGAGAACTTATAAAGAGATAGTCAAAAACTATATTTTGATTTACGGAAAAATCAACGGTAATATTTCTACGGATCGCGGCGGCGGTGTGGTACTGTCCAATAATGGCGGAAACCACAACGCAGCCATGTATGAGGGTGCTGAGATCTGCAACAACAAAGCCGAGCAAACAGGCGGCGGAACCATGATATCCAAAGGCACCTTCACAATGAACGGCGGTACGATCTCCGGCAACATTTCCGGTACAAACAGTGCAAAAGGCGAACCTGACCGGATCGGCGGCGTATTTGTCCGCAGAGGCGGCCAATTCATTATGAATGGCGGCGCGATCGAGAACAACGCCGCAACAGCCTTTGGCGGCGGTATCTGCTTTGATGCCAGTGATTATGGCGGCATGGTGCCGAAGATCGAGCTGAATGCCGGTACCATCAGCAACAATCGCATGCAGGTCACCGTCACCGTCACCGTCGGTGACGAATATCAGATCACAGGCGGCATATCAAATGATTTGGCTGTTACCGGTAAAGACTATGGAAAGTGCGATCGTTACCTCTATATCTCCCGTGAGGCAGCTGTTGGAGATCAGGCAGTTTATTTCCAGACTGGCAGTAAGACCGTTACCCCGGATGACAGCAGCCTTGACATCAGGCTGGGGAACACCAGTGCTGCAAATGTAACCGCTTTGACCAATGCTTCGGATAGCATGGGCTGGAGTGATCCGTTGGCCACCTTCTGGGTTCAGCGCGACGGCGCAGCTAAGCTGACGGTGGGCGGCCTGACACTGAACGATCTGCCGGTTTATGTGCTGTCCTTGCCGGTGGATGAAACCGGAAAGGTTCTCGATGCCTCGGAGGCGCAGGTTTATGCAGCTCGGAAGACAAACACAGAAGATACAAACCCAAGAGATATAGACGTCACGCTTCCGGATGTGTCTGGAAACGGCTATGCCGTAGCCGTTGTCCAACCCTCACAGGACCACGGTGAACTGGTCATACAAGGGCCTGAAACCATTGAGAGAAATAAAACCGGTGAACACTATCCCGTGACATATACCGTAACGTATGATATGTCTGAAAGCATGGAAAGCATGATTGAACAATCAGGCGGTGAGGCTGAATATGTCCTTACGATTGATCAAGATGCCCGCCTTGTAGGAAATCCCGGCCGTTTCAATGGAGAAAGCATCAGTGTGACATATCGTCTGCCCCACTCCGAGTTCATAGTAGGTGATGTGCTGCTTGCCTCCGCAATGCTGAGGATCACTGTCGGAGAGGGCAACTATATCATTCCCTCTAATGTGACGAAAACACGGAAGGTTGAGACAACCTATAGCCTGACAACACAGGTGAATGGTGGGAATGGAACGATTTCTGCAAGTAAAGCAGGGCTGGCGGCCGGATCGCATGAAACGATTGTTTTCACTCCCGATAGCGGCTATCAAATTGACACTGTTACGGTGAATGGTGTTAAAGCAGAGGTGCGCTCCAATATGCTGGAAGTTATCATGGACGCCGACAAGACCGTTATTGTAACATACAAGAGTATTCCGCATATCCATAACCATGGAACGGCCTGGAAGTCAGACGCAGATAACCATTGGCATGAATGCCCCTGCGGTGACAGGAAGGACGTAGCGGCGCATAGCTTCAAGTGGGTGATCGATAAGGAACCCACCGCAACCAGGAAAGGCTCCAAACACGAGGAATGCACCGTCTGTGGCTATAAGAAGGCCGCTGTTGCAATTCCCGCAAAGGGTTCTACGGTGAAGCCGAGCGACCAGCCCGACAAGCCCGGAAATACTGCCTCGTCAAATACCGGTGACAGCAGCGATCCCGTTTTGTGGAGCGCACTTCTGTTCATCAGCGGCGGTGCTGTTATCGGCACAACAGTTGTAAGCCGAAAGAAAAAGTACAACAGATAATAAAGCAATACGGTACCATCGATTGGCAAGGGCGTGTTTTTTCTGCGCGGCGGCCCAGAAAGGAAAACCGTTCTCCACTTGTACCGCACCGCAGCATGTTTTGTCCATAATGATAACTAAGCGATAAACACAGAAAAAGACCGCCGAGAGGCGGTCTTTTTCTGTGTTTATGTGTTCTCCGTCCCATCCTCGCGGAACAGCAGGGTGATGCACCACAGTCCGGCGATGCCCACCAGCGTATAGATGATGCGGCTGACGGCGCCGGTCTGCCCGCCGAACAGGAAGGCCACGCAGTCGAAGCTGAAAAGCCCCACGCCTCCCCAGTTCAGCGCGCCGATGATGACCAGTACCAGCGCAATGCGGTCTACGATCTTCATGAGAGTCCCTCCTTGTGTCAAGACTGCTTTCTCTCATAGTCTCCCCGCGCCGCATCGGACTATACGCAAAAATTTGTCAGCCTGCCTGAAAAATTTTGAAAATCGATTGCAAACACCGGTGATTTTTGGTAGTATGACGGGTAGGAACAAATGCATCTGCACCTTTTGATGAAAGAGGAGGAACACCATGAACAAGAAATTCGAAAAGCTGGGCTTTTATCCCGCCGACATCCTGCTGCCCAAGGGACAGGACATGACCAAGTGGGCCGTGGTGGCCTGCGACCAGTTCACCTCTGAGCCGGAGTACTGGCGGGCGGTAGAGGAGAAGGTGGGCGACGCCCCCTCCACGCTGCGTCTCATCCTGCCGGAGGCCAACCTGAAGGCCCCCAACGTGGACGAGTACATCGAGGACATCAACGCCGCCATGCGCAAGTACATGGCAGACGGCGTGTTCGAGACGCTCTCCGATTCCCTGATCTACATCGAGCGCCAGCAGTCCGACGGCCGCATCCGCCACGGCCTTATCGGCATGGTGGATCTGGATGCCTACGACTTCACCCCCGGCTCCGGCGCGCTGATCCGCGCCACCGAGGGCACCGTGCTGGATCGTATCCCGCCCCGTGCCCGCGTCCGCCGCAACGCCCCCATTGAGCTGCCCCACGTCATGCTGCTGATCGATGACCCCGATAAGACCGTCATCGAGCCCCTGACCGCCGCAGCCTCCGCCATGGAGAAGCTCTACGACTTCGACCTGATGCAGAACGGCGGACACATCACCGGCTACAAGCTGTCCGACAAGCAGATCGACGCCGTGGCCGCGTCTCTGGAGGGCCTGACCACCGACGAGGCCATGCAGAAGAAGTACGGCGTCTCCGGCGTAGCACCCCTGCTGTTCGCCGTGGGCGACGGCAACCACTCCCTGGCCACCGCCAAGGCCTGCTACGAGGAGCAGAAGAAGGGCAAGACCCCCGAGGAGTACCTGGCCCTGCCCTCCCGCTTCGCGCTGGTGGAGGTGGTGAACAACCACGACGATGCTTTGCAGTTTGAGCCCATCCACCGCGTGCTGTTCGGCGTAGACCACAAGAAGTTCATGGACGCCTTCCGCGCCGCCTATCCCAACGCCTACGAGGGCAAGGGCGACGGCCACACCATCGAGTTCGTCTGGAACGGTGAGAGCCACTTCATCACCGTCCCTGACCCCAAGGTCCAGCTGGCCGTGGGCACGCTCCAGAACGTCATCGATCCCTACCTGAAGGCCAACGGCGGCGAGGTGGACTATATCCACGGCGATGACGTGACCCGCGAGCTGGGCGGCAAGCCCGGCAACATGGGCTTCCTGCTGCCCGCCATGGGCAAGGAGCAGCTGTTCAAGACCGTCATGGCCGACGGTGTGCTGCCCCGCAAGACCTTCTCCATGGGCCACGCTCAGGACAAGCGCTATTACATCGAAGCCCGCAAGATCGTGAAGTAACACCGCAAAAAAGCGCCCATCGGGCGCTTTTTTGTCAGGAGGAGCTATGGAACCACTGACCCTGTACGCCCCCGCGAAAGTGAATCTCACCCTGACCGTCGGCGACCGTCGTCCCGACGGCTACCACGACGTATCCACCGTCATGCAGGCCGTGGGCCTGTACGACACCCTGATCCTGACGCACGGCGGCGCCGGCCTGACCCTGACCTGCACAGACCCCGCCGTCCCGTCGGATGCCACCAACCTGGTGCTCCGCGCCGCCGGCAGGTTTTTCGAAGAGACGAAGCTGCCCGTGCCGGACCTGCACCTGCACCTCCGGAAGCGTATCCCGTCCCAGGCGGGACTGGGCGGCGGCAGCAGCGACGCTGCATCCACACTGCTGGCCCTGCGCACCCTGTACGCGCCGTCCCTGCCGGACGTCCAGCTGGAGCACATGGCTGCGGCGCTGGGAAGCGACGTGCCATTCTTCATCCGCGGCGGCACCGCGCTGGCCCGGGGCAGGGGAGAGCGCCTGACGCCCATGCCCCGCTTACGGGATGGCTGGTTCGTCATCGTCAAACCGCCGGAGGGCTTCTCCACCCCCGCCATGTACCGCCGTCTGGACGACCTGCCGCCGGAGCCGCCCCGCCCCGACGCCATGCCCGCCGCGCTGGCGGCGGAGGATATCCGCGCTGTGGCCGCCGCGCTCTATAACAGCTTCGAACGCGCCGTCCCACCGGACAGCGCCGTATGGGACATCGAGAGCGCCCTCCGCGCCCACGGCGCACAGGCTGCCCTGCTCAGCGGCAGCGGCAGCGCCGTGTTCGGCCTGTTCGCCCGCGAGGACACCGCCCGCGCCGCCGCCGAGACCCTGCGGGAGCGCTGGCCCATGACATTTGCGGCCCAACCTGTATAAAATCCGAAAACACCGTCCAAAATGCAGGAAAATTCCTACATAGGACGGTGTTTTTATGCGTAAATTCCATACCTTTGAGCTGGCACTGCTGCTGGCGCTGGCCGCCGCACTGCTCTGGGGAGCATGGTCCCTCCACCGGCAGGACGATCTGCAGGCCAAAATGATCCGCCTTCACGTTATCGCCAACTCCGATAACGCCGCCGATCAGGCACTGAAGCTCCAGGTCCGCGATGCGGTGTTGACCCGTGCGGAGGCCATATTACGGGAGTCCGCCGACATGAACGATGCCCGCCGGCGCCTGACGGACGCCCTGCCCGCCATTGGGGATGCCGCCGCGGCGGAGCTGGCGGCGCAGCACCGCGACGATCCCATCTCCGTCTCACTGGAGGAAGCGGAGTTTCCTCTCAAGGCATATGACGGCTTTGCCCTGCCCTCCGGCGGCTATCTGGCCCTGCGGGTAGTGATCGGCGCGGGGGAGGGCCGCAACTGGTGGTGCGTGGTGTACCCGCCCCTGTGTACCGCCGCCGCGTCCGACCTGTCCCGGACCGCGCTGGGCGCCGGCCTGACGGAGGATGACCTGTCTCTCATCACCGGCGACGGCGATGGCTATGTCCTGCGATTCCGGTCGCTGGAGCTGTGGGAGCGGCTGCGGCAGTGGCTGGGTAAATAGATTTGCCGCACAACTATCCGACAATATCGCACATCGCTCCTTGCATTTTGCACCGTTATCCTGTAAAATAGAGCACGTATTTTACAGGAGAGGAGGGGCGCCATGTCGACGCACCGGAAGCGGCCGCTGGGCCGCGTGTGCCTGATGGCGCTGGCATTGGCGGCGCTGTTCCTCCTGTCCTTCATCTGGGGGCGCTACGATGTGCCGCTGGGCGAGGTGGTGCGCATCCTGCTGTCCCGCCTGTTCCCCCTCACCCAGACGTGGACGGACAACATGGCCATCGCCGTCCACAATGTCCGCCTGCCCCGCATCCTGATGGCCTGCCTGGTGGGCTGTGCCCTGTC
>ENA-OYCR01000257-OYCR01000257.1-human-gut-metagenome-genome-assembly--contig:-NODE-257-length-11128-cov-3.776212_pt1 | contig 11128 bp, 7 predicted proteins | sample MGYA00243457_ERZ652881 | MGnify/ENA primary metagenome ERZ652881 (study PRJEB26926, sample SAMN06164391) | human gut metagenome | biome: ENVO:00009003; feature: ENVO:2100002; material: ENVO:00002003... | reverse complement strand
TCGTGGGCTCGGAGATGTGTATAAGAGACAGGTCTAAAGTTTTGCTCTTTAATGAATATTCTGTCAATTCATTCTTGTTTATTAAATTTCTTCTATCAGATAGAGTAATTGGACTATCTAAAGACATTCCTCGTTTATAAAATATATAAGCTTTTATACTATCTCCCTTATTCTCAGCCAACTGTCCTAAAGCATACCAAGGACGGCTTAAACCACACATAACTTCCAATGATTCAATAAATAATTTTTCAGCTTCAATTTTATCTCCCTTGTATAATAATACACTTCCTAATTTAGCCATATTTATAGGATCACCCTTCCTAACAGACAAGATCTTCACCACATTTTCCACTATCTCTATCCAATAACAATAATTATGTTTCTCTAATTTAGCATATATATCCGTCTCTAATAAATAAGGTGCTATTATTAGTGCTTTCACAAACGCCCTTTTTGCTTCAACAAATTGTTTATGGCTCTCACAAAATAAGGCCCATAATAAAACATTTTCTTCCTCATCGGAATTTTCCACTGCTTTTTCAAAGAAACTTTTAGCTTTTAAATATTTCCCATTTAGGGCATATAATAGACCAAGATTAAGACTGAACAAACGATTTTTAGGAGCCATGTTGTTTGCCAAGTGAAAATAAGCTAAAGATTTATCCAATGCTTCTGAAGATACTTTACTCAAAGCCATATAATTACGTAAATTAATAGCCGTATCCGTAGCAGCATAAAGCAATCCCATATTGGCATAATAAACAGGATTCATAGGATTTAACTTTATAGCTTTTTCTATAGTCCGCATCGCCTTCTCAGAATCCGCCATTGTACAAGCCTTATTGTTAAGCTTATTAGCATACGAATAACGAATATGCCAAAAGCCCAACAGCAAAATCATGCAACCAAGCACGCCCTGTACAGCAATTTTATGTTTACTTGAACAACTCATAATTATCTTCTAACGGTTGAACCAAACTAACCATTATCAGGAAACAAAGTATCATCATATTCTCTTTCTGAAAAAAAGAAGAGAATGTAACTTCCCTTACGCCTAATGCCAGCAAAATAGAGAAAAATACAATTGATCTCAATTCTCCTTTTTTCATTTGGTGTATTCCAATGTATATAAGCGACAAAACCAATGCGCCATATACTATAACTCCGACAATGCCTTTTTCAGCCGCGACCTGCAAATAGGTATTGGTAGCATAGGATGTAAATAGTCCTTGCCTTTCCTGTCTATAAGTATCCGAAGCAAGGGCATAGTTACCACCTCCAACTCCTGTTGCCGGAAAAAGTCCGAATATATTAATGGCTTCTTTCCATTTAACAAAACGCCCTGCCGTACTGCGTTGCTGTGAAACGGTATGATTCATAAAACAAGTAATAAGAACAGACTTCCTTTCTGGTAACATACACAACAAAGTGGGCAACCAAACACACAAACAAATAGCCAAGGCCTTTTTCAGCATATCACGTTTATAAATGCAAAAGAAAGTTATCAGCATAGCAAAAAATACGAATAAAGCAATATATGCCCCACGTGAGAAACTGACCAATATAGCAACCAACATTAAAATTTCCATACAGATATAGCATATCTGCTCTTTTCTATAACCCGACTCCAAGATAGATATAATAGGAAAAGGTACTAGGCACAACAACATAGTAGCCCAATTATTGGACAATTGCCCAAAAGGCCGATAATGGCTCCTAAAGTCAGTAAGATTCTCAAAACCTACACTATAAAACCGATCACGATGAAGCAAGAAAAAGAATAACGTAATCAATGATAAAATGCCTGCTACTATGGAAAGTACTTTATACAAAAAAGCGAACTGACTACGAAAACGAATAAAAGTTCGAATAAAAAAGTAAAATGCTATTGATAAAAGAATCTTCAGAGTCGCAGTAATACTATTAGGAATATAAACAGAAGTCAGGCAACAGAGTAACTCTACGGCACATACTGTATACAGAATGTAATCAAAGCAAGATATTTCCCCACTTGTCAAATACACAGCCCCATGTCTAATATCATAAACATAAAAACACACAACAACAGGAAGCATAATAAATATCCATGAAAAGATATCGATAAACCCTATCAGCAAGAATAACCCCATTGACAAAAATGCCAATAAATTAAACTTTTTGTTATGTATCAAACCTCCATTCATAAACTATTCTACATTTATATTTTTTATTAAGGACGTACTATCCACTCCCTCAATTATCTCAGTATATATTCCATCCGAGATACCTGTTTTCAGAAACCGTTTTTCATATTTACTTTTATCAGCTACTATTTCTACAAAAACAGAATCATAGTTAAACTGAAAATATTTCTCTTCCAAAGCCAGCACGTGCTTTTTCCGCTCCACCACTATTTCTGCATTAGCCGTACAACCGGCTTTTATCATTTGCTTATATTCTTCAGGTATAAACAAACCGGCAGTTATTTCAAAACGCGCGACTCCATCCTGCACAATTCCCTTGGGGGCGACAAGACTTAATGCTCCGTCAATAGTTATATTCTTATCCATAAGAACCGATAATGACAGTTCCATCCCTACAGCAAGTTTCAATATATCAGATTCCAATACGTTTCCTTTAAATACTAACGATTGCAGATCTGCCACTCTAGCCACGGTTGTTCCTTCATTCAATGTACCTCTTGCCATCACAGACCCACCCTCTTTTATCGGAAGCTCCAATATAGTACCTGCGTCAGTCGCCGTTATAATATTGGATATTCCCTTTTGATTATATTGCCCTTTCAACATATCCAACTCCGATTCTACGGATTCATATTCGGACAGAAGAACAGCCAAATTACTTTTCTCGCCCTCATACATCTCTTGCGCTATCAACTTTTTTACATATAAGTTTTCCGTCCTCTCAAAACTAGCTTCAGCAGTCAAATACCTGGTTTCCGCTATTTCCAATTCCTTTAATAACCGCCTGTATTCCAACGGATCTTTTACATATCGTATTTGCGCCAATGGCTGTCCTCCCACCACTTCATCTCCAACCTGCACCAACAATTTTTCCAACACACCGGAGATAGTCGATTTTATATCTATTTCTTTTGAGGGCTGTATCACCCCCGGAATAGTAAGTTTGCTCTCAATATCCCGATACTCGGCACGGATAGTAGAAGCGGGTATCTTTCTACCTCCCTTTGCCGCCCGGTAAATGACAAATGCCAAGAATACCAGGATCAAGGATAATATAACAGTTCTTACTACTTTCATTTCAATTTTCTTCTTTTAGAGCTTCTATAGGGTTCAGTTCCGCCGCATATATCGCCGGCCTCAGCCCGGCCAATGTTCCCGCTATCACTAAGATAAATATGGCGGCAACAGCTGTCGGAAAATCCAGTCCCGGTTTTTCCATCATCGGAGTGTCTTCTGAAATGAAGAGTGCTACAACCTTCAGTATCCCCCATCCCAAAACCAACCCTACATATCCGGCTAAAGAAGTAAGAGCTATGGATTCCCATAAAAACATAGCCTTTATCTGCTGTGCCTTGGCACCTACAGACTTGCGGATACCTATTTCACGGGTACGTTCCTTTGCCGACGAATACATGATATTGCCTACTCCTATTACGCCACTGACCAAAGTGCTGATTCCCATAAACCACAGGAACTTGCGAATCATGACAAACAAGTCAGTAAATGCCTTTACCTGTTCCTCCATGCTATTAAAGTAAAAGACTTTATCATCACTTGGGGCAAATTGATATTTTCTGGCCATCACATTCCGCACATGGGTATTCACCTCCTTTATTTTGGCTCCTTTCACTGTAGAGAATACAACTGTGCCAAACCGCCCGGCAGTGGCATCAACTTGTTCATAGACCGAGTAAGGCATATAAATGACTCTTGCCTCATACGAATTAAGCATCGTATTCTTTATTGTTCCAATCACCCGGAACATCTCCTGCCCCATACGGATATACTTGCCAATGGGATTTTCTTTTCTGAAAAGCATATCCACCACATTTTCACCTATCAATACCACTTTTCGAGCTTCATTCATATCCAAGGCATTCAACATTCTACCATGCTCCACCTCCAACAATTTTATCAAGAAGTAATCAGGATATACCCCTCGCACCTCAAACCAGCCATTCTTCGTGCCGGCATAGACAGCGTTCCAACGCCCCGTTTCGGGCGACAGATGGGTTATCTCGGGTATTCTTGATTTCAACATATTCAAATCTTCTTTTTGAAATTGTATTTTTCTTCCACTAGCCGCTCCTTTATATCCCATTGATGTTTCTGACGCATATACATAAGTCGTGCTTTTAGAGAATCCATTGAAGAGTTTGAACACTCCCCGTTCAAAACCTAAACCTATTCCAACCAAGACTATCAGGATAAAAATCCCCCATGATATGCCTATACCGGTCAGAATAGTACGTGAAGGCTTTCTTTTTACAGACTCGTATATTTCACACCAAAAATCAATGAACATACAAGATAGCATTTATTATAAAGAGAGCGTATCGGATGCTACGTACTCAAAATAACCATACCAATGTTCGCCGGATGCTGTAACAATTTCCAATGTATAGCTCCCCATTTCCAAATAATCAATAGGTATATTCATCTCACTACCTCGCTGATATCGAGATATGGGGATACGCAACATTTCACTATTTGCACTATTATAGAGGATGATTTCCGCATCCTCTGATAGGGAATGAAAGGAAAAAATTAAAGAAGATTCCAGCAACGCAACTGAACAAGGAGGGATAAGAATACTTCTTGTTTTTCTACTAACTTTTTTTGTTAATGGTATTTGCTCTGATACAGATTCATTTTTCAAAGAGAATCTCTCATTAACCTTAGCCCATACAGTTACAGGATAGATACAACTTGCAACAAGGCTTACCAATAAATACAATACTAATTTGTTTTTCATAGCTACATTATTCGTTTGGTTTACATCAACAAAATTAGGAATAATGCAATTAACCACAAAAAAAGCAAAATAGACAAATAGTGACTTGATACATATTTTACAAACAGCTGCATATCAATATATTACAAGCCATAATTCATCTAGTTCCGACCACTGATATAGACAAGAACATCAACAAGTATACATCACAAATAAAGTTTATCCGCATCATTCGCCATAAATTCCTGTATCTTTTTCTTCATTCTGAGTTTGGCTCTTGAAACAGATTGAGGAGTTATGCACAGAAAAGTGGCAATTGAAGCATGAGGAAAGCCCAACTGTAACAAGCACCACAACTTCCGTTCGGTGGCACTCAGACCCACAGCCTCGACACGGCTTTGAAACATGGGACCGAACAAACGGATGACAAAATACTCTATAGCATCCAATTCCTTTGGAGTTAATGCATGAGCTGTATCGGGATTATCTAAAAGTTGAATAATGAAAGTAACGGTTTCATAATGCCTTCCACTCTCGGTCTTTATATCCTTGTATTTCTTCAGTTCGTCCAGCAAAATCTTATTTTTATCCGCCAACTTGAGATTCTCTTCCTTATTCTTCTGTTGCAATTCCAGCAGATGCCGCCTCATTACCTCATTTTCCACAGACAGACTTTCATTGTTTTGCGCATAGCGGAAAGACAAGTCCTCTATCTCTTTATTCCGCTTGATATAATCGTGCTGCAAGGTGGTCAAAACGTTTTCATTCTCCTGTATCTGCTGTTGCAGCAACAGAATACGCCGCTCTTTCTTCACTCTCTCACGCTTGTAGACCGACAGGAGGTAGAGCAAGAGCAGAACGACAAGCAATATAGCACCCACCAGCCGCCATTCATTGCGCTGCTTGTTTATGGCAAGCAGTTCCTTTTCGTGGGCAAGTTCTTGATTGTTGTATTTCACCTGGATTTCTTCCAGTTTCACCGTTTGCGTATGCTCATGTATACTGTCAGCATATAGGTCATATTTCTCTCTATAAGCCAAAGCTTTCTTCCAATCCTCACGTTTTTTTGCCACTTCATACAAAGAAAGATAAGCACTGGCCTGCCCATACAAATCGCTATCATTCTTGATTATATATTCTGCATAATATATAGCGGAATCATATTGTTCTTGTTGTACATATACGTTAGACAAAGAATAAAAATAAGAATAATCATCCTTCTCTATATTATCTTTTATCGATAATAATAGTCCCAAGGCTTTTTGATATTCTTTCCGCTCCGAATAGATAATGCCCAAATTACGGACAGCAGTCTGCTTCTCCTCCTTTGAATCAATCAACTCAGCCATTCGTAATCCTTGCAGGGTATAGTGTTCCGCACTATCAAGTTTTGCCAGCAATAAAAAACTATATCCGGCATCCAATAAAGATATGGCATAATTGGTACTGTCCTTTATTTCCTCAAAAGTGCGGACGGCATCTTTATAATACCTCAAACCCTTGGCATACAAGCCTTGTCTGAAATTGGCATTTCCTAGATGCGAATAGCACAAGGCCTTGTATTTAGGCTCATCCAGTTGCTTCATAGCCGTCAGCGCACACAGATAGCAACGAACAGCCGCGTCATATTCTTTCGCCTCACTATATTGCCTCCCCTGATAGAAGAAGGCTTTTGCTTTTTTCAATGAGTCTTCACTATGCCGATAGAATGCCAAAGCCGATGTGATAGGAGCATCGGTTATAGAACGATACGTTTTATCCAAAGCCTGCGTCAGCAAAAGGTTGTAGTATGCTTTCTGCTCCCTGTCTCTGCAATCATCGACAGAAAATTGCTGTAAAAAAAGTAAAGCACTATCAGGATGTCTCTCCATATACGCCTCAGCCTCTCTTAAATAGTCCTGATGAATGGAATGCCGGTTGACACAAGAAACCGATAAGAATAATCCAACAAATAAAATTAGATTTCTCATAATACAAAATTTAAGGTTTATGCAAATATAACGGAATATTTTTTCCCGAAACAAGAATATGCTATAAAAACATATGAAAAGCCGGACAAACATCTCTGTCGCCCGGCTTTCTTAATTATCAAAACAATCAAAGAAGCATCAATTTGCCATTTCAGAAATAAACTTGATGCGGACCAACCGGATTTCATCCTCCGTATAGTCATCACCCAATTCATCCATCGCGTCATCTATTTTGTCTGTTGTAGACTCCTTGAAGTAATCATAAATATCGTTCAAATGGTCTTCATCCATAATTTCCTCCAGGAAGTAATCAATATTCAGCTTGGTTCCTGAATAAACAATAGCCTCCACTTCATCCAATAATTCACCGAACTCCAACCCCTTTGACACTGCAATGTCGTCCAAGGCCACCTTCCGGTCAATAGCCTGAATGATGGATACCTTCAGTTTGGATTTATTGGCCACCGTACGGACACGCAAATCCTCCGGACGCTCTATTTCATTTTCCTCACAATGCTTCTTTATCAATACACAGAACTCCTGGCCATAACGTTTTGCCTTTCCGGCACCTACGCCCGGAATATTCTGCAATTCTTCCAAAGTCACCGGATAAATGGTAGCCATCGCCTCCAAAGAAGGATCCTGGAAAATAACATACGGCGGCACATCCAGTTTCTTGGACAGCTTCTTACGCAAATCCTTCAACATAGAGTAAAGCACGGGGTCTACTGCACAAGAGGCACCTCCCCGAACCGGAGTTTCTTCTTCCTCCTCCTCAAAATCATTGTCTTCAACAATCTTGAAGGATTTCGGTTTTTTCAAGAATTTATGTCCTTCGGGGGTAACCTTCAACAGACCGTAATTCTCTACGTCTTTACTTAAATAACCCGCTATCAAAGCCTGACGGATGACAGCATTCCACATTTTTTCTTCTTCTCCCATGCCTGAACCGAATACTTCCAGTTCTTCATGTTTATGAGCAAGTACTTCTGACGTTTCCTTACCCAAAAGAATATCAATTATATAATCTGCTTTAAAGTTTTCTTTCACTGCTATGATTGCTTCAATCACAGCGCATAATGAATCCTGAGCCTCCACTTGCTTTTTAGGATTTAAACAGTTATCACAATTTCCACAATTCTCCTCTGTATATTCTTCCCCAAAATAATGTAACAATGATTTACGACGGCATATAGAAGACTCTGCGTATGCAGCTGTTTCCAACAGCAACTGTTTGCCGATTTCCTGCTCTGCCACGGGCTTTCCCTGCATAAACTTCTCCAGCTTCTGCAAGTCCTTGTTGGAATAGAACGTAATACACTGACCTTCCCCTCCGTCACGACCGGCTCTCCCCGTTTCCTGATAATAACCTTCCAGACTTTTCGGAATATCATAATGTATCACAAAGCGCACATCGGGCTTATCAATTCCCATTCCAAAAGCGATGGTAGCTACAATCACATCTATATCCTCTTTCAGAAACCCGTCTTGATTGGCTGTGCGTGTAGCAGAATCCATGCCGGCATGATAAGCACGCGCATTGATTCCGTTAGCTTGAAGCACTTCGGCCAATTCTTCCACCTTCTTACGGCTCAAACAGTAGATAATACCTGATTTACCAGGATTAGCCTTGATAAACTTGATAATATCCCTGTCAATATTATTTGTCTTCGAGCGCACTTCGTAATACAGGTTCGGGCGATTGAAAGAGGACTTGAACTCCTGCGCATCCTGCATACCCAGATTTTTTTGAATATCCATACGCACTTTCGGAGTTGCTGTAGCAGTAAGGGCAATCACCGGCGCCTTTCCTATTTCATTAATAATAGGACGGATGCGACGGTACTCCGGACGGAAGTCATGCCCCCATTCCGAAATACAGTGTGCTTCATCCACCGCATAAAATGAGATCTTCACTCCTTTCAGGAAATCTACATTCTCCTCCTTTGTCAAGGATTCGGGAGCTACGTAGAGCAATTTGGTTTTGCCGCTCAGGATATCCGATTTAACCTGGTCTATAGCTGATTTGTTCAATGACGAATTTATAAAGTGTGCTACTCCGTCTTCCTCACTGAAATTACGCATGGCATCCACCTGGTTCTTCATCAATGCAATTAAAGGAGATATAACGATTGCTGTTCCATCCATGATAAGGGATGGCAACTGATAGCATAACGATTTACCACCGCCCGTAGGCATCAAAACAAATGTATCATTTCCGGCAAGCAGATTACGGATAATCGCTTCCTGATTACCTTTGAAAGTATCAAATCCAAAATACTTTTTTAATGCGTCCGTTAAATTTATATTCTCCGTCATTGTATCAATAGTTTTTCACGGTTTTCCCGATTTCTTGTTTTACATCTTTTGTTGCCTAACAAAGTTATAAACAAGTTCTCAAATTACACGAATATTTCGGGTAATATTTTTCAGAAGAATTGCATTTTTTCTTTCTCTCTCCCTTTACTATATTGATACTAAGCATTTTGCAACCGTGAGATATTTGCTTTATCCATCTGTTTTTGGGCGTAATCCAACGTCACTTCGAAGCTTTTCACCTTCTTTGATGGTAATTCAAACATCATATCCATCATAATTGTCTCTACAATGAAACGTAATCCACGGGCTCCAAGTTTGTATTCGATAGCTTTGTCAACTATGTATTCGAATACTTCGGGCTGAAATACCAATTCTATTTTATCCATTTTAAACAGTTTGACATACTGCTTGATAATAGAATTTTTTGGCTCCGTAAGAATGCTGCGCAATGCATTTCTATCCAACGGATTCAAATAAGTAAGAATAGGCAGACGACCGATTATTTCGGGTATCAGTCCGAATGACTTCAAATCCTGGGGTGCAATATACTGCATCATATTACCACGGTCTATTTTTACCGTTTCTTTGGCTGCACTGTAGCCTACAACATTAGTGTTGAGACGCTGGGCAATCTTTCGTTCAATACCATCAAACGCTCCGCCACAAATGAACAGAATATTTTTGGTATTGACCTGAATCATTTTCTGATCCGGGTGCTTGCGTCCTCCCTGAGGCGGAACGTTCACAACAGAACCTTCCAACAATTTCAGTAAACCTTGTTGAACACCCTCTCCGCTTACATCACGTGTAATGGAAGGATTATCTCCCTTACGGGCGATCTTATCAATTTCATCAATGAACACAATGCCCTGCTCAGCTTCGGGAACATTGTAATCTGCCACCTGAAGCAGGCGGGTCAAAATACTTTCAATGTCTTCGCCCACGTATCCAGCTTCGGTAAGCACCGTAGCATCTACAATAGTAAAAGGTACGTGAAGCAATTTAGCAATGGTACGTGCAAGCAGTGTCTTTCCCGTTCCGGTACTACCTACCATGATGATATTAGACTTTTCAATTTCCACATCATCACCGCCGTCTTTTTGCAACAGGCGTTTATAGTGATTGTATACCGACACGGAAAGGAAGCGTTTTGCATCATCCTGTCCAATGACGTATTGATCAAGGAATTCTTTTATTTCTAAAGGTTTCGGAAGTTCTCTCAGGTTCAGTTTCGTTGCAGCGCCACTCCTTTTTGCTCCACCCAGCGCCTCCTGAGTGATCTCATAGGCCTGAGTGGCACAACTATCACAAATGTAGCCGTTCATTCCCGTAATCAGAAATCCGACTTCATCTTCCGTACGCCCACAGAAACTACACCTATTTTTGTTTCTTTTTGAGTCTGCCATATTTATTTTTTAATCAACACTTCATCTACCATGCCATACTCTTTGGCTTCCTGTGCCGTCATCCAGTAGTCACGGTCAGAGTCTGCCCAAACTTTATCGAAAGGAGTATGAGAGTGGTCAGCAATAATAGTATACAGTTCCTTTTTCAGCTTCTGAATTTCACGTGCCGTGATTTCAATATCTGAGGCCTGCCCCTGGGCACCTCCCATCGGCTGGTGTATCATCACGCGGGAGTGGGTCAATGCGGAGCGTTTGCCTTCGGCACCGGCAACCAGCAATACGGCTGCCATGCTTGCCGCCATTCCAGTACAGATGGTAGCCACATCACTACTGATGAACTGCATGGTATCATAAATACCCAGACCGGCATATACCGAACCGCCCGGCGAATTGATATAGATGGAAATATCCTTGCCCGGATCCACCGAATCCAGATAAAGCAACTGAGCCTGCAAAGTATTGGCTGTATAGTCATCAACCTGCGTACCGAGGAAAATGATGCGGTCCATCATCAGA
>ENA-OYCR01000250-OYCR01000250.1-human-gut-metagenome-genome-assembly--contig:-NODE-250-length-11216-cov-4.640086_pt1 | contig 11216 bp, 8 predicted proteins | sample MGYA00243457_ERZ652881 | MGnify/ENA primary metagenome ERZ652881 (study PRJEB26926, sample SAMN06164391) | human gut metagenome | biome: ENVO:00009003; feature: ENVO:2100002; material: ENVO:00002003... | reverse complement strand
CTTCTAGCTTCGTCGGCAGCGTCAGATGTGTATAAGAGACAGATCCCGGCAAGCGTTACTACGGCGGCTGCTACTGCGTTGACGAGACCGAGGAGATCGCCCGTCAGCGCGCCTGCAAGCTCTTCGGCGCCGAGCACGCAAACGTCCAGCCCCACTCCGGCGCGAGCGCGAACCTCGCGGCCTTCAAGGCCATGCTCCAGCCCGGCGACACCTACATGGGCATGAACCTCGCCCACGGCGGCCATCTGTCCCACGGCAGCCCGGTCAACATCTCCGGTCAGTATTTCCATCAGGTCCCCTACTCCCTCAACGATGAGACCGAGCAGATCGACTACGATGAGCTCTATCGCATCGCGCAGGAGTGCAAGCCCAAGATGATCCTCGCGGGCGCCTCCGCCTATCCCCGCAAGATCGACTTTGCCAAGTTCCGTGAGATCGCCGATTCCGTCGGCGCGTACCTCATGGTCGATATGGCGCACATCGCCGGCCTCGTCGCTGCGGGCGTCCACATGAGCCCCGTGCCCTATGCCGACGTGGTCACCTCCACCACGCATAAGACCCTCCGCGGCCCCCGCGGCGGCCTGATTTTGACGAACAACGAGTATATCATCAAGCGCATCAACTCCGCCATCTTCCCCGGCACGCAGGGCGGCCCGCTGCAGCACGTCATCGCCGGCAAGGCCGTAGCGGCGGAGGAGGCCCTGACGCCGGCCTTCCGCGCCTACGCCCGCAGCGTGGTGGCCAACTGCAGGGCCATGGCGGCGGAGTTCATGGCCATGGGCTACCGCGTGGTCACCGGCGGCACCGATAACCACCTGTTCCTGCTGGACCTGACGGACACCGGTCTCACCGGCAAGGAGGTGCAGGAGGAGCTGGACCGCTGCGGCATCACTCTTAACAAGAACTGCGTCCCCGGAGACCGGCGCTCCCCGTTCCAGACCAGCGGCGTCCGTATCGGCACCGCCGCCATGACCACCAGGGGCTACACGGCGGAGGATTTCTGCCGCATTGCCCGCCGCATCGACGAGGTGATACGGGGCATGATGGCGGAAAAGGCCGCGCAGGCGTAAGGCACACATCCCATAGAGCGCAAAAAGTATCCCACGGCTGTGCCGTGGGATACTTTTTGTATGCTCGTTATGCCGCGGTTTTCCGCAGGAACCGGCGGAGGAACCATACCGCCATCACCGCACACAGCGCCTCGGAGATCACCGGCGCGAACCAGATGCCCGTGCCGCCCACGGCTGCCGCCAACAGCAGCAGCGCACCGGCCTGAAACGCAAGTCCGCGGCCCACGGAGATGGAGATGGCAGCCTTCGGCCGCTCCACCGCCGTCAGGAAGCCGCCCATGAGGATGTTGCTTCCCAGCAGTATGTAGCACAGACCGTACCGCCGCAGCGCACCGGCTGCGCTGCCCAGCAGCTCCGGCTTTTCCGCGCCGAGGAAGATCCCGGCGATCTGGGGGGCAAAGATCATCACACCGGCGAAGATCACCGCCGTCATGATGCCCACCGACGTAAAACCGTACCGCAGCAGCTTCCTGCAGCCTGCCGCGTCCTCCTTGCCGTAGTGGTAGCTGACCAGCGGCTGGCTGCCCTGGGAGATACCCAGCATCGTGTTGATGATGAGGGTGTTCACATAGGCGATGATGGTGTAGCACACCAGTCCGTCGTCGCCGAGGCACCGGAGGATGACCCGGTTGAACAGGAAGATCATCACGCCGTTGCACAGCTCCGTCACGCCGTCGGCAAAGCCCAGCGGGATCAGACGCTTGTAGATGCTCCAGTCCATCCTGAACTTTACGAAGTGGAACGTGTTGTGTCCGCCCAGAAAGTGGCGCAGATAGATGATGCACGTCAGAAGCTGGGAAAGGCCCGTGGCGAAGGCCGCGCCCCAAACGCCCCAGTCCAGAACGAAGATGGCCACGTAGTCCAGCACACAGTTGGCCAGACAGCCGGTGATGACCGTCAGAATGGCCAGACGGGGAAAGCCGTCGGTCTTGATCAGCACCTCCATATTATAGGAGACGATGAAGCACACGGCGAAGGGCGCAAGGCCCTTGAGATAATCGATAGTATATTGATACGTTACGCCCTTTGCGCCCAGCAGTACGGCGAACGGCTCCAGAAATACGAAGACGAGGACAGTGATGGTCAGGCCGATGCAGGTCAGCAGCACGATGTTCTGGGAGAACAGGCCATTGGCCTTCTCGCCCTGGTTTTGTCCCAGATAGATAGCGATGATGGTGCTGGTGCCGACGGCGAAGATGACGCCGATGGAGAACAGCACGTTGGTGAACGGCACCGCCAGATTTACCGCCGCCATGGCGTATTCGCCTACGCCCTTGGCCACCATCAGCCCGTCTACGATGGAATACAGGCTGAAAACCATGAGGGATGCCACCGTAGCGGCTGCGAAATGCAGGAATTGCGATAACAGACTGCGCTCATTGAGCATTTTGGATGAGGTTCCTTTCTTTTTGATTTCCGTTTCGGATATATAATTCTATTCTAACGAAAAAAAGTCGTTCTGTCAAATACTCTTGTCATGAAAGGCGAGACAGTTTATAATGATCTTCATTAAAAAAACTGGGAGGTACGCCCTATGGAAGCCTATGTCATGGACGCTTTTTCCGCCCGCCTGTTCGGCGGCAATCAGGCCGGCGTGGTGCTGCCGGACCGCCCGCTGACCGACGCGGAGATGCAGCAGATCGCCGCCGAGTTCAAGCACTCCGAGACCGCTTTCGTCACCCGAAGCCCTGATGGCAGCGTGATCCTGCGCTACTTCACACCGGCGGGGGAGGTAGAGCTCTGCGGCCACGCCACCATCGCCTCCTTCGCGCTGCTGCGGGCGCTGGGGCGCATCGGTGACGGCGATATCACCGCCCACACCAAGGCCGCGGATCTGACCATCGGCGTTCGGGGCGATACGGTGTGGATGGATATGGCGCCGCCCCACTGGATACGGGAACTGACGGAGCCGGAGCTGCCGGAGCTGTACGAAGCCTACGGCCTGACTCCGGCGGATCGCCCCGACAGCCTGCTGCCCGCCATCGTGTCCACCGGCTTGGCCGACATCATGATGCCCGTCCGCGACCGCGATACGCTGCTGCGTGCCGTCCAGAACGAGGCAGCGGTAACGGCGCTGTCCAAGAAGTATGATGTCACTGGCGTCCACATGTTCTGCCTCGGCGACGGCTGCACCGCCTATTGCAGCAACTATGCGCCGCTGTACGACATCCCGGAGGAGTGCGCCACCGGCACCAGCAACGGCGCATTGACCTACTACCTCTACCGCCACGGTATGGTGCAGCCGGAGCAGGAGAACGTATTTTTGCAGGGCGAGCATATGCACCGCCCCTCGGAGATCCGCAGCCGCCTGTATGCAGACGGCGATACCGTCACCGTCCGCGTGGGCGGACGCGCTGTCATGAGTATGTCCTGCGACATAAAGCTATAAAACAAACAGTCCACGGCTTTGCCGTGGACTGTTTGTTTTGCGATGACAACCTGAAGTTGCGCCGCTTTGGCCAAAAAACCACCAACGCAACGCAGAGTTGCTGGACACCAACCGCCGCGCCCTGCTATACTGACCCTGACCGTACCCGGACCTGATCTGTGAGAAAGGAGACTGTATGGAACACCGACACCCCTATACCGCCAGAGGCGTGCTGACCGCGCTGGGGAAATCTGCGTTGTACGTGCTGTTCTTTCTGGGAGTGCAGCTGTTGACCGGCGCGATCTACGCCGCCATCGCCATCGCCGGCTCCGCGCTGCGTCCCGGCGGCTTCGATCCCCAGAGCATCCTGGACGGCGCGGACACCGCCACGCTGCTGGCCGATTTCTTCATCGCGGCGGGATTGCTGCTGTGGTTCAAAATACGCCAGACGCCGCTGCCGGAGGCCGTGTGCCTGCGCCGCTGCTCCGGTTGGACTGCCGGCTTCTGTTCCTTTGCCGGCATCGTGCTGTACGTCCTGACGGATCTGGCGCTGTCCCTCCTGCCGGAGGCGTGGATGGCCGCGTACAACGCGGATATGTCCGTCCTGACCTCCACCGGCCTGAACACGTTCCTGACCATGGCAGTGCTGGGCCCGCTGGCGGAGGAACTGACGTTTCGCGGCGTCATCCAGACCCGTCTGGAGCGTGCCATGCCGCCCTGGCTGGCTCTGGTATTACAGGCCGCCATCTTCGGCCTGGTCCATGGGACGCCCATCCAGATGGTCTACGCCTTCCTGATGGGTCTGGCCTTCGGCTTCCTCCGCCGCCGCACCGGCAGCATCCTGCCCGGCTTTGCCGCCCACGCCGCCTTCAACGCCATGAACGATCCGCTGGGACTGTTCAACGGCACCGGCGGCGTCGGAGCCGCGCTGGCCGCCATGGCGGCGGTGGGCGTGGCGGGCTGCGTGGTGTGCCGCAAGGGCCTGTCGGACTTCGCACCACAGGACCCCGACCGCCGCGGCCCCATCCTGTGACCGCCCACATACGCAAAAAAGAGAACGGTTTCCGCCGTTCTCTTTATTTATGCGATTTTTCCGTTTTTGCAAAAAAACCCTCGATACTATGCAGCCAGCTTATTGAAATCGCACAAAAACGGGTGTATTCTATCGTTGTAATGACCTGCCGGCACATACCGGCGGAGATCATAAAGAAAAGGGGAGTTTCTGTGAAAAAACGAATCCTATCCATCCTGTTGGCGGCTCTCATGCTGCTCAGCGTCCTTCCACTGGGCATGGTGGACACCGCCTACGCCGCCGCGCTGGCCAGCGGCAAGTGCGGCGACAGCGCCACTTGGACGCTGGACAACACCGGCACCCTGACCATCAGCGGCACCGGCGCCACGTATAACTACGACATGGATGACGACGGCAACAGTGCCGCGCCATGGTGTACCAAGGCCCGCATCCAGCGCGTCAACAAGGTCGTGGTGAACAGCGGCATTACGGAGCTGGGCTATTCCATGTTCTCCAACTGCACCCAGTTGACCTCTGCTTCGCTTCCCAGCGGCCTGAAGCGCATCGGCTCCTGCCTGTTTCTGGGCTGCACCAGACTGAGCGCCATCACCATCCCCAGCAGCGTTACCACCATCGAGTCCAACGCCTTCACCCACTGCGACAGCATCACCGCGATCACGCTGCCCGGCGGCCTGCGGACTATGGGCGATGCCGTCTGCAGCCAGATGGCCAAGCTGACCACCGCCACGGTGTCCGGCGGCGTCACCTATCTGAGCAATTACGCCTTCAACGACTGCCCCAGCCTGAAAACCATCACCCTGCCCAACACGGTGAAATCCATCGGCATCTGCGCTTTCCGCTATGACACTGCGCTGAAGGATGTCTACTTCAACGGCTCCGTGACCCAGTGGACCTCCATCCAGATCGCCGGCGAGGGGAACAGCGCTCTGTATAACGCGGATGTCCACTGCACCGGCCTGTCCGCTCCCACCGTTACCGGCGGCAACGATGCGCAGGGCCGTCCGACCCTGAAATGGAACGCCGTCACCGGCGCGGCCAAGTACGAGGTGTACCGCGCCCGCAGCAAGGACGGCGACTACATCAAGTATTCTACCGTCACCGGTACGTCCTACACCAACACCAGCTACATCGAAAACGGCAATACCTACTATTACAAGGTCCGCGCCCTGAAATCCGATGGCACGGCGGGCGCATGGAGCAGCATCGTGTCCGTGACCTACCGCGCCGCCTCGACAGGCACACTGCCCGCCCCCACCGTCACCGGCGGCAACGATGCGCAGGGCCGTCCGACCCTGAAATGGAACGCTGTCACCGGCGCGGCCAAGTACGAGGTGTACCGCGCCCGCAGCAAGGACGGTGACTACATCAAGTACAGCACCGTCACCGGTACGTCCTACACCAACATCAGCTACATCGAAAACGGCAATACCTATTACTACAAGGTGCGCGCTCTGGATGCCAACGGCACGGCGGGCGCATGGAGCAGCATCGTGTCCGTGACCTACCGAAAGCCTGCCGCCGCTACGGTGGCCAGCGGCAAGTGCGGCGACAGCGCCAAGTGGACGCTGGACGCCGCCGGCACCCTGACCATCAGCGGCTCCGGCCGGATGTACGACTATGAGTGGCCTGCCGACAGGGGTGGGACTACGCCGCCCTGGCTTGCCAACAAGTACAGGGACAGCATTCGCGCCCTCCGCGTGGAGCAGGGGATCACCTATATCGGACGCTGCGCCTTTGACAGCTGCAGCAATCTGTCTGATGTGACACTGCCCACCAGCCTGCGGATCATCGGACAGTGCGCGTTTAACGACTGCACCGCCCTGCGGAGCATCCAACTGCCGGAGGGGCTGACCACCATCATGGAGGATGCCTTCAACGCAGCGGGGCTGGTGTCCATCACCTTCCCCTCCACCCTCGGGGAGCTGAGAGACGGCGCATTCATGAACTGTGAGAAGCTCCAGAGTCTGCGGCTGCCGGAGGGGCTGACCACCATTGGGAATTGGGCGTTCTACTGCAATCCCAACATCAGCAGTATTTATATCCCTGCGTCTGTTACAACGATCGGGGAGGAGGCATTTATCTACTACAACAATCTGGCCACCGTGCGCTACGGCGGCAGCCAGAGCCAGTGGAGTGCGGTGTCTGTGGCCGCCAATGCATTTCCTGATGGCGTTCGTTACGTGTACAACGTCAATTGACTGCCACACACAAAAACAGGACCGTTCACATGGAACGGTCCTGTTTTTTCATATTTTCTTTACAGGAAAAACTTCCGGTGCAGGCTGCGGCGCAGGGGCTTGCACCCCGCGATGACCAGCAGCATGGCGCCCAGCACGGTACACACCGCCAGCGGGTAGAACGACCACAGAAACGTGTCGTGCAGCCGGAACGTCACATTCAGCAGCCACTCCACCAGCACGGCGTAGCCGCCGGACAGGATGAGCCCGCCGCCGCAGATATACAGTGCGCCCGCCGGCACGTACCGCAGCAGCGCCACCACCGCCGTCACCAGCACCATGGCTGTCCCCGTCACCGGCAGGGCGAAGCTCATGAACCAGTGGCCGTGGGTGGCGCAGTTGATATACAGCAGGTACACGCCGATGACCACGAAGTCCACCGGCACGAAGATCACAGGGTTGGGCCGCTTGAACCACAGGGGCAGCACCACGGTGGTATACAGCAGCACCAGCCCGCCCACTACATAGCCGGACCATACGATGCCGCCGCTGAGCCGCCAGTCGCACAGCACGGAGATCACCGCCGGCAGCAGAAACAGCACCGTCAGCACGAACAGCACGCCCGCGCGGCTCACGTCCTCTACGCGGGGGCTGACATCCGGCGGATACGGGCTCTCGGCCTGCCCGCAGGGCAGATCGGGGTGGAACACACGGGTCCCGCACAGAGGACACACCTTTTCGCTGTCGGCCAGCTCCACGCCGCATTTGATACAATACATTGTTTTCGCTCCTTTCCCGTGTCAGCGCTGGTTGCTCTCCACCTTCACGTGGAGCCCCAGCTGCCGCAGCACACGGTAGAAATACATCTCCAGCTCCGGCTCGCGGATGCTGCGGATGCAGTTGATATACATGGTGCCGTTCCACGTCACCACACCGCAGTTGTGGGGCGCGGCGGCCTGCACACCGATGATGAAGTCCATCCGCCGGACGTAGGGGGCCATGGCCTCCGGCAGCTGCACGTTGCCCAGATTGGACAGACACAGGCAGGATTTGCACTCGCCCACGGCGTCAAACACCGCCTTCATGGCGATGTTCTTGATGAACAGCGGCATCACCCGCAGTACGGGGGACTTCTCACTGGCCACATTGGCGGCGAACTTGGCCCGCATGGTGCGGCGGTTGTTCTCCAGCCCCATCCGGTGGTGTACCTCGCCGCACAGCTCCTCGAAGCTGCACTCGCCCATGCGGGGGTCCAGCTCGGGTGTGATGTAGGACGCAAAGTTCCGCAGCGTCCGGCTGGGGAACAGGCTCCGCAGGTTCACCGGCACCAGTACCTTCACCGGCTTGCGCCGCCGGGGGTCCCGCACCTTCTCCACCTGCAGGTTCAGAATGGCCTGCATCATGGCGGCGCACAGCAGCTCCGTCACGGAGATGCCCCGCGCCCTGGCGCAGGCACGCACCTCATCGGCGGACAGCATCATGGTGATGAGGTTTTTGTAGCCATCCCGCTCCGGCGTGCCGCTGAGGTGGTAGGCGGTGGCCTCCTTGCGGCTGGCGGTGACGTCACCGGCATAGTGCAGGAAGCTGTCCTCCAGCTCCTCGGGGTCCGGCTCCTCCAACCGGCCCAGCACCCCGTTTTCCGCGGGGATGGCCACGCCGTACTTCTGGGTCAGGTACTCCGCTACCAGGGTTTTCAGGAAGATGAGCCCGCCGGTGCCATCGGTCAGGGCGTGGAAGAACTCCACGGCGATGCGGTCGCGGTACACCAGCACGCGGAAGGCGCAGCGCCGCACCTCCTGGAAGGGCACATGGGCCAGCGGGCAGCTTTTCTCCTCCTGAATAGGCGGCGTGTGGGGGATCTCCTCCAGATAGTACCAGAACACGCCCCGCCGCAGCCGCACGGCGATGGAGGGGAAGCGCCGCACCGTCACGTCCAGCGCACTGCGCAGCACCGCCACATCCACCGTCTCCGTCAGTGTGGCGGACAGCCGGAAGAAGTTGTTCCAGTTGCGGCGCTTGGCGGCGGGGTAGATCTTGGCGGCGTTGTCCAGCCGCATCCACCGCAGGCTCTGGGCGGGGGAGAGGTTGCGGGTCAGGAAGCGGTCGATGGCCTGAAAATCCTCGGCCATGTTCTCCTCCAGACAGTACAGCACATAGGCGTGCCACCGCTCCGGCGCGATGTGCAGCTTGCTGCGGCATCCGCACTGCAAGAGCCTCTCGTGGAGCAGCCGGGCGTCGTCCAGCATCACCTCGTCGCCGCCCACGAACAGCAGGGACGGCGGCAGCCCCGTCAGATCGCCGAACAGCGGCGAGCACAGCGGGTCGGTGGGATCGTCGGTGTAGCACTTGGCGTAAAACTCCAGCAGCGCCTTGGTCATGGAGGGGTCAATGTCCTTGTGCTCCTCATAGGACGCGCCGGAGCCGGTGAGATCGGTCCACGGCGAAATGCCGATGAGACCGCAGGGCAGCTCCATTCCCAGCTCCTTCAGCTTCAGGCACAGCGCGTAGATCAGCCCGCCTCCGGCGCTCTCGCCGCACAGCAGGATCTGCTTGGGCCCGTAGCCCTTTTTCAGCAGATAGCGATAGGCCTCCAGCGCATCGTCCAGCGCGGCGGGGAACCGGTTCTCCGGCGCCAGCCGGTAGGCGGCGCAGAACACCCGAACACCGCACTCTGACGCCAGCGTGGAGGCAAAGCCCTTGGCATACTCCAGACTGCCGCAGGTATAGCCGCCGCCGTGGAGATACAGAATGACGCCGCTGCGCCGCTGATCCTTTGGCATGACCCACGCGCCCTGAAAGCTGTCAAAGGCGTGGCCCTTCACCAGTACCTCCCGCTTGTGGAGGGCGGTCATCAGCTCGCCCAGCTTGTCCTGCCCCTTGCGGGTCACCTCCAGCGAGCAGTTGGCCACAAAGGGCTTGAAGAAATTCAGTTGTGAGCGGACTAACTTTGCCGACAGTTCCATAGGCCGCGTTCCTTTCGCATATTACTTCAAACCCATATTATACCAAACCCGTCAAGCCCTGTAAACATGCAGACCCTGCATCCGTCCCGGAAAGCGCCGCACGCAAAAAAAGAGGCATCCGAAGATGCCTCTTTCCGTCTGTTTTGCTCACTCCTTGGTGTGTACGTTGATGAACTCCGCCCGCAGCTTGGAGTAGAGGATGGTCTGGCTGCTGTATAGCCCGCAGTAGCCGGACAACACGTAGCTGATGGCGCAGGCGATGGCAAAATACAGCATGGCGTCGGCGCCGAACAGCTCCACGCTCAGCACCACCGACGCGATGGGGCAGTTCACCGCGCCGCAGAACACGGCCACCAGCCCGATGGCGGCGGCAAAGCCCGGCGGCAGGCCCAGCAAAGCCCCGGCGGCACAGCCGAAGGTGGCCCCCACGAAGAAGGAGGGCACCACCTCGCCGCCCTTGAAGCCGCACCCGATGGTGACGGCGGTGAACAGCAGCTTCAGAAGCCACGCCCACCCACTGGCCTCACCGGTCAGGGCGCGGCTGATGACGTCCATGCCCGCACCGTTGTAGTCCGTGGTGCCCAGCAGCAGCGTCAGCGCGATGATGACCGCACCGCCTGCCGCCGCACGGAGGTAGCTGTTCTTCATCAGCCGCTCCGCCAGGTGCTCCGTGACGTGGAGCCCGCGGCAGAACAGAATACTCACCAGGGCGCAGAGGATGGCCAGCACGACCACCAGCAGCAGCGTCCAGCCGTCCAGCGCCGGCATGACTACGGTGAAGCGGGTGGGCGGCACACCCATCCACAGCGACACCAGATACCCTACCATGGCCGCCGTGATGCAGGGGACAAGCCCTGCGTAGTACAGTACGCCCACACTGATGACCTCCAGCGCGAACACCGTGGCGGTCAGGGGCGTGCCGAACAGCGCGGAGAACACGCCGCTCATGCCGCACAGCGTGGCCAGGGGCAGGTCCTTCTCCCCCAGATGCAGCAGCCGCCCCGTGCGGTAGCCGATGCCGCCGCCGATCTGCAGAGCCGCGCCCTCGCGTCCGGCACTGCCGCCGCACAGGTGGGTGAGCACCGTGCCGAAGAAGATGGCCGGCACCAGAAGCGGGCTGACGCTCTCGCCGCTGTGGACGGCGCGGATGACGTTGTTCGTCCCCATCCCCTCGCAGCCCGTCACCTTATAAAGTGCCACGATGGCAAGACCTGCCACCGGCAGCAGCCAGAGCAGCCAGATGTGCTCGGCCCGCCACTCGGGGACGTGCTCCACGGCCAGGTGGAACGCTGTGCCGACAGCACCGCAGACGAGGCCGGTGGGAACGGCCAGCAGCAGCCAGCGGGCCAGGATAGCCGCGACGGCCCGGAAGGAATAAAGCTCCTTTTTCAAAAATTCTTTCATGATAACACTCCTGTGTTTTTTATATCCTGCCCACAAAGATAGCACGACGGACGGGCGCTGTCAAGAAACGCCAAAGCCCCGCTCCCTTGTGCGCAGGAGCGGGGCTTTCGACTTACTGGTGACTCGAACAAAAAAAGGAAAAGGAAAAAGGAGAACGATCTATCTGTCACGCCGGGCGGCGGGAACCTGTCTCTTATACAC
>ENA-OYCR01000248-OYCR01000248.1-human-gut-metagenome-genome-assembly--contig:-NODE-248-length-11372-cov-4.870549_pt1 | contig 11372 bp, 8 predicted proteins | sample MGYA00243457_ERZ652881 | MGnify/ENA primary metagenome ERZ652881 (study PRJEB26926, sample SAMN06164391) | human gut metagenome | biome: ENVO:00009003; feature: ENVO:2100002; material: ENVO:00002003... | reverse complement strand
CCCGTATATTAATATTTCTGGCATTTTTCCTTTCATTCGCTTCCTGCTCACAGCAACAGAATCCTAATGTCTTGTTGATACAGGCAGATTCATTAACAGAAAAATATCCGGACAGCACATTGCATATTCTGGAAAACATAGAAACACAACAACTCAGTGCACAGACAGATCGGGCTTATTATGCTTTATTGCTGACGCAAGCCAGAGATAAAAACGATATTGTACAAACGGATGATTCGTTGATACGAACGGCTGTGCAGTATTATGACTCTGTTGGAGATGTACAGATGCAGGCGAAAGCGTATTATTACAAAGGGGCCATATATAGAGATGCAAATTTGTGCGGAGAGGCCATCAAAGAATATTTAACTGCCATCCAATTTGCCAAACATGCTCCGAATATTAGCAATATATATCGGACATGACACATCTATATATCGGACGTGTTGCATCTATATATCGGATGTACAGCATCTATATATCGGACATGCAGTATCTATATATCCAACGCCACCCATATATAGATGCTAAAAGAACAGAATGAAAATAGGACATTCTATTTTTTCAGTATGATCACCGTAACCGCCGAAATAATCAACCCGATGCCTAAGGCGATGCTTTGAGTGAAAGGTTCTCCAAAGATGAGAATGCCTACACAGACGGCAGTCACAGGCTCCATGGCTCCCAATACAGAGGTGAGTGTGGAGCCTATGTTTTTGATGGCGCGTACCAGTGCAAGGTTGGATATTACGGTAGGTACTAACGCAAGCATCACCAGATTGCCCAATGTGGTGCGGTCCGGAATGGCCTGTAACCCTATCCCGGAGATTTCCGTTCCGGTGAATAACAGGATACCGCCGAACAAAAAGACGTAAAACGTCATTTTAAGCCCTTTCATTTCGAGATTTTTCAGTTGGCTTACCGTTACCAGGTAAAGGGCATATCCCAATGCAGAAAGCAAAACAATGAATATTCCGGACCAGGTGACGCTTCCCGTACCGTCTCCGTTGGACAGGAAAAATACGCCGGCTACTGCCAGTGCAATGGCCGCCATGCGCCACAAAGATTTCTTCTCGTGGAAGAATATCATCATGATAAGCGTAGTCAGCACCGGATACATGAAATGAAGGGTGGTGGCCACACCGCTCGACATGAACTGATACCCCCAAAAGAGGAATACTGCGGAACTGTCGTAAAGGCATGCCAGCAGCAGAAGCGGCAATATCTCCTTACGGCGTATGCGGAAAGACTGCTTGTCGAGCAGCAGTATGCCTGCCAGTGCCAGCATGGCGAAAAGAAAACGATATAATAGAATAGACCAGAAACCCATTCCTTGCTGCATGGCCGGGATTGTAAATAGCGGAATCAATCCGAAGCTGGCAGAAGACAATAGTCCATATAAAAAACCGTTGACTTTGTTCACGTCGTTTGCTTATTTCTTTTTAGGTGTCCGTTTTGCCCAGCCTTCTTCGCTGAAGTCCGGTTCTGAATCTTTAAATTCGTTATTGCCTTGAAAGAACTGTTTCCAATCGTCTTTTTTGCCGCGTGCCTTGGTATAACCGCGTTCTTCGCGACTGGGCTTGTTCTTTTTCTTGTCGGTAGCGGCATATTCGGTCTTATCGCTGCGTTTGCCGGCAACCTCGCTGCGACGCTCATCCTTGTAGCTGCGTTTTTTGCCGTCAAATTCCTTTTTGCCGTAGTTGCCGCCTTCGTTCCTGCGTTTTCCTTTGGGAGCGTCTTTCCCTTCTTCTCCCGCAATCTCTACAGAAACCTTACGGCCGTTCCAGTTGGCCCGGTTTAAGGCTTTTATAACGTTGCCCGCTTCTTTGTCTTCCACTTCAAAGAAAGAGAACTTCTGCATCAGGTCGATACGGCCTAATTCAACACGCCCGCGGGTATTGTTGTTCAGGAGGCTGATCAGTTCGTTGGGGAAGAAGTTGTCCATTTTACCGAGATTGATAAACAGACGTTTAAAGCCCGGAGTTGCCTTACGGGCATTGCTGCCGCGTTCGCCGCGTTCGCCGCTTTTGGCGCTGCGTTCGCTGCCGGTGGCAATTTCTATTTCCTCACGGTCGCGATAGTAGTCCAGGAAGCGGTTGAATTCGAGGGAAACCATGCGTTTAATCAGGTCTTCCTTACTCAACCAGTCCAGCTTGCGGTAAATGTTGGGCATGAAATCACGGATTTCATCCTCATTTACTTTTACTTTTTCGAGTTCGTCAATAACCTTCAGCAACTGCTTCTCGCAGATTTGCTTGCCGGTAGGCATTTCTCCCTGAATGAATTTCTTGCCGATGATGCGTTCGATTTCACGCATTTTGCCTTTTTCGCGCAGGTTGATGATGGCGATGGATGTGCCTGTTTTTCCGGCACGTCCCGTACGTCCGCTGCGGTGTGTGTAGCTTTCCGTATCATCGGGCAGGCCGTAGTTGATGACGTGGGTGAGGTCGTCGACGTCCAGACCGCGTGCGGCAACGTCGGTAGCCACCAGCAGTTGCAGGTTGCGTATGCGGAATTTCTGCATGACGGCATCGCGCTGCGCCTGGCTCAGTTCACCGTGCAAAGAGTCGGCATTGTAACCTTCCTGCATCAGTTTGTCGGCAATTTCCTGAGTTTCCTTGCGGGTACGGCAGAAGATGATGCCGTATATCTGCGGATAGTAATCTACGATGCGTTTCAGGGCGGCGTACTTATCTTTGGCATGAACGGTGAACACCACGTGTTTCACGTTGCTGGTTCCTTCATTTCTGCGTCCGATGGTGATTTCCTTTGCATTGTGCAGGTATTTTTTGGAAATACGTGCGATTTCGGGACTCATGGTCGCGGAGAACAGCAGTGTGTTACGCTCTTGGGGCACATCTGCGAGAATGGCATTAATGCTGTCCGTAAAACCCATGTTCAGCATTTCGTCCGCCTCGTCCATAACCACGTTCTGGATGGTGGAGAGTGAGACGGTCTTGCGTTCCATAAGGTCGAGCAGACGTCCGGGGGTAGCTACGATGATGTGTACCCCCCGCTTCAGGGCACGTATCTGGCTTTCGATGGACGAACCGCCGTACACGGGCAATACCCGCAGACCGTCGATGTACTTGGAGTAATCATTCAGGTCGCCCGCTATCTGTAAACAGAGTTCGCGGGTAGGGCAAAGAATAAGTGATTGGGGTATTCGGTTGTTAACGTTGATTTGCTGTATAAGCGGCAGACCGAACGCTGCGGTCTTTCCTGTTCCTGTTTGTGCCAGTGCTACTACATCATTATTTTCTCCCAAAAGGTAAGGGATTACTTCCTCTTGTACCGGCATGGGACACGCATATCCCATTTCTTCAATGGCGCGGCGTATCTCCGGCGACACACCGAGCTCTTCAAATGTCTTCATTAAATCTTTGTATATCTTTATATTTCAGGTGCAAAGATAATGCAAGCCGGGAGCATAATAAAATAAACTTGTCTGTTTTTTTATGCCGAGGTGCGGTTTATCTTCGCATTTGGCGCAAAGATAAGAGTTTTTTGGCGATTAATCATTAATTACTGAGCAAAATACTCCGTAACCTTTTTATTTCGTTCTTGCTTAGTCCGATACCTTTCCGCAGGTAAGTATCCATGTCACCGTATCGGCGTTCCGCTTCGTCTTTGGCAGCGTTCAGGAAATCCTCGCGTGCGGAGAAAAGGGTAGTGATGGCTTCCTGCGAGCGTGCAGGCAACTGATAAGCGTATTTGGAGGCGCTTGGAATGTTGAAGTAATCATTACTCAGCCGGTAATCTTCCATGATTATATCCTCGTTTATTCCCAGTGCGGCAAGCACCAGTGCGGACACGATACCGGTACGTCCTTTGCCGGAGGAACAGTGTATGACTACCGGATAACTGTTTTTATCCAACAGGATATCGAATATCTGCCGGTATTCTTTGGTATATTGGTCTATTAAAACGCGATTCATACGCTCTACCATGCGGTAGACGGTGTCACATTTGATTTTTTCTTCCCGTATGCCTTTCAGTATGTCTTCCATATCTCCTGTGGCAAGCGGAATATGCACGACGTTGAACCCTTTTTGCAGCGGCGACTGCCTGCCTATCTCCGAAGATGCCCGCAAGTCGATAAGTGTCTTGATACCGAGGTTCTTGAGCTCCCTGCGTGAGGAACATTCAAGGCTGTCTATCTCTGCCGAGCGGTAAATCATTCCCCAGCGCATCTGTTTCTTGGTGGAATAAGAAGGATAGCCGCCCAAATCACGGAAGTTCTGTACACCGGGAATGTTGATATTGCGCGTGGCAATCTTAACACGATATTTGTCGTCGAACAAAAGGGTGTAATAATAACGTTTGGTCGGATCGTTCGTGAAGATGGTCATTTTCAAGTCCGAGATATCGGCCATGGCCACGGGAACATCTTCCGGAATGAAGTCAGGATCGGTCGAAGCATATACTTTTATGTTCCCTTTGATAAGCGGAGCCATTTCCCATTTGACGATACAGTTCCCTACATTATTTTCTTCGCATACAACGGATATGTGTGGAGCTGTGCCGCTGCAAGAAGGAAGCAACACTGCCAGAACAAGCAAGTTCAACAGATTCTTATACATAATTCGTAAACTCTCTAATGTCGTTTACAGCAAATATATGGTTTTTCGTTGCAGATTATACAGCGTATATGAAGCTTTTATAATTTTTAAATGATAATTTATTTTTAAGTGCTGATTGGAGAAGACCCTCAATATTTGCATCTCTCCGCAAACTCGTTTGACACCGAATTGCTGTAGCTTTTGCAGACTTCTGCGGCAAATTCCATGCCGTAACGGATAATCTGGTCCCACTTGGTTTCACCGATTGTATTCAGGTCGTCATAGCGGACATCGTATTTCAGCAAGCCGTAAATGATGCCTGCATTGAAGTTGTCGCCCGCTCCGACGGTACTTACGGCTTTCAGTGGCGGTATATCATATTCTTTGGAGACGGAAGCGGTGCGGAGCGCAATCTTTTCCGCTCCTGCCGTGCATAGGAAATTGGGACAGTAGAATTTAATCTTGTCCTTGTATATCTTGTCTGCTTCGCGCAGGTTGTACATATAGAAGAAATCGTCCTGCGAACCGCGTACAATGTTCGCGTATTCCAGATTTTCAATAATGGTCGGCGCCAATTTTATGGCCTCTTCCTTATGGGAAGAACGAAAATTGGGGTCGTAGTACACGATGGCTTTCTTTTCGCGTGCCTGGTCGAGCAGCTCCAATACTTTCTCGCGCAGCACCGGATTCAATGCGTAGTAAGAGCCGATGACAACAATGTCGTCCTCTTCCAGTTTGGGGTATATGACATCCAGCCGCTGTTTGGGATAATCCTTGTAGAAGATATATTCGGCATCGCTGTTGTCATCCAGAAAGGCAAGCGAAACGGGCGATTTCCCGTCAGGAAATACGTTGACGTAGTCCGTAGAGATATGATTGTCACGCATGAACCTGAGGATGATATTGCCTACATGGTCGTTGCCGGTTTCACTGATGAAACAGACAGGAACGCCGGTGCGGCTCAATGAAACGATTCCATTGAATACGGAACCGCCCGGAACGGCAGCCGAAGGTTGCTCGTTACGGAAAATAATGTCTAATATCGTTTCCCCGATGCCGATTACTTTACGCATAACGCTCTTGATTTTTCTCCGAGGTAACCGCCGTGGTGACGTTTGGAGTAGTCTTCAATGGTAAATCCGGTTTTCTGCATGGTCTGTACTACCAGAATATCTCCTATAACGGTCATTACCGTTGTGGAAGTGGTAGGGGTCATGCCCAGTATGCAGACTTCCTTGGGACTTCCTGTGCTGAGACATACATCCGATTCCTGTGCCAGCGGACTGTCCGGATTTCCTGTAATGACGATAAATTTCAGTTTCGGATTCAGGTTATGCGCCAGTTGTGTCAGTTCGACGATTTCCCGTGTTTTGCCCGAATTGGAGATGAGCAGCAGCAGGTCATTCTCCTGCAGGATACCCAGGTCTCCATGCTGTGCTTCGCTGGGGTGCAGAAATACGGAAGGAATGCCGGTCGAGCAAAAGGTTGTAGCAATATTCATGGCTATTTGCCCTGCTTTACCCATGCCGGAAGTTACCAGTTTGCCTTTTTTACGGTGTACCTGTTCTACGATAAGTTCTACCGCCTTTTCGTATGCGTCCGTTACAGGGATATTCAATACGGCCTGCGCTTCTTTCTGCAAAAGCTCTTGAATGGATGCTATCATTGTCTCAATTTTGATTTATGGATTATAAGTCTACAAATATCCGTAATTTTCCATAAACGGCAATAAGTTTTATTGTATTTTTGTGCCGGTAAACTGTTTGTAGCGTAAGAATGAAGAATTTAACAGAAGAAATACAGCCTCGCCATAATCAGCACACATTGCCGAACGGCTTGCGCATCATCCATGAATCCTCCTTGTCGAAGGTGGCTTATTGTGGTTTTGCGGTGGATGCCGGAACACGCGATGAACTCGAAAACGAGCAGGGGATGGCGCATTTTGTGGAGCATCTTATTTTTAAAGGCACCAGGAAGCGCAGGGCGTGGCATATTCTGAACCGCATGGAGAATGTGGGCGGCGATTTAAACGCTTACACCAATAAGGAAGAAACCGTAATTTATTCCGCATTTCTTACCGAACATTTCGGGCGTGCTTTTGAGTTGCTGACGGATATTGTATTCCATTCCACTTTCCCTCAGCGGGAGATTGAAAAGGAGACAGAGGTCATTATAGACGAAATCCAGTCGTACGAAGACAACCCGTCCGAACTGATTTTTGATGATTTTGAGGATTTAATCTTTCGCGGGCATCCTCTGGGACGTAATATCCTCGGCAATCCGGAACAGTTGAAGAAGTTCCGCAGCGAAGATGCGGCGGCCTTTACTTCCCGCTTTTACCGTCCGGGCAATATGGTGTTCTTTGTTTTAGGCAATATGGATTTCAGACAAGTGGTGCGTTGGGCGGAAAAACTATTGGCTGATATTCCGGCTGAGGTTGTCGATAACCGTCGTACGCCCCCGCCTTTATATGTTCCGAAAAATCTGGTTTTACACAAAGATACCCATCAGGCGCACATCATGATTGGCAGTAGGGGGTACAATGCGTATGAAGACAAGCGTACGGCGCTCTATCTGCTGAATAACATCCTCGGAGGTCCGGGCATGAACAGCCGGCTGAATGTGGCCTTGCGCGAACGGAGCGGACTGGTCTATAATGTAGAGTCCAACCTGACTTCTTATACCGATACCGGAACTTTCTGTATTTATTTCGGTTGCGATCCGGAGGATGCGGAGCTTTGTACCCGCCTTGTGTATAAAGAACTGAAACGCCTGCGCGATACCCGGATGACTTCTTCCCAGCTTGCCGCCGCCAAAAAACAGCTTATCGGGCAGATAGGCGTGGCTTCGGACAATAACGAGAACAATGCTCTCGGCATGGCAAAGACCTTCCTGCATTACAATAAATATGAAACGGCTGAAGCCGTGTTCCGGCGTATCGGACAACTGACTCCCGAAATTCTGTTGGAAGTGGCAAACGAGATGTTTGCGGAGGATTATTTATCGACACTTGTTTACGATTGACAGCCTTTTCCGTTGCTGAACTCAGGTGTTGAAGCAGGGATTGTTATGCCGGACTCTTATTGAATTTAATTCGTTAGACGGATGTTGCCCTTTCGTCAGACATCCGTTATCTTTTCGTCAGACAGTTGTTGAACGAAAGGGTAACAACTGTCTGACGAATTAGGATGTGTGGTCCGGCTGCTTGTTTTTGGAATCTCCCTTTACTAAAAATGCCTTATTCCCGCTTATTCTCTTCAGGCTGTTCCAACCGCTTTCTGCTGAATTCACAGCCGCAGTACAGTTGGTTATAGAAGTCATACTCTTTGAGGAGCTGGTTGCGGCGGTCTTGCAATCCGCCTTTCCGCCAGTTCTGTTCCCAAAAGATTGTACCGGGATAAAGGGCGGCTGCCCGTTTTCCCGCTTCGTTTATCTGCTCGAGGCTTTTCCAACGCGAAGATGCGAGGGTAGTGATAAAGACAGAGAAGCCGTGTTCGGAAGCATAGCGTGCCGTTTCCGTCAGGCGTAATGTAAAGCATTTCAGGCAACGGCTGCCTCGTTCCGGTTCGTTTTCCAGTCCCAGCATTGTGTTCCGCCAGTGGGTATAATCGTAATCCGCATCGATGAAATCGAGGTTTTGGGACGTTACGAAACGAACGGCTTCCTGCTTTCTTATCTCATATTCCTCTTGCGGATAGATGTTGGGATTACAATAAAACACTGTCGGGCGGATGCCGTTTGCCAGCAGGCATTCAATGATGGCAGAGGAACAGGGAGCACAGCAGGAATGGAGCAGAACTCTGTCTTCGCCGTTGGGAGTTTGAATTTTCAACATAGTCATGAAGTATTTTAAACTTTCAGTTTTATTTTGCCTTTCACCAGCAGTCCTGTCAACTGTACGATGATGATGGAGAAGACAAGCGATTTGAGCAGTCCCGGTACACCGCTTCCCAATGCTTCCGGATAAGTCCAGCCGGCTAATTGCTGGACGGAGTACCATATATAGGGAAGAATGTAGCAAGTGAGCGTTGCCGTTCCTGCGGGTTTGATTATATCGAACCGGTTGGCTTTGCCCTTTACATCGGTCAGCCAATAGAAAAAGCCGAATAACGGGAAGAAGGCGGCAAGACAATAAAACAGCCAGGACGGGGTAGCCTGTATCTTGGAGATAATCCAGTATGGATGCGAAACCAGTGCAAGAATCAACATGCCGGCACCAAGGATGCAGAGCATACCGATGAATTTGCCTGGGTGTTCGCGATTGGCGTAGCGTTGCATGAGCAAGGAGGTCAGCAGACCCGACATTCCGAATGCGTGCAGCGTCCAGTCACTGGGAATGAAAGGCAGCAACAGGATACGGCTTCCGTACTCTTCCGGGATAAGGCCGGAATGGCTGATTACAGCGAGCGTTATCACTGCAAACCATGCAACCGCGTTTTTACGCAGGCTTTCGCGGGTGAACAGATAGATACCGGCACATACGGCATATGTCCAGCCTATAAGACCGAGGATTCCCCACCAACTTGTATGGAACGGTTTCCCGTTGAGGTCTTTATAAATAACCAGCGTTGCAAGCAATACCACGCCTGCCACTTTCATTACGGTGAAAAGGGCTTTTTTTGTACCTTCGGCCTTTGGATATACTCCCCATGTCAGGAAGAAACCGATTACCATAAGGATAGTAAACCAGGAATGGGAAAGACCGCCTTCGATGCCGCCGCTGTTAAGCGAGAACAGCCCCATGGCAATGAGCGCTACCGTACGCCAGAATATATGTGCAATAACCTGTGTGGTTGTATCGCCCTTTTTATAACGGTTCTGTATGGCAAAGGATACTGACATGCCCATGCAGAACAGAAAGGCCGGGAAGATGGTATCGGAAAATCCCAGCATATCCTCATCGGCAGCGGCGTGCATCAGCCAGTGAGGAACATTCTTCAAACCGGGAATGTCGTTTACGAAGAGCATAAGGAACATGGTGAGTGCGCGGAATACATCTACCGCAGCCACTCGTTGGAGTGTTAAGTTTTTCATGATAAATCTGTTTTGGGGGTTCAAGGGGCAAATATAGGAAAGAATTTCTCAATATGGGGTATCAGGTTATAAAAAAGCCATTCAATCGCAGTATCATTGCAGTTGAATGGCTTTTAGCACGTTTTTAAAGGAATTCCTTATTCAAACAAGGATTTAGCAATTCCCATTTCCAGTCCTCTCAACTCTGCCAATCCTCTCAGACGGCCGATGCAGGAGTACCCCGGGTTGGTTTTCTTCTTCAAGTCATCCACCATCTGGTGACCGTGGTCGGGACGCATCGGGATGGAAACCTTACGGCGCTGCTGCAGCTCGAGGAAAGCCTTCATCACATGGTACATGTCGACGTTGCCTTCCAGATGGTTGGCTTCGTAGAAGTTGCCTTCCTCATCGCGTTGCGTGCTGCGCAGGTGCACGAAGTTAATGCGGTCGCCGAACTGTTCCATCAGGGCGGCACAGTCATTGGCGCTGCTTACGCCCAAAGAACCGGTGCAGAGGCACAGACCGTTGCTCTTGTTGGGAACAGCGTCAATCAGAGCCTGGAAATCGGCGCCACAGCTCATGATACGCGGCAGGCCCAGGATTGAGCAGGGCGGGTCGTCCGGATGGATCACCAGCTCGATGCCGGCCTCGTCGGCAACGGGACAGATTTCGCTGAGGAAATATATCAGGTTGGAACGCAGCTTTTCGGGGGTGATGTCCCTGTAACGGTCAAGCTCTTTCTGGAACTGCTCCAAGGTAAAGCTCTCTTCCGAACCGGGCAGGCCGGCAATCATGTTGCGTACCAGCAACTGCCTGTCGTCTTCCGTCATCTGCTCGAAGCGGGCTTTGGCCCTGGCCTTTTCCGCGTCGGTGTAATCGGCTTCCGCACCAGGGCGTTTCAGCAGGAAGAGGTCGAAAGCGATGAAGGCCGCGCGTTCGAAGCGCAGGGCGCGGCTGCCGTCGGGAAGCTCGTAGGCAAGGTCGGTACGCGTCCAGTCCAGTACGGGCATGAAGTTGTACGTCACGATGTTCACACCGCATTTGCCGAGGTTGCGCAGGCTTTCCTTGTAGTTGTCGATATACCGTTGGAAATCTCCGGTCTGCGTCTTGATGTGCTCGTGTACGGGTACGCTTTCAACGACCGACCAGCGGAGACCTGCAGCTTCAATCATCTCCTTGCGTTTCATGATTTCTTCCACCGTCCACACCTCGCCGTTGGGGATGTGGTGCAGGGCGTGTACGATATCCGTCGCGCCGGCCTGCCGTATGTCGGATAGCTTCACGGGGTCGTCGGGGCCGTACCAGCGCCACGACTGTTTGCAAAGGTACATGTTCGGGTTACGGTTTTTATCGGTTATACATAATATAGGTATATGTCGTTCCCGTCAGGCATTTTTAGATCGAGAAAGCGTCAAAACCGCCGTCGATGACCGTGACGGTGCCGCTGACGAACTTCGAGGCGTCCGATGCCAGCCACTGCAGCGTGCCGAGCAGCTCCTCGGGCTGGTAATACTTGGCGATGCCGGAGAGGATCTGGCGCGTTGTGCCCGAGCCGTCGTCCAGCTCAAAGCGCAGCAGCTTCTGCGACTTTTTCACCGCCTCGCACTTGAGCACGCGGCAGACGCGGAAGTCGCACTTTTCAAAATCGTCGAACACCACGTTCGGCTTGAACGGCTCGATGGGATCCTCCTTCGGCGCCTTGAGCGCTTCGAGCGGCCAGTCGTTCGACATCTCCGCCGCAATGACGCACTTGACGTAATCCTCAATGTCCAGCACGTTGATGACACTGATGTAGCC
>ENA-OYCR01000216-OYCR01000216.1-human-gut-metagenome-genome-assembly--contig:-NODE-216-length-12081-cov-5.241809_pt1 | contig 12081 bp, 9 predicted proteins | sample MGYA00243457_ERZ652881 | MGnify/ENA primary metagenome ERZ652881 (study PRJEB26926, sample SAMN06164391) | human gut metagenome | biome: ENVO:00009003; feature: ENVO:2100002; material: ENVO:00002003... | reverse complement strand
TCGGTCAGCTGCACCCCATCGCAACGGTGATCGTGGCGCTGTTCTTCGCGGCGCTGCGTGTGGGCTCCACCACCATGCAGGCCGCTACCGGCGTCCCCACCAGTGTGTCGGACATCATTCAGGCGCTGGTGATCGTGTTTTCCGTGGCCGGTATGGCCCTGACGAAGCTGCCGGAGTTCGAGTCCTGGAAGAGCCGGCTGTTTTCCGGAAAGAGAAAGGCGGGTGACAAGTAATGGATTGGATCTCCAGTATGCTTCTGGCCACCGTTCGCCTGGCCATCCCTCTGCTGCTGATCTCCCTGGCCGAGCTGTATGGACAGCGGGCCGGCATGGTCAACATCGGTCTGGAGGGCCTGGCCGCCATCGGCGCGCTGGTGGGCTTCCTGGCCTGCTACATCACCGGCTCCAACTGGCTGGGCCTGCTGTGCGGCGCGCTGGCCGGTCTGCTGGTCAACATGATCTACGCATTCTCCACGGTGACACTGTGCGCCGACCATACAGTGTACGGCATGGCGATCAACATCTTTGCGCCGGCGCTGGCGTCCTTCATCTACCGCGTGTATTTCGGCACCGGCTCCGACCTGAAGCAGATCGTCACCATGCCCAGCGTCGCCATCCCCGGGCTGAAGGATATCCCTGTCATCGGACCCCTGCTGTTTGACCAGAGCCCCATGGTGTACCTCACGATCCTGCTGGTGGTGTTCACGTCCGTGTTTTTCAACCGCACCCGTGCGGGCCTGAGCTACAAGGCGGTAGGCGAGCATCCCCAGGCTGCCGCCACGCTGGGCATCAACGTCATCGGCGTGAAGTACATCGCCTGCGCCATCTGCGGCGCACTGGCCGGTATGGGCGGTGCGTACCTGACCACCTGCTACTCCAGCACCTACACCGACGGCATTGTGGCCGGCCGCGGCTTTATCGCTCTGGCTGCCGTCATCTTCGGCCGCTGGAGCGCCGGCGGCGTGCTGCTGGCCTGCCTGTTCTTCGGCTTCTGCGACGCGCTGCAGATCCGGCTCCAGGTGTCCGGCATCGGCATCCCCTATCAGTTCTTCCAGATGATTCCCTATGTGGCCACCGTCATCGTGCTGAGTGCCATCGGCACTCGTCAGAGCGGCCCCAAGGCCAACGGTCAGGCATACCGTAAGGAACAGCGGTAATGCGGTAATAACGCGGAAGCGCGTTGTTATAAAAGATTTTATTTAGGAGGAAAAAAGAATGAAGAAGTTTCTTGCGCTGATGCTGGCGCTGGTCATGGCCCTGAGCCTGGTGGCCTGCGGCAGCAAGCCCGCCGGTGGCGACAGCAATACCGGTGACGGCAACGGTGATGCCAACACCGATGGCGGCAAGGTCTACAAGGTCGCTATGATCTGCGACTCCAGCATCAACGACGGCGGTTGGGGCGCTGCCTGCTACAACGCCATGGTCGCTGCCTGCGACAAGCAAGGCTGGCAGTACGAGGTCACCGACTCCATTTCTCAGGACCAGTACTACGATTCCATCACCGCCTACTGCGCTCTGGGCTATGACATGATTTACGCTCCCGGCAACCAGTACACCGATGCCGTGCTGCAGGCTGCTGAGGAGTATCCTGACATCGCCTTCGCCCTGCTGAACGGCGCGGAGAAGACCCCCGGCGAGGCTGTCAACGGCAACGTCAGCTCCCTGCTGCCCAACGCCCAGCAGATCGGCTGGATCGCCGGTGCGCTGGCCGGTCTGATGACCGAGAGCGGCAAGCTGGGCTTCATCGGCGGTATGGAGCTGGATACCACCAAGGGCAAGATCGCCGGCTTTGAGGAGGCCGCCAAGTATGTGGCCGCGCAGGAGGGCAAGACGGTCGAGCTGCTGAACGTCCCCTACGCCAACTCCTTCTCCGATGCCCCCAAGGGTAAGGAATTTGCCACCGAGCTGATCAGCCAGGGTGCTGACGTGTTCTTCGGCGACGCCTCCGCCGTTGACTCCGGTGCCCGCGAGGCCATCGATGCCGCCAACGCCGCTGCCGGTTCCGTGAAGATCTACGACATCGGCCAGCCCGCCGACATCCTGGGTCAGAACGAGTGCATCATCTGCTCCCAGGTCACCGATAACTCCGCCATGATCGTTGCCTCTATGCAGGCTGTCGAGGCCGGTACCTTCGGCGGCAACACCGTCTACGGTACACTGGAGAACGGCACCCTGTCCGCCGGTAAGATCAGCGATCTGGTCCCCGCCGATGTGCAGGAGAAGTACAACGCCTACCTGCAGCAGATGGTGGACGGGACCTTCATGAAGTGATCGAGCCATCCGCAGCATAAAAATACCCCCGCGCACACCGGTGCGCGGGGGTATTTTGTTTGTTGCGCGGGAACCCTTACTCCGGCTGCTTCCAGCCGTCCAGCAGCGCCTGGGCCATCCGGCAGCCGCGGGTCACCGGATCGAAGCTCTGCTCGTCGATACGCCACTCAAACAGCATGCCGCGGTGCATCACCACCAGGTCGGCCACCAGCTCGCTGGGGTCGTGGTGAGGGGCGATGCTGCCCTCCTGCTGGCAGGCGGCGATCAGCTCCCGCAGCACGCGGAAGTAGACACGGTTCTCATTATCCTGAAGGATGGCCTGCTCCGGATATTTCAGGCCGTGGATGAAGCTGCGGTACAGGGCGGGGTCTTTGGAGCTGATGTCCAGCGACTTGCCCACAAAGTCCAGCAGCTTGCTGCGGGCAGAGGAGGCGTTGTCGGCCAGGTACGACTGCTCCAGCAGCTGGTACTGGGCGTCCACGTTGCTGGTGACCTGGATGATAAGCTCATCCTTGCTCTTGAAGTAGTGATAGATATTGCCCACGGAGCAGCCGGCGGCCTGCGCGATCTGCTCCACGGCCACATTTTCAAAGCCGTCCCTGTCAAACAGGTCCAGCGCCACGTTCTGGATGCGGGAGCGCATCTCCAGTGCCTGCCGTTTGCGGGCGGTCAGCGGTTTTTCCATACGTTCTCCTTTGGCAATTTTCTGTTATCATACCAGCTTTTTTATCTCAGGTCAAGGCGGCAGGAGGGGACAGATGTCGACAAAGATCGTTAAAGAAAAGATTTTCAAAAAAACGAAAAAGAGGGGTTGACATTTGGGGGGGACATGACTATAATAACACTTGTTCGTGACGCGCGAGTGGTGGAATTGGCAGACTCGCTAGATTCAGGTTCTAGTGTGCATTACGCACGTGCGGGTTCAAGTCCCGCCTCGCGCACCAACAGGAAAACCCTTGAAGCCGCAAGGCTTCGGGGGTTTTTTCTTTTCCTCGAAGCAGTTTTGGCCTTATTGGTCAACCGGCGGAAACCGTGCGCCGCAGACGCCAGATAGATGCCTGTCACGTCGGGCCCCTTGTGTCCCGGCAGGCGGGACACGGTGAAATGGGCGCCCCGAGTCTTTTCCTCCGTGCTATCATAGCGCCATGATTTCACTAACCACACTTTTCTTTTCCATGAAGGAAACCTCGAAAAACGGCCCCAACTGCGGCAGGGAGAGCGCAGTTGGAGCCGTTTTTTATGCATTCAGCTTTTCTTCCTCGTCGTGGACGAACATAATGAGAAAACTGACGGTCAGCAGCCCGCAGGACAGCCAGATCGTCCCCGTGCCCCAGTGGAGGGTGGCTATGCTGCCGATACCCGCGCCCAGCGCGAACAGCAGCACCACGCCGAAATACGTCAGCGCCTTGTGGAGTATTTCCTTATCCCTCGTATGGAAGTAGGCGCACAGCGCCTCCGTACCGCTGCGCATATTGCCAATGCACATGGTGCTGGCGTAGGCGTGGCCCCGCACCTTGCGGAAGGTCTGCACCTGCATGGCGCACACGAAGGACACCACGGCGTTGGCGGTGGTGTTCAGCGTCTCCGGCAGGAAGCCCACTGCCGCCAGCAGCACGATCTCTGCCAGAATGATGAGCTGCCGCCAGTGTACCTTCTCCATCCGCTTGAAGTGCCGGTGGACGCACTCCGCGATGTAGATACCCAGCAGGAACGCCAGCACGGGGACTAAGTAGCGCAGCGCCTGTCCCCAGTCTCCCTCGAATAGATGCGTACTCAGCAGCACGATATTGCCGGTCTGGGCGTTGGCGAACACCTTGCCGCGGCAGCAATAGGTATAGGCGTCCTGCAATCCTCCGGATAGGATGATGAAAAAGGCCGTCAGCATGGAATCGGACATCTGCCCGTGGTGCTTTTGCAGGAAAGTCATGTGCGATGCCGCCTCACTTTGCCACAGGCGCGTCCAGCCAGTAGATGACGTAGCACTCCTGCATCTCACCCATATAGAAGAAGATGTTTTCGCCCATCTCGATATGCTCGCCGAAGGTCAGATCAGGCACGAACAGCCGTCCGCTGGTGCGCTTGGGCCCCTTGATGGTAAAGCCCTCCGCCGTGGGGTGCTGCCGCAGCTCATTGGCCGCTTCCTCCAGTCCGGGGAAGTGCAGCGTCCGTTCCAGCTCTGCCAGCTGTGTCGCGCCGTTGATATAGACCAGGTGATTTTCGTCCTTGAACCAGTTGATACGCATGATACGTCCTCCTTGGTGGTGATGGGGATAGTATAGCACAGTGTGCAGGGTTTGTCACCCCTTGTATGCCTGCTGCCGGTCGCGGCCCGTTCCCCGTGCCGGACGTTATCATGCACACACTGCATGATACGCGTCTGCGGCGCTGGGGGTATCCGTACAGAGAAAAAACGTAAATTGTGCAGATTTATGTGCCGCCGCACTTGCCAAGCTCTCGCAAAAAGGCTACAATAACAAAATGAAAGAGATTCAACCCGTGTTGAATCTTGCACAATAATGTATTGAAAAAAACGCGCCGCACTGTCAAAGTAACCACCGTCACGGGGAATACAGCACGACAGAATGGTAAGAAAGGAGGATGCTTGTGATAGACATCAGTTATCGTATTTTTGATTTGGTGGCCAGCACCAACAGCTTGACAAAGACGGCGGAGATCGTACACCTGACACCATCTGCGGTGAGCCATTCTCTGCGAAAGCTGGAGGAACGGCTGGGAATGCAGTTGGTGGTCCGCAACCGCGATGGTCTGCGGCTGACCCAATACGGTCAGGAGCTGATCCCCCATGTCCGTTATGCGCTGAAGGCGGAGGAGCGGCTGCAGCAGGAGATCGTGCGGATCTGTGATATACGTACCGGTATCCTGAACGTGGGCGTATTCAGCAGCGTGGGCTGCAATTGGATGCCTGACATTATGCTGCGGATGCAGAAGGAGTATCCCCAGATCAAGATGTATATTCACCAGGGCAGCTATACCGGACTGGAGGCGGCTGTGGCAAATGGGGAGCTGGACGCGGCATTTGTATCGGTGCCTATCACTGGCAGCATTCCGGCGTACCCGCTGCTGCATGACAGACTGATGTGCATTACGCCGAAGTCCTTTGAAGCGGAAAACGGAGATTATATTACGCTGGAGGATCTGCGGAAGAACACGCTGATCCTGCCGCACGCGGAATCCGACTTTGACGCGCGGGCCTTCCTGTCCGCCAACAATATCGAGATGGAAAATCCGCACCAGTTGGCAGATGACGCGCTGATTATCGCCATGGTGGAAAGCGGACAGGGCATCAGCATTATGCCGGAGCTGGTGCTGGACTATCTGGGCGGAAATATCCGCGTGTTTCCTATCGAGGGCGCGCCGTTCCGCACCATTGGTATCGCAACACAGCGCAGCGAGTACGTGACCCCCGTGACGAAGATCTTTGTGCGGACGGTGCAGGATTATGTGGCGCAGCGATATCCCGAAGAGCTGCCCTACTTCCGTTGAGTGCAGCAGAAAACTGAAGAATCATAGAAAAAAGCGGACGCTGCTGAACAGCGTCCGCTTTTTTCGCGCCGGGAAAATGCAGAGAAAAAAGGGGGATGAGGCGGAAAAATCACAGGGAGATAATACCGATAGAGCTGAGCACCACGATGAGCGTGATGATGGGGCAGATGTAGCGGATGAGGAAGGTGAAGATACCCTTCCAGGTGAACTTGAACTTGCCGCCCTTTTCTACCTCCTCGATAACGGCAGCGGGCTTCCAGATCCAGCCAACGAAGATGCACAGAGCCAGGGCTGCCACAGTGGCGAAGCAGTTCTCGCACAGGTAGTCGATGGAGTCCAGAATGTCGGTATCCTTGCCCATCCAGCTCAGCAGACGCACGCCGCTGAGGGAGCTGTAACCCAGAGAAACGGGGACGGCGATGATCAAGTTGGAGGCCAGCGCCAGCAGGGTGCCCTTCTTGTTGCTCCAGCCCCAGTGCTCGCAGGGGATGGCGGCGTTGGCAGCGGTCATACCGATCACGGAGCTGATAGCGGCAAAGAACACGGCAACGAAGAACAGGAAGCCGAAAATGGCGCCGCCGGGCATGCTCTCAAAGACGGCTTTCATGGTGATGAACAGCATACCTGCGCCGGTAGAGGGGGAATAGCCAAATGCGAAAGCGGCGGGAATGGTGGCCAGAGCGGCCAGCAGAGCGACGACCATGTCACCCAGAGGAACCAGCAGGGCATTCTTGGCCAGGTCACTGTCGTCAGGGGCATAGGAGCCATACATCAGGTTGGTACCGAAGCCGACGTTCAGGGAGAAGAACATCTGGGCCAGGGCGATGCCGAACACGGTGAGCCAGCCGCCGGAGGTCATAACATTCTCGGTGCTGGGCTGGAACAGGAACTCGATGCCCGCCTCGGCGCCGGGCAGGGTGCAGGCGCGGATGGCCACAACGATCAGCAGAACGACCAGCGCGGGGATCATCCACTTGCAGGCCTTCTCGATACCGCCGGCCATGTTCTTGCGGACGCAGAGATAGGCGAGAAGCAGGCCCAGGAAGGTCCAGACCAGGGGCTCCACAGGGTTGGAGATGAACATGGAGAAGTATTCGGCGCTGTCCATGGTCCAGAAGGTGCCGGCGGGATTAAAGATCGCGATGCCGAATTCCACCATGTACTTGATGATCCAGCCGAACAGCAGGCAGTAGAAGCCCATAACGCCTACGCAGACGATGGCGTTCAGGATACCGACGAACTTCCATTTCCGGTTCAGCTCTGTCCAGGCTGCGATGGGGCCCTTGCGCATCTTGCGGCCAATCGCGTACTCGGACAGGGTCATGGGAATGCCCAGCAGCAGCGCCACCACGACGTAGATGATCAGGAAGTAGAAGCCGCCGCCGCGGCCCAGCTTGGAGGGGAAGCCCCAAACATTGCCCAGGCCGACAGCACCGCCGATACAGGCCAGCATCATGCCGAGGTTGGAGCTGAATTTAGAGCGTTTGACTTTTTTTTCTTCCATTTTCTCTTGATCTCCTCTTCTATTTGATTTTGTAACACAGGGCTGACAGCCCAATTACAACAGGGGGAACTTCAGGAAAGCATGGTGTGTACCATTTCATAGACCAGCTCGCTCATTTTGGCGTGGCCCTCCTCGTCCAGATGGACGCCGTCCACCTTGCCGGGCTTGATGAACTGAGCCGCGTCGATGAACTCGACATCCAGCTGCTCGGCCACGGTGCGCAGACACTTGCCCAGCTGGCGGCTGTTGTCGATGCTGGTCTGATCCGTCACATCGTTTTCCTTGAAGGTCAGGCGATCCTCCGTAATCTCTACCGGAGAGATCAGCAGGATCTTCATCTTCTCGCCGGGACGGTCGACCCCCAGCTTTCGTGCCGTTTCCAGCATATACTGCACGGCGCGGGCGGTGGAGATGGGATTGCCGGCGGGAATATTGGACTGAAAATCGTTGGTGCCCAGCATAAAGACCAATACATCAATAGGAGCCGCGCTGCGGAGGACTGCGGGCATGGTCTTCAGACCGTTCAGCTCCGGATCAAAGGGATCGTCAAAGACGGTGGTGCGTCCGGTGAGACCTTCCTCGACCACGGTGTAGTCCTGATAGCCCAGCTTTTCCTGCAGGCGGGCCGGCCAGCGGATGCTCTCGTCATACCGCTCACCAGTAATGGGAATATAGCCCCAGGTATTGGAATCGCCGAAACAGACAATGCGTTTTTTCATATGGGGGGTTCCTCCTTGTCCTGTTTTGTCAGATCGGCCTTCTGCCGACGCCGTCTTTTCAGGCGGTAGACAGAACGCACAAAGCGCTTCGCTTGTATGCAGGTATCATAGCACACTCTGCACAGCTTTGCGTTGAAGAAAATTCAAGTGGGGTGTGAATTACTTGCGGAGACAGATGCGCCGCATAGTGCTACAATGCAGACAACCGACCATACCGGCATGACCGCCATGTGTCGGCGCGGCAGAAAACACCGCGGTAAGGAAAAGGAGGAGCATTTTATGATACAATACGCAAAACGCATGGGCGCCATGGCCTACACGGCCAACGTGGTCAGCAACTTATTTGGCGCGATGACAAACCCCGATATTATTTCTTTCGGCGGCGGCGCGCCGGCCAAGGAGGCCCTGCCCATCGACATCCTGCGCCAGCTGACGGATGAGGTCATCCGGAAGGACAAGCGCGGCGTGGAGGCTCTGCAGTACGGCCCTCTCAGCGGCACCAAGGACATGAAAGAGGTCATTGTCAACGAGCTGCTGCTCCCCAAGGGTGTGAAGTGTACCACTGACAATGTGATGGTGGTGGCCGGCGGCCTGGAGGGCATCAACCTGACCTGCCAGGTCTATATTGACCCGGGCGACGTGATTCTGGTAGAATCCCCCACCTTCGTACACTCCGTGGAGATTTTTGAGATGTTCGAGGCCAAGTGCATTGGCGTGGACATGGACGAGGACGGCATGAAGATGGACGATCTGGAGGCAAAGATCCAGAAGTACCATCCCAAAATGATCTACGTGATCCCCACCTTCCAGAATCCCAGCGGCCGGACTCTGAGCCTGGAGCGCCGGAAGAAGGTGGCGGAGCTGTCCGCCAGGTATAATGTGCTGGTGCTGGAGGACGACCCCTACCGTGATATTCGATACAGCGGAGAGGACCTGCCTCCCATCAAGTGCTTCGACACCGTGGGCAACGTGGTGGTGGCCAACAGCTTCTCCAAGATATTCTCCCCCGGCGTGCGCCTGGGCTATGTGATGGCGGAGCCGGAGACCATCCACTATCTGACGGAGGCCAAGTCCGCCACCAACTCCCATACCTCCATGCTGCCCCAGGTGCTGTGCGCCGAGTTCTTCAAGCGCGGCTACTATCCCGCACACCACAAGATGCTGTGCGACCTGTACCGCCAGCGTCGGGACGCCATGCTGGAGTGCATCGACAAGTATTTCCCCGAGGGCACCAAGCACAGCTTCCCCGACGGCGGCCTGTTCACCTGGGTGGAGCTGCCCGGCGACATTGACACCGCGGAGCTGCTGAAGGAGTCCAGCACCGATCCGGAAGTGGGCGTGGCATTCGTGGCCGGCGCGGGCTTCTTCGTGGGCGGCAGCGGCGCGGGCCGCAACTGCATGCGCATGAGCTTCGGCAACAATTCTCCGGAGAAGATCCGCGAGGGCGTGATGAAGCTGGGCAAGCTGATCGAGAAGAAACTGGCTCAGCAGAGCAAGTAATCGAAAGGAGCAGCAGAAATGACGAAACGCAGAATGAAATCCATGGACGGCAACACCGCGGCGGCATACGCTTCCTATGCCTTTACCGACGTGGCCGCCATCTACCCCATTACCCCTTCCTCCGACATGGCCCAGCACATTGATGAGTGGGCCGCCACCGGCAAGAAGAATATCTTCGGCGAGACCGTGCAGGTGGTAGAGATGCAGTCCGAGGGCGGCGCTTCCGGCGCTGTTCACGGCTCCCTGCAGGCGGGCGCCCTCACCAGCACCTACACCTCCTCTCAGGGCCTGATGCTGATGATCCCCAATATGTTCAAGATCGCAGGCGAGCTGCTGCCCGGCGTGTTCCATGTGGCCTCCCGACTGGTGGCCTCCAACGGTCTGGGCATCTTCTGCGACCACAGCGATGTGATGACCATCCGCACCACCGGCTTTGCCATGCTGTCCTCTGCCAGCGTGCAGCAGGCCATGGACATGGCAGCCGTGGCACACCTGAGCGCCATCAAGGGCCGCGTGCCGTTCCTGCACTTCTTTGACGGCTTCCGCACCAGCCACGAGATCCAGAAGATCGAGGTGCTGGAGTATGACGAGCTGGCACAGCTGGTAGACAAGGACGCCATCAACGCCTTCCGCCGCAGCGCCATGAATCCCGATCATCCCAGCGTCCGCGGCACCGTGCAGAACGCCGATATCCACTTCCAGCAGCGCGAGGTCATCAATAAGTATTGGAAAGAACTGCCCGATGTGGTAGAATCCTACATGGGTGAGATCAACAAGCTCACCGGACGGGATTACCACCTGTTCAACTACTACGGCGCGCCGGATGCGGAGCGCATGATCGTGGCCATCGGTTCCATGACCCAGACCATCGAGGAAGTGGTGGACGCGCTGAACGCCAAGGGCGAGAAGGTCGGCCTGCTGACCGTGCATCTGTACCGCCCGTTCTCTCTGGAGCACTTCTTCAAATACATTCCCAAGACCGTGAAGGTCATTACCGCGCTGGACCGCGTCAAGGAGATCAATGCGCAGGCTGAGCCCCTGTACATGGATGTCAAGACCGCGTTCTACGGCAGAGAGCATCAGCCCGTGGTGGTGGGCGGCCGTATCGGCGTGGGCGGCAAGGACATTCGTCCGTACCACATCTATCAGGTGTTTGAGAACATGAAGGCCGCGTGTCCCAAGGATCATTTCACCGTGGGCATCATCGACGACATGTACGACAGCAATCTGCCTGCCGTGGATGAGATCGCCATCGACCATGCCGGCACCACCGCCTGCAAGTTCTGGGGTCTGGGCTCCGACGGCACCGTGGGCGCCAACAAGAGCGCCGTGAAGATCATCGGCGACAACACCGACAAGTATGCGCAGGCTTATTTCGCCTACGACTCCAAGAAGTCCGGCGGCGTCACCGTATCCCATCTGCGCTTTGGCGACACCCCCATCCGCTCCACCTATCTGATCGACAAGGCGGACTTCATCTCCTGCTCCCAGCAGTCCTATGTCAGCAAGTATGACGTTCTGGCCGGTCTGAAGGACGGCGGCACATTCCTGCTGAACACCATGTGGGACGATGCGGCGCTGGAGCACAACCTGCCCGCCGAGATGAAGCGCTATCTGGCGCAGCACCACATCCGGTTCTACACCATCGACGCTGTGGACATCGCCCGCAATCTGGGTCTGGGCAACCGCACCAATATGATCATGCAGTCCGCGTTCTTCAAGCTGGCGGACATCATCCCCATTCAGGATGCCGTCAAGTATCTGAAGGATTCCATCGCCGTGACCTACGGCAAGAAGGGCGACGATGTGGTGGCCATGAACTGTGCCGCCGTGGATCAGGGCATCACCGGCCTTCACGAGGTGGCTGTGCCCGCGTCTTGGGCGGACGCTGTGGACGCGCCTGCGGCCGAGACCAGAGAGGTGCCCGACTACATCAGGAACTTCCTGGAGCCCGTGAACCGCATGGAGGGCGACAACATCCCCGTCAGCGGCCTGCTGCCCGTGCAGGACGGCGCGTATCCTACCGGCACCTCCGCTTACGAAAAGCGCGGCGTTGCCATCCGCGTGCCCCACTGGGACGCCGAGAAGTGCATCCAGTGCAACCAGTGCTCCTTTGTGTGCCCCCACGGCTGCATCCGTCCCATCCTGACCACACCGGAAGAGACTGCGGCGGCTCCCGAGGGCTATGTAACCAAGCCTGCCAACGGCGCCAAGGAGTATCAGTTCCGCATCGCCATTTCCCCCAACGACTGCACCGGCTGCGGCAACTGCGTCAACGTGTGCCCCGCCAAGGAGAAGGCTCTGGATATGCGCCTGCTGGAGCAGGAGCAGGACGAGGCCGCTCGCTGGGACTACGTGGCCGCTCTGCCCGAGAAGAAGAACCCCTTCAACAAGCTCACCGTCAAGGGCAGCCAGTTCGAAAAGCCCCTGTTCGAGTTCTCCGGCGCCTGCGCCGGCTGCGGCGAGACGCCCTACATCAAGCTGGTCACCCAGCTGTTCGGCGACCGCATGATGATCGCCAACTCCGCCGGCTGCGCCCACGCTGTCTCTTATACACATCTCCGAGCCCACGAGACGGACTCCT
>ENA-OYCR01000203-OYCR01000203.1-human-gut-metagenome-genome-assembly--contig:-NODE-203-length-12525-cov-4.680433_pt1 | contig 12525 bp, 10 predicted proteins | sample MGYA00243457_ERZ652881 | MGnify/ENA primary metagenome ERZ652881 (study PRJEB26926, sample SAMN06164391) | human gut metagenome | biome: ENVO:00009003; feature: ENVO:2100002; material: ENVO:00002003... | reverse complement strand
AGATGTGTATAAGAGACAGAAACGGGAGTGGGTGATAAGCTTAATGCCAATTTCTCCGCGTATGAACTTTTTCCCGAACGTTGGCCTCCTGTGATTAAGATAATACGTCTCATTGTCTTACTTCTCGGTGGCACGCAGAATCAACGTAGTCGCACCTAATGTGATGATAGCGCCTTCCTCGATCCGTATCCGGTCCTTGTTCCCCAAAATCTCGTTCATCAGAAATGTTCCTGTAATGCTGTCATTATCACGCAGGGTATAAATGACTTCCCCTTGTTTGTTGCGTTTCACATTAATGATACAATGCCTTCTGTCCATGCTCGGATCTGATGTTTCGATGGGAATGTCCACTTCAGTGCCTTTGCTTCTGCGTCCTATCAGGTTGTCACCTTCCATCAGGGGTAATACTTGTTTGTATCCGAATACATTTTCTACTACCACGATACTTCCAAAATCCTCTTTATTGGCTTGTTCGTCCAATATTTCTTCTTTACGGGTTGCTTTCAGTTTGGATTTTCCGATACGGATACTGAATTGTTTTTTACAATGGTCGCATACAAAGACCAACGACTGGCCTTCTGTATATTTGGTTTCATCAAAAGTTATATAGTTGTCACATTTGGGACACAAAACTCTTTTCATAAAAAATAATCTTGTTTATTTGGAACTCAATATCCATGCATTCTTGAATGCATCATTTTGTTTCAGTTCATTTAATTTTTTATAAGCAGCGGCTTTATCTGCAAAGTTGCACAAAGACAGGCGATAACGTCCGTTACCTTCTATGATTGTTACATCCTTGTATCCTTTTTGCTTGTACTCATTAAGTACTTGCTGTGCGTCATTGGCTGTCGGTAAACTGGATACGATGATATAATACTTATTTTTTTTACTGCTCGAAGGTGTTGCTGTTTCTTTCTTCTCAAGGGCAGGTTTACTTACAGTAACAGGCTTGGCAACTGGCTGTTCTGTGCTGTTCAATTTTGCTGCAACAGTATTCTTGGGCACTGCTTCTTGTGCTTTTCCTACCTTTTCTACTTTTACAGTTACAGGTTTCAACGTGTTTTGATTATTTTTGATATTCGTCTTCTTGGGTTGCTGCGGTCTGGAAGGAACGGTTACCAAGGTCGTTGCCAAAGATTGGGAACGAATGGCGTCAAACAGACCATCCGTACCTAAAGAAGCATAATTACCTTTGTCCACATATGTGTTCTCTACCGGAACAGACAAGAAGAAAAATAAGACTACAGCTATAGCCACAGCTACTGCATTTCCTATCCACTGACGTTTGAAACGTACAGTTCTCTTCCTTTTTTCTTGTCGGGGAAGTAATTCTCTGGTTGCTGCAGATGTTGTTGAAGTAAGATATTCTAATCTGTTGATGGAAAACGAACTAAGCCCGTATAGGGTAGGTGATAATGCACCGTCCTCATTGGGATGGAACTCGTATGTGCTATGAATATTATAATGTAAGACCCCTATGCCATGCATTTCTGTACATCCATTTTGGTATAGTTGTTCTTTCAATCCGGCTACCTCTTCTTCTATCATGCGTGTGGCATCAGGAAAATCGGTGTGATGGGCTTGCATATACGATTGAACTAATAAACCATCGTTTATAGTCAATTGGGGATTGAAACCAATAGTACGTACAGGGGGAAGATAAAGATTTTCTTCCTTGATATACCGTGCCGGTTGATAGTGCGCTATAAAACCGCCAAAGTCTGGAATAATCACACAGTCATTTTCCAGTAACAGAATTTCTATATGTCTAGCCAATTCAATCATATCGCAAAATTAGCATTTTTATTCCGTTTCAGCGCAACTTTTATGGAAGAAAATAACAACTCACTCATAATTTATTGTAATTTTGCAGCGAAAAAGTTAGACTAACGAATTAAATAAAATGAATATAGCGATTGTAGGAACCGGGTATGTAGGACTTGTTACCGGAACATGTTTTGCCGAAACTGGCGTAGACGTAACTTGTGTAGATGTAAATGCGGATAAGATTGCTAATCTGCAACAGGGTATTATTCCTATTTATGAACCGGGATTGGAAGATATGGTCTTGCGTAATGTAAAGGCTGGACGTCTTCATTTCACCACCTCTTTAGAGAGTTGTCTGGACAATGTGGATATTGTGTTCAGTGCTGTGGGCACTCCTCCCGATGAAGACGGAAGTGCCGATTTGCGTTATGTGCTTGAAGTTGCCAAGACGATTGGTGCTAATATGAAGAAATACACCTTGGTCGTGACCAAGAGTACGGTGCCCGTGGGTACGGCCCGGAAAGTAAAAGCGGCTATCCGGGAGGAATTGGAGAAAAGAGGGGAGTCGATAGATTTCGATGTGGCTTCTAATCCGGAATTCTTGAAAGAAGGTAATGCTATCGATGACTTTATGAGTCCGGACCGTGTGGTAGTGGGCGTAGAGTCGGAAAGGGCTAAAAAACTGATGACCAAGCTTTATAAACCTTTCATGCTGGTTAACTTCCGCGTTATCTTCATGGATATTCCGTCTGCCGAAATGACCAAATACGCAGCCAACTCCATGCTTGCCACCCGCATCAGCTTCATGAACGACATTGCCAACCTGTGCGAGCTGGTGGGAGCCGACGTCAATATGGTACGCAGCGGCATCGGTTCCGATACGCGTATCGGCCGTAAGTTCCTCTATCCGGGCATCGGATATGGCGGTTCGTGCTTCCCGAAAGACGTAAAGGCATTAATCAAGACCGCCGAACAGAACGGTTACCGGATGCGTGTGCTCCAGGCTGTAGAGGAAGTCAATGAAAAGCAGAAAAGCATCTTGTTTGAAAAACTGCAACGGCACTTCAACGGCGATTTGCACGATAAGACAATTGCCTTGTGGGGATTGGCTTTCAAGCCGGAAACAGACGACATGCGCGAGGCGCCTTCGCTGATTCTGATTGACAAGTTGCTGAATGCCGGTTGTAAAGTGCGTGTGTACGATCCGGCTGCCATGACGGAGTGCCGCCGCAGGATAGGCGACAGCGTCTGCTATGCCACCGATATGTACGATGCCGCACTCGATGCGGATGCCTTGATGCTGGTGACGGAATGGAAAGAATTCCGCCTGCCGTCATGGGTCGTTATCAAAAAAGCCATGAGAACCCCGGTGTTACTGGACGGTCGTAATATCTACGAAAAGAAAGAAATAGAAGAACTTGGATTTACCTACCACTGTATAGGTAAATAAAGGAAGGAGATAGACATGAAAAAACTCGTAATAGAGTTGTGCTGCGTCATAGCGTTGGCTGCATGCGGTAATGGTAAAGAGCAAAAAACAGTCGAAGAAGACGCTATGGCCAAGGCTCTGCTTCAGGGTGTCTGGATAAATGATGAAACCGAACTGCCCCTGATGCGTATAGAAGGAGATACCATATACTATGCCGATCCTCAGAATATCCCCGTATCATTCAAGATTATACGAGATACGATGTATGTGTACGGCAATCATACCGTGACTTACAAGATTGACCGACAGACAGAATACAGCTTCTGGTTTCATTCATTGGCAGATGAGATTATAAAACTGCATAAATCGGAAAATCCGGAGGATATACTCGCCTTTGAAAACAAGGAAGTGGAAGTCATACCCACTACGGAAGTGGTGAAAAAGGACAGCGTAGTGATGTACAAAGGCACACGCTACCGGGGATATGTGTACGTCAACCCTTCGACAATGAAAGTCGTCCGCTCATCCTATTCAGAGGGTGGCATCAGCGTGGACAATGTCTATTATGACAATGTCATACATATTTGCGTGTATGAGGGCAGACGAATGTTGTATGGCAAAGACATTACCAAGAAGGCATTTGCCGGCATCTTTCCCGAAGATATTCTGAGTCAGATGATTCTTGCCGATATGAATTTTATGGGAGTTGATAATAAAGGCTACCAATATCAGGCAACCTTACGCGTGCCGGAAAGCTCCGTATATAGTCTGGCAGATATTACCATCGGATTCGATAATCGGATGGACATAAAAAAAGCGGAATAAATTCCGCTTTTTACTTATTCCTGCTTCTTTGCCTGAGTGGGCTTTTTGCTGCCGTCCCTGCGTTTGTTATTATTTCTGTTGCCGCCTTTGCCGGTTCCGTTGTTCCGGCGTCCGCCGCCTTTAAAGCTGCTGCGTTTGCGTCCGTCATTGGAGCGCGGCTTGTATTCGGGAGCTTCACCCAACTCTTCCGGCACAGGTATCTTATAGATTTCTTTTTCCAGGAAATTCTCTATGCTCTTGAAATTCGTCTGTTCCTTTTCATTGACGAAAGTAAGGGCTACACCGTCATTGTTGGCACGTGCCGTACGTCCGATGCGGTGCACGTAATCTTCACTGTCATGCGGCACATCATAATTGATAACCAAACGGATGTCATCTATATCAATACCGCGCGCCACAATATCGGTGGCAACCAGAATATTGATTCGTCCCGCCTTGAACTCGTACATTACTTCCTCACGCTGCGCCTGCTCAAGGTCGGAGTGCATTTCCCCAACATTCAGCTTCATTTGCTTCAGGGCTTTGGCCACCTCTTTCACCTTCAACTTGGAGGAAGCGAAGATAATGACACGTTCGGGTGTCTGCTCGGCGAAAAGACTGCGGATGATACCCAATTTCTGGTTCTCATAGCATATATAGGCAGCCTGTACGATTTTCTCGGCAGGTTTGGAAACGGCAAGTTTCACTTCTGCCGGATTATGCAGAATGTTTTGCGCCAACTGTTGTATCTTGGCAGGCATCGTAGCCGAAAACATAATGGTCTGACGCTCCTTAGGCAGGAATTTCACAATCTGCATAATGTCATCATAAAATCCCATATCGAGCATACGGTCTGCTTCATCCAAAATGAAATAGGAGACGCGTGAAAGGTCTACATATCCCAGACTGAGATGAGCTATCAGACGTCCCGGAGTAGCGATTACAACATCCGCTCCCAAAGTCAGGCCTTTTTTTTGCTGCTCGAAAAGCACTCCGTCATTACCGCCGTACACGGCCACGCTGCTCACCGGCATGAAATAGGAGAAACCTTCCATCTGCTGGTCTATCTGCTGAGCCAGTTCCCGTGTAGGGGCCATTACTATACAGTTGATGGAATCTTCGGGATGCCCGCCTTCCGAAAGCTTGTTCAATATAGGTAACAGATAGGCGGCTGTTTTTCCGGTCCCGGTTTGTGCAACAGCTATCAAATCCCGGCCTTCGAGTATAACAGGTATTGATTTTTCTTGTATCGGAGTGCACTCGTCAAAGCGCATTGCGTCCAGTGCTTCAAGCACATTGTCATTTAAATTTAGTTCAGAAAACTTCATGTATTTCTTTATATTTGCTGCAAAGATAATGCAAACCGGGGGCAGAACAAAATAAGCTCGCTTAAAAAACAGGCTCCTATGATAATTAATTATCGCAGGAGCCTGTGAATTTTATCGTACGGACTTATTTTACCGCGGAATATCTATATAGGAATCCTTGAATCCCAAGAAATAAAGCACTCCGTCCAAGCCGATGGTATTAATGGACTGCTTGGCATTTGCCACGACTTTAGGCTTGGCATGAAAAGCAATGCCCAATCCGGCTATCCCCAGCATCGGCAAGTCATTGGCTCCGTCACCTACTGCAATGGTCTGTGCTATATCCACTTTCTCAACCTGCGCTATCAGACGCAGTAGTTCCGCTTTGCGTTTGCCGTCCACTACATCGCCGAGATAACGTCCGGTCAGTTTGCCATTCTCTATTTCCAGTTCATTGGCATATACATAGTCAATGCCGTATTTCTGCTGGAGATAATGTCCGAAGTAAGTGAAACCACCTGAAAGAATAGCTATTTTATAACCATATTTCTTCAGAACATACATCAGTCGGTCGACCCCCTCCGTAATAGGCAGGTTCTCGGCAATCTCCTGCATGACAGATTCGTCCAACCCTTTCAATAATGCCACCCGCTCGCGGAAGCTCTCCGTAAAGTCTATTTCTCCCCGCATGGCACGTTCCGTGATAGCCTTTACCTGCTCGCCGACACCTGCACGAATGGCCAGTTCGTCGATAACTTCGGTCTCTATCAATGTGGAGTCCATATCAAAACAGATAAGGCGGCGCATACGGCGATACATATTATCCAACTGGAAAGAGAAATCCATTTCCAGCTCACTGGCCAGCCGCATCAGTTCTTCTTGCATGCCTATACGGTCTTTAGGGGTGCCTCGTACGGAAAATTCAATGCAGGCACGCGTCTTTGTATCGCATTCGTCCAACGGAATACGCCCCGTAAGACGTTTGATGGCATCAATGTTCATTCCTTGCTCCGCCAGAATACGGGTCACCGCCGAAATCTGACGGGCAGACAACTTACGTCCGAGCAACGTGAGAATGTAACGGTTCTTGCCCTGCATGCTCACCCAGTCCTCATATTCTTTTGCTGTAATAGGGTAGAAGCGGATGGTGACACCCAAAGACGATGCCTTGAAAAGCAACTCTTTCATGATAAAGCCGGAATGTTGTTCTTCCGTCTTACATAAAATACCTAACGACAGGGTGTTATGGATGTCGGCTTGTCCGATGTCAAGGATGGTTGCATCGTACTTGGCAAGAATTTCTGTAACCGAAGCCGTCAGTCCCGGACGGTCTTCACCTGTTACGCGGATCAGGATAAGTTCTGTACTTAATGGTTTCATAAGTTGTCTATTAATAGGATAACAAGCCACAAAAGTAAGGAAAAATCCCGCCTTTTATGCTAAATAACATAAAAAATTGCACTGAAAAAGTGAGAAAATCGCTTGTTTATTTGGAAGTTTCTTTAAGAATTACTTACCTTTGCACCCGATTTCAGAATTAAAGGCTTTGAGTATCAATGAATTCCTCTCATTGCAAGGTCTGAGAAGATGACATTCCGGGAAGAAATCACTGCCAAAAAGGACAGTCCCGGATAGTATTAACCAAAATCGTGTTACATGAAATATGTAAAATGGATTTTTGTTGTATTACTAATTGGTTCCTTGACTTCTTTTGTAGAAAAAGACAAACCGACCGGCGGTTTGAATGTGGGTGACATAGCCCCGGACTTCAAAATCCAATCTATGTCTGCCGGGCAACCGTTAGCCGAACTTTCGGACATGAAAGGCAAATATGTGTTGCTTAGCTTTTGGGCAAGTTATGACGCGCACTCCCGGATGCAAAACGCGAGTTTGAGCAATGTGCTTCGTTCCGCTTCCCGCAATGAAAATGTAGAAATGGTTTCCGTCTCATTCGATGAGTATCAGTCTATTTTTAAGGAAACCGTTCGTAAGGACCAAATAGTTACGCCCACTTGTTTCGTGGAAACTAAAGGCGAATATTCCGGCCTCTTTAAGAAATATCGCTTGGGTCGCGGATTCACTAACTATTTACTGGATGATAATGGTGTGATTATTGCCAAAAACATCTCTGCTGCAGAGCTTTCGGCTTACTTGAATTAAGCGCTTCAACGCACAGCATGACAATGAAGGGATTAAAGAACCTGTAAGAAGAAAGTGGGGTTTCTTCCGACAAAGGCGGTCTGTCCGCCTGAAAAGAAAGTAGAACAAAACAAAAGAGGAAATGAATACAACAAAAAAGCCGTCCCGCACTTGTGGAAACACAGGAGCGGGACGGCTTCTTATTTTTTACACTATTCTGCGGTATGCTTTGACAACAGCTTCCTACAGTTGCCTACTTCGGCGCTTTCTTATACAAATAGAATGCTATGAATGCATAAAGCAGGTTCGGTATCCATACCGCTATGACGGGCGGCACATTACCATTCACTGCAAATGTAGAGGCAATCGTCTGGAACAGGATATACGAGAAACTTAATCCCAAGCCTATGCCCAAATGCAATCCCATGCCGCCTTTTGTCTTTTTCGAAGAAAGAGATACGCCAATCAGCGTCAGGATAAACGAGGCAAAAGACATGGCTATGCGTTTATGATATTCTATCTCGAACTCCTTGATATTGGCAAAACCGCGTTGCCGTTGCCGGTCTATGTACTCGCTCAACTGAGGGCTGGTGAGCATTTCCTGCTGGTTTTTCATTATGAGGAAGTCGGCAGGTTCCATAAAGAGAATGGTGTCCAGCCGCTCTCCTTTAACGATGCTTTCGCGCATACCGTCCATTTCACGGATCATGTAGTCCTTCACCTTCCATTTGTGGACGGCTGCCGTATCGTAAGTAATGCTGCGTGCGGTAAGATGGGACACTAACTGCTTGTCCTTGAACTTATCGAGCGAAAAGCGGTAACCCGTTTTGCTGTAATCCTCAAAGCGCTCTATATAGGCAATGACTCCCGAATCGACCTCCAACTGAATATTGCGGGCTGTGGTTGACTTGCGGGGCTTATAGTATTTGTCCTCAAAATTAAGTCGCGTAACGCTGCCTTTAGGAATGACATACGAACCGAGACAGAACGTAGTGATTGCGATAATAGCCGCCGACACCATATAAGGACGCAGCATGCGCTTAAAACTCATTCCCGTAGAGAACATTGCGATAATCTCCGAGTTCTCCGCAAGTTTGGAAGTAAAGAAGATTACTGCGATGAAGACAAACAGCGGACTGAACAGATTGGCAAAGTAGGGGATGAAGTTCATGTAGTAATCGAAGATAATGGCTTGCCATGGCGCTTCATGAGACATGAAGCGGTCCATTTTTTCATTAAAGTCGAATACTACGGCGATAGAAATGATCAGGGCTATGGCAAACACGTATGTTCCCAGGAACTTCTTGATGATGTACCAGTCCAACCGCTTGAGGAACTTATTTTTCCCGACAGGCAGCTTGATGTCTTTCAGCATCTTCCAGTCAATCTTTCTCATAATCTTGTCGATACACGTTGTACCATCATCGGTTTCCATGTAGAGAAATCACCGGCAATAATATGCTTGCGGGCTTCACCGGCAAGCCAAAGGTAAAATGCCAGATTGTGAATGGAAGCAATCTGCATGGCCAGCAACTCCTGTGCATGGAAGAGGTGGCGCAGATAGGCCTTACTATATAATGTATCTACGTAAGATGCACCGTCTGCCTCAATAGGAGAGAAGTCGGTTTCCCATTTCTTGTTACGCATGTTGATGATACCGTCTTTTGTAAACAGCATACCGTTGCGTCCGTTACGTGTAGGCATTACGCAGTCGAACATGTCAACTCCGCGTTCGATGCCTTCCAGAATGTTCACAGGTGTACCTACACCCATCAGATAACGAGGCTTGTCCTTCGGCAGTATCTCATTCACCAGCTCTATCATTTCGTACATCTTCTCCGTAGGTTCGCCCACAGCCAAACCGCCGATGGCATTGCCCTCGGCTCCTTTGGAGGCTATGAACTCGGCCGAGCGTTTGCGAAGGTCGGGATAAACACACCCCTGCACGATAGGAAAAAGAGCCTGATGATAGCCGTATTTGGGTTCTGTTTCATTGAACCGCGTGATACAACGGTCCAGCCAACGATGCGTCATTTCCATGGACTTTTTGGCATAGGCATACTCTGCATCACCCGGAGTACATTCGTCAAAGGCCATCATGATGTCTGCCCCGATGGTACGTTCAATGTCCATTACCCTTTCCGGAGTGAAAATGTGTTTGCTTCCGTCGATGTGCGAACGGAACTCAGCACCCTCTTCACGCAACTTGCGGATACCTGCCAAGGAAAAGACCTGAAAACCTCCGCTATCGGTCAGCATCGGACGGTCGAAGCCGTTGAACTTGTGCAATCCGCCGGCTTTTTCAATAACATCCAATCCGGGACGCAAATAAAGATGATAGGTATTACCTAATATTATCTGCGCCTTTATATCTTCTTTCAACTCTGTCAAATGCACGCCTTTTACGGTTCCCAACGTACCTACCGGCATAAAGATAGGCGTTTCAATCTGTCCGTGGTCGGTAGTAATCAAACCTGCACGGGCATTTGTCTTGCTGTCTGTATACTGTAACTCAAATGTCATTCTTCTTACTTTTCTATCTTTTCTTTTTTAACGGACAAGTCAATGGCATCAGCTACCTTTTCATCAGTCAGCGCAATGGCAAACACTTCTTTTACGTCTTTCACATAGTGGAAAGTCAGTCCTTTCAGATAAATCTCCTGTATCTCTTCAATGTTCTTACGATTCTCGTCGCTGAGGATAATCTCCTTGATACCGGCACGTTTGGCAGCCAGAATCTTTTCCTTGATACCACCTACGGGAAGAACTTTTCCGCGCAGCGTGATTTCGCCTGTCATGGCAAGATTGGCCTTTACTTTTCTCTGCGTAAGTGCGGATGCCAGCGAAGTAGCCATTGTTATACCTGCCGACGGGCCATCTTTGGGGATAGCTCCTTCGGGAACATGAACATGGATATTCCAATTGTCGAAAATCTCTTCATCAAGATTCAGCAACGAAGCATGAGACTTGATGTACTCCAATGCCAGCATAGCCGATTCTTTCATTACATCACCCAGGTTTCCGGTCAGTGTCAAGCGACCGCCTTTACCGCGGCTGAGACTGGTTTCGACAAACAGAATCTCACCGCCGACAGCAGTCCATGCCAAGCCCGTAACTACACCAGCATATTCATTGCCTTGATATTTGTCGCGTGTATATTCGGGAGCACCCAGGAATTCGTACAAATCGCCCGGCTTGATTTCTGTTTTTGCGAAATAGCCGTCCGTAGCATATTGGCGAGCCGATTTGCGAAGAATTTTTCCAATCTTCTTTTCCAATTCACGTACACCGCTTTCACGGGTATAAGACTCGATGATTGCTTCCAACGTATTCTTTGGAATCTTGATATCGTTCTTCTTCATACCGTTTGCTTCCAGCTCTTTCGGAACCAAGTGGCGACGGGCAATTTCTATTTTTTCTTCGGTTATGTAGCCGCTTACTTCAATCAACTCCATACGGTCGAGCAACGGCCCCGGAATTGTGTTCAGATTATTGGCGGTAGCAATGAACATCACCTTCGACAAGTCATAATCCACATCCAGGAAGTTGTCGTGGAACGTAGTATTCTGTTCCGGATCGAGTACTTCGAGCAGAGCGGAAGAAGGGTCGCCCTGACGGTCGGCACTCACCTTGTCTATCTCGTCCAATATAAATACGGGATTGGAAGAACCGGCTTTAATCAGACTCTTGATAATACGTCCGGGCATTGCTCCGATATACGTCTTGCGATGTCCGCGTACTTCCGCTTCATCATGTACGCCACCCAAGGACATACGGATATACTTCCGCTTCAAAGCAGCCGCTATAGAGCGCCCCAAAGAGGTCTTGCCCACACCCGGAGGGCCATACAGACAGATGATGGGCGATTTCATATCGCCTTTCAGCTTCAATACGGCAAGGTGCTCCAATATACGCTCTTTTACCTTCTCCAGGCCGTAATGGTCTTTATTCAACGTCTTCTCTGCATTAGTCAGGTTCAGATTATCCGTTGTATAAACGCCCCACGGCAAACTCATCATAGTCTGCAAGTAGTTCAGTTGCACACTGTAATCGGGCGATTGCGGATGCATGCGCTCCAACTTATCCACTTCTTTCAGGAATGTACTTTTTACTTCTTCATTCCATTTTATGGTTTCAGCTTTTTTGCGCATTTCTTCCAGTTCCTGCTCCTGGCTGCCACCACCCAATTCATCCTGAATGGTTTTAATCTGCTGTTGCAGGAAATATTCGCGCTGTTGCTGGTCTATATCCTCGCGGGCGCGCATTTGGATAGACTCCTTAATCTCGGCAAGCTGCACTTCCCGATTCAAAATCTCAAGCAAACGATAAGTGCGGGCACGCAATGCGTCAATACGCAGCAACTCTATCTTTTCATCCTTCTTCAAGGGAAGATTGGTACAGATAAAATCTACCAAAAACATCGGGTTATTAATGTTTTTGATGGCGAATGCAGAGTCTTGCGGAAACATTTCCGAGGATTTTATGTAACGCACGGTCAAATCCTTACATGCTTCTACCAATGCCTGAAATTCCTTGTCATCTTTAGCAGGTATCTCTTCATTGAGGGTAGTTACACGCCCTTTCAAATAAGGAGCCACTTCCATTATTTCTTTCAACTCAATGCGTTTGGAACCTTGCAGAATAACAGTCGTTGTCTGATCCGGCATTTCCAATACACGGACAATCTTGGCAACCGTACCGATTGTATGCAAGTCCTCAAGTACAGGCTCCTCCGTATCAGCGGCTTTCTGACACACTACAGCTATATATGAACTTTTCTTTTCTGCCTCACGCACCAATTTTAAGGAAGACTTTCTTCCAACGGATACCGGCATAAACACACCCGGAAACAAAACCATGTTCCGAAGAGGCAATACCGGAAGGATTTCATCAACCTCAATATCCATCAATTGTTCTTCATTCCCCTCAAAATCAGCAATTACAGAAAATGCATTTTCATTCCTATCTTCGATATCACTAAAGTAATTTCTTTTCTTCATTTCATTCTTTTTAGTTTATGTCATATTGGCCTGTCTCTTATACACATCTCCGAGCCCACGAGACGGACTCCTATCT
>ENA-OYCR01000202-OYCR01000202.1-human-gut-metagenome-genome-assembly--contig:-NODE-202-length-12527-cov-7.002646_pt1 | contig 12527 bp, 8 predicted proteins | sample MGYA00243457_ERZ652881 | MGnify/ENA primary metagenome ERZ652881 (study PRJEB26926, sample SAMN06164391) | human gut metagenome | biome: ENVO:00009003; feature: ENVO:2100002; material: ENVO:00002003... | reverse complement strand
TACGAGATAGGAGTCCGTCTCGTGGGCTCGGAGATGTGTATAAGAGACAGAATCAAAAGAACGGTCAGCTCTTTCGCTGCCGTTCCCGTAAGTTTTGCAGCTACTTCAAAGCCCTCAAGCGATAGCCTGACGACCTGTTCCGCTGCGTCACCGCCGTTGTTCATAACTTCGGTTCTCCTTCCTGTTTGTTTTGATTTTTTCTTCGTCCGCAAGGACAGCCCTCAGATTTTCCGCCATTATGCCGGAGCGTTCGGCAATGCCATTGCATAGCCTGACTTCCTTGCGGAGCTTTTTTAGCTTCTCGGAGAGAAGCGAGATGCTGCCTTTTGCCTGCGACAGCTCTGCATCTGTGATGTTCACTTTTCGTATTTCATTTCGGAGATGCGTTCTGTCGGCAGTTAAGGCATTGATCTGTTCCTCAACCGAGTGCTGATATGAGAAAAGCTGCTCGGCGGTTGAGATATTCTCTCTGCCAAGCAGCCTGACCTGTGCGGTTATCTCGTCCAGCTTCATTAAATCCTCTCGCAGAAGATAATGAAGCCGAGCCGGGTCTTGTTTTTTGTACCTCGGCAAATAGCCGAGCTTGTAGCAGTAGTGCAGATACAGTCCGTAAAGTCCGCCGACCTTCCGTATCTTATGTTCCCGTGTCAAGAGAACATATTGCCTTGGGCGATGGTAGTAGCCTTTTTGAAACGGCTCTAATCTTGCCGAGTTCCGATTGTCATAGATGCGTTCCTTGATACGGTCAAGCGAATACTCATCACCAAGCCGTGCAAGTCGGATATTTTTTCGGTAGCCCTTTACACGCAGCACCGTGTACTTGTGATTTTCCGAGTCGTCAAAATACGCTCCCATCTGACGGAGAACATATTTGAAGTCGGCATAGCTGCGGCTCTTGGCGATTGCGTCGTCGATCACCGCCCGTGCGGTATCTACATAGTTCGGCATACCCGCTTCGTGTAGCTTCCTTGCATAGTAGTTTTTGCCCGTACCACGCTGCGGGTTTTCAATCACATCAAGCTGATACTGACGGCACAACTCATCGGCTATGTGCCGGAAGTACCGCCAGTGCTTTTCGTTATTTGCCATCCGCTTGCCGTCCACAAAGGAAACGGAGTTCACAACAAAGTGACAATGCAGGTGCTTCGTGTTCAGGTGCGTTGTTACCACGACCTGAAAGCGGTCGCCCCACACACGCTTGGCAAATTCCATTCCGATTTTCTGAGCAAGGTTGGGATTGATGTTCGGCTCGTCCTTGAAGCTCAGATAGCCGTGATAGGCTTGGATGCCGTCCTCCTTGTCGAACTGTTCCTTGACCGTCACAAACTGGTCACGGGCAGTTGACGGATTACAGTTGATGCCGTCCACATAAAACTCACGCTCCGTTTTTTCTTCGTCCTTTGCGTATTTCAGAACATCGGCAAGCGCCTGATATTGCTCCGGCGTGTATTCCTGCACCCTTGTTTTTTCGGGATTGGTCGCATAGTCGATGACGGCTTTCAGGCGAACCTTCACTTTCCATATCTTGCTTACTGCCATTTCAGATCACTTTTTTCGGGACGCAGAAACACTCGCTCTACATCTGCCTGAAACTTGTGCCAACGCTCCGCCTCCTTCTGAAGTTTCGGTGCGTCAACAAAGCCAAGCGAGTGCGCCTGCACCGCAAGCTGATTAATGTTGTTGCCGATGGCGGAAAGCTGACGCATCGTGTCATAGAAGCGGTCATCCGGCTTTTCCCTCGGCTCATAGCCACGAATAAGCAGGCGAATGAGTGCACCTTCGGAAAGACAGGCTTTCTTTGCCTTTTTCTGAAGCTCCTGTGCTTCGTCACGGGAAAACCAAATGTGCTTATCTACATTGCGCTTTCGCATTATTATCTTCCTCCTTGTTGATTGAAGTGTTCTTACTGGGGTATTAGGGGAAACCCCTAACAAGCGATTTACTGTTTGTAGTCTTTGGGGGATACAAACAGTCTGCTTGCTAAGATAACGCAGTCCTCCAGGGTTCCCCCGCATCTCACAGAGATCAGCGTTCTTTGTCCGCCCTGACGGGCTTAAAAGGTACGGCTACGATCTCATTGTTGACTCTCATAAAGCGTTCGGGGTATTTGAATTTCTCACGGTATTTCTCCGCAAGGTCAGGCGGGAGAGACTGGAACCTCTCTGCTTCAAAGGGAGCATAGGCAACGAAAAACTTCCCGCAGATAATGTCCAGCATCTCACGGGAGTTCTCCTCATAAACGGCACGATTAGGTGCCATCCCTGTAATTTTTCCTTCCTCGTTACAGATGATGGCGACCTCATCTTCAAAAGGCATATATTCCTCAATGTCGCCGCCGACCACCTCCTGCATTGCTTCCAAGGTGTCGTCGATCTCGATCATCTTGGGGTATTTGTTCGGCTCCACAAGCAGGACGGAAATCTTTCCGTCGCTTGCTTTCACCGGCTCCTTGCAGAGCGATTTGTCGAAAGAAATCAAATTGAACCCGATACTGTCCACGAAGTAGAAGCCGGGATTTAGGGTGTCACTCTCCCTGATTTCGACTACATCCGATACGGAAAGAGAGCGTCCTTTGTAGTCGGCGGGGTGGTCGATATTGAACTTCTCATAGATGGCTTCAAGGGAATTGCAATCGAGCTTCCCGTCATAAATTCGGTCGTAGAGGGCGGGATCGACCTTTTTGGAGTGCTGGAATCGTTCAAGGGTATCCAGCCCCAAGAAGCAGACACGGTTGTCGTCCCGGTCTGTGTTGATCTGATAAATGCTAAACTCAGTCATCGTTCATTCGTCCTTTCTTTGGTCTTGTTGCAGTGGATACCGAGCTTGAAACAAAGAAAGTCATTGTAGTCCTTGCCGCAGGGCGGAGGGCTGTCAATGACTTCATACTTGCTCGGCAATATGGTTTTCAGCGCAAGGCTGGCTTTTCTCCCGGTATTATCGTTATCGAAATGCAGGAAGATTTTCTTGATCTGCGGCTTATCATCGAGGTACTTCACAAGAGCCGCAGGGGTAGTGCTGTCCTCGATTCTCTCCTTGGGCAGATACACACCGGCGAGGGAAACGAGGTTGTCTTTTCGCCAATCTCTGCCCGCCATCTTTTCAAGCGTCGCATAGGAAAGCAGGTCAATGGCACACTCAAAGAGATGCACCGTGCCGCTGTCGCTGTCTGCGATCCGAAAAGAATAGTGCTTGTCACTGCCGGAGCAGTCACCCAAAACACGGCGGTCATTGGTCGCTCGGTAGGACGCATAGCGAGGGGTATTTTTCTCATCAAAGCCTACGCACACAAGATTGTGATACGGCAAGCTCTCGAAAATCAGCCCCTTGTCAATACAGTATTGGATGATGGCATAGTCGATGCCCCTGCCGAAAAGATACTCTGTGATCTTATCTGTGGAAGCACTTTTATCCGGCAGAAGCAAGATCTTCGGCTCCGCTTTCTGCTTGGGCTTGACCGTCACTGACGGCATCACCGCCGCCTTTCCCATCAGGGTTTCGACCGCTTCTACGAAAGAACAGCCCTTGACTTTCACAAGATAGTCAAGGGCATTGTAGCCGCCGATGCGTTGTGACCACCACATCCACTTGCCGTTAGAAATCTTCAAGCTGTCGTGGGTGCGGGTGGTATAATTGTTGCTGGAAATGCGGACAAGCTCCTGTGGCTCACAGCTTTGCAGATAAGTCAGCAGGTCGATTTGCCGTGCCTGTTCCACCACCTCCGGTGGGATATACGGCATAAAATCACCTGCTTTCCCGTTGCTGTTTCTTCTCCTGCCGTTGCAGGCACTTGTCCGCTTCCGTTTCGATGGAGTCCCGGATGGTATCCATATGCTCGGTTTCTCTGTCCCGGAACTCCTTATACACATCACTTAGAGGACAAGGGGAACGAAGTAAAGCCCTTGCCTTTTCCGGCTCAAGCTCCAGCTCCTCCATACACATTACGATGTCCTCACGCATCGTGTATTCGTAGGTGTGGTTGAGGATTTCGGACGGCTCCTGATGCAGTAGCCAGCCCCGGTATTTGTCCTGCTCGGCTTTCATTTTCTCGTAAAGTCGAGCATTGTACTCAGTTTCGCTCATAGCGAACACCTCCTTCAAAATAGAAATAGCCGCCTGATTTCTTTTGAAAACCAAGCGGCTATGTATGTGGTTTATTCTGTTGTTAAAACAAGGCGCAGGATGCAGAGCGGCGGGATCAATCCATATCGTTATTATCCTTAATGCCTTCGTTCATTTTCTTAATCTTCCTTTTCCACACAGAATACTGAGTTACCCAAGCAGCGAGGAAGATCGCTACGAATATGCCTACATAAGACAGAATTCCAGCGGTCGAATGGGGCATCCAGTTGGCAAAATAAGAGATAGGGAACATAATCACGCAAGCAATTGCGAAGTAAACCCCGCTTTGCTTTGCAAGGCTCCACGAATCAATCTCCCAAATAACCGAAGCCATTGCAAAGCCTGTGCCCATTATTCCGCTCAGACCGGTTTGAATAAGAACCGCATTTAATTCGCTCCCCATTTTATTCACAAGCTCCGGAGTGACCGGATAGAAAAAGCCATCCCCAATGCAGATTGAGATAATCACCGTAATGACATATCCGATTGCAATGCCAACAGGGAAACCAATTAGTCCTCGTCCAATCAGTTTTTTCTTCATTTCTGCCACCTCACATTCCTAACAGTTGTTTGATTTTGGCGACGGATCGCCGTGAAACATAAGTAACCGTACCGTTTGAAAGCGTAATGCAAATTGTCCCGACAAAGCTCAAATCAAAGCTCTTGACCTTTCTCAGATTGATAATATCCGAGTTTGATATTCGGACAAAAGTCTTGCTGTCAAGCCGTTGTTCCGCCTCGTATAGCCTCAGGCGGAGCGCATACTCGCCGTGATTCGTCTCGGCAAATACCTTACCTGATTCGGCAAAAACACGGTAGATCTCAGACGGTTCCAGAACCTCGACCACATCCTCCCTGAATCCGGCAATGACCTGCAGTTGCTCGTCTGACAATCTTTTTATGATTGCATTGACTTCATCGGTCATTTTGTCCGTCATCACGATGATTTTTGGCTCTTTGCATTTTTCGTCTATCTTGATTTCAATTTGCATCGGTTCACCTCCTCGCTACGGTTACAGTATAGGAAAATCAAGAACCGATTTCTACCGATTCTCGATAGGTGGTTGTTTTAGGAACATAGGTGGTATTTTTTACGGGAATCTCATACCGGTCTGTATGGGCGGCTGATAAGTATCTGCGGTATGGGGTTGCTCCCATACCGCAGACGGATCATCTTTCCGGCTCATTTTTGCGCTTTGCACTTCTCTGAACCGGAATGGAGAGCAGCTCTCTTGTGCGCTCTCCAAGTTGTTTTTCAATGGCTGTCAACCGCTGCTCCGGCAAATTGAGGGACGGATGACGGGTGAACTTGAAGTCCACCATTCGCCGCAGCTGCGCTTTCTGCTTTGCACCCATTACCTCTTTACACACATCCTCATAGGAAATGCGGTAGGGATTGGAACGGGTCTTTGCATACGCACGCAGGTTCCTGAAATCATCCGGCATTGCATAGTTGAACAGCGACAAGCCGTTATCGAAGATGGGTGCAGGGGCGATAATTTCGCCCGTGTGATTGTTCCGCAGCAAGCCGAAGTTGCCGAAGTGTCTGTCCTCGTTGTAAATCAGGGCGTCGAAAACCAGCATACTGCAAAGCTGCTCGTAGAACTCGTCGCCCAAGGTCTTGTAATAATCAAGGCAGGCTTTCAGCGTCGTCTTGCGGAGAATACGCCCGATAGGAACGAAAGAGGTATCAATATCTGTGAACAGCCGGCACTTGGAAGCAAGGATACCTTTCCAGTTTTCCAAGTCGTACTGTACGCAGCCGATGCCCATTTTGTCTGCGATCTGACAGGCATAATACTCGCTGTACGGCTCGTTTCCGGTGTTCGCAGCGCCCTCCGTGCCGCCCTTATACAGATAGATGCCGTCACCCTCCACGAACCTCCAAGCCTTCCGCAGCATACCGTTGGTAGTCAGCTCCGGTGATGTGGAGAACGCCTCCCGACTGCCGCCCACGCCGGTATAAGCCACCAGTGACAGTGCTTCGGAGAAGCGGTTTTCATAGAGGTTATAATCGGCATACTTGCCGTCAAAGTCGGCGGGGACGACCCAATAGCTGTCGTTGAGGGACAATCCCATACAGACATCAATGATGCCCTTCGTGTTGTTTACGCTCAGCCCCAGCGTCTTTAAGATTTCATCTACAAACTGCCGGTTCTTCGGAATCACCCGTCGTTCCAGCCACTTCACAACGCCCTCGTTTGTCAGCTCCAAGTCGAGGGGAAACAGCTTTTGCTTTGCCGTTTCGGTGTGAAGAATCGTCGCCTGCAAGCCCTCCAAGCCTCTTTCCTCCAGCGTGAAGGTCAGCAGTGTTTCATCATAAAGGCGCAGGCTATATACTTTTTCCATTGTGCTGCTCCTTTCCTCAAGCATTACGGACACATCCTTGTCAAGCGCTTCTGCGATCTTGATCATCAGGTCAAGGGAAAGATTTTGTGTTCCTTTTTCGATGCGGCAGATATTGGAACGCTGGGTTCCGATGCGCTTTGCAAGCTGCTCCTGCGACAATCCTTTTTCCAGTCTTGCCTGCGTCAGCTTCTGCACGATGCTCTGCCTTGCCGCCAACAGTTCCTTTTCGGTCATACAAAACCCTCCCTTCCGATCCACTATAATGTTATCATATATGATAACGATTGTCAAGAGGTTCGGCTATCTTTCCAGGTCCCTCGGTTTCTTTTCGGGCAGTTCCTCACCCTCATCGGGTTCACCGCCAACGATCTCGTTCTCACGCTTATCCACATTGAGCAGGGCGTTGAGTTCGTTCAGCCGGTCGGTCTTGGCTTTCAATTCTTCCTCCTGCGGGAACGGTCTTTCCACATCGACCTTCGCAGTTTCAAACTGCTTTTTGATGTTGTCAAGCTCCATTTCGTTCATCTCCAAACGCTTTGGAAGCCCCTCCAGCGCATTATCCAAGCGGGTGATATTACCGAAGGTGTCCGTGCCGAGGGTTACGGGATAGCCAAGCTCACCCTTGAGCCGCACTTTGTATTCTCTTGCTTCAAAGTACAGCTCCATCGTAAAGCCACGGTACTCACCGAGGGGAATGGGGTCGGGATTTGTCATTGCCTTACACGCCTCCAAGATAGCGTTGCCGGCATCCGCTTTCTCTGAATAGAAAGCACCCTTGACCGTCATACCAACAAAGGTTTCATCAGACGGCTTCGGGTGCTCTGCCACTCTTTCAATATCGGATTTTAACCCCGCAATTACATCAGAGCGCCGTGCGATCTCCTGCGGATAGAACTTGATGATCTTATCCTCCAAAGCATATTTTTCGGAGAGGAAGCTGGACTTTAAGAGCCGCAATTTCTGAACCTGAATGTCCAAGTCCATCTTCTCTTTGATGTGGGGATTGCCGGTCGCCAGCATTTTGATTTCAGCATAGGACAGTGCGGTTTCGTCAATATCTTCGCAGGATCGCACCGGCGATTTGCTGGTCATTATCTGCGAAGCGAACTTCTGCTTGCCTTCCACGAGCTGATATAAGTAGGCATCAAAGGTTTCTTCCGTTACAAAACGGTAGATGTGAACCTCTGCATTTTCGTTGCCTTGCCGGATGCTTCTGCCGAGCCGCTGTTCCAAGTCAGACGGTCGCCACGGGCAATCGAGATCGGAGGATGCGGCAAGTTTGTTCTGCACATTCGTACCGGCTCCCATCTTCTGCGTACTGCCCATCAGGATGCGGACATCCCCTCGGCGTACCTTCTTGAACAGCTCCAGCTTCTTTGCTTCGGTATCTGCTTCGTGGATGAACTTTATCTCATCGGCGGGTACGCCACGGGCAATCAGCTTCTGTCGAATGTCGTCATAGACATTGAAGGAGCCATCGTTTTTCGGCGTAGACAGGTCGCAGAAGAATAGCTGGGTCAACCGTTTCTCACTGCCACGCTCCCAAGTTTCAAACATAGCGTCCACGCAGGCGTTGAGCTTGCTGTCCTCAAAATCAGGGAGCAATGGATTGATAAGCCGCTGGTCAAGTGCCAGCTTTCTGCCGTCGTTTGTGATCTTGAGCATATTATCCACTCTTGCATCAACCATACCGTTCCGCACCCTTTCGGCTCTTTCCGCAAGCCCCGCAACCATATCCCTTTGGATTTCAGAGGGCTTCACCGAGATGTTGTGAAAGACCGCTTTCGGCACTGGCAGGTCAAGCATATCCGCTGTTTTGATGTCTGCGATTTCCTTGAACATCGCCATCAGCTCCGGTAAATTGTAGAAACGGGCAAAGCGTGTTTTAGCTCGGTATCCCGTTCCTTCGGGTGTAAGTTCTACTGCCGTAATGGTTTCTCCGAAAGTGGAAGCCCAGGCATCGAAGTGTTGCAAGTTGTTCTGAACAAGAGTGTTGTACTGCAAGTACCGCTGAATGGTGTAAAGCTCGACCATCGAATTGGAGATCGGCGTTCCGGTTGCAAACACCGTACCACGACCGCCCGTAATCTCGTCAAGGTAGCGGCACTTCATAAAAAGGTCGCTGGATTTCTGTGCTTCGGTCTGTGCGATACCACCGACATTCCTCATTTTTGTATAGAGAAAAAGGTTCTTGTAATAGTGGCTCTCATCAATGAAAACCCTGTCCACGCCAAGTTCCTCAAAAGTCACAACATCGTCCTTTTTAGACTGGTCGTTGAGCTTATCGAGCTTCTGCTTGACAGATTTCTTTGTGCGTTCCAGTTGTTTTACGGAGAAGTTATCTCCACGGTTCTTTTTCAGTTCCGTAATGCCCTCCGTAACTTCATCAAGCTGCTGTTCGAGGATCGCCCGCTGCCGTTCAATGGACATCGGTATTTTCTCGAACTGCGAATGCCCGATAATGATGGCATCGTAATCGCCGGTGGCAATTCTGCCGCAGAACTTTTTGCGGTTCTTGGTTTCAAAGTCTTTCTTCGTTGCCACCAAAATGTTGGCTGAGGGATAGAGCTGTAAGAACTCCGATGCCCACTGCTCAGTGAGGTGGTTGGGTACGACAAACAGGGATTTACTGCACAATCCAAGCCGTTTGGACTCCATCGCCGCCGAAACCATCTCGAAGGTTTTTCCTGCGCCCACGGCGTGTGCAAGCAGCGTATTCCCGCCGTATAGGATGTGCGCCACCGCATTTCTTTGGTGTTCCCGAAGCTCGATTTCCGGGTTCATACCACTGAAAACGATGTGGCTTCCATCGTACTCACGGGGACGCAGGCTGTTGAATTTATCGTTGTAAAGGCGGCAGAGCCGTTCTCTGCGCTCAGGGTCAGACCAAACCCAATCCTGAAAACCCTGCTTGATCAGCTCCTGCTTTGCCTGTGCGATTGCCGTTTCCTTCTTGTTCAGAATGGCTTTCTTTTTGCCGTCTGCGTCCTCTACATAGTCGAAGATGCGGACATCCTTCAGGTTCAGTGTTTCCTCGATGATCTTATAGGCGTTGATGCGCCCCGTACCGTAGGTACTGTATGCCTTCACATTGCTGCGGTCATAGGACTTACCCTCAATATTCCACTCACCGGTATAGGCAGAGAAATGAACCTTGATGTTCCACTGTGCGTACCTCGGTGTTCCCAAGAACTCAAACATAAACTGTTCGACAATTTCGGTCGGCAGCCAAGTAGCACCAAGCCGAACGGCGATCTCGCTGGCGGTCAGGTCTTTCGGCTGTACCCGTTCCAGTGCTTCCACATTGACGGTGTAATCTTCGGGGTAAAGCTCCGCCGACTTTCGGGCGAGTACCAGCTTTTCCCGGACATTGCCGGAGAGGTATTCGTCTGCCATAAGATACTTTGCCTGCGTGGAATTGCCGTACCCGTGCATTGGGTTCAGAAAGATAACGCCCTTTAAGTCTGCAAAGATTTCTTCCTCGGTCTTGCCGGTCAGCTCGCACATATAATCCATATCCACACGGGCTTTTTCGCCCATAGAAACGGCAAGTGCTTCGCTGGCGGTATCTACGGAAGTGACCGGGGTGTGTGGTTTGATGGTTCGCTTGTAGAATATATCCGCCTTGCGTTCAAGCTGACCTTCATCGCCCAAGACCTCAAGAGCCGAGAGCAGAGAAAAGGAGCTGTCCTGTGAAAATGCGGAGATGTTGGCACGGCTGTTGATAAGTCCGTACTGCTTGGAAAAGGTATCATAAAGAGCGTTTAATCGCTCCTGCTCCGCTTTAATTTCCGAGTCGGGGTAGTCCTCCGTCTGCAATTCAATCAGCTTTCTGACTGAATCACGGATGCGGATCATACCCTTTATGCGGTTCTCTGCGGTAGCGGATACCTCCACCGGAGCCATACGGCTGTTTTCTCGGAAGTAGATTTTATCGTCCAGCACCGTATAGGAGAAGTTGCGGACGGTGGGATCTGCGGGAATGGAATTGTCCTCCTCTGCAAGCTCATCCTCCACCTCATATACGGTCAGCTCACCGTGAATATTGGAAACGGCTTCGCTGAGTTGCTCGGCAAGGTCTGCCCCCTCGTAAGGGACGCAGGTGGCTTCGGGACCGAAACGCCCCGACACCATTTTCATCTCTCCGAGTATCATTTCGGGATGCTCAACAAAGTACCTGTTCATCAAGATACCGTTTTCATCCGTGCCGAGCTGTACCCAATCCGGCTCTATATCCACAATGCGGTCACGCTTTTGCAGAATAAGAATGTCCGAAACGACCTCCGTTCCGGCGTTACCCTTAAAGGTGTTGTTCGGCAAACGGATAGCACCAAGCAGGTCAGCTCGCTGAGCAATATATTTACGGACAGCGGAGTTTTCCTTATCCATCGTACCCTTGCTCGTAATGAGCGCCATTACGCCGCCCGGACGGAGCTTGTCCAAGGATTTGGCGAAGAAGTAGTCGTGAATGAGGAACTTGTGCTTGTCGTAACGCTTGTCAGGAACCTTGAAATCCCCGAAGGGTACATTCCCCACAACGGCATCAAAGAAGCTGTCGGGGAGGTTGGTTTCCTCAAAGCCTTGTGCGGCGATAGAGGTCTTTTGATATAACTGCTGTGCGATACCGGCAGAAATTGTGTCCAGTTCTACACCGTAAACCTTGCTTTCCTTCATTTCTTCGGGAAGCATACCGATAAAATGCCCGATGCCGCAGGACGGTTCTATGTTCCTACTGATTTTGATACAAAAGAAAAAGCCCTCTCCGGGGCGAATGCCGCCGAAAAAGGCTTGAAATAAGGGCTTCCGAGGTCATGCTCTGACTTTGGAAACCCTTGTTTTATGTGTTCAGTTGTCCTGCTGCCGCTCGATAATGTGGCGGAGTGACAGCCTTGCGGTGTAGTGATTTTGGAATAATTAAAAGGTGTGGGAAAATTAAAAAGTGATAATCTTAGCTAATTTCACTTTGAATGTACAGTAAGCTTTCCATATGACGAACCCCGATAGAATCAAAATAGATACCAGTAAATATCATTAAATATCACAAAAGGGCTTGAAAGACGACGGGATTTGTGCTATAATTAAAATGTATTTTTGTACCCACGCAGCGTTTATGAGGTGACTATTATGAATAAAAAAACAGATGACAATTACATCAGTCTTGAAGATGCGGCTGAATATTTGAACATCAAGCCAGTGACCCTAAGAAAATGGATAAAACAAAAGGCAGACCTTCCAGCACATCAGATTGGGCGCTTATGGAAGTTCAAACGCTCCGAATTGGATGCATGGGTAAGCAGTGGAAAAAGCGCCACGAAATAAATTGCGACGGAAAGGGCTGTTTGTTATGGCTGAAATAACAATGTATAACCAAGATTGTATTGTTGCGATGCAGCAAATCGATACAGAATCTATCGATTTGATTGTCACTGATCCTCCGTATAATCTTGGAAATTTTATGAAAAATAGAGATACAAATCTAAAGAAAATGAGAGATAATTTTTTCGGATCTGCCGGGTGGGATGACATGGAATTTGACGAGTGGTCAAAATCTATGGACGCCTTTTTCAAAGCATCTGCTCGCGTAATGAGAAAAGGTGGTGCCATGATTATGTTTATGGCAATCATCAAGGTGGAAACTATAATACAGCTTGCAGAGAAGCATGGCTTCTATTACAAGACTACAGGAATATGGCATAAGACAAATCCTATGCCACGAAATATGAATTTGCATTTTGTAAATTCTACAGAAGCATGGATTTATTTTACATACAAAAAAAAGACCGGCACATTCAATAATGGAGGTGCTATGTTTCATGATTTTATTGAAACTTCAGTGACCCCAAACGGTGAACGAAAGTATGGAAAGCATCCTACACAAAAGCCAGAGGGGCTTATTCAGCATTTTGTTGAAATACTCTCCAATCCAAAAGACACTATACTCGATCCCTTCATGGGCAGCGGCACAACGGGAGTAGTTGCGAAAAGAACCGACCGCAACTTTATTGGAATTGAGCTGGATGAAGACTACTTCAAAATTGCTCAGGAAAGGATTCAGGAGG
>ENA-OYCR01000194-OYCR01000194.1-human-gut-metagenome-genome-assembly--contig:-NODE-194-length-12714-cov-5.760171_pt1 | contig 12714 bp, 8 predicted proteins | sample MGYA00243457_ERZ652881 | MGnify/ENA primary metagenome ERZ652881 (study PRJEB26926, sample SAMN06164391) | human gut metagenome | biome: ENVO:00009003; feature: ENVO:2100002; material: ENVO:00002003... | reverse complement strand
GGAGTCCGTCTCGTGGGCTCGGAGATGTGTATAAGAGACAGGCCTGTCTCCCTGGGACTACGCTGCCGGCAGCCTGATCATCACGGAGGCCGGCGGTATCGTCACCGACTTCTCGGATACCGCGCCCAATGTGCTGCGGCCCTCGTCGGTGTTCGCCAGCAACGCCAGGTGCCACAGCGTCCTCAAGGAGCTGGAACTGTAACGACGAAAGAGGGACGGCCCGCAGGGCTGTCCCTCTTATTTTCCATGGAAGCGCTTACAGGAACTTGTCCAGCTCCCGCTCCACCTCCGGCATCTTCTTCACAGTGGGGTTTTCGAGGCGCCAGCCGTCGCGGATGACCATGGACAGCCTGCGCAGGGCCGTCAGATCCGCCAGCGGGTCCGCAGGGCACACGATAAGGTCCGCAGCCTTCCCGGCCTCCACGGAGCCGGTAACGTCGGCAATGCCCGCCAGCTCCGCGTTCAGCAGCGTGGCGCTGTGCAGCGCGAAGGCGGGTGTCACGCCGCAGTACTTCACGAAGTAGCACAGCTCCCGCCACATGTCATAGTGGGTGATGTAGGGGCAGCCGGTGTCGGTGCCCAGTCCCACGGGGATACCCTCCGCCAGACACGCCTTGGCCAGCGCCACAATGCCCTCGAAAACCACAAGGCCGTTGGCCTGCTGCTCGTAGGTAGCGTGGGAGATACTGCGGTCAAACAGGGCGTAGGGCACGGCGGGAGAGATGGTGGATACCTGGAATGCGCCCCGCTCCTTGAACAGCCGCAGGATATCCGCGTCCGGTCTGGCTCCGTGCTCAATGGAGTCCACGCCGTTTTCCAGCGCCACGTGGACGCCCTCGGGGCTCTCCACATGGGCCGCCACCTTCATGCCCAGAGCGTGGGCCTTATCGCAGGCGGCCTTCACCAGCGCCGGCTGCATCCGCAGCACCCCGGGCTCACCCACCACCTCGGCGTCCATGACGCCGCCGGTGATCATCAGCTTGATGAGGTCGGGCTTCTCCGCAGCGATCTTCTCCACGCAGGCCGCAGCCTCCTCCGGCGTGCGGGCCTCGTAGGCCAGGGAGCCTGCCATGTGGCCTCCGGGCACGGATACCGCCATGTTGGACGCCACCACGCGGGGGCTCAGGATGGCTCCTGCCGCCGCCTGATCGCGGATCATGGTGTCAAAATCCGCCACGCCGCCCACCGTGCGGATGGTGGTGACGCCGCTGAGCAGCTCCATCTTGGCGTAGCCCTCGCACAGGCGGATGCCCACGCGGCGCATCAGGCCGTTGGAGGTGATGAGCTTCACCAGCTTTTTGGGGTCGGAGGGCTTCTTTTTGGGCTTGCCGGAGGCCGGCAGGTGGACATGCAGGTTGATGAGCCCGGGCAGCACGTACTGCCCGCCCAGATCCACCGTCTCGTACCCCGCGGGCGCCGCTCCATCGGTGACGGCGGCGATACGGCTGCCGTCCACGCAGATGACCTTCCCCGTCTGGGGCGCCATATCACGGGTGCCGTCCAGCAGCACGCCGTTTACCAGCGCATAGCGTTTTTCGTTCTTATACATTGTCTCAGACCTCCTGAGAGTGAGATCTTGTTTCTTTTCCGGATACATTGGCCACGAATACGCACACCAGAATGATGACCACACCCAGCATCTGCCACACACTGAAGGGTTCCTTCAGCAGCACCACGCCCGCCAGCACAGACACCACCGTGGTGACGTTGGAAAAAAGTGATGTCTCCGACACGGACAGGTGGCTGTTGGCGAAATTCAGCAGTCCGTAGGCCATTACCGAGGACAAAAGCCCCAGATACAGCACTGCCAGCCAGAACTGCCCGTCCTGCAAGGGCTCCAGGATCATGGGGCTGGTCAGCCCTCCGGCGTGGAGCAGCGCCACGGGGATGAACACCACCATGCCTACCACGAACATGACGTAGGTCATCTCGAACGGGGTGAACAGCTTGGCGGCGCTGTGGCTGATGCCGTAGTACAGCGTGTCGCTGAGCATGGTCAGCAGCAGGAACAGCATGCCCAGCGCCGAGACCATCACCGCCCCTCCGGCGGAGATCAGCGCCACACCGCCGATAGCGCACACGGCGCACAGTACCTGCTTCAGCGTCACCTTCTCGTGGAGCACCAGCACGTCCATCAGGATGCAGCACACCGGCACCGCCGCGATGATGGTGCCCGCCACCGCCGACGAGGTATACAGGATACCGTAGTTCTCGAAGATGAAGTAGGCCACCGGCTGCACGATGCCCAGAAGCAGCAGCTGATACACCGGCTTGCCCCGCAGGGAGAAGATGAACAGCGGCCGCCCCCGCAGCTTTCCCACCAGCGCGTTGACCAGGATCACCAGCGTCATGGCCGCCACCGCCACGGTGAACCGCACCGCCAGCAGCACGGTGGGGGCCGCCTTCTCCAGCGCCAGCTTGGAGAACATGAAGCTCATGCCGAAGATGACGGCTGCGGTGATGGCCGCCAGCAGCGACAGCGTATGGATCCTTTTCTGTGTCATGACAAGCTCCTTTTGCCCGCGGTGTGCGGGATCTTAATGCCGCTCACTATACCATAAAAGTGAAAAAGATGCAAGATTTCCCGCCCCTCTGGTAAAAAATACGCCCGCCCGCAGGAAGCGGACGAGCGTACCGGCGACAGGGAGATGGTGCCGCCACGGGAGGAGGTGAAACCTGAAAAAACGGAAAAGACTTACTTGCTGGTGACTTTGCTGACGATGCCGACTACCACAAGAAGACCGGCCAGAGCGGCCATCACGAAACTCGGACCCATGCTTCAGCGCCTCCTTTCTGCGGTTTTTCTTAACGTGTCTTTAATGTACCACAAGTGCGTGGATTTGTAAAACGCATCATAATCATCAAAACCATGAAAAAAACTTTGCACCGGGCCGGCGGATATGCTATACTTGCATCGGGAAAGGAGCGTGCGCCCATGAGCGTTGCGAAATATCAGGTATTCCTCAAGACCGTGGAGTGCGGCAGCTTCACTGCCGCGGCGCGGGAGATGAACTTTACCCAGTCCGGCGTCAGCCACGCCATCGGCTCACTGGAGGAGGAGCTGGGTGTGCCCCTGCTGATCCGCAGCCACGGCGGCGTCACCCCCACGGCGGACGGACGGGCGCTGCTGCCCTACTTCGAGAAGATGTGCGCCATGCAGCACCAGCTGGAGCAGCAGGCCGCCGACCTGCGGGGTCTGGAGACAGGTCTTGTCAAGGTGGCTACCTTCACCAGCGTGTCGGAAAAGTGGCTGCCCAACATCCTCAAGACCTTTCAGACCCACTACCCCCATATCGAGTTTGAGCTGCTGCCCTCCAACTTCAACAGCGAGATTGGCAACTGGGTGCTGAACGGACAGGCGGACTGCGGCTTCATCAGCCTCCCCGCCCCTGTTGAAAAGTATCTGGACTGCTGGCTTCTCCAGCGGGACCAGTGGAAGGTCATCGTCCCCTGCGACCACCCGCTGGCGGGTGCGAACCCCTTCCCGCCTGCGGCGCTGGAGCAGTATCCACTGATCCTGCTGGACGAGGGCGACGACTATGAGATCCAGGCGGTGTTCGACACGCTGGGCATCACGCCGAAGATCCAGTACACCGTCCAGCAGGATCAGACCATCCTGGCCATGGTGTCCAGCGGACTGGGCATCAGCATCATGGAAGAGCTGATGCTCTACCGCTGTGCCTATCCGCTGGTGTCCTGCTCTCTGCCCCAGCCGTTTTACCGGAACATCGGTATCTGCGTCAAGGACAGGAACGCCCTGTCCAACAGCACCCGGGCCTTCATTGACCACACCCGCCGCTGGGTGCTGGCCAATTTTCCCGACGGCTGGAACGCCCCGCCCCCCACTGTCCGCTGAATGCGGAACAAAACGCCGCCCCGTGCCGTCAGAAATGGCAGAGGCGGTGTTCTGCCGCCCGATGAAAGGAGTGTTTTCAATGAAAAAACTGTGTATATTCTGCATGGCCCTGCTGATGCTGGCCATGACCGCCTGCGGTAAGGACACGTCCGGCGGCGGTCAGTCCGTGGATCTGCGCGCCGCCTATGAAGCAGCCATCGCCCAGGTCAACGAGGAGCTGGGCGACAACGCCCCCGCCCTGCTGGAGGAAACGGCGGTGGAGATGCTGAACGGCTACTACCCCGGCATCGCGGACATCCAACTGAAGCAGTCGGTGTTCTTCCTCTCCCCCACTGCCACCTCCTGCGAGGTAGCCATGGTGGAGGTGGCTGACAGTGCCGACGCAGCCAAGGTGCGCGACATCTTCCAGACCCGTGTGGACACCATGGCCAACGATACCATGTATCCGGACGAGGCCGCCATGTGGAAAAACAGCGCCACTGTGTCCGTCAACGGGAGCTACGTGGTGCTGGAGGTGCTGCCGGAGGGCTGCACCGTGCCCGACGCATTTCTGGCCAGATTTTGACGTTACGCTGCATTTTCCCGCCCTATGTGGTATGAAGAAATGTCTGGTCGTCCGCGCCTTCGTCCCTGCATAGGATGACGCAGGCGGAATCCATACAAAAGAGAGAGGTCCTGCACAGCAGGACCTCTCTCTTTTTGTATATTTCGCGTCTCTTACTCGCGGCGCAGGGCCTCAATGGGGTTGAGCTTGGAGGCCTTCACCGCCGGTACGAAGCCGAACACTACGCCGATGACCATGGAGAAGGCCACGGCGATGATGCAGGCCGGTACGCTGATGGCCACCGGTGTGCCCATGATGTGGGACATCATCTCCGCCAGGCCGATGCCGCAGGCCACGCCCAGGATACCGCCCATGCTGGTGAGCACGGCGGCCTCCGTCAGGAACTGCCAGCGGATACGGCTCTGCTGCGCGCCGATGGCGATCTTCAGGCCGATCTCGCGGGTACGCTCCGTCACAGACACCAGCATGATGTTCATGACGCCGATGCCGCCCACCACCAGGGAGATGGCGGCGATCCAGATGAGCTGCCGGTTGGAGCTCTCGGACAGGCTCTGCAGCTGGCTGGCCTGCTGCAGCAGGTCCTTGGACTGGTACTTGTAGGTGTCGCCGGAGATAACGTGGCTGTTGAGGTATTCCGCCACGTTGTTGCCGGCGGTGGTCATGTCGTTGGTGGACACCGCCCGCACCGCCGCATACTGGGGCTCATCGTAACGATAGACGATGGGCCAGCAGCTGTCGGGGATGAAGATGGTGCCGGAGGTACTGCCGGAGGACATGTAGTAGTCATTGATGCTGTTGATGACCGGCTCCGAGGACACGCGGGAGGACACCACGCCCACCACGGTGAAGGGCTCGCCGCTGATCTCCAGAGTGCCTCCGATGGGATTCTCGCCCTGGAACAGGCTCTGGGCGCTCTTGGTGTCGATGAGCGCCACCTTCCGGCAGCTGGCGAAGTCCGACTCCACGAAGGATCTGCCGTAGTTGACGGCGTAGTCCGCCGCAGACAGGAAGTGGCTGTCGATGCCGTACAGACTGCCGCTGAAGGAAGTATCGCCCACGTACACGCCGTCGGGCCACTGCCGCTGGTGGTACAGGGACACATCCGCCACGCTGCCCAGCTGGCTCATCTCGCTGCGCATGTCCTCCGTGATGGTGCTGACGCCCTGGGGAATGTCGGAGTAGTCCAGACTTATCTCATTGCCGTCCTGGGTCAGCTGCACACGGACCACGTTGTTGCCGGCGCCGATGAGGTTCTGCTTGATCTGCTCGTTGGTACCCTGAATGGTGGATACGATGGTGATGATGGCCGCGATACCGATGATGATGCCCAGCATGGTCAGGAACGACCGCATCTTGTGGCTCCACACGCCCTGAAAGGCGAGATTGATATTTTCTAACATCGCTTCGCCCTCCTTACAGTCCGTTGTACAGCTCGTCGGCGTTGGCTTCCACCGTGGCGGCGCCCTCCCGCACGTCCTTCCCGTAGGGGAACGCCACATAGTCCTCCAGCGACAGTCCGCCGCGGATCTGGGTGTAGCTTCCCCACAGGTCGCGTCCCGTCTGGACCCAGCGCTTCTCCAGCCTGCCGTTGTCGCCGCGGGCCATTACGTAGCTCTTGCCGTTCTCCGTGCGGATGAACATGGTCTGGAGATAGATGGTATTGCCGTCGGTGGTGACGGTCTTCTGATAGGACATATCCACATAGTCTCCGGGCTGCAGGTTGGCGTCCTCGGAGACGAATACCTTAAAGGGGTAATAGGACACATTGCTGTTGCCGTCGCCCCAGTTGCTGCTGTTGTCCGTGGGGAAGTCGCTGATCTCCACGATCTCACCCTGACAACTGGCGCCGGTCATCCAGCTGCTGATGTCCACCGTGTCGCCGAGCTTCACCTTACCCAGGTCCAGCTCGCCCAGTGCGCCGGTGATGTAATAGCCGCCGCCGCCGGAGACCTCCACCACAGGCTCGCTGTTGTTATAGGCCTCGTCCGCCGGCCGCACGGCCTTGACCACGCCGTCGATCTCGCTGTATACGGTGCCGTCGCCCAGCTCCTTCTTTTTCTTGTCCAGCCCGATCTGAGCCTGCTTCACGGAGCGCTGGCCGTCGTAGACCTGCTTTTCCGTGGTGGCGATGAGGGACTTCAGCTCTTCCTTGGTCAGGGACTCGTTCAGCAGTTTCTCGATGGTGGCCAGCTGCTCCTCGCGGTCCTTGATCTCCGCGGTGGTGGGGGTCACATAGCCGTCCTGATAGGCGGGCAGGTCGTTCATCACCTTCAGCTTCACCGGCGTCTCCGTGTCCTCGGCCACGATGTACATGCCGTAGCAGGTGATGGCGCCGTTGTTCACGTTGCCCGCACGGGTCACCAGCACCACGTAGGCGCTGTTCCGGCTCTTGGGCAGGATGTCGTTCCGGATGATGTCGTCCGTCAGATAGTACTCCTTGGTGCGGGTATCCTCCAGCCACTGGTAGTACAGGGGCTTATCCTTGCTCTGGCCAAGGCTGTCGCCCAGACGGCCCTGCTTCACGGGGGAGCCCCGTCCGGCCAGCTGGTCCTGCTGGGAGCGCAGCTTCTCCAGAATGGCGGCCACACGGTCATACTCCTTCTGCAGCTCCTCGCGGTTCTCCGCCTTGCGGTACAGGGACAGGTTATTCTTGGCTGTTTCCAGCTCCAGCTGCATGCGCTCCAGCTGGATCTGGGCGCCCTCCACCTCCGCCTGAGACAGCGTGGTGTCGTAGGCCAGCAGCTTGTCGCCCTTCTTTACATTCTGCCCCTCTTTCACGTACACCTGACTCACCGTCTGGCTCTGGGAGAGGTAGATCTTCTGCAATTTATCGGTGCTCACCGTGCCGCTGGTGTTGGCGGTGTCGCCCCAGTAGTCGGTCATGGCGAAGCTGGGCACGTCGAACACCTTCACGTCGCCGCGCTGGGCGTTCCGCGCCAGCGTCAGGCCGCCCCATACGGCGGCGCACACGGCTGCGGCAATGCCCACGATCAGCAGCGCCTTTTTCAGGGATTTACTCATGGAACGCACCTCCTGACAGCACACCGTCGCGAATGTTCATAATGGTGTGGGCATGCTGTGCAATGCCCTGATCGTGGGTAATCATGATAATGGTGGAGCCGCTCTGGTGCAGCTGCTGGAACAGATCCATCACCTGTGCGCCGCTGGCGGAATCCAGCGCGCCGGTGGGCTCGTCAGCCAGCAGCAGCTTGGGCCTTCCCACAATGGCCCGGGCGATGGCCACGCGCTGGCACTGTCCGCCGGACAGCTGATCCGGCCGGTGATCCACGCGGTCGGACAGGCCCACCGTCTCCAGCGCCTGACGGGCACGCTCCAGCCGCTCCGCCTTCTTCACCCCGCCGTACAGCAGGGGCAGCGCCACATTCTCCACCGCTGTCAGCTTGGGCAGCAGGTTGAAGGACTGGAACACGAAGCCCAGCTCCTTGTTCCGCACCTCCGCCAGCTGCTTGGGACTGCACTTGGTGATGTCCTGCCCGTTCAGCAGGTAGCTGCCGCTGGTGGGCACGTCCAGGCATCCGATCAGGTTCATCAGCGTGGTCTTACCGCTGCCGGAAGGCCCCATGATGGCAAGATACTCCCCCTCCTCCACCTCAAGGTCGATGTGCTTGAGAATGTGGTTCACGGATTTTCCCATGGGGTAGTCCTTGCAGATGTCGTGCATTTCCAGGATCATACTCAGCCCTCCACCGGTGCGTCCGTGACGGCGCCGTCCGCAGCGGGCGCGGTCACGTCGCCGCCGTTATCCGCGCCGGACATATCCGCCATGCCGCCGTCCGTCATGCTGCCGTCCGTCATGCCGCCGTCCGTCATGCTGCCGTCCGTCGTGCCGCTGCTGCTGTTATCGGGATCGAAGGTGCTCTCGTCGTAGGGCACGCAGGTCATGCCGGCCTTCAGCGTCTCGTCGGGGAAGGCGATGTAGTCCGACGCCGTCAGCCCGTCGGTGACGACGTAGGTGTCCAGATCCGCGTCATGCTCCCCCAGCGTCACGCTGCGCTTTTCCAGCTTGCCGCTGCTGCTCTGGGCCCACACCCAGGGGGAGGAGTCCGCGTCGTTGATGAAGTAGGCCGGCAGGTGGATGGCGTTGGCGTCCTGTGCGCCCTGTCCCAGATCCGGCTCGATGTACACGTGCTGGCCCATCAGCAGCCCATCGCTGCTGCTGAGCTCCACATAGAACGGGTATTTGCTGGAGTTACCGGTGTCGCTGCTGCCGCTGTCGTAATAGTTGCTGCCGCTCTGGGCGGGGTTGTTCCAGTCGATGCTGGAGATGGTGCCCTGCCACGTCTGGTCGCTGACACGGGAGCGGATGATGACGCTGACGCCCTCGCTGAGCACCGATGCGTTGTTCTCATTGACGTAGCCCTTCACGCGGTAGCCGCCGGTCTGCACGATGGAGATCAGGGGCAGGGGATTGCCGTTGCTGTCGGTGCTGCCGTTGGCGTTGACGCTCTTGACCTCGCCGGCCACCTCCGCCTTCACGGAGCTGTTCTGCATGTTCTTCTGCAGCTTCTCGATGTCGCGGTTCTTTTCGGCGATGCTGCGGTTGGTTTTCTGCATCTCGTTGTTATAGCCCCGAATGTCCAGCAGCAGCCGACGGCGCTCGGTGTCATCCGTGGTTTCGTCCAGCGCGTCCTCCGCCTGCTTCTTCTCTTCCTGCTGTGTTTCCAGCTGAGACTTCAGCTCCTCCAAAGACAGTTGGGCATCCTCTAAATCGATTTCAAGCTGGCTCATATCATAGGTGAACAGCACGTCGCCCACGTTGACGGCGTCGCCCGCCTTGACCTTGATCTCGCCGATGGTCATGGAGTCGTCCTTTTTGATGTTGGTCTCGCCCAGCGCGCTGACCACGCCGGCAAAACGGTCCGTCATACCGGCGGAGCCCAGCCCGCAGATCATGGAGACGGATTGCACGGATGCTTCGCCGGCGCTCTGACCGCAGCCGGCGGCCACGCCCAGCAGCATGGCCAGCGCCAGAATGAAAGCAGCTTTCTTCATGGTGTTATCTCCTTTGCCTTTCCTCTGCGGTGCGCCGCAGTATTCCACATACATGTATGACGGCGCACCGCGGAAAAATGTTCCGCAGAATTTGTGAAAAAGCGTCGTCAGATGCTTGATTCCATCTTACCATGGCGGCTCCATGCAAATGTGAACGGAATATGAACAAAGCATTAAGGCCCGACTAAGATTGCCGCCGAAAATGTTGACAGCGCGGCGGCCCATGGCATACAATATCACCATTCCCATACGCCGCCTCTGTCTGCGCGGCGTCTGAAAGCGGGAGGGATCTCTATGACGAAAAAACGCATACGTCAGATGAACAGCGCCCTGCGCCGCCGCCTTACCGGCCGCCCTGCGGCGGACTGGCTGCCCCAGGGAGAGTCGTTTGCCCGCCGTCTGGAGACGGAGGGCTATATGCAGCGCTTTGTCCCCCTGTTTCAGGGGCGGCGCCTGCGCTGCGCCGACGTGCTGGCCCTGTGCCGTCCGGAGCTGGACGCTCTCAGCGGCGGAGCTGCGCCGCAGCAGGGCTGGCTGGCCTATACCTACGACTTTGCCCGCCGCCTGCTGTATCCGGAGCGGGACACGCCGGAGCCCTTCGGCCCCGGAGCCGTGTTTTTCCTGTCGGTGCTGCAGGTGCTGTTCGCCGCGGAGAACGAGGTGCTGCCGCCGAACCCCGCCTGGACGTTCCGGCTCCTGACGGAGGCGGAGCTGTCCGGCAGCGCCTGCGCCGTCAGCTACGTCCAGATGCTGCGCTGTTGGAAGCGGGAGTACGTCTATGAGCTGATGCGTCTGGGGCTGGAGGCCACGCCCTACCGCACGCTGGAGCACATCGCCGGCGTCCACCATGTGGCCATGACGGCGGGCCGCGCCCTGCACCGCGCCGGTATCCCCGTGGATCTGGCGCTGGTGTCCGGTAGCGCCGCCGGACACGACATCGGCAAATTCGGCTGCCGTCCCGGGGAGCGGGTGCCCTACCTGCACTATTACTATACGGATCTATGGTTCCGCCGCCGCCGTCTCACCGACATTGGCCACGTGGCCGCCAATCACTCCGTCTGGGATCTGGAGCCGGACTACCTGTCTGTGGAGTCGCTGCTGCTGATCTACGCGGACTTCCGCGTCAAGCAGAGCGTAGGCCCCGATGGGCGGGAGATCACCCGCATCTCCTCCCTGTCGGAGGCTTTCAACGTGATCCTATCGAAGCTGGACGCCGTAGACGATGCCAAGCGGCAGCGCTACATGCGGGTCTACGCCCGCCTGCGGGATTTCGAGCAGTTCATGGCCGACAAGGGCGTGGACGTGACGCTGCAGGGCCATGACACGCCGCCCCGCCCGCAGAAGCAGACGGCCCTCATGACCGACGAGGAGGCTCTCCACGCCCTGACCATGCAGTGCGTGGGCCACAACATGGAGCTGATGAGCCGTCTCACCGGCCAGCGCAGCTTCGCCCAACTGCTGGAGCTGGCCCGGGGCGAGACCAACTGGCGCCGCCTCCGCGCCTATCTGGGCGTGTTCGAGTCCTACTCCCTGTATCTCCACATTCCCCAGAAGGTCCAGACGTTGGCCTTTCTCTACGAGCTGCTGATGCACCGCGAGGGCGACATCCGCCGTCAGGCGGCGGCGCTGCTGGGCGAGATCATCGGCGGCTTCCACGCGGGCTACGCCAAGGAGCGCCCTGCGGGCCGCCGCCCCGACCCCCGCGCCATCACCGATCTGGACCAGTGGAAGCTGTATCTGGAGAAGATCATCTACCCCGACCACAAGCTGATGCCCCAGCACCGCCGCTGGATCGGCTATACCCTGAAATTCGCCGTTAACTCCCTTCTGCAGCACAGCGCGGGACGGGAGGAGCGGTTCCTCTCTCCCCTCTTTGCCTACTATCGCCACCCCGAACAGGTGGCGGACACCGTGGCCTTCCAGCTGCTGGACACGGCGGCGGCTCTGCCTGCGGCAGCCTATTCCCGCCGCCACACGGCCCTGCTGCTGCACTTCGCTCAGGAGCTGTCCACCCACGACTCAGTGGAGGTACGCACCGCCGCCGTGCTGCTGCTGGACCGGCTGCACCGGCTGTCGCCCCGCTCCGCCGCGCCCCTGCGGGCGCTGGAGCACATCTCCTGCGACGGCAGCAGCACTCTGCGCCTGCTGCGGGAGGACGTGCTGTCCGGCGGCGCCCCCGTCATCCTGGCGGATGACGCCGTGTCCGAGATCTTTCTGGACAACCTCAAGACCGCCACGCCGTGGCTCACCAAGCAGGCCAATATCCGCCTGCTGACGGATTTTGCCCGCAGCGGCGCCAGCCCTGTCCTCCACATCGCCACCCACCTCTCCAACCTCATCAAGGTCAGCGACCGCGTCACCGTGCGCCATAGTGCCGGTAATGCCCTGCTGGAGCTGGCGCCCCGCTTGACGGCGGACCAGCGCAACGAGGTGGCGGTGGAGCTGTGCCGCGGCCTGGAGCTGGGGCAGCAGGAGTTTACCAAGTATATCCCTGACTATCTGGGCCGCTTTATGCTGTGGCTCCCCCCTGCCGAGCTGGATGAGCTGCTGGACGACCTCTGGGTGAACCTCAGTGCCGCTGACAGCCGCGTGGCCGCCTCGGTGCTGGATACCGTGGGCGTGGTCTACGAGGCCTACGACACCTATCGCACCCGCTTTCCCGAGGCGGACGAAGCCTATCGCCGCCGCCGTCAGCGGCTGCTGGGCATGCTGATGCGGGGCCTGTACGGCATCGACGACGCCGTGCGGCAGGAGGCGCTGTACGTCCTGGGCCGCAGGGTGTTCGGCTCCGCGGAGCTGGGCGACCACGAGAAATGCCGCGCCTTCGTGCTGACGGAGCGGAAGCTGCTGGCCGCCTACGACGAGGAGCCGGATCACGGACTCACATTCTACTACCGCGCCGCCATGCTGGGGCGGCTCTACCGCTTCATGACGGAGGAGCAGCTGTTTCGTGAGGGCTTCGATTTCGGCTCGCCCCGTCCCATCGCCTTCTTCCCCGGCACCTTTGACCCCTTCACCCTGTCTCATAAGGGCATCGTCCGCGCCATCCGCGACGCGGGGTTTGAGGTGCTGCTGGCCATCGATGAATTCTCATGGTCCAAGCGGACCCAGCCCACCCGTATCCGTCGCCGCATCGCGGCCATGTCCGTGGCCAACGAGTTCCACGTCCACATCTTCCCCGAGGATTTTCCGGTGAACATCGCCAACCCCGCCAACCTGCGGCAGCTGCGTCAGGCGTTTCCGGACCGCGGCGTCTCCATCGTGGTGGGCAGCGATGTGG
>ENA-OYCR01000181-OYCR01000181.1-human-gut-metagenome-genome-assembly--contig:-NODE-181-length-13070-cov-17.031195_pt1 | contig 13070 bp, 3 predicted proteins | sample MGYA00243457_ERZ652881 | MGnify/ENA primary metagenome ERZ652881 (study PRJEB26926, sample SAMN06164391) | human gut metagenome | biome: ENVO:00009003; feature: ENVO:2100002; material: ENVO:00002003... | reverse complement strand
GCGGACTGTTAATCCGTATGTCACTGGTTCGAGTCCAGTCAGAGGAGCCAAATTCTAAAAATTCGCTTCTTAGTGCAATGTCACTAACCTTAGTTGAACATTGTTTTTTAACGGATAGCGGGTTTTTAACATCTTAAGCGCCCTCGACCTTTATGGTTGAGGGCGTTTTGCTATGAATGCCATCACCATTTTCCCCTCGATTATAAAACTTGAGTTATTCAGTAGTCTCCCCTCTTGCAACTCACACCCAAAACTGCCTAACGAAAAGTTATTAATTTTCAATCATATTGCTATCAGGATTTACATTTTTTCGCTGTGCTAGAAAGGGCGCATTTATGTTAGCTCGTTCAGGGAAGGTAAGCATGGCTACGAAGAAGAGAAGTGGAGAAGAAATAAATGACCGACAAATCTTATGCGGGATGGGAATTCAACTACGCCGCTTAACTGCGGGTATCTGCCTGATAACTCAACTTGCGTTCCCTATGGCTGCGGCAGCACAAGGTGTGGTAAACGCCGCAACCCAACAACCAGTTCCTGCACAAATTGCCATTGCAAATGCCAATACGGTGCCCTACACCCTTGGAGCGCTGGAATCGGCCCAAAGCGTTGCCGAACGTTTCGGTATTTCGGTGGCTGAATTACGCAAACTCAACCAGTTTCGTACGTTTGCTCGAGGTTTTGATAATGTCCGCCAGGGTGATGAACTGGATGTCCCGGCACAAGTTAGTGAAAATAATTTAACCCCGCCACCGGGTAATAGCAGTGACAACCTCGAGCAACAGATAGCCAGTACTTCACAGCAAATCGGGTCTCTGCTCGCCGAAGATATGAACAGCGAGCAAGCGGAAAATATGGCGCGTGGATGGGCCTCTTCTCAGGCTTCAGGCGCAATGACAGACTGGTTAAGCCGCTTCGGTACCGCAAGAATCACGCTGGGCGTGGATGAAGATTTTAGCCTGAAGAACTCCCAGTTCGATTTTCTCCATCCGTGGTATGAAACGCCTGATAATCTCTTTTTCAGTCAGCATACTCTCCACCGTACTGACGAGCGTACCCAGATTAACAACGGCTTGGGTTGGCGTCATTTCACTCCCACATGGTTGTCGGGCATCAACTTCTTTTTCGACCACGACCTTAGCCGTTACCACTCCCGCGCCGGCATTGGCGCGGAGTACTGGCGCGACTATCTTAAATTAAGCAGTAACGGCTATTTGCGACTGACCAACTGGCGCAGCGCACCTGAACTGGACAACGATTATGAAGCACGCCCGGCCAATGGCTGGGATGTACGCGCAGAAGGCTGGTTACCCGCCTGGCCGCACCTTGGCGGTAAACTGGTCTATGAACAGTATTATGGCGATGAAGTGGCCCTGTTCGATAAAGACGATCGGCAAAGTAATCCTCATGCCATAACCGCTGGACTTAACTATACCCCCTTCCCGCTGATGACCTTTAGCGCGGAGCAACGTCAGGGTAAACAGGGCGAAAATGACACCCGTTTTGCCGTCGATTTTACCTGGCAACCTGGCAGCGCAATGCAGAAACAGCTTGACCCGAATGAAGTCGCTGCACGGCGTAGCCTTGCAGGCAGCCGTTATGATCTGGTGGATCGCAACAACAACATCGTTCTGGAATATCGCAAAAAAGAACTGGTCCGCCTGACCCTGACAGACCCCGTGACAGGGAAGTCAGGAGAAGTGAAATCACTGGTTTCGTCGCTACAAACCAAATATGCCCTGAAAGGCTATAACGTCGAAGCCACCGCTCTGGAAGCTGCCGGTGGTAAAGTGGTTACAACGGGTAAAGATATTCTGGTTACCCTGCCGGCGTACCGGTTCACCAGTACGCCAGAAACCGATAACACCTGGCCGATTGAAGTCACCGCTGAAGATGTCAAAGGCAATTTTTCGAATCGTGAACAGAGCATGGTAGTCGTTCAGGCACCTACGCTAAGCCAGAAAGATTCCTCGGTATCGTTAAGTACCCAGACGTTGAGCGCGGATTCCCATTCAAGCGCCACACTGACTTTTATTGCTCATGATGCAGCAGGTAATCCTGTTATCGGGCTGGTGCTCTCGACGCGTCACGAAGGTGTTCAGGACATCACCCTGTCGGACTGGAAAGATAATGGTGACGGAAGCTATACCCAGATCCTGACCACAGGAGCGATGTCTGGCACGCTGACGCTGATGCCACAGCTGAACGGTGTGGATGCGGCTAAAGCCCCCGCCGTGGTGAATATCATTTCTGTTTCGTCATCCCGGACTCACTCGTCAATTAAGATTGATAAGAACCGTTATCTCTCCGGCAATCCTATCGAGGTGACGGTAGAACTGAGAGATGAAAATGACAAACCTGTTAAGGAGCAAAAACAGCAACTGAATACCGCAGTCAGCATCGACAACGTGAAACCTGGTGTCACTACAGACTGGAAAGAAACCGCAGATGGCGTCTATAAGGCAACCTATACCGCCTATACCAAAGGCAGTGGGCTTACTGCGAAGCTGTTAATGCAAAACTGGAATGAAGATTTGCATACCGCTGGATTTATCATCGACGCCAACCCGCAGTCAGCGAAAATTGCGACATTATCTGCCAGCAATAATGGTGTGCTCGCCAATGAGAATGCAGCAAACACCGTCTCGGTCAATGTCGCTGATGAAGGAAGCAACCCAATCAATGATCATACCGTCACGTTTGTGGTATTAAGCGGATCGGCAACTTCCTTTAACAATCAAAACACCGCAAAAACGGATGTTAATGGTCTGGCGACTTTTGATCTGAAAAGTAGTAAGCAGGAAGACAACACGGTTGAAGTCACCCTTGAAAATGGCGTGAAACAAACGTTAATCGTCAGTTTTGTCGGCGACTCGAGTACCGCGCAGGTTGATCTGCAGAAGTCGAAAAATGAAGTGGTCGCTGACGGCAATGACAGTGCCACAATGACCGCGACAGTTCGGGATGCAAAAGGCAACCTGCTCAATGACGTCAAGGTCACCTTCAATGTCAATTCAGCAGCAGCGAAACTGAGCCAAACCGAAGTGAATAGCCACGACGGGATCGCCACAGCTACGCTGACCAGTTTGAAAAATGGTGATTATACGGTTACGGCCTCTGTGAGCTCTGGTTCTCAGGCTAATCAACAGGTGATTTTTATCGGTGATCAAAGTACTGCTGCCCTGACCCTCAGTGTGCCTTCAGGTGATATCACCGTCACCAACACAGCTCCGCTACATATGACTGCAACCTTGCAGGATAAAAATGGCAACCCACTAAAAGATAAAGAAATCACCTTCTCTGTGCCAAACGACGTCGCAAGTCGGTTCTCGATTAGCAACAGCGGAAAAGGCATGACGGATAGCAACGGGACTGCAATCGCCTCCCTGACCGGCACGTTAGCGGGCACGCATATGATCACGGCTCGTCTGGCTAACAGCAATGTCAGCGATACACAGCCAATGACGTTTGTGGCGGATAAAGACAGAGCGGTTGTCGTTCTGCAAACATCGAAAGCGGAAATCATTGGGAATGGCGTGGATGAGACGACTCTGACAGCAACAGTTAAAGATCCTTTTGATAACGTGGTTAAAAATCTTTCAGTAGTCTTCCGCACCTCCCCCGCAGACACGCAACTGAGTCTGAACGCGCGTAATACTAATGAGAACGGTATTGCTGAAGTTACCCTTAAGGGCACGGTTTTGGGTGTTCATACAGCCGAAGCCATACTGCTTAACGGCAACAGAGATACGAAGATAGTCAATATTGCGCCCGATGCCAGCAACGCGCAGGTCACGCTGAATATCCCCGCTCAACAAGTGGTGACGAATAACAGTGACAGCGTGCAGCTTACGGCGATGGTGAAAGATCCGTCGAATCATCCGCTGGCGGGGATAACGGTAAACTTCACCATGCCACAGGACGTGGCGGCAAACTTTACCCTTGAAAATAACGGTATTGCCATCACTCAGGCCAATGGCGAAGCGCATGTCACGCTCAAAGGTAAAAAAGCGGGCACACATACGGTAACCGCAACGCTGGGTAACAATAATGCCAGCGATGCGCAGCCAGTCACCTTCGTGGCGGATAAGGACAGCGCAGTTGTCGTTCTGCAAACATCGAAAGCGGAAATCATTGGGAATGGCGTGGATGAGACGACTCTGACAGCAACAGTGAAAGATCCTTTTGATAACGCAGTAAAAGATCTACAGGTCACCTTCAGTACCAACCCGGCAGATACTCAACTTAGTCAGAGCACAAGCAATACTAACGACAGTGGTGTTGCTGAAGTTACCCTTAAGGGCACGGTTTTGGGTGTTCATACAGTCGAAGCCACACTGCTTAACGGCAATGGCTATACGACGACAGTCAATATTGCGCCCGATGCCAGCAACGCGCAGGTCACCCTGAACATCCCTGCTCAACAGGTGGTGACGAATAACAGCGACAATGTGCAGCTGACGGCGACGGTGAAAGACCCATCGAATCATCCGGTAGCGGGGATAACGGTAAACTTCACCATGCCACAGGACGTTGCGGCAAACTTTACCCTTGAAAATAACGGTATTGCCATCACTCAGGCCAATGGGGAAGCGCATGTCACGCTGAAAGGTAAAAAAGCGGGCACGCATACGGTTACCGCAACGCTGGGTAATAACAATACCAGTGATTCGCAGCCGGTAACATTTGTGGCGGACAAAACCTCGGCTCAGGTTGTCCTGCAGATGTCAAAAGATGAGATCACAGGTAATGGCGTCGATAACGCAACGCTAACTGCAACGGTTAAAGATCAGTTCGACAATGAGGTGAATAATCTTCCGGTAACATTCAGCTCAGCCTCTTCAGGACTCACCCTGACCCCGGGAGTAAGTAATACCAATGAGTCTGGCATCGCGCAGGCCACTCTCGCAGGCGTTGCCTTTGGTGAGCAGACGGTCACTGCATCACTGGCTAATAATGGTGCCAGCGACAACAAAACTGTGCATTTTATTGGCGACACAGCGGCGGCAAAAATTATCGAGTTGACGCCTGTGCCAGACAGCATAATCGCCGGTACCCCGCAGAACAGCTCCGGCAGCGTCATCACCGCCACAGTCGTTGATAATAATGGCTTTCCGGTGAAAGGTGTGACTGTGAACTTCACCAGCAGAACAAACTCTGCCGAAATGACGAATGGCGGCCAAGCCGTAACGAACGAACAGGGTAAGGCTACCATCACTTATACCAATACCCGCTCCTCGATAGAATCAGGAGCGAGACCGGATACCGTTGAGGCCAGTCTGGAAAATGGTAGCTCCACGCTTAGCACATCAATTAATGTCAATGCTGATGCGTCTACGGCACATCTCACTTTGCTACATGCACTTTTTGATACAGTCTCCGCAGGCGAGACAACCAATCTGTATATTGAGGTGAAGGATAATTACGGCAACGGAGTACCCCAGCAGGAGGTAACCCTCAGAGTATCACCAAGTGAAGGCGTGACCCTCAGTAATAACGCTATATATACTACCAACCACGACGGCAATTTTTACGCAAGCTTTACCGCTACAAAAGCCGGGGTTTATCAAGTGACGGCAACCCTCGACAATGGCGATTCGATGCAACAAACAGTGACTTATGTGCCGAACGTAGCGAATGCTGAAATCACGCTGGCAGCCTCGAAGGATCCGGTGATTGCCGACAATAACGATCTCACGACACTAACAGCAACAGTCGCTGATACAGAGGGCAATGCGATAGCCAACACTGAGGTAACATTTACTCTGCCGGAAGATGTGAGGACGAACTTCACGCTGAGCGATGGCGGTAAAGCGATTACTGATGCTGAAGGCAAAGCGAAAGTCACGCTGAAAGGTACAAAAGCAGGCGCTCATACTGTTACAGCATCGATAACTGGCGGTAAGAGTGAGCAGTTGGTGGTGAACTTTACTGCGGATACGCTCACTGCGCAGGTTAATCTTAACGTTACCGAGGACAATTTTATCGCTAATAACGTCGGGATGACCAGGCTGCAGGCAACAGTGACTGATGGAAACGGCAACCCGTTAGCCAATGAGGCGGTGACATTCACACTACCGGCAGATGTGAGCGCAAGCTTTACTCTCGGACAAGGCGGTTCCGCCATTACTGACATCAACGGCAAGGCTGAAGTTACACTGAGCGGTACAAAATCCGGCACCTACCCCGTGACAGTTAGCGTGAACAATTATGGTGTCAGTGATACGAAACAGGTGACTTTGATTGCCGATGCTGGTACCGCAAAACTAGCCTCCTTAACCTCTGTATACTCATTCGTCGTCAGCACGACCGAGGGCGCGACCATGACTGCAAGCGTCACTGACGCTAACGGCAACCCGGTAGAAGGCATAAAAGTTAATTTCCGCGGAACCTCCGTCACGCTAAGCAGCACCAGCGTTGAAACGGATGATCGGGGTTTCGCTGAAATTCTTGTGACAAGCACTGAGGTCGGACTGAAAACAGTTTCAGCCTCTCTGGCAGATAAACCTACTGAAGTCATCTCGCGATTACTGAATGCAAAAGCAGATATTAATTCTGCAACGATTACCAGTCTGGAGATACCTGAAGGACAGGTCATGGTCGCACAAGACGTAGCAGTTAAAGCTCACGTCAACGACCAGTTTGGCAATCCGATTCTTAATGAATCTGTAACATTCAGTGCAGAGCCACCAGAGCACATGACCATCAGCCAAAATATTGTCTCTACTGATACGCATGGTATAGCCGAGGTCACTATGACGCCCGAAAGAAACGGTTCGTATATGGTGAAAGCATCCCTGGCGAATGGATCCTCTTATGAGAAGGATCTGGTGGTAATCGATCAAAAACTGACACTCTCGGCGTCCAGCCCGCTTATCGGTGTCAATTCCCCAACAGGTGCAACTCTGACGGCAACGCTAACTTCTGCAAATGGCACTCCAGTGGAGGGTCAGGTCATCAACTTTAGCGTAACGCCAGAAGGTGCGACGTTAAGTGGCGGAAAAGTGAGAACCAACTCTTCAGGTCAGGCTCCAGTCGTTCTGACCAGCAATAAAGTCGGTACATATACGGTGACTGCATCGTTCCATAACGGCGTAACAATACAGACACAGACAACCGTGAAAGTCACTGGCAACTCAAGCACCGCACATGTTGCTAGCTTTATCGCTGATCCATCGACTATCGCCGCCACCAACACTGATTTAAGTACCTTAAAGGCAACGGTTGAGGATGGCAGTGGTAACCTGATCGAAGGTCTCACTGTGTACTTCGCCTTAAAAAGCGGCTCTGCCACATTAACGTCATTAACAGCGGTGACCGATCAAAACGGAATCGCGACAACAAGCGTGAAAGGAGCGATGACAGGTAGCGTCACGGTAAGCGCAGTCACGACCGCTGGTGGAATGCAAACAGTAGATATAACGCTGGTGGCAGGCCCGGCAGACGCCTCAAAGTCAGTCCTTAAGAACAATCGGTCATCATTGAAAGGAGACTTTACCGATAGTGCTGAGCTACATCTTGTTCTGCACGATATATCAGGCAATCCGATCAAAGTTTCTGAAGGGCTGGAATTTGTGCAGTCAGGTACCAACGTGCCCTATGTGCAAGTTAGTGCAATTGACTACAGTAAAAATTTCTCAGGCGAGTACAAAGCCACTGTTGCAGGAGGCGGAGAGGGTATCGCAACGCTGATCCCTGTATTGAATGGTGTTCATCAAGCGGGTCTGAGTACCACAATACAATTCACTCGCGCAGAAGACAGAATAATGAGCGGTACAGTGTTAGTCAATGGTGCTAACCTACCGACAACTACATTCCCTTCGCAGGGGTTCACTGGGGCGTATTATCAGTTGAATAATGACAACTTTGCCCCAGGAAAAACGGCGGCTGATTATGAGTTTTCAAGCTCTGCCTCCTGGGTTGATGTTGATGCTACCGGTAAAGTGACATTTAAAAATGTCGGCAGCAAATGGGAGAGGATTACGGCGACGCCAAAAACAGGCGGCCCTAGCTATATATACGAAATCCGAGTGAAGAGTTGGTGGGTGAACGCCGGCGATGCTTTCATGATATACAGCCTTGCTGAAAATTTTTGCAGTAGCAATGGCTACACACTTCCCCTTGGAGACCATTTAAACCATAGTCGTTCCCGAGGCATCGGGTCACTGTACAGTGAATGGGGAGATATGGGGCATTACACGACTGAAGCTGGTTTTCATTCAAATATGTATTGGTCATCGAGTCCCGCAAACTCAAACGAACAATACGTAGTTTCCCTGGCAACAGGTGATCAAAGCGTATTTGAAAAGCTTGGGTTTGCTTATGCGACATGTTATAAAAACCTCTGATTTTCCGTTATAATTTCTTAAAGAGTGCTCCATTCGGGGCACTCTTTTTTATATTCCCTCTATAGAGCTTGCTCTTCTCTCACCGAAAATGAATAAATAAAAATGCGATACCGCCAGATTCGCGTTCGGTGTGACTATGATCGTATCCGGTGAGTACAGCTTTGGTCCAAAGGCTGGTTTTCTGTGATGATTGACCAGCCTCAGAGTATTGATGACACCACCGTTCATAACAGATCGGCATTACTATGCATAAGTACTGTCTCATATTCTCGCCAAAACACTTTTTAATGCCTTTGCGAATTCATCCAGACTTATATGGTCAATTTTTTGCCCAACGACGACTGACTCCGAAACATCGGCCATTGCGGGCCATCGCGTTTTGTAATCAGCATAAATTGCAACAACGGGGGTATTATAGCCACTTGCCATATGTAATATTGAGGTGTCAGGAGTTATTGCGATATAAGCATCTTTTATGATTGCTGCTGAACGTTTAATCGAGGGTGATAAGGATAAACGGTAGACATTATTATAACGATCCACTAATGCCCTGGCTTTACCTTCCCCTTTTGGTCCATGAACGATCACTATTGGTATATCTGTTTCACTTTGAATTTTTGCTATTAGATTTTCTGCAATCAATAATGAAAATGTACGTTCCTGCGAGCTACCTTCTAAATTAAGCGCAATGTAAGATCCTAACGATCGCATTTCCTCGCGCACCTCATCGAGTACATCCTCACTTAGTGGCAATTCATATATTGGCCTGACTGCTGGAAAACCCGCCTCACGCATCATAAATGCCCATGTCATGGGTACGGGAGCCCGGAGATTCTGATCCATCCGGGACGCGTTCTTACACACAGGGGAATAGCACTTCATGGTTAAACCAACAACCTGAAAATTCGTTTTTGCTTTCAACTTACTGATAAATAACATCGTTTTCAGGTTCTTTTTACGCATCGCCTCTATACAAAGATCCGGCGTACCGTATTGCTGTGTTATGTTCTTCGCTAAATCTTTTATTTCTTTTAATGTTGCGTGATCCTGCATAGTCATTGTGACTAATGTTAATTTAGTCTGTTCAAGTTTGAGCGCATTAAAGACTTCTAAATTAATTGTCGACGTAACAATTAGTAGATGCTTAATTTTATGCAATTCAAGCGCCCGAATAACAGGAAAGATGGCCATAGCATCGCCAATCTGATCGGGAATATGGATGACAACAAAATCTGTTTTTTCAATATTGAAATTATAAGCTTTATAATCGTAGTAACTAAATGCAATATGTCTCAACAATGATGCTAAAAACATACCTAACCTCGCCTCCCTACTGGTTATAATGCAATGCAGTCTATCAGACTCATCAGGGTGCCATTTTGTGCATATGCGGACTTTTATGTTTCATATCTCGAACCTGTGGGTCCTCTGCTTAATCCTTAAACAACACCAGCAACTCCCGCGCTTTCATCTTCCAGCGAATTTTTCATGTTGCCGCTAATCAGCCATAAAATCATTTGCAGATGCGCTCTGTCGAGGTAGTCTCATAAGGTTCGTTTATAGATCGACGGCAATGTGAGTTACCTTTTCCATACTAATTATAAAAAGACAGTACAAACAGGATCATTATGGACTCCACGCTCATCTCCACCCGTCCCGATGAAGGGACGCTTTCGTTAAGTCGCGCCCGACGAGCTGCGTTAGGCAGTTTCGCTGGTGCCGTCGTCGACTGGTATGATTTTTTACTCTATGGCATCACCGCCGCACTGGTGTTTAATCGCGAGTTTTTCCCGCAAGTAAGCCCGGCGATGGGAACGCTCGCCGCATTTGCTACCTTTGGCGTCGGATTCCTTTTCCGTCCGCTCGGCGGTGTCATTTTCGGTCACTTTGGCGACCGACTGGGACGTAAGCGCATGTTAATGCTGACCGTCTGGATGATGGGTATCGCGACAGCCTTGATTGGTATTCTTCCTTCATTCTCGACCATTGGGTGGTGGGCACCTATTTTACTGGTGACGCTGCGTGCCATTCAGGGATTTGCCGTCGGCGGCGAATGGGGAGGCGCGGCGTTGCTTTCCGTTGAAAGTGCACCAAAAAATAAAAAAGCCTTTTACAGTAGCGGTGTACAAGTTGGCTACGGTGTAGGTTTACTGCTTTCAACCGGACTGGTTTCATTGATCAGTATGATGACGACTGACGAACAGTTTTTAAGCTGGGGCTGGCGTATTCCTTTCCTGTTTAGCATCGTACTGGTACTGGGAGCATTGTGGGTGCGCAATGGCATGGAAGAGTCCGCGGAATTTGAACAACAGCAACATTATCAAGCTGCCGCGAAAAAACGCATCCCGGTTATCGAAGCTCTGTTACGACATCCCGGTGCTTTCCTGAAGATTATTGCGCTACGACTGTGCGAGTTGCTGACGATGTACATCGTTACCGCCTTTGCACTTAATTATTCAACCCAGAATATGGGGTTACCGCGCGAACTTTTCCTTAATATTGGTTTGCTGGTAGGTGGATTAAGCTGCCTGACAATTCCCTGTTTTGCCTGGCTTGCCGATCGTTTTGGTCGCCGCAGGGTTTATATCACAGGTGCGTTAATCGGAACGTTGAGCGCATTTCCTTTCTTTATGGCGCTTGAAGCACAATCTATTTTCTGGATAGTTTTCTTCTCCATAATGCTGGCAAACATTGCGCATGACATGGTGGTGTGTGTGCAACAACCGATGTTTACCGAAATGTTTGGTGCCAGTTATCGCTATAGTGGCGCTGGAGTCGGTTATCAGGTTGCCAGTGTGGTTGGTGGTGGATTTACACCTTTTATTGCCGCTGCACTCATCACTTACTTTGCCGGGAACTGGCATAGCGTCGCCATTTATTTGCTGGCTGGATGCCTGATTTCCGCAATAACCGCTTTGTTGATGAAAGACAATCAACGCGCTTGATAGTCTGGCGAAGATCATCCGATCTTCGCCTTGCACTTTTGTTTCACATTTCTGTGACATACTATCGGATGTGCGGTAATTGTATGGAACAGGAGACACACATGAATAATAAGGGCTCCGGTCTGACCCCAGCTCAGGCACTGGATAAACTCGACGCGCTGTATGAGCAATCTGTAGTCGCATTACGCAACGCCATTGGCAACTATATTACAAGTGGCGAATTACATGATGAAAACGCCCGCAAACAAGGTCTTTTTGTCTATCCATCTCTGACCGTAACCTGGGACGGTAGCACAACCAATCCCCCTAAAACGCGCGCATTTGGTCGTTTTACTCACGCAGGCAGCTACACCACCACGATTACTCGCCCTACTCTCTTTCGTTCGTATCTCAATGAACAACTTACGTTGCTGTATCAGGATTATGGTGCGCATATCTCGGTGCAACCCTCGCAGCATGAAATCCCTTATCCTTATGTCATCGATGGCTCTGAATTGACACTTGATCGCTCAATGAGCGCTGGGTTAACTCGCTACTTCCCGACAACAGAACTGGCGCAAATTGGCGATGAAACTGCAGACGGCATTTATCATCCAACTGAATTCTCCCCGCTATCGCATTTTGATGCGCGCCGCGTCGATTTTTCCCTCGCACGGTTGCGCCATTATACCGGTACGCCAGTTGAACATTTTCAGCCGTTCGTCTTGTTTACCAACTACACACGTTATGTGGATGAATTCGTTCGTTGGGGATGCAGCCAGATCCTCGATCCTGATAGTCCCTACATTGCCCTTTCTTGTGCTGGCGGGAACTGGATCACCGCCGAAACCGAAGCGCCAGAAGAAGCCATTTCCGACCTTGCATGGAAAAAACACCAGATGCCAGCATGGCATTTAATTACCGCCGATGGTCAGGGTATTACTCTGGTGAATATTGGCGTGGGACCGTCAAATGCTAAAACCATCTGCGATCATCTGGCAGTGCTACGCCCGGATGTCTGGTTGATGATTGGTCACTGTGGCGGATTACGTGAAAGTCAGGCCATTGGCGATTATGTACTTGCACACGCTTATTTACGCGATGACCACGTTCTTGATGCGGTTCTGCCGCCCGATATTCCTATTCCGAGCATTGCTGAAGTGCAACGTGCGCTTTATGACGCCACCAAGCTGGTGAGCGGCAGGCCCGGTGAGGAAGTTAAACAGCGGCTACGTACTGGCACTGTAGTAACCACTGATGACAGGAACTGGGAATTACGTTACTCAGCTTCTGCACTTCGTTTTAACTTAAGCCGGGCCGTAGCAATTGATATGGAAAGTGCAACCATTGCCGCGCAAGGATATCGTTTCCGCGTGCCATACGGGACACTACTGTGTGTTTCAGATAAACCGTTGCATGGCGAGATTAAACTTCCCGGCCAGGCTAACCGTTTTTATGAAGGTGCTATTTCCGAACACCTGCAAATTGGCATTAGGGCGATCGATTTGCTGCGCGCAGAAGGCGACCGACTGCATTCACGTAAATTACGAACCTTTAATGAGCCGCCGTTCCGATAATAAGTTCTGAACCTTCTTATCAAAAATAGATGTGAAGGATTAAGTAAGACATCTGGCAAATAGCCCGCAATAAACGCGGGCTGTTTGCTTCCTTGGGCGGATACGAGTTTTATTATCGTCTTAATGATTTCCACATATTAAAAGCAAGTATGCTTTCAAAACACAATTATAAAAAATCCCACCAACAATATAAGTTCTGTCTCTTATACACATCTCCGAGCCCA
>ENA-OYCR01000161-OYCR01000161.1-human-gut-metagenome-genome-assembly--contig:-NODE-161-length-14030-cov-3.438283_pt1 | contig 14030 bp, 13 predicted proteins | sample MGYA00243457_ERZ652881 | MGnify/ENA primary metagenome ERZ652881 (study PRJEB26926, sample SAMN06164391) | human gut metagenome | biome: ENVO:00009003; feature: ENVO:2100002; material: ENVO:00002003... | reverse complement strand
TCATCACTTGACATTGTGGCAAAGAGCTGATGAGCCAAGACGAAATTGCAACGATGGACGGAGGCAAGTGTATTTTGCAGGTGCGCGGCGTAAGGCCATTTTTCAGTGAGAAATACGACATCACCCGCCACCCCCGTTATAAATACCTCTCGGACGCCGACAAAAAGAACACCTTTGATGTGGACAGCTACCTGTCGTCCCTACGCCGGAAAAGGCGGCGCGTGGTAACGGAGGACGAACCCTTTGACCTCTACGACATTGAGCTGTCGGAGGAAGATTTTGCCGCAGAATAAAGCGGTCATAGGGAAAGGAGCGTGACCGATGGGACACTCGGACGAATGGACATTTGCGGATTATTTCAGGTATGAGAAAGAAATCTACCGGGCAATCATTTCCGCTGCGGTGCTGTGCCAGTGGATCGCGGAACATGATACCCCGCCCACGGACGGGGAAGCCAAAGAACTTGCAAGGGAAATAGACCGCAGACTGTGTGAAGCATGGGGCGAAATTTTTTCGCTGGCTGTGCTGGAATGGCGGCACGGCCAGTAACTCCGGGCCGTCTGCGGATTGTGAGGCTGCCGCTGTGAACGGCGGCTTTTTTGCACCCAAACACCATCACAATCTGAATTTATGGAGGTAAATTTATGGAATTTTTCAATAGTGCAGTTGATACTTTGCAGACCATCGTTGTGGGCCTCGGCGGAGCGCTTTGCGTATGGGGCGGCGTCAATCTTTTGGAGGGATACGGGGCGGACAACCCGGCAAGCAAGTCACAGGGAATCAAGCAGCTTGTCGCCGGAGGTGGCGTTGCCCTGATCGGCATGACCCTTGTTCCGCTGCTGTCCGGGCTGCTGGGATAACCCCATGTGTGTTAGAAAACCCTCCGCGCCCTCTCTGATCTGGGAGGGCGCGGGAAAGGAGGTGTCCCCACATGATCGGTGATTTAATCGGGGAATGGATCAAAGGAATCCTGATCGACGGTATCATGGGCAACCTGTCCGGCCTGTTTAACACGGTCAATACCAAAGTCGGGGAAATCGCGTCGGATGTGGGCAGTACCCCGCAGGACTGGAACGGCGGCATTTTTTCCATGCTGCAAAACCTGTCCGAAACGGTGATCGTCCCCATTGCGGCAGCCATTCTCGCCCTTGTGATGTGCTATGAGCTGATCGACATGATCGTGGAAAAGAACAATATGCACGACTTCGACAGCTCCATGTTCTTCCGCTGGATTTTCAAAAGCGCCTTTGCCATCCTCATTGTGACGAACACATGGAATATCGTCATGGGCGTATTTGACGCCACCCAGCAGGTCGTCAACCAGAGCGCCGGGGTGATTATCGGAGATACCAGCATTGATTTTGACACGCTGCTCCCCGATCTGGAAAGCCGCCTTGAAGCAATGGACATCGGGCCGCTGCTGGGCCTGTGGTTCCAGACCCTTGTTGTGGGGCTGACGATGAACATTCTTTCCATCTGCATTTTCCTTGTGACCTATGGAAGAATGATTGAAATTTACGCCGTGACCGCATTGGGGCCGATCCCCCTTGCCACGCTGGGCAATGCAGAGTGGCGCGGCATGGGACAGAACTACTTGAAATCCCTGCTTGCGCTGGGCTTCCAAGCCTTTTTAATCATGGTGGTTGTCGGGATTTATGCGGTGCTGATCCAGCAGATCGGAACCGCTGACGACATATCCGGCGCAATCTGGGGCTGTATGGGCTATACCGTTTTGCTTTGCTTCTGTCTGTTCAAGACGGGAAGTATCAGCAAGGCCGTATTTACCGCCCACTAAAGAAACGAGGTGACTTTTTATGGCTTATGTAACTGTCCCCAAGGATTTAACCAAGGTCAAATCCAAGGTAGTATTCGGGCTGACGAAACGCCAGCTCATTTGTTTTGGCGGTGCGCTGCTTGTTGGCGTCCCGCTTTTCTTTTTGATCCGGGGCCGCGTCCCGACCAGCGCGGCGGCGCTCATTATGGTGTTCGCCATGCTGCCGGGCTTTCTGCTGGCCCTTTACGAAAAACACGGCCAGCCCCTTGAAGTGGTGGTGCGCCAGATCGTAGAGTGCTGCTTCATCCAGCCCAAGGAACGGCCCTACCAGACTAACAACGCTTATACCGCCCTTGTGCGGCAATCCCAAATGGAAAAGGAGGTCAACGCCATTGTCCAAAAAGCAAAAGAACGAAACGAGCGCAAAAGCGCCGGTCAAGCTCACCCGCGCCGAAAAGAAAGAGATTCAGGCCGTCATCCGAAAGTATAAGGGCGACGGCAAGCCCCATTCGGCGCAGGCCAGTATTCCCTATGAGGCCATGTATCAGGACGGCGTGTGCCGGGTAACGCCCCGCACCTTTTCCAAGTGCATTGAGTTTACGGACATCAGCTACCAACTGGCGCAGGCGGACACCAAGACAGCCATCTTTGAAAACCTGTGCGACCTCTACAACTATCTGGACGCCTCCATTCATGTGCAGTTTTCCTTTATCAACCGCAAGATCGACCCCAAGCAGTACGCCAAGAGCTTTGAAATCCGGGCGCAGGGGGACGACTTCGACGACATCCGCAGCGAGTATTCCGACATTTTGCAAGACCAGCTTGTGAACGGGAACAACGGACTGATGAAGCGGAAATTTATGACCTACACCATTGAGGCGGACAGCCTGAAAATGGCCCGCGCCAGACTGCGCCGGATCGAAACCGACCTTTTGGGCTATTTCAAGAGCATGGGAGCCTCCGCGTGGGGACTGGATGCCAAGGAACGGCTGGAAGTCATGCACAGCATTTTCCACCCGGACGGGGAACCGTTCTCCTTTGACTGGAAATGGCTTGCCCCATCGGGGCTTTCTACCAAGGACTTTATCGCCCCGTCCTCGTTCCGCTTCGGCAATGCCCGGATGTTCGGGCTGGGCGGCAAATACGGGGCGGTGAGCTTTCTGCAAATCCTCTCCCCGGAGCTGTCGGATGAAATGCTGGCCGACTTTCTCAACACGGAAAACGGCATTGTGGTGAACCTCCATGTGCAGGCCATCGACCAGAGCGACGCCATTAAGACGGTCAAGCGCAAGATCACCGACCTTGACGCCATGAAGATTCAGGAACAGAAAAAGGCTGTCCGTTCCGGGTACGACATGGATATACTCCCCAGCGACCTTGCCACCTACGGCGAGGATGCCAAAAAGCTGCTGAACAAATTGCAGACCCGGAACGAACGGCTTTTCATGCTGACTTTTTTAGTGCTGAATGTGGCCGACACCAAGCAAAAGCTGGGCAACGATGTGTTCCAAGCCGCAGGTGTGGCACAGAAGTATAACTGCTCGCTTGTCCGGCTGGACTACCAGCAGGAACAGGGCCTTGTGTCCAGCCTGCCGCTGGGCATCAACCAGATAAAGATTCAGCGCAGCCTTACCACCTCCAACGTGGCGGTGTTCGTGCCCTTTGTGACGCAGGAGCTTTTCCAGAGCGGCGCGGCCATGTACTACGGCATCAACGCAAAATCCCACAACATGATCATGCTGGACCGCAAGCAGGCCCGGTGTCCCAACGGCTTGAAGCTGGGCACGCCCGGCAGCGGCAAATCCATGAGCTGCAAGTCTGAAATCGTCAGTGTGTTTTTAACGACTGCTGACGATATTTTTATTTCAGACCCAGAGGCCGAGTATTATCCGCTGGTCAAGCGGCTGCATGGGCAGGTCATCAAACTTTCGCCCACCAGCAAGGACTATGTAAACCCGCTGGACATCAACCTCAACTACTCCGAGGATGATAGTCCGCTTGCCCTGAAATCGGATTTTGTGCTGTCGTTCTGTGAGCTGGTCATGGGCGGCAAAACAGGTCTGGAAGCGATTGAACGCACCGTGATAGACCGTGCTGTGAAAGCCATCTACCGCCCCTATCTGGCGAATCCCTGCCCGGAGAATATGCCGATTTTGTCTGACCTCCACCAAGCACTGCTCGACCAGCACTTGCCGGAAGCGAACCGGGTGGCGCAGGCACTGGACCTGTATGTGTCCGGCTCGCTGAACGTTTTCAACCACAAAACGAATGTGGACATCCACAACCGGCTCGTAGCCTTTGACATCAAAGAACTGGGCAAACAGTTAAAGAAATTGGGGATGCTCATTATCCAAGACCAGATATGGGGCCGTGTCACCCAGAACCGCAGTCAGGGCCGCGCCACATGGTATTTTGCAGACGAGTTCCACTTACTCCTGAAAGAAGAACAGACCGCTGCGTACAGTGCCGAGATTTGGAAACGCTTCCGCAAATGGGGCGGCGTGCCCACAGGCGCCACCCAAAATGTGAAGGACCTTCTTTCTTCCCCGGAGATTGAGAACATTCTGGAAAACAGCGACTTCATCACGCTGCTGAATCAGGCATCCGGCGACCGCAAAATCCTTTCGGAACGGCTGAACCTCTCCGCAGACCAGCAGAAGTACATCGACAATTCCGAACCGGGCGAAGGACTGCTGATTTTTGAAAATGTGGTGCTGCCGTTTTCCAACCCCATCCCGAAAAACACACAGCTCTATAAGATCATGACCACCCGGCTCAGCGAGGTGGTGGAGCTATGAGCTTAACACATTTCAGCTTGTTTTCCGGCATCGGCGGCATCGACCTTGCCGCGGAAGCAGCGGGGTTTACCTCTGTCTGTCAATGCGAGTGGGCGGCATTTCCCGCCGCTGTGCTGGCAAGCCACTGGCCGGAGGTGCCCCGATTTCAGGACATCACCACCGTAACAAAGGAGGCTTTCTTTGAAAAAACAGGACTTCGCACCATCACCCTCATTTCAGGCGGCTTCCCGTGCCAGCCGTTCTCCACCGCAGGGCGGCAGCGCGGCTTCCACGATGAACGCTACCTGTGGCCCGAAATGCTGCGCGTTATCCGGGAATTGCAGCCCCGTTGGGTGCTTGGAGAAAATGTTGCTGGCTTCCTCCGTATGGGGCTCGACAAAACGCTCATTGACTTGGAGCAGGCAGGTTACGATGTTCGGGTTTTCGTATTACCTGCTGCTGCCGTTGGCGCGTGGCACGAACGGAAACGGGTATTCATCATCGGCTCCGCTGCTTCCCACGCCCCTTGCCAGCGACACCGGGGATGTGGGCAAGGGGCTGGACATCCAGATTTCTGCGAACGGCAGCTACCGCAAGATGAACAAGGACGGCAAGGCGTGGACGGCGCGGCTTTCCCATGTGGTCTACCGCATGACCCCCACCACGCTGGAAAGGCCCTACCTCAACCCGGACTGGGTAGAGTGGCTGATGGGTTTCCCGCGCAAATGGACGGACATTCCCTTTGGGCCGAAGAACCCGCCGACATCCCGCGCCTGACCGAAGATGTGCCGAACCGCAGCAAGCGGATGAAAACACTGGGCAATGCAGTTTCGCCGCCGCAGGTGTTCCCGATTCTCAAATACATTGCGGACATTGAAACGGGCCGCTGTCCGATGGGAGGTGAAGAACTTTGAAAGAATTGCAGGCAAAAGCCAAAGTCACCCAGACTATGACTCGTGACGGTCTGGTGGTGGAAAATCAGGCGGACGGTACTGTGGAGAACATTTCCAGCCGGGAGGCGGAACAGGACTACTCCACGGATGCCGAGGGCAAGGCTGAAAAAATCTTAGAACGGGTCGAGGACATCAAGGACAAGCACAAGGCAAAGAAAAAGGCCAAGCAAGCTGCGGAAACTGCCGAAAGCGAAGATGGCCTGCACCGCTCTGCTTCCCGTCTGGAACTGACCGAGGAAGAACGGGCAGACCCGGAATTACAGCCGTATATCCACAAAGCGGGGGTAAAAGCCGACAAGCTGGATGCGGCCCGCGCTGCTTTGCCGAAAAAACGTGTCCCGGTCAAGGAAAAAATCTACGATGCCGCCAGCGGCAAGGCAAAATCCACCCTGCGCTTTGAGCAGCAGGACAAAGGCCCGCCCAGCCTGAAACCAAACCCGGCCAGCCGCCCGCTATCGGAAGCGTTGCTGTTCGCTCACGGAAAAATCCATGAAGTCGAACACGAAAATGTGGGTGTGGAGGGTGGCCACAAGGGTGAAGAACTGGTGGAGCATCAGACCGCCAAGGTCATCCGCAGCGGCATCCGGCACCACAAGATGAAGCCCTACAAGGCCGTGGAAAAGGCAGAGCGGGAATTGCGTTCGGCTAACGCCGAGTATTTCTATCAGAAGTCTTTGCGGGACAATCCGCAAATTGCACAGGCGGCCAGCAACCCCATTTCCCGGATGTGGCAGAAACGGCGTATCAAACAGCAGTATGCCAAAGCTGCACGGCAGGCCGGCCAAGCCGCCGCGCAGGGTGCAGCCGCCACCGCGGAGAACGGTTTCCGGGTAACAAAGCTGGCGGCCGAGGGCGGCGAACGGGTAGCCGAATTTGCGGCCCGGAATTGGAAAACCATTCTGATCGTGGCGGTGTTCAGTCTGCTGGCTCTGCTCCTGATAACGGGGTTGCAGTCCTGCACCGTGATGGCGGGCACCGCTGGAACCGGCGTGACGGCATCCTCTTACTTTTCCAAGGACAAGGATATGCTGGGTGCAGAGAAAGCCTACGCCAAGCTGGAACAAAAACTGCAACGGTATCTCGACACCTACGAGGCCACCCACAACTACGATGAATACCATTTTTATCTGGACGAAATCGAGCATGACCCCTATGTGCTGATCTCGATTTTGTCCGCGCTCCATGATGGCGTTTTTACATTGGCCGAGGTGCAGGGCGAACTTGAAATGCTCTTTGAAAAGCAGTACATCCTGACCGAGACCGTGACCATGCAGATACGTTACCGTACAAAAATGATGGTCATTATTGGCCCGTATGGCGTGCCGCAAGTTATCACCTACCAAGAGCCGTATGAATACTACATCTGCACGGTCAAGCTGAAGAACAAGGATTTATCCCACCTGCCCGTGGAAGTACTGACCGAGGAACAGCTTAGTGCCTATTCGCTCTATATGCGCACGCTGGGCAACCGGCCAGATTTGTTCGGCAAAGCGCAATACCCCAATGCGTCCACCATCAAGCAGCCCACCTATTACGACATTCCCCCGGAAGCACTAAAGGATGATAAGTTTGCCGCCATGATGGAGGAAGCAACCAAGTACATTGGCTACCCGTATGTGTGGGGCGGCAGTTCGCCCAGCACCAGCTTTGATTGCAGCGGCTACATTTCGTGGGTTCTGAATCACTCCGGCTGGAACGTGGGCCGCCAGACCGCACAGGGCCTTTACAATCTCTGCACCCCTGTTTCGGCGGCGCAGGTCAAACCGGGCGACCTTGTGTTTTTCAAGGGAACCTACGATACCCCCGGCGTGAGCCATTGCGGTATCTATGTAGGCAATTCCATCATGCTGCACTGCGGCGACCCTATCTCTTACACAAACCTCAACTCAAAATATTGGCAGGAACATTTTTACAGCTATGGGCGTTTACCGTGACGCCAGAAAGGATTTTGTATGGCAAAAAGACTTTCCCGCATTGAGCGCGATATTGAACGGCTCAAAGAAAAAATCTCTGAATACCAGCAGCAGTTGAAAGAACTGGAAGCTGCAAAGACTGAACAGGAAAACTTGCAGATTATTCAGCTGGTGCGCAGCATGAACATGAAGCCGGACGAGTTTGCGGCCTTCCTGCGCAGCGGTGCGCTGAACGCTGCACCCACCGCCACACCGTACCACAAACAGGAGGATGCCGCCAATGAAACCTGATAACTGGAACCGTTTCGCTGCCGGACTGCTGGCTATCCTGCTCTGCCTCTGCTCCTTTTCCATGCCCGCTTTTGCAAGCGGCTCTGACCCTGCCCCGGAACCTCTGCCGGAGATTATCGAAGAAGAACCCACCACGGGCGGCGTGGAGCCGGAGGGTGTGCCCATCACGCCCAAGGGCAATGCAACACTGGTGGATGACTTTTACGGCGACAAGCAGCTTATCACAGTGACCACCAAGGCCGGGAATTATTATTACATTCTCATTGACCGTGCCAACGAGGACAAGGAAACGTCCGTTCACTTCCTGAACCAAGTGGACGATGCCGACTTGCTGGCCCTGCTGGATGAAGAACCGCAGACCACCGAGGTCTGCACCTGCACGGTGAAATGTGAGGCAGGAAACGTGAACGAAAACTGCCCCTTGTGTGAAAAGAGCCTGCGCAACTGCACGGCCCCGGAAGCTGTGAAAACTGACACCGAAACGCCGCAGGAAAAGCCCAAGTCCAACATGGGCAGTCTGATGATTCTGCTGGCGCTGGCTCTGGCGGGCGGTGGCGCGGCACTCTATTATTTCAAGTTCCGCAAGCCCAAGGCCGATACCACCGGGCACGATGATCTGGACGAATACGATTTTGGCGAGGACGAGGATGCAGACGAGGAACCGGCTGAAATCGAAATTCATTCAGAGGACGGACAGGAGGACGAAACATGAGCTTTCAGCTGGTGATCGCCGAAAAGCCCAGTGTAGCCCGCAGCATCGCCGCCGTGATCGGGGCCGATGAAAAGCAAAACGGCTATTGGCAGGGTGGCGGGTATCTGGTCAGCTGGTGCATCGGGCATCTGGTGTCCTTTGCCGAGGCTGGCCAGTACGACGAAAAATACTGCAAATGGCGGTATGAGGATTTGCCCATCCTGCCCCAGCCGTGGCAGTTCATTGTCCCGGACGAGAAGAAACAGCAGTTTGAAGTTCTGCGTGCCCTGCTCAACCGCCCGGATGTGGACAGTGTGACTGCCGCAACTGACGCAGGCCGGGAGGGAGAACTGATCTTCCGCTTTGTCTACCAAATGGCCGGCTGCACGAAACCCGTAAAGCGGCTCTGGATTTCCAGCATGGAGGATGCCGCCATCCGGGAGGGCTTTGCAAACCTGCGCCCGGATTCGGATTATGATGCTCTGTATCAATCGGCCCTCTGCCGTGCAAAGGCGGATTGGCTGGTGGGCATCAATGCAACACGGCTGTTTTCGGTGCTGTACCATAAAACCCTGACGGTAGGCCGGGTGCAGACCCCGACACTGAAAATGTTGGTGGACCGGGACGCAAAAATCCTGCGCTTCCAGAAAGAAAAGTATTACACGGTCGGCATCCATTCCGGCAGCCTGAAAGCAGACAGTGGGCGCATTGCGGATGCAGAAACCGCAAATTCTCTCAAAGAAAAATGCACGAGTGCAGTTGCCGTCTGTACTTCTGTCAAACGGGAGAAAAAGACAGAACAGCCGCCCAAGCTCTATGACCTGACCACCTTGCAGCGGGAAGCAAACCGTCTGTTCGGTTTTACCGCAAAACAGACCCTTGATTACGCCCAGCAGCTTTACGAAAAGAAACTGCTGACCTATCCCCGCACGGACAGCCAATATCTGACCGAGGACATGGGCCAGACAGCACAACATCTTGTGTCTGATCTGCTGGGGCTGCTGCCCTTTGCCCAAGGACTTGCGCTGACTGCGGAAGTAGGCCGGGTGCTGAACAGCAAAAAGGTATCGGACCACCACGCCATCATCCCCACGTCCGAATTTGTAAAACAGGGCTTCGCTGGTCTTGCCGAAAGTGAATGCAAGCTGATGAACCTTGTCTGCTCCAAACTGCTCTGTGCGATAGCCGCGCCCCATGAGTACGAAACCGTGACTGCGGTATTTTCCTGCGCCGGGAACGAGTTCTCCGCCAAGGGAAAGACCGTGCTTGTCCCCGGCTGGAAAGAGATCGACCAACGGTTCCGCTCCACCATGAAAGCAGACGGCGAAGAAGAAGCGGAAAGCCTGAACACCCTGCCGGAACTGGCCGATGGACAAAGTTTTTCTGCGGTGGCTGACATTTCGGAACATTTCACGTCCCCGCCGAAAGCCTACACCGAAGATACGCTCCTGTCAGCAATGGAGCGGGCCGGGGCCGAGGATATGCCGGAGGACAAGGTGATTTGCTCTGCAGGAGCAAGAGAAGGTGGCCTGGGCCATGCAGAGCGCAAGGGACTGGGTACTCCCGCCACCCGCGCCGCAATTCTGGAAAAACTGGTGCAAATGGGCTTTGTGCAGCGCAGGGGCAAGCAGCTTATCCCCACCAAAGACGGCATCAATCTGGCGGTGGTTCTGCCGGAAAGTTTGACCTCTCCCGCTCTGACCGCTGAATGGGAAAATCGCCTGACCGAGATTGCCAAGGGCAATGCAGACCCGGACGAGTTCATGGCCGAAATTGAAGCGCAGGTGCACCAGCTGGTCAAGACCTATTCTTGTATCAGTGCAGATAAGCAAAACCTGTTCCAGTCGGAACGGGTTATCATCGGCAAGTGTCCCCGGTGCAGTGAAAACGTCTATGAGGGCAAGAAAAACTTCTACTGCGGGAATCGTAGCTGTCAGTTCGTGATGTGGAAGAATGACCGCTTCTTTGAGCAGCGCAAAAAGGCGTTCACACCGAAGATTGCCGCTGCTCTGCTCAAAAACGGTAAGGCAAAGGTCAAGGGCCTCTATTCCGAAAAGACAGGCAAAACCTATGATGCAACAGTGCTTCTAGCAGATACGGGAGGCAAGTACGTCAATTACCGGGTAGAGCGCAAAGAGTAAGGCAAAAATACGAGGGCCGGTTATGGTAAGGTGAAGCATTCATTTTGCCATAACCGGCTCTCTCTATCCGTAGGATAGCAAAAAAAGGAGTTTACATCATGGAGCAGAAAGTTATTCCCATTATCCTGAACGGCAAGGACAGCGCAGAGCGCATGAAAGAAATCACGGACCGGCTGGAAACAGGGATTCAGCAATTGTTCGACAGCGACCGCTACAAAGCCTACCTCACCACGATGGCAAAATTCCACAATTACAGCTTCAACAACACCTTGCTGATCGCCATGCAGGGCGGACAGCTGGTGGCGGGCTTCAACAAGTGGAAAGACACGTTCCACCGCACCGTAAAGAAAGGCGAAAAAGGCATCAAAATCCTTGCTCCTGCGCCGTACAAGGTCAAGCAGAAGATGGAAAAGCTGGACGAACAGGGCAAGCCGATTCTGGATAAGGATGGAAAGCCGCTGACGGAAGAAAAGACGGTGCAGATTCCGGCTTTCAAGGTGGTGTCCGTGTTCGATGTCAGCCAGACCGAGGGCGAACCTCTGCCCTCTATCGCGGTGAATGAACTGTCCGGCAGCGTGCAGGACTACCAAGATTTTTTCAAAGCATTGGAGCAGTCATCCCCGGTGCCCATCTGGTTTGAGGACATCGAGGGTGGCGCGCATGGGTACTTTCATCTGCTCGACAACCGCATTGCCATCCAAGAGGGCATGAGCCAGTTACAGACCATCAAGACAGCCATCCATGAAATTGCCCACGCCAAACTTCACGCCATCGACCCCACCGACCCGGAACAGACCAACCGCCCGGACAGCCGCACCCGCGAGGTGCAGGCCGAAAGCGTAGCTTATGCAGTCTGCCAGCACTACGGGCTGGACACATCCGAGTATTCCTTTGGTTATGTGGCCGGGTGGAGTTCGGGCCGGGAACTGGCCGAGTTGAAAGCCTCTCTGGAAATTATCCGCAATGCGGCCCATGAACTGATCTCCGCGCTGGACGAACATCTGGCAGAACTGCGCCAGCAGCGGGAAACAGAACTTTCCACTGCACAGGAGGCTGCATTTGCGCTGGACAACGGCAATACGCTGTTCATCCAGACCTGCGATTCCGGCTATGACTACACCCTGTATGGCCCGAATAATAAGGCTCTGGACGGCGGGCAGTTGGACGCGCCCGGTCTGACCCTGCCGGATGCCGGGCAGGAGGTGCTTAATCTGTTGGGGCAGACAGCCGCAGTATCGGAAGTCCTGTTGGGCGACAAGCTGGCGGCGTTCCGAGAGGCGGCGGAAAAGGCCAACGAAATTCCCGCACCCGTTAAAATTCCAGACCACGCCGCAGAACCTACGGTCACAATTCTTTGGAGCGAAAGTGACAAGCTGCAGGACGGCGAAACCATGCCGCTGTCCGTGGCAAACCGCGTCTTTGAAGAACTGGACACTGCCCAGCACACGGACCGGGAAAAGGACGGCTACACGGGCGGCTGGTACGACAAGACCGCATTCCGTATTGATTTTACCCTGAACGGCCAGCCCGACAACTACGAGGGACGGCAGGATTTTGGTGACGGAGAGGGTTCTTTGATTCAGCATATCCAGAACTACCACGAATACTATGCCAAGGACGAGAACTGGAAGAATTTTGTTCTGCATAACAAAGGCCCGAAAGCATGGGAGCAGGACAAGGCAGAGCGGGAAATGGTGCTGACCGAGTTTATCCCGTACCTCAAACAACATTGCAATCTTTCGGCCATGGAGCAGGCAGCCACCGCCGCTTTGCGGGAAGGACAGAATATTTTGCCGGAACAGACTTCCTATTACACTGCGGTTGTGGCCTATGTGCAGGACTGCCGCTCGATGCTCAACCAAGGCCAGTATAACTTGCCGGAACCGCCCAAGCTGGCTGACTTTGACCAGAGCTTGCAGGATTACAAGGCACAGGTGCAGGCCGAGATCGCGCAGGAAGCGGCTGCTGCCGGAATGACCGTAGAGGAATACGCGGCGGCAGGTTTTGAGGCACCGCAGCAGGACAGCTTTTCCATCTACCAGCTGCGCAATGAGGATTCCACCCGCGTTTACCGTTTTGAACCTTACGACCGCCTGCAGGCTGCTGGCCGGACAGTGGACAAGGCAAACTATATGGAGGTGTACGCCGCGCCGTTGGCTGTTGGCACCACCTTAGAGGACATCTACCGCACGTTCAATGTGGACCATCCGGCAGACTTCAAGGGACACTCGCTGTCTGTTTCGGATGTGGTGGTGCTGCACCAGAATGGGCAGGACACCGCCCACTACTGCGACAGTGTGGGCTTCCAGCAGGTGCCGGAGTTCTTACGGGAAAATCCGCTGCGCACCGCAGAACTTTCCACCGAACAGAACGAAAATGTGATTGACAGTGTGCTGAACAATGCGCCCTCTTTAGGGGAATTGGATGCCAAAGCAAAGGCCGGAGAACAAATCTCTCTGACGGACCTTGCCGCCGCAGTCAAGGCCGAGGAAAAAGTACCAAAAGCCAAGAAGTCCCGCACAGCCAAACCGAAAAAGCCGTCCATCCGGGCACAGCTGGATGCCGCGAAAAAGGAGCAGAGCAAACAAACACTGCCACGGGAAAAGGCAAAGGAATTGGAGGTGTAAACCGTGCAGAAATTTGAAAATATGGATGTGATCGCTGCGCTGGAAGCTATCATGCACCAGAACACCGCATACTACCAGAGCGATTTTGCCTATGACATCAAGATGATGCGGGAAGCGGCCCGCAGCGACCAGTCGGAAGATAAGCTGCTGTTGTGGCTGTCCCGGCCCTCTGGAACATTCTGCTTCCGGGAACGGGATGTGCTGCTCAAAGACACCCAAGCCTACAACACATGGAAATTCTGCGGCGAGCAGACCCACGACAGGATTCTTGCCTATGCGGTGGAGCTGACCGGCGCAGCCAACGGAACCGTGCAAGGCAATCTGTATGAATTGGACTATCAGCAGCACTTCCAGCATATCCGGGATGCCGCCCTGCCCGTGGGTGCCAATCGTCTGATCTACGAAAGTGGGATGCGGGAGATTGGCCCGAAAGAGCGTTTCAACAGCCGATCGGACAAATATTTTGGAGAGTTCGTGCGGTATGAAATGCAGCCCCTTGACCCGGAACTTTTGCAAGCGGCCATCCGGCAGGAGCAGCGCAGCCGGGAACCAGCACGGCCCGGTAATTTCAAAGAACATCTTACGGCACTGCACACTGGGCTGATCGAGGCCGAGGCACAGCGTATCGTAGCCGATATGAAGCGTCTGGCTGCTCCCAACAGCCCGGACAAGAATCATTTCATGGTAGAGGTATCGCCCTTTTTCACCAAGCTGGCATCCAACCGGGACACGGACCAGCTGCTTGCCATGCTGCCGTACAAATCCCTGCACCTGTCCAGCGTGAAAGACCGTTTCGGCATCTATGCGCTGGTTGACAAAAAGGAGAACCGGGACAGGGGCATCCGCAAGCCCCGTGCTTCCGT
>ENA-OYCR01000151-OYCR01000151.1-human-gut-metagenome-genome-assembly--contig:-NODE-151-length-14459-cov-4.888711_pt1 | contig 14459 bp, 10 predicted proteins | sample MGYA00243457_ERZ652881 | MGnify/ENA primary metagenome ERZ652881 (study PRJEB26926, sample SAMN06164391) | human gut metagenome | biome: ENVO:00009003; feature: ENVO:2100002; material: ENVO:00002003... | reverse complement strand
CTGTTATATCTTTTTAATTTTACTTACTTTGAATTTTGATTATGCTTCAGCCTTAGGAGCTTCAGGCGCTTTCGGAGCCTCAGCTTTCGGAACTTCCACCTTTGGAGTTTCCACTTTCGGAGCTTCCACTTTTGCAGCAGCCGGTTTAGTAGCAGCTTCACCTGCCGGAGCTTCCACCTTCGGTTTACGCGGCGGGAAATTGAGGGCGATTATCGTACCTTGCGGACAAACTTCTTCGCATTTACGGCAAGACTTACATTTGTTCGGGTCGATGTATGCCAGATTGTTCTCCAGCGTAATTGCCTCGAACGGACATACCTTCACACACTTGCCACAGCCGATGCAGGCTACGGTACAGGCCTTACGGGCTACAGCACCCTTATCCTTGTTGACGCACTGCACATAAACGCGGCGGGATTTCTTGCCTTGCGGACGGATTTCGATAATATTTCTCGGACAAGCCTTGGCACATGCGCCGCAAGCGGTACATTTGCTTTCGTCCACCTCGGGAAGCCCGGTTTCGGGATTCATGCGGATAGCACCGAACTGGCAGGCAGACACACAGTCGCCACATCCCAAACAGCCAAAGCTGCATCCCGTTTCGCCACCGTAAAGAGAAGCTGCAATAGCACAGCTCTTCGCACCGTCGTATTGATTGACACGAGGACGGTTGGCACACGTTCCGTTACATCTTACCACTGCAACCATCGGTTCGGCAGCAGCAGCATCCAATCCCAGGATTTCGGCAACTTTCGTCATGACAGGCTGTCCGCCCACCGGACAAAGTTTACCTTCCAACGAACCTGCCTTGACGCAAGCATCGGCAAATCCGCTACAACCCGGGTAACCACATCCACCGCAGTTTGCTTGAGGCAGCACGGCTGCCACTTGTGCAATTCGCGGATCTTCATACACGGCAAATTTCTTGGAAGCCACGTAAAGAATAACCGCCGCAACCAGCGCTATGGCCCCCAATGAAATTACTGCAATCAGAATTACATTCATAAATTAGTTGTTTATTAATTATTTGTTTTATGTATTAGTTAGTTCATCGGTTTAATCGAGAAAGAGAATTTCTTTCCCAATCGCGACTTGTTCAGCCACAATATATAATAATAAGGTATAAGGAGCCCTAACGAACACAGTGCAGAGACCAGTTCGTCGTGCCACATAGCCATAAAAGCAAAAAGGGAGAAGATTAAAACAAGAAAAGGAAGTACAAACGCAAGCAAAACCGCCATTACCCCCATAGACAATTCTCCGACAACCCATACACGGTCGCCGGGCTGATAAGAAGAACTTTCATCTATAACATCGATAAGCTTTTCTTTTGTATCGGCAGAACTGCAATGTCCCTTGATACTGCATGAAGCACATGCTGAAGTTTGAACAATCCTCACCTGAAGATGAGTGCCGTTTATGTTTTCCACAATACCCTGATGTCTTATAGTATCCGCCATTTTGCAAAGTGTGCATTACAAATCGCGGCAAATTTACGCATTATTTGCGAACTGCAAGGGATTAGACTGCTTTTTCTGTGTACGCAAACGCTCTTTTTCCTGTTTTTCGCAGTTTTTCGCTATTTTTTCTTCTGAAAAACAAAAAAAGAGCGCCCCGCTGTCATCGGCGGAGCGCTCTTTTTAATCATTCGCAACAGATATGGTTACCATTTGTAATTGATACCGAAGCTCAACAATTCCTTCACCTGGAAATAGCTGTCGCCTTCGGTAGGTTTGGCACTGTCATCAAAACGGGCATGCACATAAAGTTTGGTGGAGAGATAACGGTTCAGCACAAAATTAACGGTGTTTTCCCATTCAATACGTGTCCACTCGTAACTGGTCTGGAAGTCCAACCGTGAATCCAGAACGATAGAAGGTATGATAGTCCACGAAAGCGTAGGCTGTATTTGAGAACCGAAATTATGCTTGACGCACTTACCCTCGTCCAGACCGAACTTCACTTCGTCCACCTCTTTATTGCCCACATAGCGCAACATATAGGTCAGCGGGGCGATAAAAACAGACAAGTTAAACTTTTCCTTTTTCAGTTTATAGTCCATACCGATACTGGACGACCAATCAGCGGGTGCAAAGAATGCTGAGACCAGCTCTTCGCTATTCGCCTTGTAACTATGGCAAAACTGTGTTTTAAATTCCGTAGTAATGGTATAATACCACTTGGATGCAGCCTGAATACCCAATTTGCTATAAAGGCGGAACTGGTCGGTGCTTACCAGGTAATCGTGGAACTCATCGGAAGGAGCTGAGTTGAAGCCGAACTTGGCATCCAGCATATTCTCCCACTGGAGTTTCTCCCTATCGTTATAGTTGGCAAACAATTGCAGGTTGGCAAGCAAGGAGTTCGTACTTTCACCGCCCTTATACCAGTTGTCGGAAATATAGTTTTGCGTAATCTGCAACGAACCGTTTCCACCGGTCACCCACCAGTTGGGCTTTTGTATCACGACTTCCGCCTCTTCTTTCACTCTTGCCATGTTCTCCTGGGCAAAGAGTTTCACCACGGAAGGCTTGGAAGAGATTTCCTTTTCGATATTGTCCTTGAAAAGTTTTTTCTTCTTAATCTCTTTCTCGGTCATTACCACCAAGTCCGGACGATTGACGTACGTATTCATCATCACGCGGTCTACAACCCTATTCGCATTCTCTTTCGACAAGAAGCTCAATGTATCGAACGGCAGGAGTTCTTTCGTCATCGCAGGTACAGTATCCGGCTTCTGGAAAGTCCAGCCCACCTGCGACAGGCGTTCCATAGGAGCATAATAATAAGTGGTGGGAACAAACATACGGTAATAGTCCGGATTGTATGCAATATACCGTTCGGGAGTAGCCGGATCGTTCAAATAATCCAACACACCGAAATATTTTTCATACAGCACGGAGACTGTATCCAGCCGGTACCCATTATCGCAGGGTTTCAGTTTCAATATCCAGTTCTGACTCCAAATACCCGACAATGTATCCGCATTCTCCGTTGCAGCCTGTTTTCTTGTACTCTTTGCAGCATTTTGGGCTATCACCGGAAAAGAAAGCAGTGCGGCAACCAATCCTATTAAAACACGTCTATTCCTCATACTTTTCTTAAAATCTATATTTGAACGCAAAATTAAATCAAAATGTTCAGATTACAAAAGGTGGAAAGTGAAAGTTTATCAGAACCTTATTACGCACAGATATTCCACTTTTTATAATTGTTTTCACCAAACTGTTATGTACTTCCTCTTTTTTTTCATAATTTTGCGCTTTAATTTTTAGAGAAAACATTTAAAACAGTATAGCTGTGGGAGAAACAAAGTATATTTTCGTCACCGGTGGCGTTGCCTCCTCATTGGGTAAAGGTATTATTTCGTCATCCATCGGTAAATTATTGCAAGCAAGAGGTTATAAAGTAACAATTCAGAAGTTCGACCCGTATATCAATATCGATCCGGGTACGCTGAACCCTTATGAACACGGAGAATGCTACGTAACGGTAGACGGCCATGAAGCCGATCTCGACTTGGGACACTACGAACGCTTCCTGGGTATCCAGACCACAAAGGCCAACAATATTACAACCGGACGTATCTACAAAAGCGTTATCGACAAAGAGCGCCGCGGCGATTATCTGGGAAAGACCATTCAGGTAATCCCTCACATTACGGATGAAATCAAGCGTAATGTAAAGCTGTTGGGCAACAAATATAAATTCGATTTCGTAATTACCGAAATCGGTGGCACGGTAGGCGACATCGAGTCTCTTCCGTACTTGGAAAGCATCCGCCAGTTGAAATGGGAATTGGGTAAAGACGCCTTATGCGTACACCTTACTTATGTACCCTATCTTGCAGCAGCCGGCGAATTGAAAACCAAACCGACCCAGCACTCCGTAAAAGAGTTGCAAAGCGCCGGTATCCAGCCCGATGTGCTGGTACTCCGCACGGAACACGAGCTGAGCAACACCTTGCGCAAGAAAGTGGCCCTTTTCTGCAATGTAGACGAAAATGCCGTTGTACAGAGCATCGATGCACCTACTATCTACGAAGTGCCTATTCTGATGCAGGCTCAGGGACTGGACGAAACTATCCTGAAGAAAATGGGACTTCCCGTGGGCGATACTCCGGGACTGGGCCCGTGGCGCGCCTTCCTCGAACGCCGTCACAAGGCAGAAACGACCGAACCGGTACACATAGCACTGGTGGGCAAGTACGATTTGCAGGATGCCTACAAATCCATCCGCGAAGCCCTTTCACAAGCCGGAACATACAATGACCGCAAGGTATCCGTAGATTTCGTTAACAGCGAGAAGCTGACGGACGAAAACGTAGCGGAAGCATTGAAAGGCATGTCGGGCGTTCTCATCGGGCCGGGTTTCGGCGAACGTGGCATTGCCGGAAAGTTCGTAGCCATCAAATATGCGCGTACGCACGACATTCCGACATTCGGTATCTGCCTGGGCATGCAATGCATTGCCATTGAATTTGCCCGCAACGTACTGGGATACGCTGATGCCAATTCGCGCGAAATGGATGAAAAGACACCGCACAACGTTATCGACATCATGGAAGAGCAGAAGTCCATTACCAATATGGGCGGCACGATGCGTCTGGGCGCTTACGAATGCGTATTGCAAGAAGGCAGCAAAGCATACGAGGCCTATGGCACGGAACACATACAGGAGCGCCACCGCCACCGCTATGAGTTCAACAACGCATATAAGGCAGAGTATGAAGCGGCCGGCATGCAGTGTACGGGCATCAATCCGGAATCGGACCTGGTGGAGATAGTAGAGATACCCGCCCTGAAATGGTTTGTCGGAACCCAGTTCCACCCCGAATACAGCAGTACCGTACTGCACCCGCATCCGCTATTTGTAGCTTTCGTAAAGGCTGCGATTGAAAACGAAACAAAGTAATCATCACTAATTAATAATTGAAAATTCATATTTGATTAAATGGATAAAAACACCATCACAGGCCTTGTCTTGATAGCAATCCTGTTAGTCGGATTCAGCTTTCTGAGCCGTCCGAGCAAGGAGCAACTGGCTGCACAGCAACGCTATTACGACTCCATAGCCCAAGTACAACAACGCGAAGCTGACCTGAAAGCAAAGGCGGAAGCTGCCTTGGCCAATGACAAAGAGGAACAGACGGCAGACTCTACCGCTCTCTTCTTCAACGCTCTTCAGGGAACCGACTCACAGGTTACAATACAAAACAATCTGGCAGAGCTGACAGTTGCCACCAAGGGCGGACGTATTTCGTCAGCTACGTTGAAAGAGTATATGGGACAGGACAAAAAGACACCTGTTACCCTATTCAGCGGCAACGATGCTTCCATGAACTTCCTTTTCTACAACAAGAAGGAAACCATACAGACGGAAAACTACTATTTTTCGGTGGTGAACCGTACGGACAGCACCGTAACCATGCGTTTGGCGGCAGACAGCGCCAGCTATATCGACTTTAAGTATGCCATGCACAATGACACCTATCTGGTAGACTTTACAATTGACGCCGTAGGTATGGCAAACAAGCTGGCAAACACCGACTATGTAGACATCGAATGGTCGCAGCGTGCACGTCAGATAGAAAAGGGATATACGTATGAGAACCGCCTGGCGGAGTTGACCTATAAAATTACCGGAGACGGAACCGATTACCTGTCTGCCGGCAAGAACGATGAGAAAGAAGTGGCAGAACGCCTGGACTGGATTGCTTTCAAGAACCAGTTCTTCTCTTCCGTATTCCTTGCCGATGCCGACTTTGAGAAGACGAAGCTGAACTCAAAGCTGGAGACACAGGGAAGCGGCTACATCAAGGATTACTCTGCCGAAATGAGCACTGCTTTCGACCCGACCGGCAAGACTCCGACGCAACTGTTCTTCTACTTCGGTCCCAACCACTACAAAACGCTGACCGCGCTCGATAAAGGACGCGAGGACAAGTGGGAGCTCAACCGCCTGGTATATCTGGGCTGGCCGTTAATCCGCTGGATAAACAAGTGGTTTACCATCAATATCTTCGACTGGCTGTCCAGCTGGGGATTGAGCATGGGTATCGTTCTGCTGCTGATGACATTGATTGTAAAGGCAGTGGTATTTCCCGCAACTTGGAAAACGTACATCTCCTCTGCCAAAATGCGTGTACTGAAACCGAAAATAGACGAAATAGGCAAGAAGTATCCCAAGCAGGAAGATGCCATGAAGAAACAGCAGGAAGTGATGGCGCTTTACAGCCAATACGGTGTGAGTCCGATGGGCGGCTGTCTGCCGATGCTGATTCAGTTCCCCATTCTAATGGCATTGTTTATGTTCGTGCCGAGTGCCATCGAGCTGCGCCAGCAAAGTTTCTTGTGGGCCGATGACTTGTCCACGTACGATGCGTTCATCAATTTCCCGTTCCATATTCCGTTCCTGGGCAGTCACCTCAGCCTTTTCTGCCTGCTGATGACAGTAACGAATATCCTGAACACCAAATTTATGATGCAGCAGCAGGACACAGGCGCCAACCCGCAAATGGCAGCCATGAAATGGATGTCGTACCTGATGCCCGTTATGTTCCTGTTTATATTGAACGACTATCCTTCGGGACTGAACTACTACTACTTCATTTCGACGCTTGTCAGTGTGGTAACTACCATCATCATGCGCAAAATGACGAATGAAGAAGCGCTTCTGGCACAACTGGAAGCGAACAAAAAAGACCCGAAGAAAATGAAAAAGACCGGTTTCGCTGCCCGCCTTGAAGCTATGCAGAAGCAACAGGAGCAGATGATGAAAGAAAAGCAGAACAGGAAATAAACTTCCGTTCAAGATATTTTCTCAGAAGGAAGCCGGACAATGCACTTTGCCCGGCTTCCTTTTCCTTTTTTCAAGTATATCAGTCTCCCAAAAAGAGTTATCGAATGTATCCCCAAAACCTATTTATCGAATATGCAGACTAAATACACCTACAAAGAAATCTGGCTTATAGCCTACCCTATTCTCATCAGCCTGCTCATGGAGCAGATGATCGGCATGACAGACACTGCCTTCCTGGGACGCGTGGGCGAGATAGAATTAGGAGCATCCGCCATTGCAGGCATCTTCTACATAGTAATGTTCATGGTGGCATTCGGTTTCAGTATCGGAGCGCAAATTCTGATAGCACGGCGCAACGGCGAACAGCAATATAAAGAGATAGGCAACCTCTTCTACCAGGGAGTCTATTTCCAGTTGGGAATGGCAGCGGTTATGTTTGCCCTCTGTTACAGCTTCGCTCCGGTGATATTGAAACGGCTTGTCTCTTCCCAGCATATCTACGATGCGGCAATGAGCTACCTCAACTGGCGTGTATTCGGATTCTTTTTCTCCTTTACGGCAGTGATGTTCCGTGCGTTCTTTCTGGGAACGACACAGACCAAAACGCTGACGCTGAACTCAATCGTCATGGTATTGAGCAATGTCGTATTCAACTACATCCTGATATTCGGAAAATTCGGAGTGCCGCAGCTCGGCATTGCCGGAGCCGCCATAGGCTCGTCGTTGGCGGAATTGGTGTCATTGATATTCTTCATCCTCTACACCCGTCACCGTATCGACATCCGCAAGTACGGACTGGACAAAATACCGGGTATCCGCTGGAACATACTCAAACGCATGCTCAACGTCTCTTTCTGGACGATGGTACAGAATTTCCTGTCACTCTCCACGTGGTTCCTGCTCTTCCTTTACGTAGAGCATCTGGGAGAACGTTCGCTGGCCGTTACCAACATCATCCGCAACGTATCGGGCATAATGTTCATGGTTATGATGGCATTCGCTTCAACCTGCGGGTCGCTTGTCAGCAACCTTATCGGAGCAGGACACACCGACTGCGTGCCCGGTACGATACGGCAGCATATCCGCATAGCCTATGCGTTCGTGTTGCCGCTTGCCGTGTTCTTTGCGCTGTGCCCCAAGCTGATACTGAGCGTGTACACGGATATGCCGGAACTGCAAGAGGCAGCCGTTCCCTCGCTTTGGGTACTTTGTTCCGCCTATCTGTTCCTTGTACCCGCCAACGTCTATTTCCAGTCCGTATCGGGAACCGGAAACACGCGTACTGCCCTGGCCCTGGAGATGATAACACTGGTGGTTTATACCTGCTACATCACATACATCGTAGCCTATCTGAAACTGGACGTGGCATTTGCATGGACATCGGAAATTGTTTATTCCGTAGGAATTCTGGTGCTTTGCTACTTCTACATGAAGAAAGGGAAATGGAGTCTGAAGAAAATTTAAATTAATTTCCTATCTTCGTTACCGAAATAAATCTTCAAACATATATGAAACAATCAAACCTATTATTTATGTCGGCAGCAATGATGTTGGCATCCTGCGGCGGAACTAAAGACGCAGGACAGAACGGGACGCTTATCGAAAGATCGGATATAAAGATTGAAGGTAAGCGCATGACGCCCGAAGCGCTTTGGGCAATGGGCCGTATCGGCAGCGTAGCCGTATCGCCCGACGAGAAACAGATTGCTTACTCGGTAGCCTATTACAGCGTACCGGAAAACAAGAGCAACAACGAGTTGTTTGTCATGAATGCCGATGGCAGCAGCAACAGACAAATCACCCGCGACAGCTGGCAGGAAAGCCAACCCGTCTGGATTAAAGACGGCAAGAAAATCGCTTTCCTCTGCAACGAAAGCGGCAGCAGCCAGGTGTGGGAGATGAACCCGGACGGTACGGAACGCAAACAGCTCACCCGGTACGAGGGAGACATCGAGGGATTCGCTTTCTCGCCCAACGGCAAGAAGCTGCTTTTCATTGCGCAGGTAAAAACCGTGCAGAGCACTGCCGACAAGCATCCCGACCTGCCCAAGGCAACCGGTATCATCGTTACCGACTTGATGTACAAGCATTGGGACGAATGGGTGACAACCGCTCCGCATCCCTTCGTTGCAGACTTCGACGGCAACGGCATCAGCAACGTACAGGATATTCTGGATGGCGAACCCTACGAAAGTCCGATGAAACCCTGGGGCGGTATCGAGCAACTGGCCTGGAGCCCTGCTTCGGACAAAGTGGCCTATACCTGCCGCAAAAAGACGGGACTGGCCTATGCCGTCTCCACCAATTCCGATATTTACATCTATGACCTTGCCACCGGGAAAACGGAAAACATCACCGAAGAGAACAAAGGGTACGATACCAATCCCCAATATTCGCCCGACGGCAAGTACATAGCCTGGCAGAGCATGGAACGCGACGGCTACGAGGCAGACCTCAACCGCCTGTTCGTCATGGACCTTGCAACCGGAGAGAAGCGTTTCGTAAGCCGCGCCTTCGAATCCAACGTAGATGCTTTCTTGTGGAACAAAGACTCGCAAAGCATATACTTCATCGGCGTATGGCACGGTGAAACGCAGATTTACAACATCGGTCTTGCCGACAATGACAGCCTGAACCGACTTACCGACGGCATGCACGACTACGCCTCTCTCGCCCTTTGCGGTGACAAGCTCATTGCCAAGCGCCACTCCATGAGTATGGGAGATGAGATATATGCCGTAAACAACACACGCAGCGGCAATGCTTTTGCCAAGGCCAAGCAACTGACATTCGAGAACAAGCAAATCTATGACCAACTGGAGATGGGTAAAGTAGAGGCCCGCTGGATGACGACCACCGACGGCAAACAAATGCTGACCTGGGTTATCTACCCGCCCCAATTCGACCCGAACAAGAAGTACCCCACCCTGCTCTTCTGCGAGGGCGGGCCTCAAAGCCCCGTCAGCCAGTTCTGGAGCTATCGCTGGAATTTCCAGATTATGGCTGCCAACGACTATATCATCGTAGCCCCCAACCGCCGCGGTCTTCCGGGCTTCGGTGTGGAGTGGAATGAAGCCATCAGCGGCGATTACGGCGGCCAGTGCATGAAAGACTACTTTACAGCCATCGACGAAATGGCAAAAGAACCGTTTGTCGACAAAGACCGCCTGGGTTGTGTAGGCGCCAGCTTCGGCGGCTTCTCCGTTTACTGGCTTGCCGGACATCACGACAAACGCTTCAAGGCATTCATTGCCCACGACGGTATATTCAACATGGAAATGCAATACCTGGAGACAGAGGAAAAATGGTTTGCCAACTGGGATATGGGCGGCGCATACTGGGAAAAGGACAACGCTACAGCCCAACGTACATTTGCCAACTCCCCCCACCTCTTCGTAGACAAATGGGACACCCCTATCCTCTGCATCCACGGAGAGAAGGACTTCCGCATCCTTGCCAACCAGGCAATGGCCGCCTTCGATGCAGCCGTGATGCGTGGCGTTCCTGCCGAACTGCTTATCTATCCCGATGAGAACCACTGGGTGCTGAAACCGCAAAACGGCGTTCTGTGGCAGCGCACATTCTTTGAATGGCTGGATAAGTGGCTGAAGTCTGCAAAACAATAAAGAAAGCAGATAAAAAAGAATATGAAAAAAGGAAGCCGGCACATCGTTGCAGTGATGTTGCCGGCTTCCTTTTTTTTCTATGTCATGCTCCCGCTTGTCAGACCAGCACGCCCAATATCGGGAATGTCGCTCCCTGCATTGCGAAGCAGATGCCAAAGACACACGCACTTACAATCCAAAGAATGACCAATGTCCATTTCAGGCCGGAAACCATAGGCTGCCACTTGAATATCTGGCTGAATATCATCCAAACGAGGCTTACCAACGGAATGCCCACTATCAGAATACCTGCAATATACATCACAATGGCCGATAACGGAGAAGCAGGCAATACTACATCAAAAGTAGGGAACATCGAGATAAGTGCTGCCCCACCGCCGATGGCCACCATTACGGCAGCAAAAAGCAGGGCTACGAACACCACTCCGAACACAAACAGCAGCGGACTGCAGATGATAGCGAATATCACCAGGCAGATTTTAAGGAACAGCCCCACCACCATAACCAGGGCATCGCCCAGTTTCTGCAGGAAAGTGCGAGGCTTGTCGGACCTCATATAATCGTTCACGCCGTTTGCCACCTTCTCAAAACCGCCGGTCACCGTCTTACCTATATTATCCACCGTAACCGCCTCGCCCCGCATACTCAGTTTCTCGGCTGCCGTGCGGGCTTCCGGAACGATTATCCAGCAAATGATATAGGCGGGTATCAGAAGCTTGAATCCGAAAATCATGATTATTACAAGCACCAGACGCAACATCGTCACGTCCCAACCCCAATAGGCAGCCAATCCGCTCACCACACCGCCCAACATCTTATCGTCGGGATTGCGATAGAAATGGTGAGACACTTTCTCCGCAGTTGCGGAAGCGCCTGCACCTGTATTGCCGGCATGGTTGCTGCCGTCCCAACTGCCGTTTCCGGAAGCGGCATCTCCTGCGTCAGGCTCCAGTTCCTCCGGCTTTCCCATGCGGGCAATCACTTCTTCCACATAGGCAATGGTAATCACCTGCGAACCCGCAGCAAGCTTCTCCGTAAAAAGCTCGGAGATACGGCGTTCAATGTCATCGATTATCTCGTCTGCACCGGCTTCCTTACGGAAATGTATCTTCAGGTTGCTTAAATAATTATCCAAAAGGCGGTAGGCATCTTCATCGATATGAAAAACCGTTCCTCCTAAATTTACCGTTAATGTCTTTTTCATCGTTATATGTTTTTTATTTATTCTTTCATTACTCTTCAATAGCCCAACATGCTTCACGCTAATTGTTGGCAATATGATTGACCGTATCGCTCAGTTCGCGCCAGGACACCTCCAGCTCACCCAGAAAAGCTTCTCCTTTTGCGGTCAGCCTATAGTATTTGCGCGGCGGTCCCTGCGTGGACTCTATCCATTCGTAACTCAGCAAATCATCGTTCTTCAAACGGGTGAGCAGCGGATAGAGCGTACCTTCCACCACAATGAGCCGCGCTTCCTTCAGTTTCTGTATAATATCCGAAGCATAAGCCGGCTCTTTATGGAGCAACAGCATGATACAATATTCAAGCATGCCCTTGCGCATCTGCGACTTTACATTATTAACGTCCATAATTCGTATATGTTATTAAATGGTTTGACTATTTACAACAGAAAATGCCATACCTGCATCCTTTGTATGGCACAAATATATGTATTATCTTAGTACCTTGTATTGCAAAGTACCTTGCATTAATATTATTTAAGAGTATATATGACCGGAGAGCAATCCGGGCTGCGCCTGTCGCACCCGCAAAATTCCCGTTGATATGCCACAAATAATTGCAGTTTGGCTTCTGTTTGAAACAAAGTATGCTATATTTGCATCATATTAATATAAACGCAGCAAAACATGTTTACCATCAGAAAAGCAACAAGCGCCGATTGCGGGTTAATCCATAAACTCGCCTGGCAGATATTTCCCGAAACTTACAAAGAAATTCTTTCAAAAGAACAAATCGAATATATGATGGAGTGGATGTACTCCTTAGAGAGCATCCGCCAACAGATGGAAGAAGAGGGACATGTGTACCTCATTGCCTGTGAGGAGTGCGAAGCGGCGGGTTATGTATCCGTACAGCAACAGGGAAAAGACCTGTTTCACCTGCAAAAGATTTATGTGCTTCCTTATTATCAGGGCGCACACTGCGGGAGTTTCCTGTTTCGCGAAGCTGTGAAATACATCAGGGATGTGCATCCCGCCCCGTGCATCATGGAACTGAACGTAAACCGCAACAACAAAGCGGTAGGTTTTTACGAGCACATGGGGATGAAGAAATCCAGAGAGGGAGATTTTCCGATAGGAAACGGATATTATATGAACGACTACATCATGCAGTTGAAAATCGAAGAATAAGCAGCGGGCTGCATTATGGAATCCAAAGGGCTACACTGCGTTTCCAAAGAGCTACATTACGTTTCTAAAGGGCTACATTATAACTGTAAAGGTCAACTCTGCAATTCCAAAGTTGACCTTTACGTTTTCTCTATTATTTCGCTACTCTCTCCAGCCATTTAACCATTGAGAGCATCACAATCATGGAAGCGCCCGTTGCACCCACGAAAACCAACCAGCATGCCCAGATTGGAACAGTGGTATAAAGGATACCGCCAACGAAAAGCAGCGAATTACCTACTGCCGTTGCAGCCAGCCAGCAACCCTGCATCAGACCCTGCAAATGAGGGGGAGCCACCTTGGACACGAAAGACAGTCCCAGCGGTGAGATGAACAACTCGGCAACCGTCAGGATGAAGTACAAACCTATCATAATCCACGGAGTCACACGGATGGCATTGATTTCGGCGGCACTCATCGTGCTCAACGCATCTTTGGCAGGCAAAGTGAACGAGAATATCATCAGGAACACGTATGCCAGTGCCGCAATACCCATACCGATGGCAATCTTCATCGGAGTGGACGGTTCTTTATCCTTTTTCTTCAATGCGCCGAACAGCCACATGATAAACGGAGTGAGGAATACCACAAAGAACGGGTTTACGCACTGGAAGATTTCAGCACCCTTGATGCGGGTAAAGCCAAGGTCAATATCGATTACGCTCAAGTCTACATAGTCGCGTGCAAAGTAAGTCAGCGAATAACCGTTCTGGTGGAACGACAGCCAGAAGAAGATTACCACACCGAACACTGCGAACAGGGCATAAATACGCTGTTTGATTTCGGCTGCGCTCATCTTGATTTCTTCTTTGCTTACGGTAGCATTCTGTTCCTTGGCAGCTACAACCTTCTTTGCCGGGTCGGGGAAGCGGTTCTTGTTGACCAGATAGATTACCAATGAAATCAACATGGCAACAATGGCAGCCATGAAAGCATATTGGAAACCGCGGTTAAACACATCCAGGTAGTTGTTGACAAACGCACCCATATCAGCCACATGGCTGCCGTCGAGCGTAACCTTGTCTGCCAGAGCCGTAAGATTCTCCATAGCCTGGGGAGCCATCTTGTCGCCCTCTTTAAGGAATTGGTGACAAAGTTCGGGCAAAGTGGCATCATAGTCGAAGTTGTTGACCTTCAGCCACCAGTTGCGCACACCGATAGCAATCCACGGAGCGAAGAAACCGCCGATGTTAATGAACATGTAGAATATCTGGAAACCGGAGTCGCGCAGGCTTGAGTACTTGGGATCATCGTACATCTGACCCACCAATGCCTGAAGATTACCCTTGAACAGACCGTTACCGAAAGCAATGACCAGAAGTCCGAAACAAGTCAGTCCCAGGTAAAGTCCCATGCTGGGAACAGGCGTATGAGTAGGAATGGCAATAATCAGATAACCCACCGCCATCATCACCAGACCGGCAAGGATAGTGCCTTTGAAGTTTTTAGTCTTATCGGCAATGATACCGCCTGCCAATGCCAGAATATAGATAGATGCATAGAACGCGGAATAGATATATCCGGTAGTCGTTTCAGACAGCCCGAACTTCGCCGAGATAAACAGTGTAAGGACTGTCTCTTATACACATCTCCGAGCCCACGAGACGGACTCCTATCTCGT
>ENA-OYCR01000139-OYCR01000139.1-human-gut-metagenome-genome-assembly--contig:-NODE-139-length-15093-cov-4.606264_pt1 | contig 15093 bp, 8 predicted proteins | sample MGYA00243457_ERZ652881 | MGnify/ENA primary metagenome ERZ652881 (study PRJEB26926, sample SAMN06164391) | human gut metagenome | biome: ENVO:00009003; feature: ENVO:2100002; material: ENVO:00002003... | reverse complement strand
ACCTGACGATGACGCTGTTCGCCAGCTACCTGCTGCGCCTGTGGGAAAAAGCGCTGGACGGCCCGCAGAACTACGACCTGAACACGACTGACTCGCTGGCCTACACCAGCGGCATGTACAATGCCCCGGACCCGAACCATGAGTCCCAGAATCTGGATATGAAGGGAGGCGCAGCCCATGTCTGAGCCTGTTATCGAGGTGCGCCACCTCTCCAAGAGCTTCGGCACCCATGTTGTTTTGCGTGACGTTGACTTTACCGTCAACGCGGGCGACGTGACCTGCATCATCGGCGCGTCCGGCAGCGGCAAATCCACGCTGCTGCGCTGCGCTGCGATGCTTACCGACATGGATGACGGCGAGCTGTTCTACGGCGACATACAGGCTGCCCGCAGCGAAAACGGCAGGGCGGTCTACGCCGGCAAGGAGACACTGAAAAGGGTGCGGGAAAAGTTCGGGCTGGTGTTCCAGAGCTTTAACCTCTTTCCTCACTATTCCGTGCTGAAAAATCTGACGGACCCCCAGATCCGCGTGCTGGGCCGCGACAAGGAGACGGCGCAGCAGCGGGCGCGGCAGCTGCTGGAGAAGATGGGGCTTTCCGACAAGGAGGGCGCTTACCCCTGCGAGCTCTCCGGCGGACAGCAGCAGCGGGTAGCCATCGCCCGCGCCCTGGCCATGGATCCCGAGATCCTATTTTTCGATGAACCCACCTCGGCGCTGGACCCCGAGCTGACCGGCGAGATCCTGAAGGTCATCCGTGACCTGGCGGAGGAGCATATGACCATGGTCATCGTGACCCACGAGATGTCCTTTGCCAAGGACGTGGCAGACCGCGTTATCTTCATGGCCGGCGGCGTCATTGTGGAGGAGGGCACGCCGGAGGAGGTCATGGTCAACACCCGTGAGGAACGGACCCGTCAGTTCCTGGGGCGGTATCAGAGATGAGAAAACTGCGCGTGGTGCGGGCAGATCCCGCCGGAAACATCACTCTATTCGTCCTGACGCCCGTAGGCAAGGCGGAGTGCGCCGCCGTGGCCGCACAGCTCATGGCCATCCGGGAGCTGCAGGCGGAGCAGGTAGGCTTCATCTTCCCCAACGGCCATATGGAGATGGAGGCAGGGGAGTTCTGCGGCAACGCCTCCCGTGCCTACGGATTCCTGCTGGCGAAGCAGCAGGGGCTCGCCGGCTGCCGGAGCATGCAGCTGTCCGTCAGCGGCTGCGATCACCCCATCACCGTGACGGTGGACATGGACGCCGGTACGGCGGAGGCAGAGATGCCGCTGCCGAAATTTGTCAGGCCGGTGGACGCTCCTGCCACCGGTACGCTGGTGCATCTGGGAGGTATCGCCCATCTGGTGGTGCAGGATGTCCCGCCCAGCCGTGAGTTTTTCGCCCAGGCCGAGCCGCTCTTTGCGGCGGACCCTGCGCTGGATGCCTACGGCGTGTGCTTCGTGGAGGGGGACCGTATGACGCCGCTGGTGAAGGTACCGGAGGCGGGAACACTGGTGTTCGAGGGCAGCTGCGGCAGCGGTACGCTGGCCTGCGCAGTGGCCATGAGCCAGGGCAGGGAAGGCATATTTTCCGTCTCCCTGCGGCAGCCGGCCGGAACAGTCAACGCCTCCGTGACGCGGAAGGACGGCGCGGTCATCGCGGCGTCTATCGGCGGACCGGTAACGCTGAGCGAGTCCTTTGAGGTGACTATCTGAAAAAATGCCTGAAAAAACGCACCCGACAGGGTGCGTTTTTTGGTTGTACAATTGTACCCAAAGCGGTATAATGTCTGTATTGAGCAACTGTTAGACGGAGGGATATAACATGACCTTGCATGAGTATATGGAGAGCCTGCGGCAGAAAACGGTGGCAGTGCTGGGCATCGGCGTCAGCAACACGCCGCTGGTGCAGCTGCTGCTGCGCAGCGGCATTCGCGTCACCGCCTGTGACAAGCGGACGAGGGAGCAGCTGGGCACGCTGGCTGACGAACTGAAGCAGGCGGGATGCACGCTGCGGCTGGGACCGGATTATCTGGAGGGTCTCCACGAGGACGTGATCTTCCGCACCCCGGGCCTGCGGCCTGATGTGCCCCAGCTTGCGGCGGCGGTGGCCAATGGCAGCATGCTGACCAGCGAGATGGAGGAGTTCTTCCGTGTCTGCCCGTGTCCCATCATCGCCGTCACCGGCTCCGACGGTAAGACGACGACCACCACCATCATCGCCGAGCTGCTGAAGGCGGCAGGGAACACAGTGTGGGTAGGCGGCAATATCGGACACCCGCTGCTGTGCGATGCCGACCGTATGCGGCCCCAGGACTATGCGGTGCTGGAGCTGTCCAGCTTCCAGCTGATGACCATGGACCGCAGTCCCCATATCGCGGTGGTGACCAATCTGGCCCCCAATCACCTGGACATGCACAAGGACATGGCAGAGTACGTAGCGGCCAAGGAGAACATTTTCCGCCACCAGACCGCCGGCGACATTGCCGTGTTCAACGCCGACAACGCCATTACGGCGGAGCAGGCGGGGCGCACCGTAGGCCGCAGCCGCCGCTTCAGCCGTCAGACAGAGCTGAACGACGGCGTGTTCCTGCGGGGCGAGGACATCGTCTGCCGCAGTGCGGCGGGGGAGCGGGTCGTCATGAAGACCTCCGACATCAAGATCCCCGGTGTCCACAACGTGGAGAACTACATGGCGGCCATCGCCGCTGTGGACGGTCTGGTGCCGGACGGTATTATCCGTGACTTCGCCCGCAGCTTCGGCGGCGTGGAGCACCGCATCGAGCTGGTGCGTACCTACCGTGGTGTCCGGTACTACAACGATTCCATCGCCTCCAGCCCCTCCCGCACCATTGCGGGGCTGCGCTCCTTCCCGGAGAAGGTCATCCTCATCGCCGGCGGCTATGACAAGCACATTCCTTTCGACGTACTGGGCCCCGAGGTGACGGCCCACGTGAAGCTGCTGGTACTCTGCGGGGCCACGGCGGGGAAGATCCGCGCCGCAGTGGAGTCCGCGCCGGACTACCGCCCGGGCCGTCCGGAGATCCTGGAGGTCACGCCTTTTCAGGCTGCGGTAGAGGCCGCCCGCGACCATGCCGCCGCAGGCGATGTGGTGACGTTGTCCCCGGCCTGTGCTGCCTTCGACCAGTTCAAGAACTTTGCCGAGCGGGGCAGGGTGTTCAAGGAGATCGTCCACAGCTGGCCGGAGGAATGAGGAAAAGCCTTGGCATCATAAACTCCCTGCAAGGGGGGTGGATGCCGTGGAACGGCTTCGTTATCTGCGCCTGACCGGACGACAGAAGGTGCTGGTCTGGTGTACCTTTCTCCTGGCGGCGTTGGGAGCGCTGACTGCTGCCGCCGTGCTGCATATGAGGCCCATCGTGGTGGATCTGGCCACCGCTCGCACCTCTAACATGGTGAACCGCATCGTGGTGGCCGCCATCAACGACGCGGTGGACAGTGGGCGCATCGACTACGGGCGGCTGGTGTCCTTCGATAAGGATGCCAACGGCCATGTGACGGCGCTGAAAAGCAACATGGCGGAGTTCAACCGCCTGCAGGCGTCTATCTCCGACGATATCCTCCAGCGCATGGCGGATGTGTCCACCACGGATTTGTCCATCCCCATCGGCACGCTGACCGGCTCGCCGCTGCTGGCAGGCCGCGGGCCGTGTCTGCACGTGCGCATGCAGTCCGTGGGCACTGCCACCGCCCGCTTCGATAACCAGTTTTCCTCCGCCGGCATCAACCAGACCCGCCACCGCATCCTGCTGGATGTGGATGTCCACGTCAGCATTCTGCTGCCCGGGCTGACCACCTATACCAAGGTGTCCAACGAGATCTCCGTGGCGGAGACGGTGATCGTGGGCGGCGTACCCGACACCTACACCTATTTCAGTACCACGCCGGACGAGATCGAGAACTACGCCGACGAGTACATCATCAACAACGGATAAGAGGTCACACTATGGACTACCGACAGGAAATGAAGGAGCTGCGGGACACCCTGAATGCCCACGGCTACCGCTATTACGTATTGGATGAGCCCACCATCTCCGACTACGAGTACGACCACATGCTGCGCCGTCTGGAGGATCTGGAGGCGGCACATCCGGAGGAAATCACGCCGGATTCGCCCACGCAGCGCATCGGTGGCCGCACGCTGTCCGAGTTCCAGCAGGTGACGCATCCCGTGCCGCTGGAGAGTTTGCAGGACGTGTTCGACGACGATGAGGTGTGCCAGTTTCTGGAAAAGATACCCCTGGACGCGCCGGTGTGGAGCGTGGAGCCAAAGGTGGACGGCCTGTCCGTGGCCCTGGAGTACAGAGACGGCGTGTTCGTCCGCGGCGCCACGCGCGGCGATGGGCGCGTGGGCGAGGACGTGACGGAGAATCTGCGCACCATCCGCTCCATTCCTATGACGCTGCCGGAGAAGCTGCCCCGTCTCATCGTCCGCGGCGAGGTCTACATGGCTCGCAGCGTGTTCGATGAGATCAACGCCCGCCGCGAGCTGGAGGGCAAGCCCCTGATGGCCAACCCCCGCAACGCTGCCGCCGGCTCCCTGCGCCAACTGGACCCCAAGATCGCGGCCCAGCGCCGTCTGGACATCGCCGTATTCAATCTCCAGCTGGCGGAGGGACGGGAGTTCACCACCCACACCGAGACCATCGACTATCTGGCGTCCCAGCATTTCAAGGTCATTCCGCACCGGCAGCTATCCAAAACCGCCGATATTCTGGCGGAGATCGCCGCGCTGGGCGACTGTCGGGAGCGTTTCCCCTTCGACATCGACGGCGCGGTCATTAAGCTGGACAACCTGGCGGAGCGCGAGGTGCTTGGCAGTACTGCCAAGTGTCCCCGCTGGGCCATCGCCTACAAGTACCCGCCAGAGACCAAGGAGACGGTGCTCCGCGATATCGTGGTGCAGGTAGGACGCACTGGCGTGCTGACTCCCAAGGCGGAGCTGGAGCCGGTGCGTCTGGCGGGCACCACTGTGACCTACGCCACCCTGCATAATCAGGACTATATCGCCCAGAAGGACATCCGCATCGGCGACACGGTGCTGGTGCGCAAGGCGGGGGAGATCATCCCCGAGATCGTGGCCGTGGTGCCGGACAAGCGTCCGGACGGCGCACAGCCCTACACGCTGCCGGACCGCTGCCCCGTCTGCGGCGCGGAGGTGGTGCGGGACGAGGATGGCGCGGCTCTGCGCTGCACCGGCGCGGAGTGCCCTGCCCAGCTGCTGCGGAATCTGACCCATTTCGCCAGCCGAAACGCCATGGACATCGACGGTCTGGGTCCCGCCGTGATACAGCAGCTGGTGGACAGCGGCCTTGTCAGGACTGCCGCCGACCTGTACAGCCTGCGGCCGGAGCAGATCGCGGAGCTGGACCGTATGGGTCAGAAGTCCGCCCGGAACGCGGTGGAGGCCATCGCCAGAAGCCGTGAGGACGACCTGTGGCGCCTCATCTTTGCCCTCGGCATCCGGCAGGTAGGTGAGAAGGCCGCCAAGGTGCTGGCTGCACGGTTCGGCAGCATGGACGCGCTGTCCACCGCCACGGAGGAGGAGCTGACCGCCATTGATGACGTGGGGCCCATCACGGCGAAATACATCCGCCAGTGGATGGACAGCCCACAGTCCCAGGACCTGCTGGCACGTCTGAAGGCCGCAGGGCTCAATATGACCTGTAAAGAGGAAACGGTTGACAGCCGTTTTGCAGGAATGACTTTTGTCCTTACCGGCGCACTGGAGAAGTTTACCCGCGATGAAGCGGGGGAGATGATCGAAAAACGGGGCGGCAAGGTGTCCGGCTCCGTTTCCAAAAAGACCACCTACGTGGTGGCGGGAGAGAACGCCGGCAGCAAGCTGCAAAAGGCGCAGCAGTTGGGCATCCCCGTCCTCACGGAAGATGAATTTCTGGAGTTTCTGAAATAAGGAGGTACACGTCATGGCAGAGCATACCGATCAGAATCTGCTGCATCAGGTGATTTACAGCGTCTTTGTGCGCAACCACACCAAAGAAGGCACCTTCCGCGCGTTGGAGGGTGACCTGGACCGCCTGAAGGGGCTGGGCGCAGACATCATCTGGCTCATGCCCATCCATCCCATTGGTTCGGAGGGCCGTAAGGGCACTCTGGGCAGCCCCTACGCCATTCAGGACTACCGCGGCATCAATCCCGAGTACGGCACGCGGGAGGACTTCATCCATCTGGTGGATGCCATCCATGCTCGCGGCATGAAGTGCATCATCGACGTGGTGTATAACCACACCTCACCGGACTCCGTGCTGGCCCACACCCATCCGGAGTACTTCCTCCGCGACGCAGAGGGTCGCCCTACCCGAAAGGTGGCGGACTGGTGGGATGTGGTGGACCTGGATTACAGCAACCGCGACCTGTGGAACTACCAGATCGACACATTGAAGCAGTGGGCCGCCATCGTGGATGGCTTCCGCTGCGACGTGGCCAGCAGCGTCCCGCTGGACTTCTGGTGTGAGGCACGCCGCCAGGTGGAGACGGTGCGCCCTGGCTGCATCTGGTTGGCCGAAAGCGTCCACGGTGCCTACGTGCTGGGCATGCGCCGCACGGGCGCGGCCTGCGCCACGGACACCGAGCTGTACCGCGCCTTCGACATGACCTACGACTACGACATCTGGCCTTTTTACGAGGGCTTCCTGAAGGGAGATCTGTCCCTGCGGACCTACACGGACATCCTGAACTATCAGGAGCTGACGTATCCCACTGGCTACATCAAGGCCCGCTGCCTGGAGAACCACGACACCTGCCGCGCGGCCTCCTGGTTCACCAGTGACCGCCAGCTGTACCACTGGCTGGGATTCCTGTACTTCCAGCGGGGGGCCGCCATGCTGTACAGCGGCATGGAGTATGCGCCCAAAAAGCGGGTGGGTCTTTTCGACGCCGACGACAACTACGGCGACATGCGGCTGGACGTGCAGCGGTACCTCACCGCCTGCAAGGCCATGAAGCAGACGCTGCCGCTGGGCGGCGGCTTCTGGTGGGTAACCGCCAGCGACCGTGTGGCGCTGGGCCACTACGAGGGACCGGAGGGCCGCGCACTGGGCGTGTTTGACCTGCGGGGCCGCGGCGGTGAAGTGGCCGTGGATCTGCCGGACGGTGTGTACGAGAACCGTTTGGGCGGGCAAGTCACCGTCAGCGGTGGAAAGCTGGCGCTGGGCGAGCGCCCCGTGGTGATTTGATGCGGGCCGCCGCTATTGGTTTTTTATACAAAGCGAAAAGAGATTCTGTGACGTATGTCACAGAATCTCTTTTGTTCATTGACCTGCGGCAATCGAAATGCTATACTTTTACACGGTGTATCTAGGCTCTTTCCTGTGGCAAAGCAGGGAGGAGCTGATAGAAAAGAGGAGGAAAGAATCATATGAGCAAGATCATGAAGATCTGCGACGGCAACGAGGCGGCGGCATACGTCGCCTATGCGTTCTCCGAGGTCGCAGCCATCTACCCCATCACACCCTCCAGCCCTATGGCGGAGCACGCCGACGCGTGGTCGGCCAACGGCAAGAAGAACATCTTCGGCCAGCCGGTTCGTCTGGTGGAGATGCAGTCCGAGGCCGGCGCCTGCGGCGCGTGCCACGGCGCACTGGAGGCCGGTGCGCTGGCCACCAGCTTCACCGCCTCTCAGGGCCTGATGCTGATGATCCCCACCCTGCACCGTATCTCCGGCGAGCGTCTGCCCGGCGTGCTGCACGTGGCGTCCCGCACCGTGGGTACCCACGCATTCTCCATCTTCGGCGACCACTCCGACGTAATGAACTGCCGTCAGACGGGCTTTGCCCTGCTTTCCAGCGGCAGTGTGCAGGAATCCGCCGATCTGGCTGCCGTGGCACATTTGAGCGCCATCAAGGCCCGCATCCCGTTCCTGCACTTCTTCGACGGCTTCCGTACCAGCCATGAGATCCAGAAGATCGACGTGCTGAGCTACGACGAGTACGCCAAGCTGGTGGACCGCAACGCACTGGCTGCCTTCCGCGCCAATGCCCTGAACCCGGAGGATCCCCGGATGCGTTCTCTGGTGGATAACCCCGACATCTACTTCCAGCTCCGCGAGTCCAACAACACGGCCTACGCCGAGCTGCCCGACATCGTGGAGGACTACATGGCTCAGATCAGCAAGCTGACCGGCCGTGAGTACCACCTGTTCAACTACTACGGCGCGCCCGACGCCGAGCGCGTCATCGTGGCCATGGGCTCCGTGGGCGGCTGCGCACAGGAGGTCGTCAACCATCTGAACGCCAAGGGCGAGAAGGTGGGCTTCCTGCAGGTACACCTGTTCCGCCCCTTCTCCCGCAAGCACCTGATGGCCGCCATGCCCAAGACGGTGAAGAAGATCGCCGTCCTCGACCGCGTCAAGGAGATCGGCTCCATCGGCGAGCCTCTGTACGAGGACATCTGCGCCGCCTATATCAACGAGAGCGACCGCCCCGCCATCTACGCCGGCCGCTACGGTCTGAGCAGCAAGGACACCACCCCCGCCCAGATCAAGGCTGTGTTCGACAACCTGCTGCTGGATGAGCCGAAGAATCACTTCACCATCGGCATCGTGGACGATGTGACCCATCTGTCCCTGCCCGTGGGCGCACCTCTGCTCACCGAGCCGGAGGGCACCATCTCCTGCAAATTCTGGGGTCTCGGCTCCGACGGTACGGTGGGCGCCAACAAGAACTCCATCAAGATCATCGGCGAGACGACGGATATGTACTGCCAGGCGTACTTTGAGTACGACACCAAGAAGTCCTTCGGCATCACCAAGAGCCACCTGCGCTTCGGTAAGCACCCCATCAGCTCCACCTACTATGTGTCCAACGCGGACTTCATCGCCTGCCACAACCAGACGTACCTGACCAAGTACGACATCATCCACGAGCTGAAGCCCCATGGCAGCTTCCTGCTGAACTGCGAGTGGGCGGAGAACGAGCTGGAACAGCACGTTCCCGGCGAGATCCTCAAGTATATCGCCGACAACGACATCAAGTTCTATATCATCGACGCCAACAAGGAGTCGCAGGCGCTGGGACTGGGCAACCGCTCCAACATGGTGCTGCAGGCCGCCTTCTTCAAGCTGGCCAACGTCATCCCCGTGGAGGACGCCGTGGCCCACATGAAGGACGCCGTCAAGAAGACCTACGGCCTGAAGGGCGAGAAGATCGTCAACATGAACATCGCCGCCGTGGACGCCGGCCTTAACGCACTGGTGGAGGTCAAGGTGAAGCCCGAGTGGACGAACCTCACCGACAAGGCGCTGAAGCCCGCCGACGAGAACCTGCCCTACGTCATCAAGAACATTCTGGTACCCATCAACGCCCAGAAGGGCGACGATCTGCCCGTCTCCGCCTTCAAGGGCATGGAGGACGGCACCATGCCGCTGGGTACCTCCCGCTACGAGAAGCGCGGCATCGCCACCCATCTGCCTGTGTGGGATGCTGCCGAGTGCCTCCAGTGCAATATGTGCTCCTTTGTTTGCTCCCACGCCGTCATCCGCCCGTTCCTGCTGGACGAGGGCGAGGTCAAGGCGGCTCCCGTGGATATGACGCTGGTGGATGCCAAGGGCCCCGGGCTGGACGGCCTGAAGTATACCATGGGCGTGTCCACGCTGGACTGCACCAGCTGCGGCAGCTGTGTGGCCTCCTGCCCCAAGAGCGGCAAGGCGCTGAAGATGGTACCTGCTCACGAGGTGTCTCTGGATCAGACCGGCTGGAACTTCCTGACCGGCGTGAAGGAAAAGACCTCCCGCGTGGACAAGTTCACCCTGAAGGGCAGTCAGTTCAAGCAGCCTCTGGTGGAGTTCAACGGCGCCTGCGCCGGCTGCGGCGAGACGCCCTATATCAAGCTGCTGACCCAGATGTTCGGCGACAAGATGTATCTGGCCAACGCCACCGGCTGCACCCAGGCCTGGGGCGCGGCCATGCCCTGCGTGCCGTACTGCAAGAACGCCGAGGGCAAGGGCGTGGCATGGTCTAACTCCCTGTTTGAGAACAACGCCGAGTTCTCCTACGGTATGTGTCTGGCTGTCAAGCAGCTGCGCGAGTGCGTCACCGGCTACGTCAAGGAGCTGGATGCGCTGACCAAGGATGAGACCGTCAAGGCCGCCATTGCCAAGTGGCTGGAGACCTACGAGGATCTGGACGCCTCCACTCCCGCTACCGAGGCGCTGGTGGCGCTGCTGGAGAATGGCAAGTTCTCTGCCGAGGAGCAGGCCATCGTGGACGAGATCCTCAAGCGCAAGAAGGATATGTCCAAGAAGACCATGTGGATGTACGGCGGCGACGGCTGGGCCTACGACATCGGCTACGGCGGCCTCGACCACGTCTTCGCCATGGGCGAGGATGTCAACGTGCTGCTGGTGGACACCGAGGTGTACTCCAATACCGGCGGACAGTCCTCCAAGGCCACGCCCATCGGCGCGGTGGCGCAGTTCCAGGCCAGCGGCAAGAAGACCAAGAAGAAAGACCTTGGTATGCTGATGATGACCTACGACAATGTGTATGTGGCACAGTGCTCCATGGGTGCCAATCCCAACCAGCTCATCAAGGCCATCAAGGAGGCCGAGGCTCATAAGGGTCCGTCCATCGTCATCTGCTACGCGCCCTGCATCAACCACGGTATCAAGAAGGGTATGAACAACGTCCAGCAGGAGATGAAGGACGCTGTCAACTCCGGTTACTGGAACCTGTACCGGTACAGCCCGGAGACCAAGACCTTCACGCTGGACAGTAAGGAACCCACCATGCCGCTGTATGACTTCATGAAGGGCGAGGTGCGCTATGCCTCTCTGGAGCTGAGCTTCCCCGAAAATGCCAAGGTGCTGTTCGCCGAGGCAGAGGAGGCCGCCAAGGAGAAGTACGACGCCTACAAGCGCCGTGCGGAGAAGTGAGGAAGTTTCTCCGCGGTAAACTTCTTCGTGAATTTGTGACAAAATAAGATAGAGCCGCCCCAAGGGCGGCTCTATCTTATTTTTCTTTTGTTTCGGCGCAGATTATTTTTTATTGCGGTGATAAATATCCGTTAATTTGTTGACATACAGCAGGGAGAGTGATAAAATTAACAAAGTAAAAAATCCTACTTCATGAGGGGAAAGGGAGAACAGTATGGCAGTACCGTTTGACTACACAGCAGAGTACCGGCGCAAACTCTGCACACCGGATGAGGCGGCTAAGGTCGTCAAGAGCGGCGACTGGATCGACATCGCTATGGGCGCGGGCTTCCCCTCGCTGATGGATGCCGCCGTGGCCCGCCGTAAGGAAGAGCTGCGGGACGTGAAGATCCGCGGCTACCTGATTTTCGATCCGATTCAGATGGTGGAGTGCGACCCTACCCGCCAGCACTTCGTCTACAACAGCTGGCACATGTCCGGCTACGAGCGCAAGCTCTGCGACAAGGGTCTGTGCAATTTCAACCCCATGGTGTTCCGTAACTTGGGCTGGTACTATACCCAGTTCTTGACGGTGAACGTGGCCATGATGTGCGTTACCCCCATGAACGAGCACGGCTACTTCAACTTTGCCGCCTCCACCGCCTCCGCCCGTGCCACGCTGGACAAGGCGGACATCGTGATCCTGGAGATCAACGAGAACCTGCCTTGGGTCTACGGCGGTCTGGACGAGTGCATCCACATCAGCGACGTGGACATGATCGTGGAGGGCCCCCACGGCAAGCTGCCCAGCGTCAAGTCCCCCGCGGCCTCCGAGGCAGAGATGAAGATCGCCGAGTACGTGGTACAGAACATGGTGGACGGCTCCACGCTGCAGCTGGGAATCGGTTCGCTGCCTAATGCCGTGGGACAGATGATCGCCAAGAGCGACCTGAAGGGTCTGGGCATCCACACGGAGATGCTGTGCGACAGCTACCTGGACATGTACAAGGCCGGCAAGATTACCAATACTCACAAGAAGCTGGACCGCTACAAGAGCATTTTCGGCCTGGCGCTGGGCTCACCGGACCTGTATGACTGGATTCGCGAGAACCCGGGTGTGGTCACGTACCCCATCAGCTATTGCAACGATCCCGCTAATGTGGGTAAGCAGGACAATTTCGTGTCCATCAACAACTGTATCTCCGTGGACCTGTACGGCCAGATCTGCGCCGAGAGCTCCGGCACCCGCCAGATCAGCGGCACCGGCGGCCAGCTGGACTTCCTGGAGGGCGCGGCTCTGTCCAACGGCGGCAAGGCATTCATCTGTCTGACCTCATCCTTCACGGATAAGCAGGGCAACGTAAAGTCCCGCATCAACCCGCTGCTGACCCCCGGAGACATCGTCACCGATCCCCGCAGCCAGGCGTATTACATCGTCACAGAGTACGGCGGCGTGAACCTGGTGGGTTGCTCCACCTGGGAGCGAGCGGAGAAGTTAGTGAGCATTGCCCACCCCATGTTCCGCGATGACCTCATCGCCAACGCGGAAAAGCAGGGCATCTGGATACGCTCCAACAAGCGATAAGTACATACGGCAGGGGACGGCAGTGCCGCCCCCTGTTTTTTGCGGAGAAACCGTTCGCACGGAACGGAGAAAATACCTGAAAAGAACCACCTTGACATTTTTTCACGGATATAGTATACTCCCACCATACGAAAACAGCGATGATGAGAAGCAGTAAGTGGTCAGCGGAAGCCAAGAGAGGGCGCGGCAGGTGTAAGCGCCCGTGACGCGCCGCCCAAGTCGTCTCGGAGCTTCGGGCTGAACGGAAGTAGGCTGCGACGGGAGTCCCCCGTTATCGGGACAGGGTGTAGCTGCACCCATGAGTGCGGGAGATCTCCCGAATACAGGTGGTACCACGGACTGGATGTTCGCCCTGTTTTGCCATGGCAAAACGGAGCGGACTTTTTGTTTTGCCAAATACTCAAAAAGGAGAAAGCATATGAAAGAACTGCCGAAGGTGTATGATCCGCGGGACGTGGAATCCCGCATCTACCAGATGTGGATGGACGGCGGCTGCTTCAAGGCGGAGCCCGACCCCAATAAGAAGCCGTTTTCCATCGTCATGCCGCCCCCCAATGTCACCGGCCAGCTCCACATGGGCCACGCACTGGACTGTACGCTGCAGGACATCCTGACCCGCTTCAAGCGCATGCAGGGCTACGATGCCCTGTGGCTCCCCGGCACGGACCACGCCGGCATTGCCACCCAGATCAAGGTGGAGGAGGAACTGCGCACCAAGGAGGGCATGACCCGCTATGACCTGGGCCGCGAGAAGTTCCTGGAGCGCGTCTGGGCCTGGAAGGAGAAGTACGGCGACCGCATCGTCCAGCAGCAGAAAAAGATGGGCGCGTCCTGCGACTGGGACCGCAGCCGCTTCACCATGGACGAGGGCTGCTCCCGTGCCGTCCGCGAGACATTCTGCGAGCTGTATGACAAGGGCCTGATCTACAAGGGCAGCCGCATCATCAACTGGTGCCCCAACTGCCTGACCGCCTTGTCCGATGCCGAGGTGGAGTACGTGGACAAGCCTGGTCACCTGTGGTACATCCGCTACCCGCTGACCGACGGTACCGGTGACATCATCATCGCCACGACCCGCCCCGAGACCATGCTGGGCGATACCGGCGTGGCTGTCAACCCCGAGGATGAGAAGTTCAAGCACCTCATCGGCAAGACCTGCATCCTGCCGCTGGTAGGCCGCGAGATCCCCATTGTGGGCGACGAATACTGCGAGATCGGCTTCGGTACCGGCGCCGTGAAGATGACCCCCGCCCATGACCCCAACGACTTTGAGGTGGGCCTGCGCCACCATCTGGAGGTCATCCGCTGCATTGCCGATGATGGCAAGATCAACGAGAACGGCGGCAAATACGAGGGTATGGACCGCTACGAGTGCCGCAAGGCTATCGTGTCCGACCTGGAGGCTGAAGGCTACCTGGTCAAGACTGAGGACTACTCCCACAACGTGGGAACATGCTACCGCTGCCACAACGACGTGGAGCCCCTGATCTCCGCGCAGTGGTTCGTGAAGATGGCGCCGCTGGCCAAGGAGGCCATCCGCGTGGTGGAGGATGGCACCATCAAGTTTGTGCCGGAGCGCTTTACCAAGACTTATATCAACTGGATGGAGAACGTCCATGACTGGTGCATCTCCCGACAGCTGTGGTGGGGGCACCAGATCCCCGCCTGGTACTGCGATGACTGCAAGCACATCAACGTCAGCCGCACCGATCCCACCAAGTGCGAAAAGTGCGGCAGCACCCACCTGACCCGCGAGGAGGACGTGCTGGACACTTGGTTCAGCTCCGGCCTGTGGCCTTTCTCCACGCTGGGCTGGCCCGATAAGGACGCCGCCGACCTGAACTACTGGTATCCGACATCTGTCATGGTCACCGGTTACGATATCATTTTCTTCTGGGTAGCCCGTATGATCTTCTCCGGCATGGAGCAGATGAAGAAGGAGCCTTTCAAGACCGTGTTCATCCATGGCCTGGTCCGCGACGACAAGAGCCGCAAGATGTCCAAGTCTCTGGGCAACGGCATCGACCCGCTGGAGATGGCGGACAAGTACGGCGCCGACGCCCTGCGCTTCAACCTCATCACCGGCAACAGCCCTGGCAACGACATGCGCTTCTTTGTGGAGAAGTGCGAGGCTATGCGCAATTTTGCCAATAAGATTTGGAACGCCAGCCGCTTCGTCATGATGAATCTGTCCATCGACAAGGTACAGCTGCCGGAGAAGCTGGAGTTGGAGGACAAATGGGTCCTCAGCCGCCTGAACACCCTGATCCGCGAGGTCACCGACAATCTGGAAGCCTACGAGCTGGGCGTGGCCTCCGCCAAGATCTACGACTTCATCTGGGACACCTATTGTGACTGGTATATCGAACTGACCAAGACCCGCCTTAACGGCGAGGATGAGAGTGCCAAGCTGGCGGCAGAGAACGTGCTGTGCTACGTGCTGCTGCGTATCCTGGAGCTGCTGCACCCCTTCATGCCGTTTATCACCGAGGAGATCTGGCAGGCTCTGCCCCACGAGGGCGACTACCTCATCAAGGCTCAGTGGCCGGAGTATCAGGATGCTCTGCGCTTCCCCGAGGCGGAGACGGCCATGGAAGCGGTGAAAGACGCCATCTCCGCCATCCGCGCCC
>ENA-OYCR01000129-OYCR01000129.1-human-gut-metagenome-genome-assembly--contig:-NODE-129-length-15584-cov-5.362934_pt1 | contig 15584 bp, 12 predicted proteins | sample MGYA00243457_ERZ652881 | MGnify/ENA primary metagenome ERZ652881 (study PRJEB26926, sample SAMN06164391) | human gut metagenome | biome: ENVO:00009003; feature: ENVO:2100002; material: ENVO:00002003... | reverse complement strand
CGTGGGCTCGGAGATGTGTATAAGAGACAGTCCACTGGGAGCGTAAAGAAGACCAACGCTTCCTGGGTTCCCTGAAGATTATTGTGGAGAACAAGAAGCTGACAGGTATCAATGTTATTCACGTAGAAGATTACCTGACCAGCGTAATCTCCAGTGAAATGAGCGCAACGGCTTCATTAGAGCTGTTGGAGGCACATGCCGTGATTTCACGAAGCTGGCTTTTGGCTCAGATTCATAAAAACAAGGAGATTACGGAAAGCCAGGCAAAGTATTCCGCTTTCACTCAGACAGATGAAGAGTTAATCCGTTGGTACGACCGTGAAGACCACACCCGTTTCGACGTCTGTGCAGACGATCATTGCCAGCGTTACCAAGGCATTACCCGTGCCTCCACTGAAATCGTAAAGCAAGCCATCGCTGCCACCCGCGGACAAGTATTGACATCTGACGGTAAGATATGCGATGCCCGCTTCTCCAAATGCTGCGGCGGAGCATTCGAAGAATTCCAGTATTGCTGGGAAGATATCAAATATCCCTATCTTGCCAAACAGCGCGATTATCTGACAGGAAATGAAAAGACTGCTCCCGAACTGCCCGACCTGACTCAGGAGTCTGAAGCTGACCGCTGGATACGTACTTCCCCCGAAGCATTCTGCAATACTACGGATAAGAAAATCCTATCACAGGTTCTCAACAATTACGACCAAGAAACCACCGATTTCTACCGTTGGAAAGTAGAATATACTCAAGACGAACTCTCCGCCCTCATACTGAAACGTTCCGGCATAGACTACGGGCAGATAATCGACCTTGTTCCCGTGGCCCGCGGCACCTCCGGACGCCTTTGGAAACTGAAAATCGTAGGTACGAAGAAGACGCTGACTATCGGGAAAGAACTGGAAATCCGCCGGACGCTTTCTCCTTCACACCTTTACAGCTCCGCTTTTGTCGTAGACCGCGCAGAAGTGTCGGAGGCTGGCATCCCCGGGCGTTTCATCCTCACCGGAGCCGGATGGGGACATGGCGCAGGTCTCTGCCAGATAGGTGCTGCCGTAATGGGAGAACAAGGATACAAATACGATGAGATATTGCTGCATTACTACATCGGCGCCAGTATCGACCAACTATATGACTAATCCTATAACAGAAAAACAATTGACAGAATGAACAATATCAAGAAAATATCCCCCTGGGCATGGGTCCCTACCTTATATTTCGCACAGGGTATCCCCTACTTTATCGTGAACAACATCTCCGTACTGATGTTTGCCAAAATGGGTGTACCCAATGGAGACATGGCGCTATTTACCAGCCTGCTGTATCTGCCATGGACTATCAAACCTTTCTGGAGCCCGTTTGTAGACATTATCAGAACCAAAAGATGGTGGGTAGTTTCCATGCAGATTCTTATGTCGATAGCTTTCATCCTGCTGACCTTGACCATTCCGCATCCGGACGAAGCAACCATGGCAGCGGGCACGACTCCTATCAGTATGTTCACCGTAACCTTGATACTGTTTATCATCACGGCATTCGCTTCCGCCACACACGATATTGCCGCAGACGGGTTCTATATGCTGGCATTGAAATCGGGCGAGCAGGCTGAGTTTGTCGGTATCCGAAGCACTTTCTACCGTCTTGCGTCTATCTTCGGACAAGGAGTGCTCGTAGCCATTGCCGGTGCCATCGAACTGAAATACGACAATATTCCGCTGTCGTGGACTATCACGATGCTGGTTACGGCCGTTATGTTCAGTGCAGTAAGTTTTTATCACCTTTTCATGATACCCAAACCGTCTTCCGACAAATCGGTCTTGGCCCCGGGAACAGCCGGTGCCAAGGCTATTTTCAAGGAGTTCGGACGCACTTTCGCCACCTATTTTACCAAACCGGGTGTACTGCTTGCCATTGTATTCATGCTGCTCTACCGCCTGCCCGAGGCATTCCTCATCAAGATGTGCATGCCTTTCCTCGTTGCCGGTAAAGAAGCGGGAGGCTTAGGGCTTTCCACGGCGGAAGTAGGCATCGTATACGGCACTATCGGTGTGATATTCCTCACATTGGGCGGTATTCTCGGCGGCATATTCGCATCGCGCATCGGATTGAAGAAATCCATCTGGTGGATGGCGGCATGTATGACACTTCCCTGCCTGACTTTTGTCTACCTGGCCATTTGCCAGCCCGAAAACCTGTTTGCCATATCAACGGCGATTGCTATCGAACAGTTCGGCTACGGCTTCGGTTTCACAGCCTATATGCTCTATATGATGTATTTCTCTGAAGGCGAGTTCAAGACATCACACTATGCTATCTGCACCGCATTCATGGCGCTGAGCATGATGATTCCGGGCATGTTTGCCGGTTACATTCAGGAAGCTATCGGCTATACCAACTTCTTCTGGATGGTAATCGCATGCTGCATTGCCACCGTGATAGTCACCGTCTTTGCCGACAGGCGGATAGACCCCGAATACGGCAAGAAATAAAAGATTGATAAACGAACCATAAAGATACCCATTATGAAAAAACATCTCGTTCTCTGTATCCTCTGCACCCTTTGCTGCGTGGCATACGCACAGAAAATAAAAATAAAGACCGGCATCGAAGTGCTGAAAGAGCAAAACTTCAAATGCCTGGAAGGTAAACGTGTGGGACTGATTACCAATCCTACGGGAGTAGATAATCACATGAAATCCACCATCGATATTCTGCACGAAGCACCGAACGTGAATCTCGTGGCACTCTACGGTCCGGAACATGGCGTACGCGGTGATGTACATGCCGGTGATCACGTAACGGACATCAAGGATGCCTCAACCGGACTTCCCGTCTATTCCCTCTACGGCAAGACACGCAAAGCGACTCCGGAGATGCTGAAGGACATTGACGTACTGGTATACGACATCCAGGACATCGGCTGCCGCTCATTCACCTACATCAGTACCATGGGACTTGCCATGGAAGCCGCTGCCGAGAACAACAAGGAATTTATCGTACTGGATCGCCCCAATCCCGTAGGCGGATTGAAGATAGAGGGTAATCTGACGGAAGATGACTGCATTTCCTTTGTCAGCCAATTTAAAATTCCGTACCTTTACGGACTCACTTGCGGTGAGCTGGCTTTCATGCTGAATGGGGAAAAGATGCTGAAAGACGGCAAGCAATGCAAATTGCAGGTTGTAAAGATGAAAGGCTGGAAGCGCAAGATGGACTATACACAGACCGGATTGCAGTGGGTTCCTTCTTCTCCGCACATTCCGCACCCGCACTCCGCATTTTTCTATCCCGTGAGCGGCATTTTGGGAGAATTGGGCTATATGTCTATCGGAGTAGGTTACACGATTCCGTTCCAGATGTTCGCTGCCCCGTGGGTGGAAGCCGAGAAGCTTGCCAGAAACCTGAACGGGCTGAACGTACCGGGTATCGTCTTCCGACCGATGTACCTGAAACCGTTCTACTCCGTAGGTAAAGGAGAGTTGCTGCAGGGCGTGCAAGTGCACATCATGGATTTCGGCAGAGCACCGCTAAGCGAGATACAGTTCCTCGTAATGCAGGAAGTAGCCGCGCTCTATCCCGACCGTGCCGTATTTGACCATGCGGATAAAGGCCGTTTCGCCATGTTCGACAAGGTAAGCGGCTCAAAACAGATACGCGAACGCTTCAGCAAGCGCAACCGTTGGGAAGACATCCGCGACTATTGGTACAAAGATGTCGAGGAGTTCCGTAAACTGTCGAAGCAGTATTATTTATATAAATAATTTGACAAGTATAAAAAACGGTAAGTCGCATACTGAATATCATTCGGTTGTATATTGAATGCGCTTCCCTATAAAGTTCTTTCACAAGTTATTGCGACAAGGATTGCGGGAAGAAGCACAGGAGTAAAAAGATCTATACATTATGGAAAAGAGTAACTACATGGCTTTCCTGCAGGAAGCGAGACAATTCATTCCGCAGGAAAGGATTTACACCGACGAACTCCGTCGGCTGGCTTGGGGAACAGATGCCGGTTTCTACCGCCTCATCCCGCAAATCGTAATCCGTTCGGAAGGAGAAGAGGAAATCTCCCGGCTGCTGAAACTTGCCGGCAGCCACAACCTGCCCGTCACTTTCCGGGCAGCAGGAACCAGCTTATCCGGACAAGCCATCAGTGACTCCATACTTATTGTAGCCGGCAAACATTGGGAAGGCTACAGCATATCTCCCGACCACGAAGAAATCACCCTGCAGCCCGGTATCATCGGGCAACGGGTCAATGAATTGCTGGCCCCTTTCGGACGGAAATTCGCTCCCGACCCTGCCTCCGTAAAAAGCGCCATGGTGGGCGGTATCGTCATGAACAACGCTTCGGGCATGAACTGCGGTACGCATGCCAACAGCGACAAGGTGCTTCTCTCCGCCCGCATCATACTGGCTGACGGAACGGTACTCGACACCGGCGACAGCGTAAGCCGCGCCGCATTCGAAGTGACACACCGCGATTTCATTCGGCGCATCTGTACGCTCCGCGATGAAGTGCGTGCCGACGGGAAACTGGCGGAACGCATCCGCTACAAATATTCCATAAAGAATGTAACCGGTCTGAACCTGCTCCCTTTTGTCCGCTTCGATGATCCGTTCGATATCATTGCCCATCTTATGGTGGGTTCGGAGGGAACACTCGCATTCCTCTCGCAAGTGACTATGAAAACGGAGTATGACTACCCTTGCAAGGCAAGTGCCATGCTCTACTTCAAGACCATAAAAGAAGCTTGCCGTGCTGTGGTAGCCATGAAAAAACTAACCGGCGGCAATGGTGAGTGGACCGTAAAAGGAGCAGAGCTGCTGGACTGGAAATCTCTGGCATCGGTAGGCGACCCCGTATTCCTGAAGTATAAGGGCGAAATATGTTCATCCACCCTGCCCGGCGTAGAACCGGGAGACGAAACCGGACTGACCGCCGTGCTGACCGAGACCAAAGCCCGCAGCACGGAAGAACTTCGGCAGAACATCCGTGCAATAGAACAATGCCTCTCCGCTTTCCAGACCTACACACCCGTATGCTTCACCGACAAGCCCGAAGAGTATTCGAAGTACTGGGCCATCCGCTCTGGCATCTTCCCTTCCGTGGGCGGGACGCGGAAACCGGGAACAACGTGCCTCATCGAAGATGTGGCTTTCCACATCGAGGACCTGCCCGAAGCAACCGCCGAATTGCAGCAACTCATAGCCCGTCACGGCTACGAGGATGCTTGTATATACGGACATGCGCTGGAGGGGAACTACCACTTCATCCTCAATCAGTCTTTTAGCAGCGAAGCCGAAGTGAAACGCTACGAAGACCTGATGAATGATGTCAAGACACTGGTTGCGGACAAATACGACGGCTCGCTGAAAGCAGAACACGGTACGGGCAGAAACATGGCTCCTTTTGTACGCCACGAATGGGGAGATGCAGCCTATGAGGTGATGAAAGCCGTCAAAAACCTGTTCGACCCGAAAGGTCTGTTGAATCCGGGCGTTATTTTCAATGACGACCCGAAATGCCATATCAAAAATTTCAAACCGCTTCCGCTGATTCCTTTGGATGCCCAAAATCCGGCAGCCAAAGTAAACTGCTGCATCGAATGCGGCTTCTGCGAAGTGAACTGCCTGTCCTGCGGCTTCACCCTCTCCTCAAGACAGCGCATCGTGCTGCAAAGGGAGATAGCCCGCCTTCGACAGAGCGGCGAAGCCCCCGAACGTCTCGCCCTACTGGAAAAACAATACCGCTATCCCGGCAACCAGACCTGTGCCGGCGACGGTCTCTGTTCCATGTCCTGTCCTATGGGAATCAATACGGGTGACCTGACACACATCATCCGCCAGAAAGAATTGCCGCAAGGCAGCATAGGATATAAGGCCGGCAATTTCGCCGCCAATCACTTCGCCGGCATAAAAAGTGCACTGCGCCCCGTATTGGGACTTGCCAACCTCGGTCATTCCGTATTGGGAACCAAAGCGATGAGCTGCATCACCAAAGGCATGCACAACGTTCTCGGCATCCCCCTTTGGACGCCGGCAATGCCCAAAGCCTATTCAATTAAAAGTTCACAATTGACAATTGACAACGATACCCTGCGGAATAAGAACGCAGACAAAGACAGTTCGGCTAATGGTCAATTGAAAGTGGTTTATTTCCCCAGTTGCATCAACCAGACAATGGGACTGCCAAAGAAATCGCCTGTGGAGCAGGCATTGGCGAGCAAAATGATTGCCCTGTTGCAAAAAGGCGGTTACGAAGTCATCTTCCCCGAAAACATGGAAAAGCTTTGCTGCGGCACAATCTGGGAAAGCAAGGGAATGCTTGACATTGCCGACCGCAAATCTGCCGAACTGGAGGCAGCCTTGTGGAAAGCCAGCGAACAGGGCAGGTATCCTGTGCTGTGCGACCAAAGCCCGTGCCTGCACCGGATGCGCGAAACCATCCATAAAATGAAGCTTTACGAACCGGCAGAGTTCATATATACATTCCTGCGCAACAGACTGGTATTCACCCCTACCGACCGCCCTGTGGCAGTCCACATCACCTGTTCCATGCGCAAGATGGGGCTTGCCGATACAATTACAGCCTTGGCACGTCTCTGCACATCCAAAGTCATCGTACCCGAAGAAGTAGGCTGCTGCGGCTTTGCCGGCGACCGCGGCTTCACATATCCCGAACTGAACGCATACGCCCTGCGCAAACTCCGCCCCCAGATAGAAGCAGCCAGCGTAAGCATCGGATATTCCAACAGCCGTACCTGTGAAATCGGGCTGACAACCAACTCCGGTATTCCGTATGTGTCCATAGTCTACCTGGTAGATGAATGTACCCAACCCGCAACCGTTAAACTCAACAACTAACTTAACACACAAAAATCATGAGTAGTACAGTAAAAACAAACAAGCGCATCCTTGCCCTCGACATCCTTCGCGGTGTCACCATTGCAGGCATGATTATGGTTAACAACCCCGGTACATGGGCGCATATCTATGCCCCCCTGCGTCATGCGGAATGGAACGGTCTTACCCCCACCGACCTTGTATTCCCGTTCTTCATGTTCATCATGGGAATTTCCACATACATCTCCCTGAAAAAGTATAATTTCGAATTCAGCCGTGCCGCCGGCATGAAGATTCTGAAACGTACCATACTCATCTTCCTCATTGGTATGGGTATCGGCTGGTTCTCGAGGTTCTGTTATTACTGGACTTCTCCCACGGAGGGCATCGGCTTCGGCGCCCAACTGTGGGAAGCCGCATGGACATTCGACCGCATCCGTATCCTGGGTGTCATGCAGCGTCTGGCCCTTTGCTACGGTGCTACCGCTATCATTGCGCTGACCATGAAGCACCGCAACATTCCCTATCTCATCGCTACCCTACTGACAGGCTACTTCATCCTGTTGGTTTGTGGCAATGGATTTGCCTACAACGATACGAACATCCTTTCTGTTGTAGACCGCGCCATCCTTACCCCCGCACATATGTACAAGGATAACGGCATCGACCCGGAGGGCTTACTAAGCACCATCCCTGCCATAGCCCATGTACTGTTGGGTTTCTGCGTAGGCCGTATGATGCTCGAAGGAGGCAAGGCTGATGAAAGCCGTGAAAGTATGCTGAACTCGCATCTTATCAAACTGTTTTTAGCCGGTACCATCCTTACATTCGCCGGCTTCCTGCTGAGTTACGGATGCCCCATCAACAAGAAAATATGGTCGCCTACCTTCGTACTGGCTACCTGCGGATTGGCTTCCAGCTTCCTGGCGCTGCTCATCTGGATTATCGATGTGAAAGGCTATAAGAAATGGAGCCTCTTCTTCGAGTCGTTCGGTGTCAATCCTTTATTCATGTATGTGCTGGGCGGTGTGCTCGGCATTCTCTTCGGCAGCATCTGCTTCCCGTGGGGCGAAGGTAGCATCAGCATACACGGATTTCTGTACAAAGTGCTGTTAATGCCCGTATTCGGCGAAACCGGCGGTTCGCTGGCGTATGCGTTGCTGTTCGTCGGCATCAACTGGTGCATCGGCTACCAACTCTATAAACGGAAGATTTATATCAAACTATAATCGGATAAACTCAAAACAAGTAATAATATGATTCTAATAGCAGACAGTGGCTCTACAAAGACCGACTGGTGTGTTGTAGAGAACGGACAACTCATCCGGCAGATATTTACGAAAGGAACCAATCCTTTCTTTCAATCGGAAGAGGAAATCAGTAATGAGATTGCGACAGCACTGTTGCCCCGGTTAACGACCGATGCATTGGATGCTGTATATTTCTACGGTGCGGGATGCGGATTTCCCGACAAGATAGCCATGGTTCACCGTGCCATCACCAAGCATCTCCGGGTAAAGGGAGAGGTGGAAGTAAACACAGATATGCTGGCGGCAGCCCGCGGACTTTGCCAGCACGATGCCGGCATTGCCTGCATCATGGGTACAGGCTCCAACTCATGCTACTATGACGGCAAGCAAATTGTATCCAACGTATCTCCACTGGGATTCATCCTCGGAGATGAAGGCAGCGGCGCCGTATTGGGCAAGTTGCTGGTGGGCGATATTCTGAAAAACCAGATGACTCCCGAACTGAAGGAGAAGTTCCTCACGCAGTTCAACCTGACACCCGCCGACATCATCGACCGTGTATACCGCAAGCCGTTCCCCAACCGTTTTCTGGCAAGCCTCTCTCCATTCCTTGCACAGAACCTGGACGAACCCTGCATACGCACGCTGGTATCGGACAGCTTCAAGGCATTCCTCAAACGTAACGTGATGCAGTACGAAAACTACCGTGAAAGCAAGGTACACTTTATCGGCTCCGTGGCTTTCTATTACAAGACGATATTGGCCGAAGCTGCCAGCGAAATGGGTATCCGGCTGAGTACGGTCATCAAGAGCCCGATGGAAGGTCTGATAGAATATCACAAGTAATCGCAAATAGTAAACCGTAAACTCGTAAATAGCCTTATGTTTGTAAAAATCTCAGAGCAACCTTCGCTCTACAACGACTTGGAAAAGAAGTCTGTCCGTGAAATACTGGAAGACATCAACAGGGAAGACCAGAAAGTGGCGCTTGCCGTACAAAAGGCAATACCGCAAATAGAGAAATTAGTAACACAAATCGTACCCCGCATGAAACAAGGCGGACGCATTTTCTATATGGGTGCCGGCACAAGCGGCCGCCTCGGCGTGCTCGACGCCTCCGAAATACCACCGACATTCGGCATGCCGCCTACCTTGATTATCGGCCTGATAGCCGGCGGAGACACCGCCCTACGTAATCCCGTGGAAAATGCGGAAGACGACATGCAACGCGGCTGGGAAGAGCTGGTAGAACGCAATATTACGGACAAGGATACGGTTATCGGCATAGCAGCATCCGGCACAACCCCCTACGTTATCGGTGCGCTGCACGAAGCCCGCGAGCATGGCATCCTGACGGCTTGCATCACCAGCAATCCCGATTCGCCAATGGCTGCGGAATCCGATGTACCTATCGAGATGATTGTAGGACCTGAATACGTTACGGGAAGCTCGCGCATGAAGTCGGGTACAGGACAGAAGATGATTCTGAATATGATTACCACTTCCGTAATGATACAGTTGGGCCGTGTGAAAGGCAACAAGATGGTGAATATGCAGCTCAGCAACAAGAAACTGGTGGACCGCGGCACGCGTATGCTGGTCGAGGAACTGGGGCTTGACTACGGAAAAGCCAAGGCGCTCCTGCTGATGCACGGCTCGGTGAAGAAAGCGGCAGACGCTTACCGGGCCAAAGAATGACAATTGGCAGATTCACTACAGAGCACACAGAGATCTCACCCGGTTTTCAGACAGAAGAACAAAAGAACGGAAGAACAGACTCTGCCTTGCCGCATGCGGCATCTTCCGCACTGTTTATGTTCCCGGTTCTTCTGTCCGAAAATCCACTTATAGCAAACAAAATATGAAAACATTTACCAGTATCCTTGTACTTCTGTTCGGTCTGCAGGCAGCCACCGCACAGCCTTTGCAGCGGGTAGCTCCCGAACAGGCGGGACTGGATTCCCGCAAACTGATGTATGCCGATGAAGCCATTGAAACGGCCATCGCCGGCAAAGAGATTCCCGGCGCCGTACTTGCAGTGGTACGTAACGGTAAAATGGCCTATCTGAAGGCATACGGCAACAAACGGATTTATCCGGACACGGAACCTATGACCGTAAATACCGTTTTCGATATGGCATCCTGCAGCAAGTCCATATCCACAGCCGTATGCACCATGATTCTGGCAGAACGCGGAAAAATACGCCTGCTCGACCCTGTAAGCCGCTACATCCCCGACTTCAAGGACTGGGAGAGCGAAGACGGAAAAGACAAAAAGGTAATCCGCATAGCCGATTTGCTGACACACAGTTCCGGACTCCCGCCTTATGCCTCGGCTGCGGAGCTGGAACAGAAATACGGTTCTCCCAACCCGGCAGGGCTGATGGAGTACATCGCCGGATGCAAACGCGATTTCAAGCCGCAAACCGGCTTTCAGTACAGTTGCCTAAACTTCATCACCCTGCAACACATCATAGAGGCCGTCAGCGGACAATCCTTGCGCGACTTTGCCCGTGAAAACGTCTTCGACGTACTGGGTATGAAGCATACCGATTATCTCCCTTGCCTACGCGACAAGAACGGCAAGTGGATAAATACCGTTCCTCTACCGGAGAACATTGCTCCGACAGAGAAACAACCCGACGGGCAGGTTCTTTGCGGACAGGTACACGACCCGCTTGCACGCATTCTCAACGGCGGCATCAGCGGCAATGCAGGCGTATTCTCCTGCGCCGAAGATATTGCCATACTTTGCGCCGCCCTGCAAAATGGCGGAGAGTGGAACGGACATCGCATTCTCAGCCCGCAAGGCGTAAAGACCATGCGCACCGTACCCCGTGCTACAGCAGATCTGGGCCGCTCACCGGGTTGGGATGTATGTAGCCCCTACGCATCCAATGCCGGCGATTTCTTCGGTCCGAATACCTACGGGCATACGGGCTACACCGGTACATCTGTCGTAATCGACCCCGACAATGACACGTCCGTAATCCTGCTGACTAACGCCGTGCATCCGGAAGACGGACACAGCGTGGTACGCCTGCGCTCACTGGTAGCCAACGCAGTGGCATCCTCTCTGTATCCCGCTCCGCGCACATATACGGACCATTATTACAAACGTTTTCTCCAGTTCATGGACGAACCAGCCATCGGCAGCAAAGATATAGTCATGCTGGGCAACAGCCTGACGGAAAACGGTGGTGACTGGGCCGCCCGCCTTGGCAACAAGCACGTACGTAACCGCGGCATTATCGGTGATGAGGTAATGGGTGTGTACGACCGCCTGCACCAGATATTGCCAGGACAACCTGCCAAACTATTCCTGCTTATCGGTGTGAACGATGTTTCGCACGACCTGACAGCCGACAGCATCGCCGGTATGATTCGCATGACGGTAGAGCGCATCCGGAAAGAGTCTCCCGACACCAGGCTTTACCTGCAAAGCCTGCTTCCTATCAACGAAAGTTTCGGCCGTTATAAAAGACTGGCAGGCAAGACAAATCTGATACCCGAAATCAACAAACAACTGGAAGCACTTGCCAAAGAAAAGGGCCTGACGTACATTAATCTCTTCCCTTTATTCACCGAAAAAGGAAGCAATGTATTACGTGCCGATTTGACAACAGACGGATTACACCTGAAAGAAGAAGGCTATAAAATATGGGCGAAAGCCCTCAGGAAAAAGATTTAGAAAAGACACATGACACGCATATAAACGGAAAAAGGTGATAAAGAACAAACTTTACCACCTTTTCTGTTTTTATATCCAATCAATCAGTCTGCAATTCCTTCCAAACATACATCAAAAGTCAATGACGTATAACCGGGAATATCACCGGATGAACTGCCGCTTGCACCATATCCGCTCTGCCAGGGAATATACAGCATCCAACGCTCACCGACCCGCATATATTGCAAAGCCCATGTCCAGCCTGCAATAACTTCGGATACCACAAATTCGGAAGGAGAATTAAACGCCGTAGGCCATTTGGATTCGGGAGAGTTTTCGGACAAGGGATCTGATAAAGGCAACGGAATTTCGCGGTCTGTCGCTCCAAAACCGTCAAAATTGCCATCGAACTCTTCTCCGGTAATGAAAGTACCACGATAGAAAACGCTTACCTTTTCCGTGAACAACGGGTATGCCCCGCTATCTGTTTTCCACAACTTCTTGCAATACACATACTGAGGACGTAAAGTACCATTGACCCCGGTACCGCTGGTCGGCACGGATATGGCATACAACGTGCCAATCTCCATCTTTTCGGCATCTTCAAGCGAAGCCACGATATTATCGCCGGTCTTACCTTTAATGGAATCAATAAAAGCTTCATTACGCGGTACCCAGTTATCATATTTTCCGGCCTCCTCCACTTCTTCGCAAGCCACAAACGCACCTGCTATGAACAGCAAGAAGGGTAAAAACAAAAGGAACGGTCTCTTCATCTGATTATAAATTACGGGATTACTATTATTCGGCATTTGTCTCCCGGCATTCAGGGCACAACTTTTTCGCTACGCTCTGAACGGCAGGGACAAACAAAATACATCTTATCTTATTGCAGCGTTTTCAGCAAAGACGTAATGCTTACGCGGTCTGCAATGATATTGTTCAGTTCGGAGATAGCCACACGCTCCTGCTGCATCGTATCGCGGTTGCGCAGCGTTACGCAGTTATCTTCCAGCGTCTGGTGGTCTACGGTTACACAGTATGGCGTACCGATAGCGTCCTGACGGCGGTAGCGCTTGCCGATGCTGTCTTTCTCGTCGTACTGGCAATGGAAGTGGAACTTCAGGTCGTTGATAATCTCACGAGCCTTTTCGGGCAGACCGTCCTTCTTCACCAGCGGCATAACCGCCAGTTTCACCGGAGCCAGCGCAGCAGGCAATTTCAGCACCACGCGGGTTTCTCCGTTCTCCAACTGCTCCTCACAATAAGAAGCCGACATGATGCTAAGGAACATACGGTCTACGCCGATAGAGGTTTCGATAACGTACGGAGTATAGCTTTCATTGGTTTCCGGGTCAAAGTACTTGATGTTCTTGCCGGAGAATTTCTCGTGCTGGGACAAATCGAAGTTGGTGCGGCTATGGATACCCTCTACTTCCTTAAAGCCGAACGGCATCAGGAACTCGATGTCGGTAGCGGCATTTGCATAGTGGGCCAGTTTGTCGTGGTCGTGATAGCGGTAATGGTCGTCGCCGAATCCCAGCGCCTTATGCCATTTCAAACGGGTTTCCTTCCAAGTCTTGAACCAGTCGAGTTCAGTGCCCGGTTTTACGAAGAACTGCATTTCCATCTGCTCGAACTCGCGCATACGGAAGATGAACTGGCGCGCAACGATTTCGTTACGGAAAGCCTTACCGATTTGTGCGATGCCGAAAGGAATCTTCATACGTCCTGTCTTCTGCACGTTCAGATAGTTCACAAAAATACCCTGAGCCGTTTCCGGACGGAGATAAACCTTCATCGCACCTTCCGAAGTGGAACCCATTTCGGTAGTGAACATCAGGTTGAACTGGCGGACTTCCGTCCAGTTCTTCGTACCGCTGATAGGGCAAACGATTTCTTCGTCCAGGATTATCTGGCGAAGCTCTTCAAGATTGTTGTCGTTCAGCGCTTTGGCAAAACGTTCGTGCAAAGCGTCGCGCTTGGCCTGATGCTCCAGTACGCGGGCGTTCGTGCTGCGGAACTGCGCTTCATCGAAAGCCTCACCGAAACGCTTGGCGGCCTTCGCCACTTCCTTGTTTATCTTGTCGTCATACTTGGCGAGCTGGTCTTCAATCAATACATCGGCACGATAACGCTTCTTCGAATCGCGGTTATCAATCAAGGGGTCGTTGAACGCATCCACGTGTCCGCTTGCTTTCCAGATTGTAGGGTGCATAAAGATAGCCGAGTCGATGCCTACGATGTTTTCGTGCAGCAGCACCATGCTCTGCCACCAGTATTGTTTGATATTATTTTTCAGTTCCACACCCATCTGACCGTAATCGTATACGGCTCCCAGTCCGTCATAGATGTCGCTGGAAGGGAACACGAATCCGTATTCCTTGCAGTGTGATACGAGTTTCTTAAAAACGTCTTCCTGTGCCATTTTTTATTGTATCTTAATTAATTCGAAATCTTTGTTCAGTTAAAAAGCGCCACAAAGATAGGGATTTATCTTATATGTAGGGCAACGGGGGTATTAATTTATCTTATTCTTCGCCCGTCTTTTGATTCTTGTCCGCCCGCCGCATTGCAGGCGTCAACTGACTTTCGGGAACATACAGACTGAAAGGTATCCTAAACGGTTGTACCTCTTTCAAACGTGCAGTCAGCCCGCGGTCTGCCACAAAATACACGCGTGAGAGCTTCACCTTGCCGGGCATCACCTGTTCCGGACGGTCAAACCCGGGGCTGGTAAGAGCGGTCTGGAACGTCCCCAGATTGGGAATGGTCACCGACTGTCCCATGCTGAGAATATCCTCAATCGTATCTCCCAATTCCGACAGGATACCCATAATCATCCCCTGTGGAAAATGGCTGCGCTTGGACAGCAGTTCCGCCAGTTTCGTTAAATCCACTCCGCCGCGTTCCTGCAATTTCTTCTGAACGGCGTACCATTGTTCCTTCCTCTTGCCGGACGATAAATCCGCTTTCTTTCTTACCAGATAGGGTATAGTCATGACAGTACCATTAATTTTTCACGTTAGTATTATAAACATGTACGACACCCGGGTGTCAGCACATCCGACACCCGGGTCTCAGTATGTCCGACATCCGGGTGTCGGTATGTTCAACACCCGGGTGTCGTACATACCAAACCGGCTGTAAAGATAAACTTTTATTGCGAATAAAGAAAATCAGAAACGACTTCCTTGCTCCTTTTTTAATGCAATTTGCCTGTTTTCCCGATAAATTTCGTATTTTTGCCTGCAACTGCCCAACCGGCGGTTATTCATGAATAGACAACTCCCGAACAAATATGAGCGAAGACTTTGAAGGAACAAAAGATGATTTGGATAAAGAACTCCCGAAGGGGAGCGAAGGGCATTCGGATTATAAACCTGCGGATACCAATGATGCAAACGTCAAGCACCAACTGAGCGGCATGTATCAGAACTGGTTCCTGGATTATGCCTCGTACGTAATCCTGGAACGTGCCGTACCCCACATCATGGACGGACTGAAACCCGTGCAACGGCGTATCCTGCACTCCATGCGGCGCATGGAAGATGGACGCTATAACAAGGTGGCAAACATCGTGGGACACACCATGCAGTTTCACCCGCACGGTGATGCCAGCATCGGTGACGCACTGGTGCAACTCGGCCAGAAGGATTTGCTCATCGACTGCCAGGGAAACTGGGGGAATATTCTTACGGGAGACAGCGCAGCCGCCCCCCGTTACATCGAAGCGCGCCTTTCCAAATTTGCACTCGATGTGGTGTTCAACCTGTCTCTTATACACATCTCCGAGCCCACGAGACGGACTCCTATCTCGT